>RCNG010001787.1_pt1 | contig 10746 bp, 12 predicted proteins | sample 2041371 | NCBI WGS metagenome assembly RCNG01 (sample SAMN09708227, study PRJNA481090) | Marine sediment metagenome, whole genome shotgun sequencing project. | biome: marine sediment; feature: ocean; material: sediment; isolation source: Sewage treatment plant 1 marine sediment (STP1) ... | reverse complement strand
AGACAAAGTGAGATGGGTTATTACGCTGACTCCATCAAATCATGGCACCCCTACCGCGCGAGCGGTTTAGTCCTATGACCCACTGCTGCCGTTCAGCGCCCACCCGATGAATGTCCGCTCCTCAGCGGAACCAGACCTACACCAAACACTAATAAACCCCGTCAGAGCAGATCATAACGGGGTCGAGGATAGAGAGCCTTCGGTTCTTATTATGCGGCCATCTTACTACGATGCCGCCTGTAGCCGATACCGGCTAGGCCGAGGCCCATCAAAGCGAGGGTGGTGGGCTCGGGGATAGAGGGGGCACTGTCATCATAGGCCAGCGAACCAAATCCATCACCGCTACCGTGATCGCTGAATTTAGTCGCTACGCCAGTAATGGCGTCGATTATATACGTGTCGTTCTGCAGCATGTTGTAGAGTGCGCCGTCGCCGAACACCATATCTCCCCCGAAACTGTCCCCGCCGATGGAATTAAGTAAAGTTTCCACTGTCGGTCGTCATTATTCATCCGAGCACCGGAGCCGACGTAACGTCAGGCGGCCTCACGCCACTCGTAGCGGTGATGAAGTCCTCCGACGCGGGGCAATGCGACGACCTTGGCCGTGGGCGAAGGTCGCGGCGTGACCGATCGCCGGTCCGGTGCGTCCTTGGCTAACCCGAGATGCGAGCGGTCCGCGTGATAGTACTCGACATAGGAACGAAGCAGTCGGAGTAGATTACGCTCGCCAAGAATGACGACATGGTTGAGAAGCTCGCGCCTACAACTACCGATCCAGCGTTCCGCGACCGGGTTTTGCCACGGACACCGGTACGCAGTTCGGATGGGTTTGGTGCCCATGGCCTTCACGAATCGCACCACCGCCGGATCGAAGATTGTGTCCCGATCGAATAGGAGGTGCTTCGGTGCGGTGTCGTACGGGAACGACTCGCGCAACTGCTGGATTACCCAGGCGGACGTGGGATTCGGGGTGACGTTGAAGTGCACGACTCGTCGTCGCCCATGTTCAATAACGAACAGCACGTAGAGCATCCGCAGGGAGGCCGTCGGCACGGCGAAAAAGTCCATTGCGGCGATCGCGTCCTTGTGGTTTCGCAAAAATGCGATCCAGCGTTCTACCTTGTCAGGGTCGACCGGCCGGCGTGGCATGTAACGTGACACCGTAATCTCAGAGACATCTAACCCGAGCTTCAGTAACTCACCGTGGATACGAGGCGCTCCCCATCCATCCTCCGCCATCAGGCGAATAAGACGTCGAATCTCCGGATCGATTCGTGGCCGTCCTGGGCGACGGTTTCGCTGCGATATCTTCGTCCAGTGGCGCCGGAAACGTTCGCGGTGCCACTTCGCGACCGTGTCCGGGTCAACGATGATCAGGCGACTCGCCCAACCGCACCAGGAGGTCCGCAGTGCGACCCAGAAGGCGCGGTCAACATCGTCGAGCGGGGGACGCGGCCGCTCGCGCTTGAGTGCGCAAACCTGCTGACGTAGCGCGAGATTCTCGAACAGGAGTTCCGAGCGGGAGAGAACGAGGGCTCTGATGGCCCAGGCACCGAGAGATACAAGGAAGACCACTGGCCGAAGCATGATGATCCAGTGTGTCGCCAGACTCGACTAAATTCAAGCCCGAGGAGAGGGCATCGTCACCCAAGTCCTGGTCGACGATAAGCTGCTGTTTCTACATGCAGACGTATTTTGACGAGGCGCACCTGCTGGCGTGCATGGCCTATGTGGACCTGAACCCGATCCGGGCCGGGCTCGGTGAGACGCTGGAGGCTTCGGACTTCACCTCGATTCAGACGCGCATCCAGGCCTATGCAAAAACCCGAGACGACCGATCGCAGTCGGAACAGGCGTCCGCCGCCCCCCCGCCGCCTGCACCTTGGGCGGCCACGGAAACGGGCGTGGCACAGGACGAGGGGATCTCAGGGGTGCCGGCGGCCCCCTTGATGGCATTCGCCGGGACTGCCTTGGATACAGGATCGGGGCTGCCCTTTCATTTCGCCGATTATCTGGAACTGGTGGACTGGACCGGCCGGGCGATCCGGGCGGACAAACGCGGCTTCATTCCGGCGGATGTTCCACCGATACTTCGCCGTCTGGGCGTGGAGACGGACCGTTGGATCGAGACGGTGCGGCATTTCCAGCGGCATTTCTTCGATTTCGTGGGGCCGGCGGAGGTGCTCGAACAATGCAGCCAGGCCATGGGTCGGCGCTGGCTGCGGGGTGTCGGAGCCTGTCGGAGATTATTGGGCGGGGAGGTTTGCACACACCTTGCCGGATGACACCACGCTCCGCACGAGCACGAGCATAGCGTCACTGGCATTTGGTCAGGGCCAGTCTGCGAAGCATCCCATTCGATCATGTCTGATGCCTCTCTATCTGACAGAGTGGAACTATGCTACCCGCAGTTCCACTTTTTTTCCCATCGCCGCCAGCATATTGACCAGGGAATCCAGGCTGAATTTCGACAGTTTGCCGCGAAACAGGTCCGATACCCTGGGTTGCGTAATCCCGAGCCGCTTCGCCGCTTCGGATTGAGTCCATCCTTCGGCTTCAATTTGGTCAATGACCTGATTCATCAGGCTGGCACGAATCTTCAAGTTCATCGCCTCGCCTTCAGTGTCGGCAATTGCATCGAAAACGCTGTCAAATACCTTGCCCATTATTTTCTCCTCACATCTGCCAATCGCTGCTTGGCAAGATCCAGTTCCTTTTTCGGCGTCTTCTGTGTTTTTTTCTGGAAGGCGTGCAACACATAAATTCTGTCGCCAAGATTCGTCGTGTAGATCACTCGGAACGCGCCACCGGCTTCTCTGATGCGGATCTCCCGGACGCCGGGACCAATGCTGTTAACCGGCTTCCAGTCCATCGGCACCCGGTCTTCCTCTAGCCGCCCGAGTTGGTAACCCGCGTCTTGCTTCGCATCTGACGGGAAGGCTCGAATCCGGTCCAGAGAATCGCCAAGAAACTCAATCTGCTTCATGCCGGAAACTATATCGATAATGATATATTTATGCAATATATTATATAAAACCAAGGTCAGTGCAGTATGCGGTGAGCACAGGCCCTTGACAGCATGCACCGGGACTGCCCTTTCATTTCGGCAATTGTCTGGAACTGGTGGACTGGACCGGCCGGGCGATCCGGGCGGACAAACGCGGCTTCATTTGGTGCCGGTTACCAGGAAGACGACTATACGACCGATCGGCGGATGTTCCGCCGATACTGCGGCGATTGGGGTGGTAACGGACCGTTGGATCGAGACGGTGCGGCAGTTCCGACGGCATTTCTTCGATTTCGTGGGGCCGGTGGAGGGGCTCGAGCGTGGTGCTGCTGCTCAAGGACGGGCGAAAGTCCAACCAGACCGTCGAACCTCTGTGGCGATCGCCCGCCCGTTACCTTTGGGCCATGCTGCTGGCGCGCATCTACGATACGACTCCCCTTGTGTGCCCGGTCTGCTCGGCCGATATGCGGATCATCGCCTTTGCTCGTCCCTTCCCTGGGACTCGCCCCTATCCCTGGGGGCTTGCGCGAAAATCCGCTTCCGGCGGATTTTTGTGACCGACGGCATGTCGGTACGCGGCATCCTGGAGCATGTCGGCGAGCCCGCCGATCCTCCGAGAATCGCCCCTGCCCGCCCCTGCGCTACGCAATCCTGCTTCGCTTGTGTACCAGCCCAAGCCCTCCATGGCTTGGGCGTTCGCTGCTCGATCGCGGCTCACCCTCCCGCTTGGGAAGAAGCGGAGCCATTTCCGTTATTCGATCCGCTCACCCAGCCCGAGCCTGAGTTCCAGTTCGACCAGACAGTGTCCTGGTGATCCAGTGCCAGGGGGGTGAGCCAGCCGTCCGGCAAATCCCGGGCGATTGCGCCATCCTGCGCCCCGCTAATCCTCGGTGGTGGGGACCTGGACAATATCGGCGTCGAGGCCTCCCCCCGTGTTCCGTTTGCCCCTTGCCCCTCCCCAACGAGGCCACTTCCTTGCCGATTACACCACTTGAGCAGGTGTTCCAAAGGTGGGATGATCGGTCAGGAACGGTTGGATTTCCTATCCTCCTGACTGCGTTTTTGTCCCAGGGCGTCGATCTCATCAAAGAACAGGACGGCCGGTGCCTTGCGGCGCGCCGCTTCGAAGATCTCATGGAGCTTGCGTTCACTTTCGCCCAGCCACATGTCGAGAACGTCGGAGAGACCGACGGAAAAGAATGTCGCTCCGAGTTCTCCGGCCAGGGCCCGCGCGATGAAGGTCTTGCCGCAGCCTGGCGGTCCATACAACATCATCCCACCGCGCAGGCTCTTGGCGTACATCCTGCGGATTTCAGGATTCTTGAGGGGGGCCAGGAATGTGAGGTTAAGCCGCTTTTTGACCTCTTCCATACCCCCTACATCGCGCAATGTGATGGGTGCGTCGAAATCTTCCCAAGGCCCCTCCGGGGCGTTCTCGGCGGTATCGACCAGGCGCAGCCGAGTTGGACCGGACGGGCTCGGCGGCGGGGTGTCTTGGCTTGGATCGGATTGCCTGCCCAGTGCGGTAAGGCGTTTTTTTATGGCTATGTCTGCGTTAAGTGTTGGTCCGATGCTAACCCACTGTTTCTAAGATATGCGTAGCAATCGTCAGCCTAAGGTGGAATAAGGCTCCGCAGGAGGGCCAACACCTAATGCACACATAGCCTTTTTTATAGCTTGCCGCCTTGCCCTCATCGCCAAGCCGGTCAGCAACCGTTGCCGCTCCCTGCAAAGCTTCTAGGTTGGCCGGATCTTTCTGCAGAACGGTCTCAAAGTGTTCCCGCGCAGCTTCTGCCCGATTGCTGTCCAGCAGCAGTTCGCCGAGATGCAGACGCATTGTCAGGTCGTCTGGATTCTGGCTCAACGCCGATTCGAGGGCCGCGATTACGCTATCCATGGAGAGGCCGATTATAGCGGTTATGATCCCCATGGGAACCCGGGACCAGGACTGTGTGGTACCTTTTCGGCCCGGCTGGTCGACCTGCCGATTCTCGACCTCTGACCATAGGACCATTAGGAACGAACCGATGACCAGCAAAAAACTGCCGATCGGCAAGACCATCTGGGCTGCACTGCGCACGCCATTTTTCCTGGACCGGCGGTCCTGGCTGAGCCTTGGATTACCCGTTGGCCTGCTTGGCATTGCCCTGTTGTCGCTGTGGACAGTCAACTACCTGCGCTGGCATGAATTGGTCCAGGTTCTGGCCTGGCTGATGGTGCTGTTCGCGGCCAACGGTTTTGCGCTCAGATACCTGCGTCTGTTGCTGCTCGGACCACCAGCATCGCCTGGCGGGTTTAGGAACTGGCGTCGGGATGTGCTGTCTTTTCTCGCCTTCGTTGCCTTGAGCCTGCTGTTTGGTGCGTTACTCGGTCTGCTCCTGTCGTTCCTTTTGCCCGCCATGGCGGGATTTGTGCTGGCCGTGAACAGCGCCACGCCCTGGCTCGCCCTTGGCGCGGTGCTGCTGGGGTTGCTGGCGTTGGGTGGTGCGTCCTACCTGGTGGCGAGATTGGTCCTGATTCTGCCCGCCCTGGCGGTCGACCACAGTGCCGGGATCGGCCGCATCTGGCGCCTATCCAGGGGCAACGGGCTGCGCCTGGCGGTTGTCCTGTTCGGTTTCCCGGGACTGATGAACCCGTTCCTTGTTCGCGTTATCACCGAAGCCGGCGGCCCGTGGTGGGAACTGGCGGGCACGGCGTTCGACATCTTCATTACCCTGCTGGTGCTGGGACTGCTGGGGATGGCGTATCGCAAACTCTCGGATTTGCCGCTAACCGGCGCGGCGGCCTCCCAGGTCGAGAGGGCCGAGCGTAGATCGACCCGGGTGGTCGGGTTGCTTGGCTATGCTATCTTGTTCGGAACCCTGGCGGTTCTGATCTGGCGGGCCACGTACTGGGTCGAAACCGGCGAGCGAGTCACTATCTGGCGTGGTGACAGACCCGATCGGGTCATTACCGAGCCCGGTTTGCAGTTCAAATCCCCCCTGGGTGAAGAGGCGCGGCGGGAAACCGGGTCGTCGACTCACGAATTCGCTCGGGAGCGCCAGTATTTCACCGCTCTCAAGGAGACGGTGCCGATTAAGTTCGTCGCCATCTGGCGGGTCCAGGACTCGGACCTCTATGTGCGCACCACCGGCGGTGATCCAAGTCATGCGGGCTACCGGATTGGCGACGTCGCGGTCAGCCTGCTGCGGGAGCGAGTTGCAACCCAGACCCGGAGCGAGTTGCTGGAACTCATTCCCGAGGCCGGTCTGGAGTTAGACCTGGTTTCACCCGCAGCCGGGACTATGGCTACCCGGCCGGACGCGGTACCGCTGCAGTTGAACACCCGGATTCGGGAACTCGGTATCGAAGTGGTCAAATGGCGACTGGAGATGCGGCGGGAGCCCTGAACCCGATTTGGATTTCCGATTGCGCCATCCTGCGCCCCGCTAATCCTCGGTGGTGGGGACGTGGACAATATCGGCGTCGAGGCCTCCCCCCGTGTTCCGTTTGCCCCTTGCCCCTCCCTAACGAGGCCACTTCCTTGCCGATTACACCATGAGCAGGTGTTCCAAAGGCGGGATGATCGGTCAGGAACTGTTGGATTTCCTATCCTCGGGTTGGTGGATCCCGGGGAATACCCGAAACCGAACCCTATTGGCGAAAGGACGGCATCAACCTGATGGTTTCAATGAACAGTTTCCGATTTCTGTTCCCCCTCTTCGAGGCACGAACGCCAGACATCAGCGTGACCCGATCGTGACCCACTCCAGTCACGTGCTGTGCAATCGTGTCACCTGGAGTCACGTTAGAGCGGGGCCGAATGCGCTAACTGATTGAAAATAAAAGACTCTAGAAGTGGGCCATGGATTCGGGAGGCAGGGGCCGGAGGTTCGAATCCTCTCACTCCGACCAATAAAATCAATCAGTTAGAAACCCCTCCGCCCCTCGAAAGGGTTTTCCACTGATTATTTGTCACAGCGTTGTCACACTCGTTCGCGAACGAGCGGAGTGTGATAGTGGCAACCTTCAGAAAACGCGGTCCCTACCAATGGCAGGCCCAGGTCCGGAAAAAGGGCCATCCCCTGCAGACCAAAACCTTTGAAACCCGCGCCGCCGCGGAAACCTGGGCGCGGGCCATCGAAGTGGAGATGGACAAGGGCGCTTTTGTCTCCCGCGCCGAGGCCGAGTCCACCACCCTAAAGCAATTACTGGAACGCTACCTGGTAGCAGTCACCCCCTCGAAGAAGGGCGCTGCGCCCGAAGCTACGCGTATCCGGGCCTTCATGAAACATCCCCTCGCCCAGAGGTTCGTCGCCGGGATCCACGGGATGGATATCGCCCGCTTCCGAGACGAACGCCTCAAGAAGGTATCCACCGCCACCGCCAAGCGCGATCTGGGGATCCTTGGTCACCTGTTCGAAGTGGCGCGCAAGGAATGGGGCGTACACGTCCACAACCCCGTGCGCGACATCAAGCTGCCCGCAAGCGGCAAGTCGCGAGACCGCCGACTGCAACCTAGCCACGACGGAGAGCGCGGCGAAGAGGCCCGCCTGCTCGAGGCGTGCCGCGAGGCGCGCAATCCCTGGCTACTCCCTACCGTGCGTCTGGCCCTGGAGACCGCCATGCGCCAGGGCGAACTGGTCGGCCTGCGCTGGGAACACGTTGACCTCAATCGCCGTATCGCACACCTCCCGGACACGAAGAACGGCGAGTCGCGCACCGTGCCACTCTCGACCACCGCAATCCAGGTCCTGAGCTCAATCCCGCGCAGCTTCAATGGCCAGGTCTTCCCGGGCCTTACCGGCGAAGCGATCAAACGGTCCTACATCCGCGCCAGACGCCGAGCCGGCATTGAGGACCTGCGTTTTCATGACCTGCGGCACGAAGCCACCACGCGGCTGTTCGAGAAAGGGCTCAATATCATGGAAGTGGTCAGCATCACGGATCACAAGGATCTTCGCATGCTGCGCCGATATACCCACCTGAAGGCGGAGGACTTGGCGAAGAAGCTAGGTTAACGGGTAATGACTCACACTTGACTTCACAGACAGTGTCAGATGCCAAACGACCGAGTTCGACGACAGTTTTCAGACAGTTAGTTAAAATCAGCTTAGTAAGGAATCTATTAACGACCATTCCTAAGCCTGCCGCTGAGCCTAGCTTGGCGAGCGGCAGCAGTCTGCTCATTGCACCGCAAGCGTGAGGCATCATTCCGCGGCAGCAAGTGCCTCCCACGGGGGTACCTTGAAGGCCTTGGCCTCGCCGTCGGCACCACGCTCCATGAAGGTGTGCATCGATTCGTCGGTGAAATAGCGCCAGAATTCATCGGCGAGCGCCAACTCGTGAATCGTGAAGGCACCGGCCTGTTGGCGTTCCTCGAAGAACTGGCGGTAGGCATCCAGTGGCTCGGGGCCGAGCTGTTGGTAGATGATCCGGCCGCGGTACTGGCCGTAAAGCGCCCGGTTCAGCTTCCACTGCCGGATGATCGAGCGCGCCATGTCGCGGCGCATGGCGCTGACTTCCGTCGCCTCCTCCGGCGTCAGGTCATCCTCGGCGCTGAGGTTCTCGTCCGCCGCCATCGCTCGCTGCAGGTTCTCGACGTACTCGCTGATTTCCGATTCCGTGGCCTCGATGCCGTGCTCCCTGGCATACTGATCGAACAGCCGCGTGATGATGGTCTGCTGCATTTCAGCGGCATCCGCAGTGCGGACTTCCTCGCCGAGCACGGTCGCCGCCAGCGGCGCGGCCTCGGCGGGCTCGAACTCGATGATCGAGCCATCAGCCATGGTGGCCAGGAACAGGTGCCCATCTTTCAGTACGTAACTGCGCACCCAGTGGAACTGCGCGAGATAGTGCTCGGACAACGAACCCGGCGGGCACAGGGCCTGGGTGGACGCAATGGGGCCGAACTGCAGTTGCCCGGCGGACTCGGAGGTCCAGGACCCTGTGCCGTGGTTGCAGTCGGCAAGCAGGGTAACCTGCCCGTCAGCGCTGAATTCCAAGGTGTAGAGCGAACGGTCGTCCGGTTCCGCGATGCTGTCGTCCATGGACATGATCTTGACAAGGCGCCAGGAGGTTCCGGCCAGTTCCAGGGCTGTTTCGGCCACTACATCTGCCCGCGCCGCCGTCTCGGTTGCCTCAGGGGTCCGCTCGTTAGCTGTCGTCGCCGCGGAGGGAGGGCTTCCGCCGTCAAGCGAACCGGCGGCTACTGCGAGCGCGGCCAGCGAAAAGGCGGCCGCCATTACCGTTCGCGTTATTTTCATAACGAATTCCCGTGGATGTTAACCGCCCTCTATGGCTGCCAGCGGCACTTCGTATACCTCTCCGTTGTCGACGGTCACGGTCGAGGTGTCTCCTTCGAGTTTGGCTTCGACCTCACGGTTGGTGGCGTTGACGTAACCGGTGATGAAGTTGATGGTGAACTGCTCGCCGAGCTGGTTCTGAACGACGATCGAGGCCTGCCCGTCTTCCATGCGCAGGATGCCGGCCGGGCAGCTGCCGAACTCGGAATCGCCCGCCGCGCGGCAGCGTAGGCGCGTGGTCGCGTCGTAATCATTGGTGGTGAATGGCGCCGTCCAGTTGTCCTCGTCGGCCTGCGGCTCCAGGCTTGCTGTATTCCAGTACACATAGACGCTCTCGTCCTCGAAGCGGAAAATCAGCCCCTGGTCGCCGAGGCCGCTCTGCCGATACGCCGGGCGGCCTTCCTGGTCGCGGAAGTTGCCAGGAGTGTCGCCCACTGGCGACAGGTCGTGCGTGACGCCGTCCTCACGAGTGATGGTAACGTAGCCTTGGCGCTGCCCAAAGGTGCAAGAGATCATCTTGCTGGCGTGGTCCGATCCGGCGGGATAAATGTCACAACGGGCGTCTGTGCTGTCAGCCATCGCCAGAATAGGCACGGCCAGCGATACGAGGAATGCTCCGGTTACAGAGGCAAATGCTAGTTTCATTAAAAACTTTTTTCCTAGGGTGAAATTTACCCTGGCGGCGTTCGACCTCGATCGATTGGACATCGCCGGTGGCCGGCCAGTCCCGTCACCCATTCATAGAGCGTCTTGTGGGAATCGGGCTTGCACACCAGGATAAAATTCAGCCCCTCGTGGATGAATCCCTCGCACAGAGGTTGTTTGCAATAGAGGTCATCGCCCAGAATCGTCACGCCCAGCGCCCGGTACCGCGCCCCGTATTCGGACAGCCAACGTTTTGCCGCAGCGTTCTCGTAGTCCTGCTTCTCGTGACCATCCTGCGGGGTGACGAATTGCGGCTCCAGGGGAATCACCCGCGGATTGCCCGGCGCCACGATCACCGGGGTGACGACCGGATGGGAGTAGGTGACGGCGCCGTTTTTGTGCTCCGTGACACTGCATTGGCCACAGTGGATCTTGGACGAAGAAAAATAATCGGTTCCATCGATGGCCACCAACAGATCCCCGTTGATCGAGCGGTAGGGCTGCAGATGGCCCAACTCATGCAGCGCGTCCACCGCGTGGGAGAAGACGGGAAACACCGTCTCGGGCGGGACCGGATCGAGTAGATTGCGGATCTGGTTGTCGCTCGGGGTCTGCGTCATCGCGAGCAGGCTGCGGGCGTTGCTGCATCCCTGCGTCACCCCCAGGTTGCGCTGGGAATCCAAAAACGACGGACTTTGGGTAAAGAAAACCGAGAACGCCCCCATAGCGGCATCCGCCATGGAATACACCACATTATCGCCGGTTCGTTCATCCGGAAACCGCTCAATGATTGAGCGAAAGAACGCCAC
>RCNG010001786.1_pt1 | contig 10747 bp, 9 predicted proteins | sample 2041371 | NCBI WGS metagenome assembly RCNG01 (sample SAMN09708227, study PRJNA481090) | Marine sediment metagenome, whole genome shotgun sequencing project. | biome: marine sediment; feature: ocean; material: sediment; isolation source: Sewage treatment plant 1 marine sediment (STP1) ... | reverse complement strand
TTTCCATCTTCAATGGCGACCTTCAATCCACCAGCCGTAAAGGATCCCACGAACAAGACCGTTTTAGCATTCTGGCTGATATTGATAAAACCGCCGCACCCGGCTAACCGGGGACCGAATCTGCTGGAATTCACATTCCCATATCGGTCGCACTGGGCCATTCCGAGGCAGGTCAGGTCCAGTCCGCCACCATCATAGAAGTTAAATTGATCCGGCATGTCAATGATGGCTTCCGGATTGGTGGATGCCCCGAAATCCAGTCCGCCGGCAGGAACGCCGCCCACAATCCCCGGCTCCACCGTCATCGTGAGGTAGGACAGAATTTTTTCCTCGTTGGTCACGCTGGATACCCCCTCGGGGACGCCTATCCCTAAGTTAATCACGTCATAGGGGCGAAGTTCTAAGCTGGCACGTCGGGCAATGATTTTTCTCTCATCAAGGGGAAGGTGTTGGATGGATTTAAGGGGCACCTTTATTTCACCTGCATAGGCCGGGCTGTAGGGCGTAGCATAGGTCTGCATGTGATTTTCAGGACGGGCTACCACCACAAAATCGACCAAGATTCCCGGCACCTTGACATGTTTCGGATTGAGGGTCCCCCGGCCGGCGATACGTTCCACCTGGGCAATGACATATCCTCCGGAATTTTTAACCGCCGTGGCCATGGCAAGGGTATCGAGGGAGAGGATCTCCTTTTCCATGGTGATGTTGCCGGTGGTATCGGCAGTGGTTCCTCTGATAAGGGCGATGTCGATGGGAAAAGATTTTACAAAGAGCCACTCTTCTCCCCCCAACGCAACGACTTCCACCAGATCTTCCGTCGCCCTTGCATTGACCTTGCCGCCTTCAATGCGTGGGTCAACGAATGTTCCCAGACCCACCTTGGAGAAAACGCCCGGCGTTTTCCCGGCCACGGCGCGGTAAAGATTGGTGAGAATCCCCTGTGGGAAATTATACGCTTCGAATTGATTGTCCAAAGCCATCTGGCCGATCTTCGGCATTAGACCATAGTGGCCGGCAATCACTCGCTTGAACAGACCCTTATGGGCCAACCGGTTGAGGCCTCTCTCTTTTGCATCTCCAAGTCCGGAAGAAAACAGCAGCGTAATATTCTTTGGTTCGCCATTTTCAAGGAACCGCTTTTCAAGGGCAATGATCAGCTCTTCAGGTGTTCCGTTTCCAACGAAGCCGGCAGCGGCCATCACATCACCATCTTGAATGACACTGATAGCTTCTTCCGCGGTTGCAATTTTATTTTTTTTCATGCCTAATCCGCTTCTTCTTTCCTTGCCTGCATGATTTCCGTCTCGGGTCGCCAGATATCCTGGCCCTTCAGTTCACGTAAATCATGATAGATGGGAAAATCATATGCCGGATCATCGGCCACTCGTCCGAAATAGGCCGAACAGCTTAACTGGTTATCGACTTCTCTAAAGAATAGCCGTCCGCGTGTGGTGTCGGTGGCCATCCCTTTTATGGCATCTTTGCCTGCTGTGATTACCCGATCTCAACCGATCGATTCGAGAGCACTAATAAAAAAATAGACACAATGATACGAGACACATACGGATTTAGAGATAGTCAATTTATTAAACTCAAGAAAATGGTTGGTCATAAAGCGAAGCCCGCTTTGGCCGGATGGCATAAAATATGTACGACATTATTTGTGTCTCTGATTTGGTAATCCTTTATTAAAGAACCCTTCGAAAACGACTTATTACTCCCGCCCATCACTTGAAGATGACGCTTGGAATATAAGTGATGATTGACGGAAAAAGGATGCAGATCACAACGCCAATGGCTTGCAGTGCTACAAAGGGCAGCACACCCTTGTAAATCTCCATCATCTGGTATTTTCCTGTAGGGGCGGCGCCAGAAAAATAGAAAAGCGCATAACCGAACGGAGGCGTCAAAAATGAGGTCTGCAGGACGATGCAGATCAGCATCGAGAACCATAAGGGATTGAAGCCAAGCTCCAGGCAGACCGGCATGAAAACCGGGAGGCAGACTAAAAGGATGGCCACCCAGTCAATGAACATACCCATCATAAAGACGGCAAAGAGCATGATGAAGAGGACCATCGCCGGCTGCAGGTCCCCTCCGATGAGCAGGTCGGTGATGACGTCGCCCCCACCTACAAAGAGAAAGGTGGCACTGAAGAGATTACCGAAAAGGACGAGGATCATGACCATGGATGTGGTCCTGAGCGTCGCCTTGCAGGACTCGTAGACGACCTTCCAATTAAAGCTGCCGCGGGCGATGGCCAGAATGGCCGCACCCAATACACCGACTCCCGCCGCCTCGGAAGGTGTGGCGATGCCACCAAGGATGGTGCCCATGACGGCGAAGATCAGCACCAGCGGAGGGACCATGGACTTGATCACCATCCACATCTTTCGCTGGGCGGAATAGCCGGAGGCCTCTTCTTTGCTGATCGGGGGGCCGTAGGCGGGTTTTACCTGGCACATGATAAATACGTAGGCCATATAAAGAAATGACAGCAGCAGGCCTGGCAGGATGGCGGCCGCAAAAAGGGCTCCCACCGAGGTTTCTTTGAGCCCTGTCAACCCCCCATAGACCACGAGCATAATACTGGGTGGAATCAGAATACCGAGTGTGCCGCCGGAACAGATCAGGCCGGCGGACATCTCCTTGTTGTACCCCTTTTCGAGGAGTTTTGGGCCGGCAAGAAGGGCCATCCCGACAACCGAAGCGCCAACGATGCCCGTCGTGGCGGCCAGGATCACACAGACAAAGATGACAGCCAACCCGAGCCCGCCCTTTATGGGGCCCATGACCACGTAGAGGGCTTCGAACAGGGCGTCCGAAATTTTAGCGCGATCCAGCAGCTGCGCCATCAGGATGAACAGGGGAACCGCCACGAGCACGAAATTGTTCATGGTGCCCCAGGCATTGTTGATAAAAAACCCTAAAAGGCCGTCGATGTTGAACCCGTTTTCGATCAAGCCATAGATAACGGCGGTCCCGGCAAGTGAATACGCCAAAGGGAGTCCGAGTACGATGAACAATATAAGCGTGGCGAACATGCCGATGGTGAGAAATTCTGGACTCATAGCATCCCCTTAGCGAACCGCTTCCTTTTGACCGAAGGTTAGAAGGCGTTTGATCAAGTTGGAGAGAACTTGAAGAAAGAGAAAGGTGAACCCCAAGGCCATCACCAGCTTCACCGGCCAGATTGGCGGTGCCCACGCCGATGACAGTTCCTCCAGAATCTTGGTAGACGTGATCGCGTTGTCCCAGGCCCAAATTCCAAGCAGCGTAACAAGGGGGAGGGTTACACAAATCGTCAGGACGATATAAAGAAAATCCTGTATTTTTTTGGGAAATTTACTGCTGAAGATATCCACTCGCACGTGACCGTCGAAATATTCAGTATAGCCGTACCCCAAGACAAAGTGAGCCCCGTAGATGAAGGTCGTGAACTCCAACCCCCAGATCGTCGGTGCATTGAAGAAGTAACGCCTGGTAACTTCATAGCACATCATCACGACCAGGACCACCATGAGAAGAGACGATACTTCCGCCTGTTTCACGACGATCTTGTCGATTATTTTCGTAAGCGACCTCATCATGGAATTTTCTCCTGTTGCTACCTTACGATTTAGATGGCCGGTAAGAATTTACGGGTAAAAATATCTGTTTCGCTGGGCATATAGACAAATGCCGGCAAACCGTTTGCGATCATTTCTGAATCGGGTCGAAAAGTTGCCTGCCGGATCCACCCCAAACGGTGAATCCGGCAAATCACATTTAACAAGTTGTTCTCGTTAGCCTACAGCGCTATTCGTGTAGTTTTCCTTTTATTTGCTCATCTATCGGCCAGGCGGTGACACCGGACCTGGCATCGCGCCAGTCGGCGAAGTCCACCTTCAAGGCTTCTTGAGACTCAAGCAGCCGTTTGCAGTCAGGACATCTGGCTTTCACTTTTTCCAAATATGACTTAGTCGTTTTGGCAAAATCAGCAACGGTAGCGTCATCCATTTTTATAATCTCAGAGTGCTCTTTGAAACGGCGGATCGCCTCGGCATTGAGGTTGTTGATCCAGCTGTAGCTCCAGAGCTGGGTCTCTTTAGCGGCGGTGTCCAGGATCCATTTCAGATCGTCTCCCAGTTTGTCGTAGGAGTCCTGGTTGAAAAAGAAGGCGAACTGGCAGCCGGTCTGATGAACGCCCGGTTCGATGATGTATTTGGTGACCTCGTCAAAACCCATCGGCCAGTTGACCGCCGGAGAGGAGAACTCTCCGGCATCCAGAACACCTGTTTGCAGGGAGAGGTAGACCTCGCCACCAGGGGTTGCCACACCGGAGGCGCCCAGTTCATTCAGAATATCCAGGTACCAGCCCCAGGTTCTGACCTTCATCCCTTTGAAATCCTCCATCTTCGAAGCGCGGCGGTTGGAGTTAAGCCCCATCTCCTGGCCCACCTGGCCACCGGGAAGGGCGAAAAGATTGTATTGGCCATAGAGATCCTGCATTTCCTTCATACCACCCCGTTCATAGAGCCAGATATTGTAAAGTTCGCCGTCCAGCCCGTAAGGTACGGAGCCAAAAGTGATAAACGCCTCATTTTTGCCTTTCCAGTAACCGGGCCAGTCATGTCCTGCGTCAAAGGAGCCCTTGCTGACCGCGTCGAAAATTTCCATGGCGGGAACCAATTCACCGGCCGAAAAGGCCTTTATGTCCAGGCGACCGCCCGAAGCCAAACGGACGGTATCGCAGAAATGGACGGCCATGTCGTAGAACAGCAGGCCTTTGGACCAGGGAAGGACCATCTTCCAGCGGTGCTTCTCGGTGCTGGTTTTGACCTTTAGGTTCTTCACTTGTTCAATTCTGTCGTCTGCACCGAATTTCTGCCGGTCTGACTTTTTCTTCTGATCCGCAGCCAACGCCATGTTGCTGATAAACAAAAAAATTACCGCGAAAATGGCTGCTACTTTGAGACATCTTTTCATGACTCCTCCTCTTTTTTGGTGGAGCGGATATGCGCCGCTCGATTGCAGATCGTTGTGTCAATCTTGTTTGTGAAAAACAATTTTAAGGCTTCATCACCCCCCACATCGATTTAAGAGTTTTTGACTGTATTAAAATTAGTACATTTGTAGCATGATTAATACATCACTGCTGCCTGGATGCATTCGATATGGGTTTTTGCCCGAACATCTTCCGCAGGTCGCGTTTCAATGTTTTGCCGGCAACATTTCTAGGCAAATCGTTGATTATTTTTACTCTGGAAATCCGTTGAAACTTTGCCCCGACGCGTGAATTTATCCAATCTTTGAGATCCTTTTCGGAAACTTGTGCCGAAGGAACTGTCGTCACCGCAGCAAATGGCACTTCGCCCCACTTTTCATCCGGGACACCGAATACAGCCGCCTCGTTTACATCGGGATGTTGAACAATCACCTCCTCAATGTCCCTTGGATAAACGTTAACGCCTCCTGAAATAATCATGTCCTTTATACGGTCCACCAGGTACAGAAAACCGTCTTCATCGACGTACCCCAGATCACCGGAGTGCAGCCATCCGTCCACGATCGCTTTCTCGGTCAAATCATCGCGTTTGTAGTATCCTGGCATTAGAATGGGTCCTTTACCACAGATCTCTCCAACCTGTTCAGGAGGCACCTCAACGCCGGATTCATCAACGATTTTCATTTCAAACAACGGCAAGGGGATGCCCACCGAAGCAGGTTTTCGGTGGTAGTCTAACTTGTCCAAAACAGTCACAAACCCTTCGGTCAGCCCGTATAGTTCGTAAAAGCGCCCTGGCAGCAGACGGTTTAAGGTTGCTTTGTGCTCCAAATGCAAAGGGGCTCCTAAAGCAAGAATCATTTCCAGCGATTCCAATTTAGCTGGATCGAAATTGGGAGCATTTAACATGGCGATGATCTGAGCGGGAACCATCATCACGTGCGTTACTTTTTCCTTCTCAATAGTGTCGATGAATGTCACCGGGTCAAATTGTGGCAATAAAATGTAGGTGGCCCCCTGAAATACCGTCGGCATTAAATCTACGAAGGCCCCATTAAATACAATGGCACCGGCATGCAGGGTAACACTTTCCGGTGACATGCGATAAGCTGTGGCAAATGATGTGCCGTATGCAAGGCGGATATCGTGGGTGTGGACAATGCCCTTGGGAAGGCCCGTTGTCCCGCTGCTGTACATAATGTTGAAAGGGTCGTCACCACGGATCTCCGGAATGTCAGGTTCGCTTGGTTCTGAAGCTTCCTTAAGGGAATGATAATTTTGAAAATTCTCGATATATGTCGGGTCAACCAGCAGGCAACAACCGGGTCGAAGTTTCGGCAGATCAGCGCGGATCGAATTGATCACGTCAGCAAAGGCCATATTGGTTATCACCATCTCTGCATCGGCATCTTTCAGGAGGGATCTGAGGCCACTTTCCATAAGGAGCGTGCTCATTGGCACGACCACGGCACCTATCTTGGTCGAAGCCCAATAAGTCTCGAGCAATTCCAGGCAGTTTGGCAGCACTGTTGCCACCTTGGACCCTTTTTTAATCCCGAGATCAATCATGGTATTGGCCAAACGATTGATGTTCTTGTTAAAATCAAGATGGGTCAGACGCTTGTCACCAAAGACTACAGCCGTATGATGCGGGCGATAGCGAGCATGACGGGCAAACAACATCCCTACATTCATTGGGTCCTCCTTGATAATGAACTGTATTCAACGGTGAGAAATTTCGAAGGGTTTTGGTTTTGTTAACGCATTTATCGCAAAAGGCATGCCGAATGTCATTCATAAGTCGAAGGTAGTCCTAACACCTAATGAATATTTGAAATATTGAGTTAAGTGAAGAAATTTAGCCTCTCTTGGATTATAAACGTGTTGCCAATTATGTATTAGTATTGCTACAATTTTAATTAACTGAATGCCATATCGATAGCCTGAACCCCTGTAGATCAAGATATTTGTCAGCGGCATGGGATTTGCTCTACAAGTAGACATCAATAATCTTTCTTCGCATTAGGAGGACTCATGCTGGAAATCAAAGATTCAGTTGCTGTGGTTACCGGTGGGGCAAGTGGAATCGGTCTTGCGTTTGCCAAATACTGGGTAGAAAAAGGGGGCAAAGTACTCTTGGCAGATGTTTCAGAGCCGGCATTGGAAAAAGCCAAGATGGCAATCGGCAATCCGGCCGAGACGCTGGTGTGTGATGTTACCAATGAAGCAGACAGTCATCGGTTGGCGGTTACGGCCATGGAACGCTTTGGCCGGATCAATCTGGTGGCTCCCTTTGCCGGAATCATCAACGATGGCCTGATGCTTGCCCCCGACCGAGAGACCGGAAAAGTTATTTCCAAAATGACCCTCGACCAGTTCCGTTCAGTAATCGATGTCAATTTGACAGGGGTGTTTCTCACTGTACGAGAATGCGCCGAGCAGATGATTAACAATGGCAACAAAGGCCTGATCTGCTTAATTTCATCCACCGGTTCGCTTGGAACCGCGGGTCAGATTAACTATTCCTCAACCAAAGCCGCTGTTTCCGTCATGCCCAAAGTAATTACCGCAGAATTTTTCCGGCGGGGAATTGCTGACCGTATCCGCTGCGTGGCCGTTGCACCAGGATACGTCGCCACCCAGATTTTGGAAGGTATGAACCAGAAAGCATTGTCTCGTATTCTGGACAACGTTCCCATTGGACGCCTGATTGAACCGGATGAGATTTCCTCATTGGTATGTGAACTATACCGTAATGAAGCACTTACCGGCGATGTCTATTTTATCCATGGTGGTTTGCGCTTAGGCTCGAAAGGGTAATAGGATTCATTGCCGGCCTTGAGATCGACCTTTCAAGGAGTCTGTTTGTAAAGCAACTTTTTCAAAATTCACCAATTCAGCAACAGGAGAAAAAAAATGAGCCATGTCAGCATTATCGGTGCTTACAATACGAAGTTTGGCGCCTTTGTGGAAAAGAACAAGGAAACAGGAGAAGTTCGGGATACCAAATCATTTTACGACCTCATTATAGAAGCCGGCAAAGGGGCCATCGAGGATGCTGGTTTGCATCCGTCAGAAATTGACGGCATCTGGATTGGTACCTGTTCTCCATCCATGTTTATTAATCAGGAACATGTTGGGCCGCTGGGTCTGGAGGTCGCTCCGGATTTTCTGCGGTTCATTCCGACAACCCGCACAGAAGGTGCTTGTGCCTCGTCCTCCGTCGCTCTCTACAACGCCCTATTCGGCATCGAGTCCGGTCGTTTCCGTCGAGTTTTGGTCATCGGTGTGGAAAAGATGAGTCTCTTGCCCACAGCTGAAGTCACCCATGCCCTTGCCTGTTCGTCCTATTGGCCGGAAGAAGGTGCAATGGGTATGACATTTCCGGGGTTATTTGCGGAATATGCCAAAGGCTACATGCGTCACTACGAATATAGCCTGGAAGAGATGCAGAAAATGTTTGCAGCCGTCTCAGCGCTATCATACCGTAATGGGATCGAAAACCCGCTGGCGCATTTCAGTAAAGGGGGACCGGCGGACCGGCTCAAATTATTCACACCGGAGGCCATTTTGAGTTTACCTTCAACAGGAAAGGGCAGCAATCCGGTGATTGCCGACCCCTTAAGGCTTCACGACTGTTCCCTAATATCAGACGGTGCAGCAGCGGTGATCCTGGCACCAACAGAAGATGCCCGAGTCATCAGCCAGCGTGCTGTGGAGATTGCCGGAATTGGAATGACGACCGAACGCCTTCCAGAAAGTGTCCGCTCCAACATGCATGAACTGATTGCAGGGAAAAAGGCGGTAAAAAATTCATTTGAAGAAGCAGGCATCACCATCGCCGATGTCGACCTTGCTGAAGTCCATGATTGTTTTTCGATCAACCAGATACTGACCACTGAAGCATTGGGTCTTTCACAGGATGGGCGAGCTGGATGGGACTATCTTGACGGTCGGTTTACTGCTGATGACCGATGCCCAGTAAACTTGTCGGGTGGTCTCAAATCCAAAGGGCATCCTGTCGGTGCCACCGGGTGTTCAATGCATGCGCTGGCCTATAAACAATTGGTTGGAGAGCCTATCGGAATGGTGCCTACTGCAAAAGCACCAAATATTGCAGTTGTTTTCAATGTCGGTGGTTCGGCTGCTACCAATTGTGTGACAACGCTCAGGCGAATATAGAGCAGGTCGGGAGGTATTGCTTAAAACAATATAATTTATGGAATATGAACATTGGTTGATACACCTGCGTTTAATCCGATCCATCAAAAGGGTTTTTTCGAGAACCTTGTAGATAATATGGAGATTGGTGTCATAATCAGCGATACCAAGGGAAAAATCATATATATCAACAGGACATATTCCCGTTTTCTTGATGTTGATATCGAAAGCTCCATTGGCAAACATGCTACAGAAGTGATCTCAAACAGCCGTCTTCATATTGTGGCCAAAACAGGTATTGCAGAAGTCAACTATCCTCATAAATACAAAGATACCGGTTTCTTGGTCCATCGAATCCCACTTCGCGAACACGGTCGTGTAATTGCCGTGGTGGGTCTGGTCCTGTTTGATTCAGCCACCACAGTTACCAAACTGGCAGAAAAGCTTGACCAATTGGAATCAAAAATTGTGGAAGTCCAGAAAGAGCTGGCAGACATTCACACAACCAGATTCTCATTCGAAAGTATTATTGGTAAAAGTACATCCATAAATAAAGCCAAGAGCGAGGCGTTAAGTGCCGCTGGTACCAACATGCCGATTTTGATCACCGGGGAGTCGGGGACAGGCAAAGAACTCTTCGCCCATGCTATCCATAATGCAAGCGACCGAAGGTATTTTCCTTTCATACGGGTCAATTGTGCAGCGCTACCCAGAGACCTGCTGGAAGCTGAACTGTTTGGATATGAAAAAGGCTCATTCACTGGTGCTCATCCCAAGGGCAAACCCGGTAAATTTGAACTTGCCCATTTGGGTACTATTTTTTTGGATGAGATCGGCGACATGCCAATGGAAATGCAACCCAAGCTGCTTAGAGTCCTGGAACTTAAAGAGTTTGAACGGGTAGGCGGCGTTAACCTCCTTTCATCGGATTTCAGAATAATCGCCGCCACCAATCAAGATTTGGACAGCCTTATGAAAGCGGGTCAATTCAGGCGAGATCTATATTTCCGGTTAAATGGACTTCCCATTAACATAGAGCCGTTGAGAAATCGTAGGAATGATATAATCCCGATCTCCTATCATTTTATCGAAAAATCGGTCAAGGGCCCTTCAGGAAAGGGCATCCGAATACATTCAGAAGCGATAAAAGTACTTGAAAAATATGACTGGCCAGGCAATGGAAGAGAACTCTTACACGTCATTCAGCGTACTTTGTTTGGGGCTAATGCTGATACAATTAAACCAGATGATCTTCCAGACTATCTTTATCAATCAACCGTTTCGCAACTTTATTTAATTTCACTCGATGTTTGCTGGGTTATGATATCTTCCAATGCATCCACGTCGCCATTGGCAGGGCCATGCCATACACCACCACCGAAAGTGATGATATACACTTTCTCAGGATCTGCCGGATCGGGAATTACCGTCTTGCCCCATTTAAAATTATAGCCTTTAATAACGTATTGAACTTTAGATGCAGTAAGTAATCCTTCATTTTTATTAGTAGCTCTTTAACTACCTTCCAATGCTTCTTTGCAATTGCTAAACTTAAGGCTGTCATTTGTCGACTACGGCTATTTTTATACTTTAGAA
>RCNG010001785.1_pt1 | contig 10748 bp, 11 predicted proteins | sample 2041371 | NCBI WGS metagenome assembly RCNG01 (sample SAMN09708227, study PRJNA481090) | Marine sediment metagenome, whole genome shotgun sequencing project. | biome: marine sediment; feature: ocean; material: sediment; isolation source: Sewage treatment plant 1 marine sediment (STP1) ... | reverse complement strand
CGCCTGACCCCCGCTATCTCTTCATGAGCGAGCGGCACGGCGAAGCGCTTGCTCATCTCGTCTATGGTGTGACTGAGAGTGGTGGCTTCATTCAGCTTACCGGCGAGGTTGGCACGGGCAAGACAACGCTGGTGCGAACGTTGCTGCTGAATCGCATGCCCAACAATGCCGATGTAGCGGTCGTGCTTAATCCGCAGCTGTCGGTGCTCGAGTTTCTGGCGACTATCTGCGAAGAGCTGCATATCGACGTCGCCCATAATCGCGGCAGTATCAAAGCACAGACGGACGCGCTGAATCGGCATCTTCTCGATGCCCACTCGGAAGGTCGTCGCACTATCCTGATCGTTGACGAAGCACAGAACCTGTCGCCCGCAGTACTTGAGCAAGTGCGCCTGCTGACGAACCTCGAAACCGCCAAACAAAAATTGCTGCAGATCATTCTGATTGGTCAACCCGAGCTGCGCGAGCTGTTAGCCCGTAACGACCTGCGCCAACTGGCGCAACGCATCACGGGGCGCTACCACCTCGAGCCACTAACGCGGGAGGAAACCGCGCACTACATCGAACACCGTCTCAAAGTCGCCGGCGCGCTTGGCGAAGTATTCGAAAGCGGTGCCAAGAAGTCGATATTCAATCTTTCCCAGGGCGTGCCACGCCTGATCAACGTGATCTGTGATCGCGCACTGCTCGGTGCTTACAGCGTGGAATCACGTCGCGTCAACAAGCGCCTCGTTCGGCGTGCTGCCGCCGAGGTCAGCGGCGAGGCGGAACGGCCCGCTTGGCTTCGGCCGGCCCTGGCGACTGCTGCTGTTGTCGGTATTGCCGTTATTGCGGCGAGCGTCTGGTCTTACTCGCAGCAATCGGCAGGCAACCTCTCAGAAGCGGTGCTGGACGCGCCGGCCGCCGCCATCGCCATCGCCGCCGAGCCACAAACACAGGAACTGGCCGCGGAGCCCGAGGTGGCGCAGCCGGAGCCGGCCGAAGAGACCGCGATCGAACCAGCTGCGGCAGCCGCAGATACCCCTACATTGAACGAGCAACTGCAACTGGGTTCGACGCTGACGACGACAGCCAGTGCGTTAACGTCGCTTTTCGAATCCTGGGGGCTGGAGTACCAGGCATCGGCGCAAAGTGGCTGTTCGCAAGCGAATGACGCCGGGCTCGTTTGTCTCTTCCAGCGCGGTTCCTGGAGCGGGCTCAAACAGATGGATCGACCCGCGCTCATGACGCTGGTGGACGACGATGGGGAAAGCCACGAAGTCTTGTTGACTGCCGTTCGCGGCGACATGGTGGAACTGTCAATTGGTGGCATTCTCGTTGAACACCCCGCCTCTTCCTTGTTGCAGTCATGGTTTGGCCAATACATGCTGCTGTGGCGACCACCCGGCGGAACGCCGGTGTCGCTGGGTCGTGACGCGCGCAACGAGAGCGTAGTCTGGCTACGCAACAGCCTTGCGTCAATCGATCCCCGGTACGCCAGTGCGGACCAGGAATCTGATATTTATGACGCCGATCTCGAACAGCTCGTACGGCGGTTTCAGCGCGATCACCGGCTGAGCGTTGACGGACTGGCCGGCCAGCAAACACAGATCGTCATTAACTCGCTGCTCGCTGTTGACGGCACACCACGACTTACCCGGGATTAACGATGTCTTTTATTCTGGACGCGCTGAAAAAATCGGAAACTGACCGCCAGCAACAAACGCCGGCGGCGTTCGCAACGGTGCCCAGCAGTGACGGCAGTCCGCGCGCGCCGCGCTGGCTTCTGCTGCTCGGCGCACTACTCGCGATCAACCTCATTGTCTTGCTGGGGATGTTATTGCGCTCTGACGATAATCCGCCGGCGCAGGCTGTGACTACCGGCAACGCCGTCGAAACGGCGCCGTCGGCTGCCGCCACCGATTTTGCGACACAAATTGAGGCCGCACGCCTCAACGAGTCGCAGCGCCGGGCCCCACCGCCTTCGACGCAGGTGCAGGAACCCCCGCCGATTGCGATACCAATCGATACCGGCCCTGGCGCAACGCCTACCAGCAACACGCGCGCACAACAGGTGGCCAGGTTGCCAACGATCTATGAACTGCAGGCCAATGGCAGCATCACGCTGCCCGATTTGCACCTCGATATCCACGTTTACAGCGAGGTTCCGGAAGACCGCTTTGTCTTCATCAACATGTCCAAACAACGTGAGAAGTCTCAGCTCAACGAAGGCCCGACCGTTGACGAAATCAGGCCGGACGGCGTTGTTCTTGATTATCGTGGCACTACCTTCCTGCTACCGCGTGACTGAGGCGGCAGGCGCTTGGTAGATCCGGTTGGCAAACATGTAGATGGTGAGGTCTTTGCCGACGCGCTCCGATCGGGCATCTACCGCGTTATTGGTGAACAGGATCTTCTGAACCGCATCAACGTTTTTCCGGTGGCGGACAGCGATACCGGCACCAACCTGAGCCTGACGCTGGGCGCCGCACTCAACCTTCTAACACGAGAACACGATAAGCATCTCGGCACGCTGCTGGCCGCACTTGCCGATACACTACTCGACAGTGCGCGGGGGAACTCCGGCGCGATCGTCGCGCAGTTCTTCCAGGGTGTGAGCGATGACGCCGCAGACATCACTCGCTTCACGCCCTACACCTTCGCCAAGGCGGTTACGAAGGGCAGCGAATACGCGCATGATGCACTGTCAAACCCTCGTGAGGGAACGATTCTGTCTGTGATCGCGGCCTTTGCCGACAGCCTCAGGCAGCAGTCCTCCGAGGGGCGCGACAACGATTTTCCCGAGGTCATGGCAGCGGCAATGGCCAGCGTCGAGCAAGCGCTTGCCGCCACCCCAACGCAGCTCGAGGTCCTGCGCAAAGCCGGTGTCGTCGATGCCGGCGCCAAAGGCTTCGCCGAGCTGGTCGCCGGAATGTCCGGCTACCTGCGCGACGGCAGCATGGCGCACGCGCCCGATGCTGCCGTGCTCCGGCACATCGAACCGGTCGTGGATTTTGCCGAAGCGGACAACGACTCGCAGTTTCGCTTCTGCACCGAGTGCATGGTCACCGCTGAAGATATCGACCGCCGCAAGCTGCGAGAGGCATTGACAGAACTCGGCGACTCGCTGGTGTTGGCCGGCACCAAACGCAAAGCAAAGATTCATATTCATGTCGACGACCCCGACGATGTGTTTAACGTCGCCCGGCGCTTCGGTGAGCTTAGCGCAGAAAAAGCAGACGACATGCACCGCCAGCAGCACAGCACTCACGACCACTCGCGTCGATTCGCTGTTATCACCGATTCGGCCGCAGACATTGCCGATGCCGACATGGAGCGACTCGACATCCACATGGTGCCTTGCCGCATCCAGTTCGGCGATCGCGGCTACCTCGACAAGGTCAGCATCACGACTGACGAGTTTTATGAGGAGCTCAGGACGAATCCCGATCACCCGACCACATCACAACCGGCGCCGGGCGATTTTCGCCGACAGTTTCAATTTCTCGCCAGCCACTTTCGTGACGTGCTTTCAATCAACCTGACCGGTCGTGTAAGCGGCACCTACGAAGCCGCACGTTCCGCGGCCGAGCGCACCGATGCGCCCGGCGATATTCGCGTGATCGATTCCCGGAATGCCTCGATGGGGCAGGGACAACTCGTGGTTCTGGCGGCGGAATGCGCCGCCGCCGGTCGCAGCGTAACGGCGACGATCGCGGCGATCGAGAAACAGCTCCTGCATACAACGACTTACGCGCTGCTCAAGGACCTTCGCTACGCCGTGCGCGGCGGCCGAGTGCCTGGCTGGGTCAGGACGATTGCAGAGCTGCTGAGACTCACGCCGATTATCTGCACCAAACCCGACGGACGTCTTGCTCTGAGCGGCTTCCTGTTCGGGCGAAGCATCCCCGCGAGCCGCTTCGCGCGCTTTGTCGCAAGGCGCGCGCCGGAGAGCGCCCGGATTGACGTCGCGATAGGACACGCCGTGTGCATGGAAGATGCCAGGGAGTTCGAGGCCGCTATTCGGAAGCGCATGCCCGGTATTCAGAGACTCGCGCTGACCAGCATCGGCACCGCGCTCGGCGTACATGGTGGGCCAGGCACGCTGATCGTCTCGATGATGCCGCACCTGTCAGCGGATGATATCCCCGCCGACATCGATTAGCTCTTCGCCTTCGTTGCGCGCATTGTTCACGCGCTTGTCGACCGGCCAGGCCTGCAATGGTGGGGTCTTGGCGGCGATGTTATCCAGCAAATCGTTTGAGCCCGCCAGCCACTCGTCAGCGGTGTCGGGCTGCAGTATGACGGGCATTCGATGGTGCAGCGGCGTCATAAAATTGTCGGCCGGAGTCGTCAGCAGCGTTGTCGTTTGCAGGGTAGCGTCGCTCTCTTTGTCTTTCCAGTGCTCCCACAGCGCCGCCAGCGCAAACGGCGCTCCGCTCGCCATTGAAATGTAATACGGCGTCTTGGTGTCGTTCCGCCGTTGCCACTCATAAAAACCGTCAGCCAGAACCAGGCAACGACGATGCCGGTAGGCGGCGCGATAGGATGGTTTCTCCGCGACGGTTTCCGCGCGCGCATTGATCATGCGATTTCCAATGGAGGGGTCTTTCGCCCAGAACGGCACGAGACCCCAGCGCAGCATCACCAGCTCCCGGGCACGCTCGTCTCCCTCACGAATAGCCGCAAGATACTGCGTCGGTGCGATGTTGTAGCGCGGCTCAACCGCTGGAGCGTCGTGCGCGCCGAACAGCGCGGCCGTTGCCTCAGCCGGTGAATAGAAAGCGAAGCGGCCGCACATCGTTATTCACGAATGCCGATGCCGCGCTGCATCAGAAACATGCACGCAGAGAACAGCGCGACGATAAACACGAGCAGTATCACGTAAGCATGCGCGATACCGATGTCAGACACGCCCAGGATGCCGTAACGAAACGCATTGACCATGTAGAGGATCGGGTTCGCTTTGGAGACGTTTTGCCAGAACTCCGGCAACAGCGAGATCGAGTAAAACACACCGCCCAGGTAGGTGAGCGGTGTCAGCACGAAGGTGGGCACTATCGAGATATCGTCGAACTTCTTCGCGAAGACGGCGTTAATGAAGCCCGCCAGTGAAAACACGATCGATGACAACAGCACGATCGAGACCGTGACCAGCGGATGCGCGACTTCGAGTCGCGTGAAAAACAGCGCAATAATCGTGACCAGCAGTCCAACCAGCAGCCCGCGGAGCACGCCGCCCGCCACGTGTCCAATGATAATAGCCGCGTTCGACATCGGCGCTACCAGCATTTCCTCGATGTGTCGTCCGAACTTTGCGCCGAAAAATGACGAGACGACGTTGCCGTATGAATTGGTAATGACCGACATCATGATTAGACCGGGCGCGATGTACTGCATGTAGTCGAAGCCATCCATGGTGCCGATGCGCCGGCCAATCAGGTTCCCGAAGATAATGAAATACAGCGTCATCGTAATGGCCGGCGGCACAATCGTCTGTACCCAGATGCGTAGCACGCGCACCACTTCCTTGCGGATGATGGTCTTGACCGCAACCAGATTGAGCGCAATGTTCAAGCTGGCGTCCTTTGCTGCTTGTTCTCCACAAGATGCATGAAGAGCTCTTCCAGCCGATTCGCCTTGTTGCGCAGGCTGACCACGTGGATGTTACGGGCACTGAGCGCCGCGAACAGGTCATTGAGATCGTGGTCCGGCCCTTTTTCAACCTCCAGTTCGCAATCTTCGCGCAACCGCGTCTGAAAACCATCAAGCACGGGTGCCTCGGTCAGCGCCTCGGTCAGGCTAAGCACGAACACTTCACGCTGCAGTTTTCTGAGCACGTCACTCATGCGAGCATCCTCGATAATCCTGCCCTCGTCGATGATCGCAATGTCGCGACACAGCGTCTCGGCTTCCTCGAGGTAGTGCGTCGTCAGAATAATGGTCGTGCCTTCCTCGTTGATGTTACGCAGGAAGTCCCACATCGAGCGTCGTATCTCGATGTCAACGCCGGCCGTTGGCTCGTCAAGGATCAGCAGCCTGGGCTCGTGCACTAATGCCCGCGCGATCATCAGCCGCCGTTTCATCCCGCCCGACAGACTGCGGGCCACGTCATTCCGACGATCCCACAAACGCAGTTCGCGCAGGTATTTTTCAACGCGTTGTTTCTTCAATTGACCGGCAAGCCCGTAGTAACCGGCCTGGTTGGAGACGATATTGCCGACGGTTTCCCACAAGTTGAGATTTACTTCCTGTGGAACAATGCCGATGCACGACTTCGCGGCCTCAAGTTCTCTGTCGATACTGTGCCCGAACACGCTGACTTCGCCACCGGTCTTGTTGACCAGCGAACTGACGATACCGATAGCCGTCGTCTTACCAGCACCGTTCGGGCCAAGCAGCGCATAGAAATCCCCACTTTCGACGGAGAGGTCAATACCCTTCAGTGCCTGGGTGCCATTGTCGTAGGTCTTGCTGAGATTCTTGATCGAGAGTGCTTGCATAAGGCGGCGTATTGTAACTGCACACCCGGCATCCTCATAACTTGCGCTTTATCCGCTCTGCCGCTTTGCGTTTTTTTGTCCCGGCGGCGGCAGACTCGCAGCTGCCACCTGCAACCGCTCATGGTTAATCGGGTCATGGTTGATCGGGCCAGCGCGCGTCAGCATCGCCTGGAGCGCACTCTGGTGTGACATGGCCCGCAGCTTTGAATTATGGCTGATGCCGCTCTTTAACAGACGCTGCCAGACATCCGCCTGATCGCGAAATCGAGGTACCAACATATCGGCCCGCAACCTGGTTCGATGCAAAAACGTAACGACTGGCAGAGCAGCGACCTGTTCGCACCAGCTGTGCGGCGCGCCGCTGACGATTCTCACTGCGTACGGATTGCGATGCGCAAGCTGCCACAGAAAGCTCAGCCCCGCGGCCTGCAGCTCGCGGGCCGTCGCATCGAGCGGGCGCTCGGAGGGCAAGAGTTTCAGCTGCGGGTCGCCAGATAGCACTTGCTTCCAATAGTCCGTCTCACCCTCGCGCAAAGAGAACAACAGGAACGGAGCACAACCCAGATGCGCTTGCTGCGACTCTGACAAGCGTCTCTGTGACAGCCCCCCGCAGCCGGAGAAGCCGGCATTCGGCAGGGTCTTGAGGAAGCACAGATTCAGTGCATGGATGTTGTCCAGATCATCGGTCGATAGTCCCTGATAGAGCATTGTCACCCCCGGATGGACGCATTTTTCGTCCATTACTGTAGTTTCTACAATTTGAATTGTTTGACCATGTATGGATGTTATAGGGTAGCTTATTACTATATATGTTCTTTTTCTATCATAAAGGGTAAGTTATGCGTCTCACGGATGACCGATATTCAGGCGAAAAGAGCCAGTTCGAGCTGGCGCTCCGGCTAATTCGACACGAAGCGCGAACCCGCACCATTCGGGAATGTACCGGGCTCTCAGATGACCGGATTCGTAAGGTCTATGCGACCTACTTTCTCCACAGTGGCGATAATCGCGTCAAACGGCGACGTGGAAAGTCGCCGCGGCAGATCGCGCGCTATGTAAAAAATGCCGAGAGCCAGTTGCAAGCAACGACCCTCGTGGCACTGTTTTCCGCCGGAATGCTGATTCGGGTTGACCGGCACGATCACGTGCACCCCTGTTGGCCACGACCCGACGTAGAGTTCGGGCATCGTCTTTGTCGTGCCTATGAGACCTATTGTCTGTTGCATGAAGATGTGCAGCTCAGCTTTGAGTGGACCTGGAACCTGCTGCAGTGCATCGCAATGAACGATGAGCTTTACCTGGCGGTTTGCGCGACGTGTGATGCGCGGTACGTACAGGATGCTTACGCGCTCGACTACAAGACCTGTCCAATGTGCGCGTCAGAGGCCACCGCCAACCGTCACTGAAATGTGAATTTTGGTGTCATTGGCACCGGCCAGCTGGCCATTTCCGGTACACTACCGCCAGCACGTAAAGCTCGTGCAATAACAAGACAAAATTCAGTTAAGGGAGATCAGAAAATGCTTCAAGAATTCAAGAACTTCGCGATGCGCGGAAACGTTGTCGATATGGCTGTTGGTATCGTCATCGGTGGCGCTTTCGGCAAGATTGTTTCGTCATTCGTGGCGGATGTCATCATGCCACCAATCGGCATGTTAATGGGTGGCGTCGATTTCGGCAGCCTGTTCATCAACCTCAGTGACGTCGGTTACGCGACGCTCGCCGCCGCCGAAGAAGCTGGCGCACCGGTCATCAAATACGGTTCTTTCATTAACACGGTTCTCGATTTCGTGATTATTGCCTTTGCAATCTTTATGGTTGTCAAAGGAATGAACTCGATGAAGAAGAAAGAAGAAGAGGCGCCGGCTGCGCCGCCCAAACCGTCAGCCGAAGAGTCATTGCTGACAGAAATTCGTGATCTGCTCGCGAAGTAGTTGATTATCGAGTAGTCACCAGAGCAACGCGCGTAGCACCTCACGACGGCCGTACCGGACGGTCGTGAGGTTGCTGCAGCGCAGCCTTAGAGTAAGCACCCACTCGTGGAAAGCCACAACGTATTCGCCGGCGCATTTGTTGATCGTAGCGGTGAACGGCGCAAGGACTCAGACTGGCTGGCTGAAGCCGCCGTCAGTGAGGGGGCACGCTTTGTGCCTGTTTGGGGCAGTCGCTGTCTGGTCGGCGGCGACCCGCCGCATGCGTTGCGGCTCCTGCGCTCGCAGGTTGACGAGTTTGTCGATAACGAAAACCTGATCTTCCTCGGGCTGTTCCGCAATCAACCCGCCTTTGCCGTCGCGATCGACGCAGAACACCCGCAGCCGTTTACAGAGCTGGGCGAATTCCAGGGCTTACGCTTCCTGGGAACGATGTTGCCGCTGGACGAAGCAAATCTTGCAGCACATGCTCGCGCGCTCGTGCTGTGGCACGCATCCCAGCAATACTGCGGTGTCTGCGGCTCGGCATCCACTCCTGAAGCTGGCGGTAACTCCAGACGCTGTCGCAACAGCGATTGCGATCGGCAGATTTTCCCGCGCACAGACCCGGCGGTCATCGTGCTGGTAACTGACAATGAACGCTGCCTGCTCGGTCGGCAATCGAACTGGCCGGAACATCGCTACTCGACTATTGCCGGTTTTGTTGAGCCTGGTGAAAGTCTCGAAGACGCCGTGCGGCGCGAGGTCTTCGAGGAAACCAACATTCGCGTCGGCTCAGTGCGTTACCACAGTTCGCAGCCCTGGCCGTTTCCCTCGGCACTGATGCTGGGCTTTATTGCGGAGGCGTCGACAACCGACATCAAACTGAATGATGGCGAACTCGAGGACGCGCAGTGGTTTACTCGTGAACAGTTACAGTCTGATTTTCCCAAACTGCCGTTCCGCATTTCCATTGCACGACGCTTGGTCGATCACTGGATCACGCTCGGCGAAATTGACTGATACTCACGCGAGCACCTTAAGCAACCAGTCTCGAATGTCGTTAATTTCCTCAGCGCAGACGGCATGTGCCATCGGGTAGTCGTGCCATTCGATCGCGAATCCGAGCGCGATCAACTGTTCCGCGGATGCCTTGCCCCACTGCATCGGGAGCATCGGGTCGAAGCTGCCGTGGGCCATGAAGACCGGCAGGTCTCTGTTGCCGTCACTCGCAGCCATTTCCCCTGGCAAAGCAATGTAGGTCGACAATGCCATCAGTCCGGCAAGTTTTTGTTTGGCGTGCAGCACCGCATTGATCGCAATCGCGCCACCTTGCGAAAAGCCTGCAACGACAATCCTGTCCGCCGCGATACCACGCTGCTGCTCGCGTTCGATCAGTGCATCGAGCAGTGCCGTACTCTCACGCACGCCGGCCGCATCAGCCCGACCAGCTGCGTCGAGACTCAGAATGTCGTACCAGGCTCGCATGGTCGCGCCGCCGTTGATTGTCACGGGCCGGACCGGCGCGTGCGGGAAAACAAAACGCAGTGGCAAATCCACAGGCAACCGCAGCTCCGGGACGATCGGTTCGAAATCATGGCCGTCGGCGCCCAGCCCATGCAGCCAGATGACACTGCCAACCGGGTTATCGCCAGTCGTCACTTCGACGGTCTCCGGGTATTCCACTGCGTATCTCCATAATCTCGCGAGCGGCGCAGTGTAACGGAAATAAATGCCCAAACGCGAGACTGAGAGCTTGACCCATTATGCGCATTAAGTTATAAATATGCGCATATTTATGCCTAATTCAACCCAAGAACAAGCAGAGCGTCGTGCAGCCCTGCGCCGACTGCTGCGTCATGGCCCCGCCAAGACGCAGCGCTCGATCGTGGAAGTCCTCAACGTTGAAGGACACACCGCAACCCAGTCCAGCGTCAGTCGCGATCTTCGCGAACTCGGCGCTATCAAGACAACATCCGGCTATGAACTGCCCGGCGACGAAGATGCGGAGAGCGAGCAGATGATCGGTATTGCTGCTCTTCTCCGTGCGATCAACCCGGCGGGGCCTAATCTGCTGGTGATTCGCACCGCGATCGGCGCCGCACAGCGGGTTGCGCTGGCACTGGATCGCTGCGCCTGGCCAGAGATGATTGGCAACATCGGCGGTGACGACACGGTATTCGTCGCCACTGAATCGGCACAACAACAAAAAAACCTGCTGGCACGAATCGAGCACTCGACGCGCGTCTGACCATTGATCATCAACTACCGACCATCGACCATTAGGCCTGATACAAAACAACAGAGAACACTATGAGCAACGATCAATCCCCAATCATTCTTGCGTTTTCCGGCG
>RCNG010001784.1_pt1 | contig 10748 bp, 9 predicted proteins | sample 2041371 | NCBI WGS metagenome assembly RCNG01 (sample SAMN09708227, study PRJNA481090) | Marine sediment metagenome, whole genome shotgun sequencing project. | biome: marine sediment; feature: ocean; material: sediment; isolation source: Sewage treatment plant 1 marine sediment (STP1) ... | reverse complement strand
GCCGGCGATCAGGCCGGTGGTCGCCACGACCAACAACACTGCCAGCACGAGTCGCACCAGTCGATTCATATCCATCGTTCGCCCCCTTTGCGGGATGTTGCGGGCCTTCGCCCCTGCGGGCCTTCTGCCAGCATGCGACTTCTCGCACGTTTCGGCACCGCCCGATTCGGGTAGCCCGAATCTTCCATCATTGATTCGGGGTTTGATCCATCGACGTCCAGTCCTCGCGGTGGCCTCGCGGTGAGCGGCGAGTCCAGCTTGCAGCCACTTGCCTTCGTCCGCAGGAAGCGGAGGTGGAGTCTCTTCGGTCGTGGTCACAGTCGATCCACCTCGATCGACCGCCCAAAACGACGTTGGCTATAGGGATGACACCGCCGATGACGACCACCCAGATCACCGTGTTCGACGATTCGCTCAGCCCGAAGACGAGCCAGATGTCTGTTGAGCCCACATGTCGCTCCTCCCGCGTCTTCACATCTTCTTGCGTCAACGGACCGTTGACGAGACACAACTCTTGGGATTCGTTACCGCCTCGTCTACTTCTTATGCTGGTGGTCTTGACTGCCCGGGCCGAGCTTGGACGTGGCCGCAGCGACGGCGTTGCGGACGGTGTCGCTGATCCGGTGTTCGCCGATCTCGTCCGTGACGCCGGACAGCCGGAGGATCTTGTGGGTGCCGGAGTGGACCCGGGCGAGTGACAGGTCGACGCCGTAGCGTTGGGCATATTCGAAGAGGCTGCTGATGGCGGCAGCGCCGGTGTCGTCGACGAGGAACACCTCTTCGAAGTCGATCACCAGAGTGTGCGGCAAGGGCCCCTTCGCGGCGGCGTCGATGAGCAGATTCTCACCGGTTGCCTTGAATGCCTCGGCGTTGGAGAAGATGAGCGGCGCCGAGAAGCGGTACACGATGACGCCCGCAACGGGTTCGGCTTCAGGGTTCGCTTCGCCGTGGCGGCGACCGTACAGCCAGTGTTTCACGACATAGTCGCCGGTGTCAGGGGCCCGGCCCAGGGTCTCGCGACCAGGGAAGCTGACCCGGTAGACCATGTAGATGATGGACAACACAATGCCGGCGATCATCGCGGGGAGCAGGTCGAGAGCGAGCACCAAGAAGAGCGTGACGAGTCCCATGGCGAAATCGACCTTGTCGATGCGCCACAGCTTCTCGAGCTTGGTTGGCTTAGCCGAACCCCACATGGCGTTGATCACAATCGCAGCAAGGACCGCTTCGGGAAGCCACTGGAACGCCGGGGCGAGGAACGCCAACACCAAGAGCACCATGCCGGCAAGGAAGATGTTCGACATCTGCGTCTTGGCGCCCGCCGCCTCAGCAGCCGATGACTTCGAGAGACTGCCCGTGACGACCATTCCTCCCAGCAACCCGGCGCCGAGGTTGCCGACCCCGTAGGCACGGAACTCTTGGTTGGTGTCGAGCTGGTCGTGGGTCTTCTTGGAGATCTGCCCAGACGCTCCCCATCCTTCCGAGAACCCGACCAGCGCCACAACCGCTCCGCCGGCGAAGAGACTGCCCCACGTCGACGCGTCGATCCCCGTCGGCAACCCGAACGAAGGGAGCCCCTGCGGGATCTGAGCAACGAGATCGAGGCTCGGGTCGAACACGGCCACGATCACCGACGCCACAACAACCGCCGTCAGCGCGGCAGGCAGCTTCGGAATGAAGCGCTGGATCGCGAAGATCATCACCAGCGCACCGACGCCGATCACGACCGCGGTCCAATTCCAATCACCGATCTGCGAGACCGCCGACCACAGCTTCGCGAACGAGTTGTCGCCGCTCTGCTTGACGCCGAACAGCTTCCCGAACTGGCCGACGATGATCTGGATCGACATACCAATGATGAACCCGGCCATGACCGCCTTCGAGATGAAGTTGGTGATCCACCCCATCTTCGCGAGGCCAGCCACCAAGAAGACGACACCCGTCGCCAACGCCAACGCCGCCGTCATCGCCACCGCGGTGTCCTGATTCCCCCCCGAAAGGTTCCCAACAACACTGGCCGACACCGCAGCCACCGACCCCGCAGCGCCGAACACCAACAGCTTCGACCCGCCGAACATGGCATACCCAATCAACGCCAACGGGGCCGCATACAACCCAATCTGGACCGGGACCCCAGCGACCGACGCATACCCCATCGACTCGGGGACCAGCAGCGCAGCCACACTCACTGCTGCGATCAGATCAAGGGTGAGGAACTTGCCCCAGTCGTATTTCGGGAGCCACGCACCGATCGGGAACCACCGCTGCAACGTACTCGGCGCTGTCGGAACGGACCCAGCATGATCAGAGTTGGAAGTCTTGGTGCTCATCGGATTGCCTCCTCGGACAAGCCAGCATCGGTTCTGGCAGTCATTCTGTCATGTGACGAGTTCGACCTCACTTGGACGCCAGCTCTTGTCGAACCATGGCTCGAGCGGGCCATACAGTCGGAGACAGGGGAACCAACTCTTTCCCGGGATGGTTTCGAGCCAGTTGTGCTCTTTGCCTTTGGGCGCTTTCGGACCGAAGTAGACGTCATACGAACCGTCCGCGTTCTGCAGAAACCCTTTGCTCTGGCTACCCAAGCTGGGGTAGGGGTTGTTGGTCTGCAGCTGCGAGCGGGTTTGGGTGTCGTACATCGTCACGGCCCAGAAGTCGCTGACCGGCACATTGGGCGGGAGATGCAGCTTGTAGGTCTTGGAGCCGTCCAAGGGCCGCTTCTCGGAATCCAAGTAGGAGAACGCATAGTCCGAACCGCCCCCGGGCTTCGTGACCGCCATGGCGGGACTGATCGCCGTGTAGGCGTAGTAGAACATGGTGCGCGCATCGAGACTGCGGGCCCCGTCGACTTCGAAGAACACGTCCTTGCCGGCGTACGCCATGACCCAGCGGCTGTCATCATCGGGATAGACGTAGGCTGCCTTCTCGCGCGGCTGGAAGACGATTGCCCGGGCGGTAGCGTTGCCGATCGCGACCGCATCGGTCAGGAGCTTCTTCATCCTGGTGTCCGGCTTGAACGGTTTGCCCTTGACGATGCCGATCGAAGCCACCAGCCCCCGGGTTTCGGGATCGAGCGACTCGATCGGTTCCTTCTGGATCACCTGATCCAGATCCTCGAAGAAGCCGAAATCGCTCGGTGAAATAGTGTTGTAGGACACGCCCGTGACATCGACGAATTCAGTCTCCGGTGGGTTCTTGGCAGAGGCCAGCGGGTAGACCCGGATCTTCGCTTCTATCAGCTTCACCTCCTGGTCGACGCCTTTCGCCGTCGAGCCGCGCACCATCGCCCAACTCCAGTAGGTCTTTGGCCTCAGCACGAAGTAGCCGGTGGGGACATCGCCCTTGTAGCCGGGGGGCAGCACGAGGTACTTGCCGCCCTTCCCCTTGTCCGGACCGATAGCGCCAAGATCCTCAACCCAGCGGAACCACGAGTCGTTCACCATCCCGAGCATTCCGGGAGGAACCTCGATGACCGTCGGACCGTCGCTCTCGGTGTCGAGATACACCTGTGCGTACAAGGTTGAGGTGTTTCCCGTCAGATAGAGGCTGTGCGAGTCCATCAGCTTCGCGAAGATCGGAACCTTGTTCGACGAATCCACGCCGACCTTTCTGTTTCCCGCTCGCAGGCGGTACATGGACCCACCGCCGATGGTGTGCAAGAACACCTGCACGCCACGCATCACATCCAAGTTGTCATACACCTTTGTAACGGTCTCGTCAGTCGGGACGCCATCGAAGAATTCCAGAGTTCCCAACGACGTCTTGACTGAACTCGGCGTACTGATCGATTCGAGCTCTTCGGCACTGACCTTTGTCATCGTCCCATCCTGTCGTCCCAGACTTCGCTGGAACTTCGCTAACTCAACCTAGAGACCATGGGTGTGCCGCCGCACCACCCGATGTGGGTGGTGAAGGCCATCACCCCGCGTGCCGCATCCGTACCGGAATCTGGTGGGGTGGGTGCCGACAGGTCAACATGAGGACAACACCTCGAGGGTGTGTCAGCCGGTTATCGGGTCAGGCACCCACCCCGGGTCTTCAGGCGGCTCGTGGGAGGTGTTTGAAGGTCTCCTTGGCGAGCGACGTAGCGTTTCAGGCACCGCATGATCTCTCGGGTCGAGAGGCCCTCGGCTCGGCGGCGCCATCGACATCCAAAGGGTCAGGGCGCTCGATGTGGCGATTGCCGTCGGTGTGATCGCTGCGTCGATGATTCTCGCCAGCGTCACGAGACGCCTCATCCGCCGTTGGAGGAGGACATGGGAGCAGGCGCCCGACGACGATCACCGTCCAACTGGCGAACCGAGCCGCTACACCAGCCGGATACGGGCGGCGGAGTCGCGCCCTTCGTGCGGCTGTGCAGCAGAGTCTTGTTGGGCATGGTCTGATAGGGCAAGCGCCCAGCGTTCCGGTTTGTGACGGTGGGAAGCATGCGGAGGTGCCCTTCAGGCACCTCCGCTCGAGCCCGTGCCGTCGTTCAGTAGCGAGCCACCCTCACGACGATACCGGACCGTCTCTACCGGATGGAGGAGTGGGATCGCTCCCCTGCATTCTCGCTTCGATGAGGCGACCCACGATGAAGGCGACGAGTCGGCCGCAAGCAGGAGATGCCACACCTCGAGGTTGAATGGCTGGAGCGAAAGGAATTGCAGTGTCTGGGACCAGCCCGACTCGATCGCGAAGAAGACGCTGAACCCCACCACGGCGCCCGTGGCGTCCGCCGCGATTCTGCGCCAGTCATAGACCCGTACACCGATGCTCAGTTCGACGTTCAGCAGGGTTCCCACGAACGGAGACATGAACAGCCTGCCTCCTCTGGTCGCTGCTCCGAGGAGTGGTCCGACAAGTCTTCGGATCCTCTCCTCGCTCATCGGGCGAGGGCAGGACTCTGGCGCACGCGGCGCTCGGTCCGTAGGCGACGTTGCCGCAATGTCTGCGGCTCGACGCCTTGAGCGGTAGCCAGCTCATCTACGGAGACACCCCCGACTCGGGTCATCACCACCAGACGGGCGGCATCAGTTCGAACACGACCGTGACGCCTCACCCACGCGACGAGTCCATCGAGCTGCTCGGTCTCGCCGCTGTCGAAGGGTTGGTCGGCACTGTGTCCGACGTGGGAATAGTCGTCGACGTACACGACTGGTTCTGCCCGGTGCCGAACCGCCAACCGCAGTACCCGTCGACGCGTGTTGGCATACACCCGGAAGCTTGGTGGCGTCCGCGCCGGCTCGGAAGCACACCAGGCGAGCACCTCCACCGCAGTCGCCACGATTACTGCGGTCCGCTCTTCAACATCTACTGCGGTCCGCTCTTCAACATCCCAGGCTCGAACGCCGTCGATGAGGCTCTTCAATCCGGGGAGCACTACCTGGAGCGCCACCCGTCTCGCCAATACGTCCCCGTTGGCTCGCTGCAGGAGAGCGGTCAGAACCCGGTCCCGTTCCGCCCAACTCGAAACGTCGCGACGCTGAGCCGCGGTCACGAGTTGCTCGCCGTCGTCAAACGCCAACCGGTCATCTTCGACAGACCAGGCCTGCAGGCGATCTCGCAGCCACCGAGACCCGGCGATCACCTTCCACTCGGCCTCGAGGCGTTGCACCAGTTCGGTCTCTGCAGCCCACATCGGTTCTCTCGGACCCACAGCCGCTCCTCTCGTCGCCAGATGAGACGAAGCATGCGCGACAACCCTGTCAGCAGAGTGTCAGTAGCCCTGTCAGCAAAACGTGTGGAACTAGCGGACAAGGAAGCTCTCCGAGCAGTGAAACGACGCGTCTCGGATGCTGTCTATCGGCGTCTTGTCGCCGACGCCCGACGCCCGACGCCACGCCAGCTGAACGATGAGTGGGTCCGGGAGGACAACCAGGAACGTCTCTGAATCCAGCGTGGCCGGCCTCGCATCCTGATCACCGTCGATGCCAGCATCCAGGTCTACTTCTGCGACCCGAACACTTGGAAGTAACGACGTAGGGCACGTCGAAGCGCGGGGCATCTCACACACGCCCGAACCGTCCATCTCCGACAGCCAACCGTGACCTGATACGACCGTCCGGGCCATCCATATGTGCCAATATGGGCGGCCCTCGGACCTCTTGTCTTGTCCAATTGTCTTGTCCAAAGCCTGTTCGGCAAGGCGCACCAATTGGTGTCACTCTCGGTTGTCGGCTGCTGTCTGTCCGTTGGTGGCGAGCGCCGGAATCATCAACCCGGTCTACGACCCACCCGATTGGGGCGGGGCATTCCGGCCGTCGGTGTGTGACACTCGCGACATGAAGCGGCCAAGTCGCGCCGCTCGGACCCGAGGAGGATCCCACATGACGAATTCCACCACCGCGTCTTCTGGCCTGCACCCGAAGACGATTGCCGAAGAGGCATACATCTACCTGTATCCGCTCATCTTGATGGACGTGACCCGCAAGGCGATGACGAACGTGACCGGGCCCAAGGGTGTTGACGCGCCCCTGGATACCTTTGCGAGCTTCAAGTCCTATCCGCCTCTGACCTTCAAAGAGGTGGTGCGTGCGAACTTCGACACGCTCTACACCTCTTTGTGGATGGACTTGACCGAAGAACCGAGGATCCTGTCGCTGCCGGACGCCAAGGGTCGGTACTACCTCGCTCCGACCGTTTCCATGTGGACCGATGTGATTGCCTCTCCGGGTTGGCGTACCACCGGGACCGGACCCCAGCACCTGGCCTACGTGCCACCGGGCTGGGAAGGAACGTTGCCAGATGGGGTGACTCGCATTGACTCGGAGTCCCGCTATCTCTGGATGATTGGCCGAACGGCTGCGAGCGGACCCGACGACTACGACGCGGTCCACGAATTCCAGAACGGCATGAAGATCACTCCGTTGTCGCAATGGGGCAAAGACTGGAAGGCACCGGCAGGGACGGTCGACTCGTCGATCGACATGAAGACGCCGCCGCTCAAGCAGGTCGAGAACATGTCGGCCAAGGACTACTTCGCATATGGCGCTGACCTGATGAAGGTCCACCCTGCAAAGAACACCGACTACAGCCAGGTGTTCCGCATGGCAAGCATCGGCCTCACCCCGGGTGAGGACTTCAAGATGAAGGGCCTGACTGGCGACGATCTCGAGAGCGCTCGTAAGAGCGGTTACGCCAAGATCAATGAGCGCTCCCACCACCTGGGCACCATGGAGAACGGCTGGAACGTCACGATCGGAACGTACGGTTCGTACGGTATCGAGTATCTGCAGCGAGCTGCAGTGGGTCTCTACGGGCTTGGGTGTAACCAGAATGATGACGCCATCTATCCGAATTACGCGAAGAACATCGGCCCGACCACCGATATGTACACGTTGCACTTCGACAAGGGCGAGGCCCCCCCAGCCTTGGCTTTCTGGTCAATCACCATGTACGACGTCGACGGGTTCCCTGTTCCGAATTCGCTCAATCGCGGGAACCTGGCGAGCCGCATGGACCTCAAGTTCAATGCCGATGGATCCCTCGATCTCTATGTCGGGGCGACCACGCCCGGCAAGGACAAGGAATCCAACTGGCTGCCCGCGCCATCGGACAAGGCGTGGAACGTCTGTATGCGACTCTACGCACCGAAGCCAGCTGCCCTCGACGGAAAGTGGACCCCGCCGCCGCTCAAGAAGATGAACCGATCGTCGAAAGCCTCGGCAGCAATCCCATCGCCGCACAAGTAGGTGAAGTGATCGTTCCGGTCTGTCAGCCGCCCGAGGGCACTGCCGACCCGTATCCGGGCGGTTGACAGACAACACATCAACGCCCGCAACAGAAGCCAGCGGCCGCCCATAACCGGCTGGGTGTCATGATGTGGGTGGTGTTGCACGCCCCAGTCGGGCGGTGAGTGTCCGGTTGAGCTGTTGATCCCAGCTCGGTCGGTCTCGGTCCGCCGTCCCGGTGGCGTGTGCCACCCCTTTGCCCATACGCGAGTGAAAGGGGCTGACGGCGCTCACTGAAAATCCCCAGGGTTGCTCATCGAGATTCCTCACCCTGGGTCAGGTTTGAACGTTAGACGTTGCCTCCTTCGGGTCGCCGTTTGCGGTTGGCGGCTTGGTGGGCTCGGAGCCGGTAGGAGTCGCCGTCGATGTTGAACACGACTGATCGGTGCAGCAAGCGGTGGAGCATGGCGGCGGCGATGGTGGTGTCGGTGAAGATGTCTCCCCACGACGCAACGCCCCGGTTCGTGGTCAGGATCACGGAGCCTTTCAGATACCGTCTCGCGATGACTTGGAACAGTGCGGAGGCGTCTTCTGCGGGCATCGACGGAAACCCCAGTTCGTCGACGATCAGGACGGATGGTCCGGAGAAGAACCGCATGGTGGCGGCCCATCTCCCTTCGAGTGCTGCTTTGTGGCACCTCGCTGCTTGCGGTGCTCGCCGGCAAAATGATGGCGATTACGTTGAGCCAGGGGGCCGGGTTTCTTGGAGGGACCGTATTCCCCATTCTGTTCATCGGTGGCACCGCCGGAATCGTTGTCCACCTATTGCTCCCCGATATCCCGGTTGCGCCTTCCGTCGGGGCGATGATCGCTGCGGTACCCGGAGCGATCATCGGCGCTCCGGTCAGCTTCATCTTGATCGCAGTTGGCGGTGTCGGCCTCGGAGTAGCCGCAATCGCCCCAATCGGCATCGCAGTCATCACCGCTCACCTCACGGTGGGGGCACTCAAGGTATTCGCAGAGACCCACGACAGCATGTGACCTCCGATCCCCTTGCTACCGTGGAACTTGCAGGGATCGCGAGAGCACAGGAGAATATCGGATGCTGAGCGACGGCCAGATCATGGTTGCTTTGGGGACGATTGCGGTCTTTGGGATCGGTTCGCAGTGGATCGGGCGGTTCTTTGGGTTTCCGTCGCTGTTGCTTCTGCTTCCGGCTGGCCTGCTCGCCGGTGGCCTCGGGCTGGTCGAGCCGGAGGCGCTCTTTGGCGACACCCTCTTTCCTCTGGTGACGCTGTTGGTAGCGCTGCTGCTGTTTCAGAGTGGGATGCAGCTGCGCTTTGCGGACCTGCCAAGCGAGGCTCGCAGTCCGGTCTACCGTCTCATCACCATCGGGCTGGCAATCACCTTCCTCGGCGCGTCGCTCGCGGCGCTGGCTTTCTTGGACATCGATACTGATCTGGCTTTCCTGCTCGGCGCGATCATCGTCGTGTCGGGGCCGACGGTGGTTGGACCGCTGCTGTCGACGGTTCGTCCCCGTGAGCCCACCGGCTCCATCCTCAATTATGAGGGAACCTTCCTCGATCCCATCGGTGCCACCCTCGGCGTGATCATCCTCAACCTGGTGCTCGCCGCCGACCGGGGTGGCGTGCATCCGGTCCTCCAAGGGCTGGGTCGACTGGGGCTCGGGGTTGTCGTGGGGCTCGTCGCCGCCGCCCTGTTCGTGTTCATCCTGTCGCGGTTCTGGGTGACGGACAACATGGAGGCGGCCCTTGCCGTGATGTTCGCGGTGGCCGCCTTCGCAGCCTCCGACACGGTGCTGTCAGAGGCTGGACTGTTCGCCACCCTCACCTTCGGGATCGTGCTCGCCAATCAGCGGATCGTGAGCATTCGGCGGATCACAGGGTTCGGGGAGACGCTCGAGGTACTGATCATCGGCACCCTCTTCATCCTGCTCGGAGCCTTGGTCACCATCGATGGGCTCTGGGAGTATGCGTGGGAGATTCTTCTGCTGGTTGCCGCGCTCGTGCTGGTGGTACGTCCACTCACGGCCTTCGTTTCGCTGCTGGGCACCCAACTCGGGCGGCAGGATCGAGCCCTGATCGGCTGGGTCGACCCCCGAGGCATCGTTGCGGCGTCGACTGCGGCGACGTTCACCGGCAGCCTTGCCGCGGCCAAGATCGACAGCGACTTCCTCTTGCCGGTTGTGTTTGGGGTCATCCTCGGCACCGGCGTCGTCTACGGCCTCTCCGCCAAGCCGGTCGCTCGCCGGCTCGGCGTCACCGAACCGCCGGCCAAAGGGGTTGGCCTGGTGGGGAACTCGTCCTGGCTGTTCGACCTGGCCCGTCATCTGCAGGACGCAGGCGTGCCGGTCCTGGTTGACGTGCTACAGGTTCCCGAGGACGCCCAAACCGAGGCGCGTGACACCGGGGTGCCGATCGTCTCCTCGCTCGAGAACAAAGAGAATCTGCGGCAGATCTTCCGGGATGCCAACCTCGCTCAGGTTGCCATCTGTACCGCTCCCGAGTTGGGCATTGGCGAATCCGAGATAATCTCGGCATATGGGCGCCGCAACGTTCTCCGGCTCCCAGGCAGCCGAAGCAGCGCCGAAATGGACCGTCGTTTGCCCGCGCGGATGAGTCGACGGCCCTTTGCACCCGGGGTCACATTCGAGAACATCCAGGCCCGGGTCGCCTCGGGTGCAACCGTCCAGGTCGTTGAGGACGACACCGGCACCGACGTGCTGCTACTCGCCACAGTCAGCCCCGACGGCGCCACGAACCTCCAACCCGGCATTCGCAGCCCGGGATCCGAGGACACGATCATCGGACTCGTCGGCAGCGTCAACGACGCCGAACAGCAGCCCGGTGTCAGGTAGCGCATAGCCGGCTGGCTGTGATGATGTGGTTGGTGTTGCACGCCCCGGTCGGCGGTGAGCGTCCGAGCAATCCCCGTGGGAAGGCTTGCTTCGGCAACCTCGGAGGCCGCCCATATGTGCTGTGGTCTCTGGGGGTGGGCGCAACACTCTTGGTGGGAGGCGTTGTCTCTTGTTGAGGAGGTTGTTGTGGCGGTGTTCACTGAGTCTGAGCGGGTCGA
>RCNG010001783.1_pt1 | contig 10749 bp, 8 predicted proteins | sample 2041371 | NCBI WGS metagenome assembly RCNG01 (sample SAMN09708227, study PRJNA481090) | Marine sediment metagenome, whole genome shotgun sequencing project. | biome: marine sediment; feature: ocean; material: sediment; isolation source: Sewage treatment plant 1 marine sediment (STP1) ... | reverse complement strand
TGGCGTTCCGTCACTGGCGTTCCGTCACTGGCGTTCCGTCACTGGCGTTCCGTCACTGGCGTTCCGTCACTGGCGTTCCATCACTGGGGGCGTTCCATCACTGGGCCACCACCGGTGCGAAGCCCGGATCAGGCTCTCAGTCGATGGTGGCGTCGGTGATGGTGAGCGCCCGGGCGCGTTCTACCTGCTCGGGCGGCAGCGGCACCGTCTTGCCGGTCTCCAGGCTTGCCTGAACAGCGGTCACGTCACCGCTGGCGACCAGCGCGCCGTTCTCGATATCGAACATCCGATGGAGGAACCGGAAGTGCTTCCTGCCGACGGCGATGAAGCCGCTGCGGATGCGGACCAGTTCCCCGCCCCTCAACTCCCGGACATATTGGAAGTTCTGGCGAACCACGGCGACACGCCGACCGGACGCTTTGATCGACCGCGGCGTCACGCCGATTTCGTGCAACAGGAACCATGTCGCCTGATCGAAGCGCTCAATATAGAGCCGGGAGTTCATGGTTGATTCGGGGTCGTACTCGGCGGCCAGGACGGCGCCGAGAAAACTGTCGATCCAATTGTCGGACTTGGTTCCCGCGTCGGTCATTTTTCGTGCTATCCGTGCGCCTTCTCGATTTCGACAGGACGCGTTAATTTCGCGCCCGCGGCCACTGCAGTGCATAATAATGCATGTAGGGCCGTGGGCAAGACCTAAATCATACCAAATTGGCCGCCGCTAGCGGTTCATCGTGGGCGCAAAAATCGCAGAGCCGCGCCAACGAACGATTGTGTTGCGAGGGATCGAAACATGAAAAATAATTCATGACGGGGTTAGAGAAGCTTATTGCCAGCCAGCGGCGGTCGATGCTACCGTACGACGAGTAACCGGCTGGATTTGATGGGAAGATGCCGGGGCGCGTCGAAGCGGGGCATGCTCGGCCGTCTTCGCGGAAGGGGCCGGGACGCGCGCAAAGCGCGCATGCAGGATACTGCAATACAGGGAGAGCCTTTTAACCAAAACAACGGGCTGCAACGGCAGGCCGATCCGTCCGAGGGGAAACGCAAATGGACAACAAAACCGGGAAGTTCACGCGTCGGGAAACCCTGTTGCTGGCGGGCGCAGGGGCGCTAGCATCTTTTGTTCCGACCAAGTTCGCCATTGGCGCGCAGGCGAAGGTGCGCATTGGCATGCTGCTGCCTTACAGCGGCACCTATGCCCGTCTCGGCAATGCCATCACCAACGCGATGGAACTCAAGTTCGCCGAGGCCGGCGGCATGGTCGGCGGTCGCGAGATCGAGATCATCAAGGTGGACAGCGAGGCCAAGCCACCGAAGGCGGCCGAACTCACCACCAAGCTGATCAACCAGGAGAAGGTGGATTTCCTCGTCGGTCCGGTCCATTCCGGGGTGGCGATGGCGATGGCCAAGATCGCCCGCGAGGAAGGCACGATGACCATCGATCCCAACGCCGGCGCCGATCAGATCACCGGTGCGTTGTGCGCGCCAAACATCTTCCGTACGTCGTTTTCCAATTGGCAGCCTGGATACCCGATGGGCAAGGTGCTGCTGGAGGAAGGCAAGAAGAACGTCGTCACGTGCTTCTGGAACTACGGCGCGGGCCAGCAGTCGGCGCAAGGGTTCGTGGATGGCTTCGTTCCCAACGGCGGCAACGTCGTCAAGGAGATCGGCGTGCCGTTCCCGGAAGTCGAGTTCCAGGCGGTGCTGGCCGAGATCGCGTCGATCAAACCCGACGCGGTGTACACGTTCTTCGCCGGCGGCGGTGCGGTGAAGTTCGTCAAGGACTGGCACGCGGCCGGCCTCAAGGACATCGAACTGGTCGGCGCGGGTTTCCTGACCGAAGGCGTGATCAAGGCCCAGGGCGAAGCGGCGGAAGGCATCCGCACGACGCTGCACTATGCGGATACTCTCGACAACGCGGCCAACAAGGCGTTTCGCAAGGCCTATGCCGCCAAGTTCGAGAAGGAAGCCGACGTTTACGCGGTCCAGGGCTACGACGCCGCCGAGCTGATCAAGGTCGGCATGGATGCGGTCAAGGGCGACACCGGGGCCAAGGCCGAGATGATCAAGGCGATGGAAACGGCCACGTGGGACTCGCCGCGCGGTCCGTTCAAGCTGTCGGCGGCCCACAACCCGGTGCAGAACATCTACCTGCGCCAGGTGCAGAACGGCGAGAACGTGGTCGTGAAAGTCGCCCAGGAAGCCCTCGCGGACCCGGCCAAAGGCTGCAAAATGGGTTGATCGCCCCGGCCGCCCTCGGTCCGAGACCGAGGGCGGCCAGTCGCTCATAGCCGAGCGTTCCCGGGCCGAGGCTGAGCTGAATAGCGCGGCTCGGGGGCGAGCCGGAGAGCCGCGCCGATGGATTTCACCCTCCTGCTCATCCAGACACTGAACGGTGTCCAATATGGGCTTCTGCTGTTCCTGATCGCCAGCGGATTGACGATCATCTTCGGGATCATGGGGGTGATCAATCTCGCCCACGGGTCGTTCTACATGATCGGTGCCTATATGGCGCTGACGTTCACCCAGTGGACCGGGAACATCTTCGGCGCCGTTCTTCTCGGCGTGCCGATGGCAGTGGTGCTGGGGTTCGTGGTCGAGCGGGTGTTCATCATCCATCTTTACAAGCGCGACCATCTGCAGCAGGTGCTGCTCACCTTCGGCCTGATCCTGATCTTCAACGAGCTGCAGTCGATCATCTGGGGCGACGATCCGCACAGCGTGCCGGTGCCGGGGTTCCTCAATGCGTCGGTCCCGCTGACCGATACCTTGAACTACCCGGTGTACCGGCTGTTCCTGTCGGTGGTCTGCCTGGGAATCGCCGGTGGCCTCTATCTTCTCGTCAATCGGACCCGGCTCGGCATGCGCATCCGCGCCGGCGCGGCGAACCCGGAGATGGTGCAGATCCTCGGGATCAACACCAAGATCCTGTTCACCACGGTGTTCTGCATCGGGGTGACACTGACGGCGCTGGCCGGCATTCTTGCGGCGCCGGTGGAGTCGGTCTATCCGGGCATCGGCGAGCAGGTACTGATCATCTCGTTCGTCGTCGTGGTGATCGGCGGTATCGGATCGATCAAGGGGGCGTTCGTCGGGGCGCTGCTCATCGGCCTCGCCCGGGTCTACGGACAGGTGTATCTGCCGGAGCTCTCCTCGGTCACGGTTTATGCACTGATGGCGGCGATCCTTCTATGGCGGCCGGCCGGTCTTTACGGTCGGGCCTGAACGATGGTCACGGTTCCGAGCCGTCTGGTTGCTGTCGTCCTCGTCGGAATCCTGGTCGCCCTGGCAACCGTCCCCATGGTTGGCGACACTTACGCGCTCAAGGTCGCCACGCGGATGATCGTTTTCGCGATCTTCGCGATGAGTCTCGACCTGCTGCTCGGTTATACCGGGTTGGTGAGCTTCGGCCATGCCGCGTACTTCGGGCTCTCGGCCTACATGCTGCACCTGTACTCGCCGGAATACGACGCGGTGAACCTGGTGGGCGCGCTGGCGGCCTGTCTCGCGGTCACCGCGCTGGCCGCCCTGGTGATCGGCGCCCTCGTGGTCCGCACCCGCGGCATCTACTTCATCATGGTGACCCTCGCCTTCGCCCAGATGTTGTTCCACCTGTTCCACGATTCATCGATCGCCGGCGGATCCGACGGCGCCTACGTCTGGGTCAAGCCGGCGCTATTGGTCGGCGGTGTCACGTTGATCGACCTGGAGAGCCGGGAGGCGCTGTTCTACTTCGCCCTCGGCTGCCTGGTGGTCTGCTATCTGCTGCTCGTCGTCGTCCTGCGCTCGCCGTTCGGCGAGGTCATCCAGGGCATCAAAGTCAACGAACACCGGATGCGGGCCCTGGGTTACGACACTTATCGCTACAAGCTGGTGAGCTTCGTCATCTCCGCCACCATCGCCGGGGTTGCCGGTTTCCTGTTCGCCTGCATCGACGGCTACATTTCGCCGCAGCTGCTGGGCTGGCGAGAGTCGGGAATCGGGCTGGTCATCGTCATCCTCGGCGGCATGGGGACGTTGTACGGCTCGATCGTTGGCGCGATCGCGTTCATCGGGGTCGAGGAGATTTTCCGCGATCGCAACATCGTCGGGTTCATGTCGGAGCACTGGCAGATCCTGATGGGCACCTTCGTCATCCTCGTCGTGCTGCTGCTGAAAAACGGTCTGACCGGGCTTTTGTTTGTGATCAAACGGCGGCGTCCTGCGAAAGAGGATGAGTCATGAGCGGCCCGATATTGGCGACGGAGGACGTCTCCAAATGGTTCGGCGGCCTCTACGCGGTGAGGAGTGTCACCATCGCCTTCGAGGTCGGGCGGGTCGACGTGATCATCGGACCCAACGGTGCCGGAAAGACGACGCTGATCAACCTGCTCTCGGGCGACCTGCTACCGAGTGCCGGCAAGATCGTTTACCGCGATCACGACATCACTCAGCTGCCGTCCCATCGGATATCCCAGTTGGGGATTGGCCGCAGCTATCAGATCACCAATATCTTTCCGCAGTTCACCTGCACCCGCAACGTCTGGCTGGCGGCGCAATCGCGGATGAAGTCGTCCATGAGGTTCTTTCGGCCGGCATCCAGACACAAGGACGTCGGCAACCGGGTCGACCGGGCGTTGACCTTGGCGGGTCTCACCGATCGCGCCGGAGAGATCGCCGGCAACATCAGCCACGGCGAGCAGCGTCAATTGGAAATCGCCATGCTGCTCGCCACCGAGCCACAGGTGCTGCTGCTCGACGAGCCGCTCGCCGGCATGGGGCCGGAAGAGACCGACAACATCGTCTCGCTGATCCGAAATCTTCGCCGGGAGCATTGCATCGTGCTGATCGAGCACGACATGGACGCGGTGTTCGCGGTCGCTGATCATTTGACGGTGATGGTCAACGGCGAGGTGCTGGAAAGCGGCACGCCCGAGCAAATCCGCACCAGCGCCATCGTCCGCCAAGCCTATCTCGGCGACGAATTGATGGAATCGCCAGGGTGATGGCAAGGGTGATGGAAAGCGTTCTCGAACTCACCGACGTGCACACCTACTACGGGGCGAGCCACATCCTCCGCGGCGTCTCGTTTAGGCTTGGCGCCGGCGAGTGCATGAGCCTGATGGGCCGCAACGGCATGGGCAAGTCGACGACGCTCAAAACCATCGTCGGGCTGGTGAAACCGGTCAAGGGGACGGTCACCGCCCTCGGCCGCGAGACCCGGCGGATGGTCACCTACGAGATCGCTTCGGCCGGCGTCGCCTTCGTGCCGGAAGGCCGCGGCATTTTCCCCGATCTCACCGTCGTCGAAAACCTGGTAATGGCCGCGCGCAGCGGCACCGACGGGCGGTGCGACTGGACCCTCGACGCGGTCCTCGAGCTGTTCCCGCGGCTCGCCGAACGGAGGGATAGCTGGGGCAACAACCTCTCGGGCGGCGAGCAGCAAATGCTGACCGTCGGCCGGGCGCTGATGACCAACCCGAAGATCCTGTTGCTCGACGAGGCCACCGAGGGACTGGCGCCGCTGATCCGCGAGGAGATCTGGCGGGTGATCGAGCGGATCAAGTCGTCCGGCATCGCCTGCATCGTCGTCGACAAGAACGTCAACAAGCTGGTCGAACTCGCCGACCGGCACGTGGTTCTGGTCAAGGGCCAGGTGGTATTCGACGGCGACGGCCAAACCCTGATGAAAGACCCCGCCTTCCTCCACCGCCACCTCGGCGTGTAAGTCCGGAAAGCCCGTGTAGTCCGAAACCTCGACGACAGGCACCGCCGCATCCCCTTTGATCGGCGGCTATGCGAGGGTGATCTGTCGATTATGCCACGCCATCTTGTGGGGGAGATGCTCGCCGGCGGCCCTTGGCCGAGGCGAATCGACGAATCACCACGTAGAACACCGGCGTGAAGATGAGCCCGAAGAATGTGACACCGAGCATGCCCGAAAACACGGCCGTGCCCAGTGACTGACGCATCTCGGCGCCGGCGCCGGTCGCGATCACGAGCGGCACGACCCCGAGAATGAACGCGAACGACGTCATCAGGATCGGGCGTAGACGAACATGCGCGGCCTGCGCCGCCGCCTCGAACCGATCGGCGCCGGCGTCTTCGTTTTGCTTGGCGAACTCGACGATCAGGATAGCGTTCTTCGCCGCCAGGCCGACCAGCACCACGAAACCGATCTGGCTGAGGATGTTGACATCCATTCCGCGCAGGAGGAGTCCGTTGATCGCAGCGAGCAAGCACATCGGCACGATGAGGATGACGGCGAGCGGCAGGCCCCAGCTCTCGTACTGGGCAGCGAGCAGCAGGAACACGAAAATGACGGCCGAAATGAAAACGAATAGGGTCGTATCTCCCGCTTGCTTCTCCTGGTAGGAGAGTTCCGTCCATTGGAAGTCGAAGCCGTCGGGCAGACGATCCGCCGCCAAAGCCTCCATCGCGCTGAGCGCGTATCCGCTCGAATAGCCGGGCAATGTCGAGCCTTGAACGGCCGCGGCGTTGTAGAGGTTGTGGCGCGCGATCCGGTAGGGACCGGTGATATCTCGGAAGGACGCCACCGAGCCGATCGGCACCATATCGCCGCTCGCGTTGCGCATCTTCAAATTGGCGATGGATCGGATGTCTTGGCGGAACGCGCCGTCGGCCTGGGCGGTGACGCGGTAGGTGCGTCCGAGAAGGTTGAAATCATTGACGTAAGTGGATCCGAGATAGATCTCCAGCGCCTGGAACACGTCATCGGCCGAAACCTCCAGGATCTCGGCGCGGACGCGATCGATGTCGGCATAGATCTTCGGCGTCCGGGTATTGAACAGCGTGAACACCCTTGCCAATCCTGGCGTCTGGTTCGCAGCGCCGACCAGGTCCTGGGCGGCCGCTTCGAGCACCGCCAGACCGCGCGCGCGCGTGTCCTGCACCATCATCTTGAAACCGCCCGCATTGCCGATGCCTCGCACCGACGGGGGGGCAATGACGATGATGAAGGCGTCCTGAATGGCTGCGAGCCGGGCATTCAGGGCGTTTCGGATTTGCCCGGCGCTCAATCCCTTCGCGGCGCGTTCCTCAAAGGGATCCAACAGGGCAAAGATGACGCCTGCGTTCGGTGCGTTGGTGAATGTGCTGCCATCCAGACCCGAGATTGGAACCACATGGGTTACGCCTTCGACCGCGAGGGCCGTCTGAGTGGCGCGAGCGATGACGTCATCCGTCCGGGCCAGCGATGCACCTGGAGGAAGTTGAACAACGGTGATCAGGTAGCCCTGATCCTGCTGCGGAATGAAACCGGTCGGCGCCTCCGTGAACTGCCACGCCGTCAAAGCGATCAGCCCTGTGTAGACGACAAGCACGACTGCCGATACCCGAACCAGCCGGCGGGTCAGATTGCCGTAGCCCGATGCCACCCGGTCGAACGAGCGATTGAACCCTCGGAAGAACGCCCTGAAGGGCTTCGTTACGATCGAGCCGTGTTGTTCGCCATCGCCGTGCGCCTTGAAGAGCAGAGCGCAAAGGGCGGGGCTGAGGGTGAGCGACACGACCAGGGAAATGATCGTCGACGTCGCGATGGTGACCGCGAACTGGCGGAAGAACTGTCCGGAAATGCCACCGATGAAGGCCGCCGGTATGAACACCGATGACAGAACAAGTGCGATCGCGATGAGCGCGCCGCCGACCTCGTCCATCGTTTTGTGCGCCGCTTCTTTCGGCGATAGCCCCTGACGCAGATTGCGTTCCACGTTCTCCACCACCACGATGGCGTCATCGACAACGATGCCGATGGCGAGCACCAGACCGAACAGCGACAGGTTGTTGAGCGAAAATCCGAAGGCGGCGAGCACAGCGAACGTTCCGATTAGCGACACCGGTATGGCGACAATGGGCACCACCGAGGCGCGCCATGTTTGCAGGAACAACACGATGACGACGACGACCAACGCCACCGCCTCGAAGATGGTCTTGATCACCTCGCTCACCGACTCGGCGATGAACTCGGTCGGGTTGTAAACGATGTCGTACTGAATGCCGGACGGGAACGACGCCGACAGCTCCTCCATCGTTGCAATCAGTTGTTTCGCGGTTTCGAGCGCGTTCGATCCCGGCCTTTGGAAGATGCCCATTGGGACGGCGACCCGCTCGTCCAGATAGCCGTTCGAGCTGTAGTCCTGTGCGCCAAGCTCGACCCGCGCGACGTCGCGGATCCGCGTCACGCGGCCTTTGGAGTCCGTCTTGACGATGATCTGGCCGAACTCCTCGGCCTCCGTTAGGCGACCCTGCGTCTCGATGTTGAGTTGGAATGCGCCAGGCGTGGGCACCGGGGGCTGATTGATGACACCCGAGGCCACCTGGACATTGGACTCCCTGAGCGCGGTGACGGCGTCACTGGCCGTGAGGTTCCGCGCGGCCAGTTTCTCCGGGTCCAACCAAATCCGCATCGAGTAGTCGCGGGCCCCGAAAATCGTGACGTTGCCCACACCATCGATGCGGGCGAGGACGTCCTTGACGTTGAGCGTCGCGTAGTTCGAGATGTAAAGCTGGTCGCGCGATCCGTCGGGCGAGCTCAAATGGATCACCATCAGCATGTCAGGCGATTGCTTCGCGACGGTGACCCCGACCTTGCGGACTTCCTCGGGAAGCCTTGGCTCGGCCAAAGCGACGCGGTTTTGAACCAGCACCTGGGCCTCGTCGAGATCGGTGCCGAGCTTGAAGGTCACGGTGAGGGAAAGGCGGCCGTCGCTCGTCGACTGAGAGGTCATGTAGAGCATGTTGTCGACGCCGTTGATCTCCTGCTCGAGTGGCGTGGCGACGGTTTTGCCGACGATTTCTGCGGAAGCGCCCGAATACTGCGCTCTGACCACGACCGACGGCGGCGCGATCTCCGGGTATTGCGACACCGGCAGCGTGAGGTAGGCGACAGCGCCGATGAGAGTGATGAAAATCGATACGACCGAAGCAAAGATCGGACGGTCGATAAAGAAGTGAGAGATATTCATTGGTTCATCGGCCCCGTCACTCGGGGGAGGTGGCCGTCTTGATTTGGATCTCGCCGGCCTCCGGCGTTACCTTGCCGCCCGGCCGCGCGCGCAACAGACCGTTGATGATGACCATATCATCGGGCAAAAGTCCGGAGCGCACGATCCTGAGGCCGCCGTCGATCTGCGGGCCAAGGGTGATCGCCTTGGGAGCGACCGTGCCATCGTCCACGACCGTGAACACCAGTTTGTTCGCCTGATCGGTCACGATCGCCGATTCCGGCACCAGCATCGCCGAGTACTTTGCCGAGGCCGGCACGCGGAGGCGGCCGAACTGTCCGGGTGTGATGAACAGATCGGGGTTGGGAAAGACCGCGCGAACACGGATCGTACCCGACGAACGATCGATCTGGCTGTCGACGAAATCGATACTGCCCTTGAGCGGCCAGTCCTGTTCATCGGTGAACTGCCCATACACCGTGACGGTTTCGTCACGCGCCGACGGGATCTCACCGCGTCGAATCGCTCGTTTGTAAGCCAAAGCGTCGGCTTCGCTGACATCGAAGACGAAACGGATCGGATCCAGAGAGACGATCGTCGTCAGCAGCGTCGGACTGCCCGTGGATCCACCGGCGACAAGATTGCCGATGCTGACCTCGTGGCGGCTCACCCGTCCACCGACCGCCGCCGTCAGACGGGTATAGTCGAGATCCAGCTGTGCGGCGTGCACTGCCGCATTGGCGACATCGACTGCCGCCGTGGCGAAGCGAACATCTTCAATGTGCTCGTCGAGGGAACTGGTCGTTGCCACGCCCCTTTTTTGAAGCGTGGTCGTCCGATCCAGTTGCTGCTTAGCGAGTTCCAGTTGCGCCGTTGCTTGCACCAGTTGCGCTTCCGCCGATTCCAGTGCGATTTTGAAAGGTCGAGGGTCGATGACGAAAAGCAAATCACCCTTGTTGACGAGCTGGCCGTCTCTGAAGTGGATAGACGTCAAATAGCCGCTGACCCGGGCACGGATCTCCACATATTCCGCCGCCTCGAACTGTCCGGTGAATTCCTTCCACTCGATAATTTCTTTCGAGGCAGGTTTACTCACCGTCACCGGCGGTGGTGGACGATGGGTGGTCGCTACCTGATCCGATGCGTCGCTCCGCACATAAAAGATTGCCGCGCCGGCCACGGCGCCGACAACCAGCAGCGCGATGATCCATTGGGTCTTGGTAACGCCCGCTTTTTCAGCCATCGTCCTTTCCCTCTTGCGCGTCGAGGACGTCCCGAAGTGTCGCGATCGCCCTTTTCACCTCGACAGTATGGGCCCAAAAATCTCTTTTCGATAAGATGACGATGCTTGGCGGTAAAGCCATCTCTCCCTGACAGACGATTGCCCAACTTACATAGAGTGTTTTCCCAAAAAATTACATGCGTCAAAAGTAAAAACGCAAAGAAGTATAACCCAGTTATCACCCTCCGCTTTTTGGATTTACAGCGCCGCGATAAAGGATTGCATTGCCTGGAGGGTTGCGGCGGGCTGCTCGTGGTGGGGGGAATGGCCGCAGTCGGCGAGGACGTGTTTCTCGAAGGGGCCGGCAACCTGGCGCTCGATCGCCTCGATCTGGGCGAGGGTTCCGTACTTGTCGTCGGCGCCCTGGATCGCCAGGGTCGGGCAGCTCACCCGCGGCAGGAATTCCTCGATGTTCCAGTTGCGAAACTCGGGATGGAGCCAGATGTCGTTCCAGCCGAAGAAGCTGGTCTCCGGGTCTTCGTGGTAGCGGGCGAGCTTGTCCTTGAGGTCGGTTTCGAGGAA
>RCNG010001781.1_pt1 | contig 10754 bp, 10 predicted proteins | sample 2041371 | NCBI WGS metagenome assembly RCNG01 (sample SAMN09708227, study PRJNA481090) | Marine sediment metagenome, whole genome shotgun sequencing project. | biome: marine sediment; feature: ocean; material: sediment; isolation source: Sewage treatment plant 1 marine sediment (STP1) ... | reverse complement strand
GGGACCATTCTCGGATGGGGTGCAGTTAACGACGCCAGCCATATCACGGCACCCGCCAAAAATGCTTGCGGACTTATTCGGGCAATCCATCTGGCTTTAAAAATGTCTGCACGCAAAGCACGGGATATCACCGCCATCTGTGCTCACGGTACCGGTACGGTATACAATGACCTGATGGAATTAAAGGCATTCAACCAAGTCTTCGGCGACCACAATATTCCCGTCTACTCGGTAAAAGGTGCCATCGGTCACACCCTAGGCGCAGCCGGCGGAATTGAAGTCGCCTTGAGTCTTCAAACCCTTTCAAACCAGGTCGTTCCTCCAACGGTGGGCTTTGACACGCCTGAAAAAGGAGCGCAGGGAAGCGTCAGTTCCAAGCCGACGGAAATTTCGGGAGATTGTCTGTTGACGACAAACTCCGGTTTTGGAGGGATTAATGCGGCCATCATCCTAAAAAAAGGACAACTACCATGACGGCGCTGATAACCGGGATCGGTTGGGTGAATTCAACCGGCATGGGGCGCGGCAGAGAACATAGCCGCTTTGAAATGCCGGCAGGTCGCCTGCCCCGGATTACGCGCAAATCGATCTCTGCGGAGCCATATCAACGCTTCGGTCGCATGGACAGTTTTTCCCGGTTGGGCCTTGCAGCCATCGCCTTTGCCCTCAAAGATGCGAATCTGGATACATGGACTCGCAAACGCAATATCAGTATTATCGCTTCCACGGTCCATGGATGCCTTAGCACGGATCTCAGCTACTTTGACACGGTGATTCCCCAAGAAGGCCGCCTGGCCAGCCCGCATCTGTTCGCCTACACACTTCCCAACTCTTTTTTGGGAGAGGCGGCCATCCATTTCGGTCTGACAGGAAGCAGTTATACTATCAGCAGTCCTTCTGCTTCGAAGCTCCAAAGTTTACGAATGGCCATCATCAGCCTTGACGGCGGAGAATCTGAGAAGGTGCTCAGCGGTATCTGTGATCTGGAAAGCCCGGATCTCTTTGCAAGGACCGGCAAAGAGATACCCGGCGCCCTTTTTTTCATGATCGAAAAGTCCTCCAAAAAGATAGGGACGGCATACGGAGAAGTCGGCCTGGATCGAAAGGGTATGTTGAACTTCAATGGAAGCAAAGTAGAAGATATTGTCAACTTGGTCCGAAGATGCCTGACAGCTAAGCATGCGAATGTTAAAGGGCTAACCGCTAAATGATCAAATCATAAAAGTAAATGTAGTGAATCCATTTGAGAGAATATTAAAATGAAAATGAAATTAATTTTTCCAAGTTGGGTCAAACTGGAACATCAAACGACATTTCATTTACCACCTCACGGGCCGGTAGTATTCGCGGCCGAAGTCCCGGATGATGTTGACCTAAGCTTTATTCATGAGGATTTGCAGGAAATTGATTTTGATGAATCCGTCGATTTGGTCGCTCTTTCTGTCCTGCTCACTTGCCAGATACCGCGGGCATTTGAGATTGCCGACCGTTACCGCGCGGCCGGGACACCGGTGATCTTCGGCGGAATCGCCACCATGCTGCATGCCGAGCAGGTTGCACGGCATGCCGATTCAGTGTTTCTCGGTGAGGTTGAAGGCCGGTTTGCAGCCGTCATAGAGGATTTCAAGGCCGGAGGTATGCAGAAAATTTATAACTACATGCACGACCCTCCGGATATTGATTTGGTGGGGACGGCCCGGCGGGATATTCTCAATCGCGAGCTTTATAATTACCGTGGGGTTCAGATGGTTGACTTGATGCATGCTTCAAGGGGATGCAAATTCAACTGTTTTCCCTGTTGTTCGGCCTATCTGGGCGGAAGGCGGTTTCGTCCCCGCCCGATTGACAAAGTTATAGAGGAGATGGCGTCGATTCCAAATAACCGGTTGTTTATAGTGGACAATTCCCTGGCTCAGGACCGCCGGTGGTTGACAGATCTTTTTTCGGCAATGATTCCCCTAAAAAAGAAGTGGATCTCACATCCCATTATGTACGATGAGAAAGTACTCAAATTGGCGGCTGAGGCGGGATGTTGGTATGTCTACCAGGCGGTGGTTGACACTTCGGAAGTAATCAAAGACCGGATTAAAATGCTCAAAGACCAGGGCATCGGCATCGAAGGAACCATCCTTCTGGGCACCGATGACCAGGATGAAGACGATATCAAGCGCCTGGTTGGTTTTCTGATCGAAAATGAACTCGATATGGCGGAGTTTACCATTCTGACGCCCTTCCCCCATTCTCCATTACGGGCCAAATTCGAAAAAGAAGGCCGGATACTCAGCAGCAACTGGCTGGATTACACCTGCGACAAGGTGGTTTTTCAACCCCGGCGCATGGCGCCGCAAAAACTCCAAGAGCTCTACCACTATGCCTGGGAAACATTTTACACTGATGGTGGTTACCAGCTTAAAATGGGAGACCTCTTCATGAAAGTGATCAAAAAAGAAGTCAAAGACGGAACTTACCGCCGTTACAACCCAAGAAAAAAGAGAGTTTTTCAAAACCAGAGGGTCGCGGCATGAGCAAAATCTTTCTCATCTCGTCAAATACTGCAATCGATCCTTATCCGGTCTATCCCCTGGGCATGGCCTTAGTGGCCTCGGCGCTGCACACCGCAGGTCATCATGTGTTCCAATTTGATCTTCTCGCCGGTGACCAGCCGGAGGTTCGGTTGAAAAAATCGCTGTTGGAATATCATCCCGATTTTGTGGGCATCTCTATTCGCAATATCGATAATGTCGATTCGCTGACCTCCGACAATAACTGGTACCTGGAGGAAGTCAAACTGTTGATCGAAAAAATACGGAAATTAACGGATGCTCCGATCATTGTCGGAGGACCGGCTTTTTCGATCATGCCGCAAGACATTCTCAATTACATCCGAGCCGATTACGGTGTTGTCGGCGAGGGCGAGCGCGCTTTCAACGGTCTGCTTAAATCCCTATCAGAGGGGCATCTTCCCGCCAGAATCATAAACGGCAAAGGAGACTTTCTTCCAGGAAAGGATATGGTCGCCCCGTGCTTGGTGGAAGAATTAATCGGCTTTTACCAGCAGTACAGCGGAATGGTGGGCATGCAGACAAAACGCGGTTGCCCGCATAATTGCCTGTATTGTACCTATCCCGGCCTGGAGGGCGCTCAACTCCGGACGCGGGCACCCGAAGAGGTAGTGGACGACATCGAACGGATGAAAAGGTCATACGGAGTCAATACCATTTTCTTTACGGACTCGGTGTTTAACGATACCAGCGGTCACTACCTGAAAATTGCCGAAGCGCTGCTGGATCGTAAGCTCGGCATATCCTGGTCGGCATTTTTCCGCCCTAAAAATCTCGGGCACAGGGAATTGAAGCTGCTTAAGAGCTCCGGTCTGTATGCCGTCGAAGTGGGTTCGGATGCTGCCTGTAACGTCACCCTGGAGGCCTTAAACAAGCGATTTACCTTCGCTGACGTGATTGAATTTAATCGGATTTGCCTGCAAGAAGAAATTCCCTGCGCCCATTTTATAATGTTCGGAGGACCTGATGAAACCGTCACCACGCTTGAAGAGGGATTGGATAATATAGAAAAGTTGGAGAACTGTGTCGTGTTTGCGTTTTCGGGCATCCGCATCCTGCCGGGTACCGGCCTGCACGCCCGTGCCGTATGCGAGGGGGTACTGACTGACAAGGATTCTTTACTCAAACCGGTCTATTATTTTTCTCCCGAGATAGATCAGGCAAAAATGAATGCAAGAATTGAATCCGCATTTCATGGACGCCGGGACCGCATTTTCCCACCTTCCGAGGGGCAGATCCGCATGGCGGCCATGAACCGTTTTGGTTACCGCGGCCTCATGTGGGACAAGCTGGTTTCCTTTGCGAGGAATTAGAATTAATCGGAATGCTTACTCATTGTTTCAATAGCATCAAAATAATCATCGTCATCCCCGTCTACAATCATGGCAGCACCCTGCGGGGCGTGGTGACGCGTGCGCTGAAAGTCAACGATCAGGTTATGGTCTTTGACGATGGCAGTACCGACGGGGGTATTGATACCCTTGGCGGGCTCAACGTGCATATTGTTCGCCACTCCCAAAATCGCGGCAAAGGTGCGGCGATTTTATCAGCGGCAAAGGTGGCGCGCAGGCTGGGGATGACCCACATGATAACCATCGACGCCGATGGCCAACACGACCCCTTTGATTTCAGACATTTTAGCCCTGTTTTGCAAGCAAACCCCTGTGCCGTTGTCGTCGGTAAACGGAATTTTTCTGCGATCAATGCCCCCCTGTCAGCCAGATTTGGCAGGCATTTTTCCAACTTCTGGTTTCGTCTGCAAACCGGTCAAGTTCTGGCTGACACCCAAAGCGGCTTCCGTGCCTATCCGCTTGCCGTGCTTGAAAAATTGAAGCTTCGCGAAAAGCATTATGCTTTCGAAGTTGAAGTTCTGGTTAAGGCGGCCTGGGGCGGGATAAAATTGCATGACGTGAACATTTCGGTCTTCTACCCGACCGCCCGGGAACGGGTTTCACATTTTCACCTTATCAGAGACAATTTCCAGCTCAGCCTGCTGAATACAAGGCTGACACTGAGATCCATTTTGCCGCTGCCGCACCGTCAAATTTTGGAAAAAGCCGATTCCGCTGAAAAAATATCTATATTGCATCCCGTTCGCTCATTGAAAAAACTGTTGGGCGAAAACGCTTCAGCGGAGAAGTTGGCAGTGGCGGGAGCGCTTGGCGTCTTGCTTGGCGCGTTGCCGTTAATTGCCTGTCACACCATTGCCATACTGTTTGCGGCAGGTTTTTTCAGATTGAATAAAGTTGCTGCTCTGAGTACGAGCCAATTGTGTATGCCGCCGTTTGTGCCGGCCATCTGTATCGAGTTGGGTTATTTTCTGCGTCACGGCAGGTTTTTAACGGAAGTTTCCATCAAAACCCTTGGCTATCAGGGATTGGAGCGCTGTTATGAATGGCTGATCGGCTCTTTGTTGCTGGCCCCGATTTTGGCGCTATTCGTGGGTGGAATTATTTACCTAATGGGTTTTTTTATTACAAGGGTAACACGTGCAACAAATTGAAGAAAACATGCAGGGTTTTCAACGGCGTGAATGGACCAGCCGCAGTCTCGGAACACGCCTGGGACATAATATTTTTGAAGGTCTGATCCGCTTTGGCGGACGACGGCCAGCCTATTTTGCCCTATATTTCGTGGTGTTTTATTATATGCTTTTTAGACCCGCTATCCGCCGCAGAACGGAATATTATCTGCGTCGTAGATTCCCGGATCGGAAGCCGCCGGCACGCTTTGTGGACAGTTATCGAATGTCTCTTGAGCTGGGCAAGATATTAATTGACCGGGCGACCGTAGGTATTCTGGGTTCGGAAAAGATGAAGGTAAAACTTTATGGCCGTAAAAAATTATTGCAACTATTAGGCCGGCGCTGCGGCTTTGTTCTGCTGATGTCTCATGTGGGTTCCTGGCAGGTGGCCCTTTCAGCTCTCAATTTTATCAATGTTCCGGTAAACTTGCTTCTGGAGCGCGAGCAGGGAAATATAGACCGACACTATTTTGAATATACAGGGACTGAGAGCCCCTATCGCATCATTAATCCAGGCGGCTACCTTGGCGGCACTCTGGAGATGTTGGAAGTCCTCAAAAAAGGTGAAGTGCTGTGTGTGATGGGCGACCGGGTTGCCGGAAGCCAAAAAAGTTCCGTAAAGGTTGAATTTCTGGGTGAAGAAGCGTCCTTTCCTTACAGCGCTTTCAAACTCGCATCTGCTGCGGGGGTTCCGGTTGTCGTTCTTTTTTCATATAAAAATGGTCCCGACAGTTACGCCCTGATAGTTTCGAAAATTATCCGGGTGCCTGAAAACCTGGGGAGATCAGGAAAGTATTTTATTCCATATGTCTCTCAGTACGTCGAAGAACTGGAATCATTTGTGCAAATTCACCCGTATCAGTTTTTTAATTTTTATAATATGTGGCTGTAGGATTTAATCAAAAATCTAATGCTGCTTTAGGCCCTTATCGGCTTTTTTGTGACAACATGTTGTCGGAAACTGAAGGTTTCAGGTGTCAGTGTTCAGGTTTCAGGATTTTGCGACTCGCCTTCCTGACACCCGAAACCTGACACCTGAAACCTAAATAAATTATTAGCGTGCTTGCTGCCCTTCAGGAGCCACTTTTCCCGAGCGTAGTCTCGGAAAAAGCTTAGGCCCTTATCGGCTTTTTTGTGACAGCATGCTGTAAAGAACGCGAGGCATTCCGATGCTAAAAAAAACGGGAGAAAAAGAAGATGAATACAAACGAAAAGCTTAAAGACATCATTATCGAAGAGTTGAACTTGGAAGACCTAACACCCGCAGAAATCGACGATGACGCCCCGCTGTTCGGTGAAGGCTTGGGACTCGATTCATTGGATGCCGTCGAGTTGGTTGTTCAGGTACAAAAGTATTTCGGCGTGGAGATAAAGGACATGGAAGAAGGGCGTTTCGCCTTTAGATCAATAAATTCCCTTGGTGATTTTATTGAGGAACGAATAGCTGCATGAACCACAACACGCCAATTGCAGTGACCGGTATCGGCTGCCTATGTGCCGCAGGTGAGAATCTCAAGCAGTGCATGGATTCGCTGTTCGCCGGAAGACAACATTGCGCACCGCCGACCCGATTTTCGAGCAGCCATCCGGTAACATACCCGGTGTTTGAAATCCCGGATGACTTCACCGCTATCGGCTCCGACCAAAAATCCGAGATCTCGCGTACGGCTCGACTAGCTGTGATCGCCGCCGGGGAAGCGCTTCGCAATGCAGGATGGAGTCCGGCGATGATGCAAGAAAAACGAGTGGGTGTCTGCATCGGCACCACGGTCGGCAGCACTATGAACAATGAGGCCTTCTATCGGGAATTTTGTCACGGACACCATCCGCCAATGAACGCGATTACAAGGTTTTTAAACAGCAATCCGGCTCAAGTCATCGCTGCAGAATTTGGTTTGAAAGGACCGTGCCAAACAGTGGTAAATGCCTGCTCCTCGGGCACCGACGCCATCGGACTGGGTGCTTTCTGGATTCGTTCCGGAATCTGTGATGCCGTCATTGCCGGCGGCGCTGATGAGTTGTGCCGGGTTACCTATAATGGGTTTATTTCCCTGATGATTACTGATGAATCGACGTGCAAACCATTTGACGCACACCGCAAGGGTCTTAATCTGGGAGAAGGTGCTGCTGTATTGGTTCTGGAGTCTGAAGATTTATGTCGCGCCAGAAAACAGCATGCACGTGCTTTGGCCGTAAGTTATGGTTCCGCATGTGACGCTTATCATCTCACAGCTCCAGCTCCAGATGGAAGCGGGTTGAAGCAAGCACTTTCAACCGCCCTGACTGCCTGCGATAAAACTGCTGCCGATATTGGTTTTATCAACGCGCACGGTACCGGCACGCCGGCTAATGACCTAGTTGAGAGCAAAGTCCTTTACGAAATGCTTCCCGGAGTTCCCTTTCTTTCCACCAAGGGTTACACCGGGCACACGCTTGGTGCCGCGGGAGCGATAGAAGCTGCTTTTACAGTAGCCAGTCTGGAGGCCCGGAAGATCCCGCCCTCGGCCGGTTTCACAACCCCGGACCCCGAGATGCCCCTGCCCCCGATTCAATCTGAAACCGATGTGAATGGCTCGATTGCTATTTCACAATCCCTGGCCTTTGGCGGCAACAACGCTGTGCTTGTCTTCGAGAAAGGAGATATCTGACATGCGAACAGCCATCAGGGGCATCGGTATCGTGGGTGGATTCGGTTGTGGCGTAGACAAACTGCAACAGGCTCTTATTTCAGGGGAAAGCACTCCAAAAACGGTCCGGGTGGAAGCAAATGACCGCAAAATGGATATGCCGGTTTTTCTTAGTGACACGACACCGCTGGAGGGTTTTATTAACAAAAGGGCATTACGACGGGTAGATCATTATTCCAGCATGGCTGTTTTGGGTTCTTATCTGGCACTAGAGGATGCGGATATGCTGCAAAACAACCATCAAAAGATGGCGGTTGTCATTGCCACCGGGTATGGCGCAACCCGTACCACTTTTTCTTTTCTGGATTCAATATTTGCAGACGGGGACACCTGTGCCTCTCCAACCTTGTTTTCCAACTCGGTGCATAATGCGGCGGCGGCCCATGTTTCCATTTTGTTAAAAGCAAGTGGCCCCAATCTTACCGTTAGTCAATTTGAGCTGTCGGTGCCTTCAGCCTTGCTTTCAACCTGCCAGTGGCTAAAAGATAGACAAATTGATGCGGTCCTATTCGGTGGCGTTGACGAATACTGTGACGTTCTGGGCTATAGTTGGCAGCGGTTTTTTGGTACTAAACAAAAGACAGGCCTCGAACCATTGAATTGGGAACTGCAAAGCGCCATTGCCGGTGAAGGATCGGCTTTTTTCCTGTTAACCCGCGACGAAGGCGATCAACCAAAATACGGTTTCATAACCGACATCCAAATCGGCCATGTTGCAAATGGCGGACCTGACATTGCCGAGGGCACCACACTGTTTTTAGGCGCAGATGGCCATAAATCATGTGGCTCCCTGTATCCACGTCATATTCCGGAAGGTACACCTGCAGCCAATTACACCCCTCTTTACGGAAGCTTCCCGGTGAATACTGCATTTGATATGGCGGTTGCAGCCTTAAGCCTAAAGGAAAGCAAGGTTTTTGCCACACCCAAATGTCACGCCAACAAATCCGGATTGAGAATGTCTCACAAAGAACAGGACCTCGAATCGAAGTTAATTGGTTGTCTCAAATTTGGTTGTACCGGTGAATTCGGCATGGTGATGCTGGCCCGAAAATAATCGGGCTTCAAAACAACTTAAACAGACCTCGTAGTCCGTTGCTGAGAAAAGGAGTTAATGTCATTAATATAAAGCAATTGCACGAAAACTGGACACTGGTTACTGGTCGACTACTAAGGCATCGGTTTTGTCTAAATAATATGGCCCAATTGTAACTAAAATGATGATGTCGGTATGCGTTGATGCTTTGCGAAATTTCCGGTTTACCCTTATATGTTTTCTGCTGATAAGCATTTTTCCACACGATAGTTTGGCCGGTGAGGATAGCAGCGACGAGGTTCCCAACCGTTATGGTCTGGCCACGATCATCGGCAATACTTACGACCCTACTGGTAATATCGGTTTCGCATTACTATCAGGATTTGCCCTATTTGATTATGATAAGATTTGGCCCCATGCCGCTCCGGCACCACTGCGTTTTAAGGTGGAAGCCGGCATCGGCAGCACCTGGACCAAAGAAAAGAAATTCATGGCATCTGCTGGCATTTTAGCACTTTATTTCCTGGATAGATTTGCCGGCCACGGTTTCAGGCCTTATGTGGAGGGAGGCATCGGGGGTATTTATACGGGGTGGAAGGTTGAAGGCCAGGGATCCCACCTCAACTTTAACCCCCAGATGGGCATCGGCACCGAGTTTTCTATCGGTCCTACTGCCACTTATTCGGCCGCGCTGAGGCTTCATCACATATCAAACGCCGGACTCAAAAAAGATAATCGCGGTGTTAATTCCATTGTTTTTGCAATCGGACGCTTTTTTTAAGCTCCTATCGAAAAAGCGCCGGCGTTCGGAGGTTCGGAGTACACCGTTCAGGATTGTCTTTCTTTGATCCTGCCGACTAACTGCCGGGCCGCTAGTCTTACCTCAATATTCTAAATTAATTAGTAATTTGATCATGAATTTTTATAGAATACAATTCAGAATTCGGCACCTAAGTTTATCTATAGCAGTAATGCTTCTGGTCTATTCTACCTTCGGCTGCGATGGAACTCGGTTTATTTTTTCCAGCGGCAAAGACGTGTTTTCCACACCGGATGAGGTAGGGCTTGTCTACGAAGACATCTGGTTTAGAACGCGAGATGGTGTCGAGTTGCACGGGTGGCTGGTTCCGGGAGACCCCAAAATGCCACTGATCTTTTTTTTTCATGGCAATGCGGCCAATATCTCGTACAGGGTAGAAAACCTGCAGTACTTCAATAAAATGGGATTTTCGACATTCATTTTCGATTACCGGGGTTTTGGCAAAAGTCACGGGCAGGCCATCTGTGAGGAAGATCTATACATGGATGCCAGAGGTGCCCTTGATTACTTGAAAGCCAGAGGATGGACATCAGCCCGGATGATATATTATGGCCGCTCGATGGGTGCAGCCGTTTCCTTGCAAATGGGCCTTGAATTCGCTCCAGCGGTTGTGGTTTTGGAATGTCCCTTTACCTCCATGTCAGATATTGCAAAGTATACCTCACCCATTACCTATGCTTTATTCGGCTGGTGGGTGATAGATGCAAAATTTGACAACCTTAATAAAATCAAAAAGCTTTCCACGCCGGTTGTCATATTCCAGGGAGATGCGGACAAAATTGTCCCTAAGGAAATGGCGCAGCGCCTTTTTCAGCAGGCCAACGAACCCAGGTCGCTTCACCTAATTGCAGGTGGTGGACACAGTAATCTCTATCAGGTTGGTGGTCAAAAGTATAAAAATGCCTGGCTAGAGTTGGTTCGGTATTGGGTATCGGTGCGGGAAAAGGATGCATTCTCCGGGCTTCTATAATTTGGACAGCCATCATAATACAATTTATGGTAATCCTTTATTCTGTCATGGTTCGGTTGATAATATAGGACTCTTTATTCATTTTGGCGCGATCAATTTATTTTTTTGCAAATCATTTATCACAGCCTTGATCACATCATTGATGATTTGATCCTT
>RCNG010001778.1_pt1 | contig 10763 bp, 7 predicted proteins | sample 2041371 | NCBI WGS metagenome assembly RCNG01 (sample SAMN09708227, study PRJNA481090) | Marine sediment metagenome, whole genome shotgun sequencing project. | biome: marine sediment; feature: ocean; material: sediment; isolation source: Sewage treatment plant 1 marine sediment (STP1) ... | reverse complement strand
CCATGTCAACTTCAAGTAGGCGATCCCCTTGCCACCTCTCCATTTGCTTGGGCTCCGTCTCTCCCTCCCCCTACAAAGTCGCCCTGCACAAATTGCACCGTGGCAAGGGGATCGCCCCAGATGCCCCACCACGCCTCCCCGGCGGCTAGAGGTTGGCCCGGTTCGGCCTGTTGCCCCAATAGGGTCCGGTCGAATCTGCACTCTCGAGTTTGCGAGTTTGGGCAACAGGCTGGGTTGACTTCGTTTCCCGTGGTCCTATAAAAGGACTTGGGTGAAGCTGAACAACAAGCGAGACACCATGAAATCACACCGCGAAACGTCTTCTCTGGCAGAACCTTCGATCACCCTTCGAATCGTCCTCCTTTGCGCTTTTTCGGCCGTCCTCTATGCACTCGCTTCCCCGAGGCCCAATCTCCACTTCCTCTGTTGGGTGCTCTTGCTCCCCCTGCTCGAGGCGTTGGAAGGCCTTCGGCTGAAACGCGGTTTCCTCACGGGGTGGTTGTGTGGCACGATGATGCATCTGGTCTGCTTCTACTGGGTCGTCGGAACGGTTCAAAGGTACAGCAACCTCGACATTTGGCTGAGCATCCTCGTCTGGATCCTGTTCGCGATCTATTCGGGACTTGCCTTCGGTTTGATGGCAACCCTGTTCCTCTTCCTCCGAAAGGGACGATCCCTTCCGAACATCCTCCTCCTTCCCGCGTGTTACACGGCCATGGAATTCGCCTTCCCCTTCGTCTTCCCGTGGCATCTGGGAGCAGGACTCTACCGCGTGGTGCCGGCCATCCAGATCGCCGACCTGGCCGGGGTGTACGGGGTCACCGCCCTGATCGTCGCCGTCAATGTGGGGCTGTGGGAACTCCTCGGCTTCTTTCGCCGAAAGAGGGCCTTTCCGTGGCTATCCTTTACGACGGCCACAGCCCTGGTTGCCGCCACCCTGTTCTACGGTTTCTGGCGGATCGCTTCTGTGGAGCAGCAACAGGAAGCCGCCCCGGACCTGGATGTAGGACTCGTACAGGCCAACGTGCTCATCGAAGAAAGGCGCTCGCGCACCCTGCAGGAAGATATCTGGCGTCGTTACCGACGCCTTTCGGATCAGGCAGTCCACCGGGGAGCGGAGTTGATCCTCTGGCCGGAGTCGGCCGTACATTTCGCCTATCGCCCCGAGGCCGGAGCCTACTCGTCCAGCGGTTTTCTGAGGAAGTTCGTCCGCTCCCTGGACCGCCCGTTGCTCTTCGGCTCCTGGGCGGTCGAGCAGGGCGACCCACGCAACCGGGCGTATCTGCTCGGGCCGGACGGGACACTCGTCGGCCGGTATGACAAGGTGCAACTGCTTGCGTTCGGCGAGTACATGCCCTTCTCCAATTGGATCCCCCAACTCAAGGGGTTGGTAGAAGGTGTCGGCGATTTCCGGCCCGGCGAGAAGATCGAGCCCCTGTGCTGGGAGGATACCTGTTTCGGCGTCCTGATCTGTTTCGAAGCGATTCTCAAACCCATTTCGCGGGAATTCGTGGACAAGGGGGCTGAATTCCTCGTGAACATCACGAATGATGCATGGTTCGGTGACACGAGTTGTCCCGAGCAGCACCTCATGCTCTCCGCCTTCCGTGCCGTGGAGAATCGGACCTGGCTCGTGCGGGTGGCCAACACGGGAATCAGTGCCTTTGTGGATCCCGTCGGCCATATTCTCCACCGAACGGCCGTTTTCGAACAGGCGGTCCGAGTATGCCGCATCGACCGGATGGAGGGATCCTCGTTCTATGGCAGATGGGGTGACTGGCTTCCCGTCTCGTGCCTGGTCTTTCTCGGTCTCCTGGCGGTGGGTCGCCTAGTCAAACGGGCGAGGGGCGGGGCATTCTGAATCTCCAGGGCGTCTGCCCGTCCGGAGATCCACAGCAAGCTCTCGCCATGTTTCCAGGTCAGGCGTCTTGGGTATTTGGTGCTGTCCCGGGTTCCGTCGGAGATTTGTGCCGGGCGACTTCGGGGGAGGGAGAGACGGAGCCCAAGCAAATCGGAGACGGAACCCGGGACAGCATCAAGCGCCACGGCTCACCTGGAAGATGGCAATACTCTGGAAGATGGCAATACTATTGAGGCACCCCATCAGGGCGACAGATGTCGCCCAAATCCATCTACCAGATACCCGGCAGCCTCCTTCTCGCAGTTCCAGAAGAAGTGATCAGCCCCTTCGAGGATCTTCCAGTTCACTTCGTTCGGCAGTTCCGAGCAGAGGGCCTCCTTCCCGTCCGACGGGCAGAACGCGTCCTGGCCGCCTGAAACGACGAACAGCGGCGCGCCGAGGTCCTTGAGAAATGAAAAGGAGTACATGGCCAGGGGGGGCGCAACGGCCCCCACGCAACACACCCGAGCATCCCGCACCGCGGCACGAAGCCCCACCCATGCACCGAAAGAATACCCGAGGACGCCAAGGCCGAATCCCTTCGTTTCGGGCAACGCCTCCAGCCAGTCCAACACGCCCAGCACATCCAGGATTTCCCCCTCGCCATCCTCGTGTCGACCCCCGCTGGAGCCGACCCCCCGGAAGTTGAAGGCCACCGCCACATAGCCCCGTTCCACGAAGGCATCGCAGAGGGCCCAAACCACATTGTTGTCCATCGACCCTCCGAATTGGGGGTGGGGGTGGCAGATGACCACGCCCGGCCCGGTCGATGTCTGTTCGTCGCAGCCGAGCTTCGCCTCGAGGAAAATCTCCCCCACCGGGATCTTCACATCTCTTCCCTGAACCGTCATTCGCTTCCCCCTCCTGAACGCTGTAGGTTCTGGAAACGTCTAACTCGAGAGGCCTGCGTCTGCAGTGTCAATACTCTCTTACCACACGCCTTAATTTCCCGGCAACCGATGGGGAGGGCTGTCACACGTACGGCTGAGAGATTGACATAACTCGATTCGCGGCAGATCATCGTATCAGGGATGCTGGTTGAAAAAGTTGGCTGTTAGCTCTTAGCCTTTAGCTATTAGCTCCCATACCCACCCCGCGCTAATATGCCTTTGGGGGGGGTGGTTGGGCGGGCTAATAGCTAAAGGCTAACGGCTTACAGCTAAGAGCCGAAAACGAGTACCGCAGCAAGAAAAGGAACCCCACACATGCCCATACAGAGATCCTTTGCTGTCGATGACGTCCTTCTCATGTTACCCCCTCCGACCGAGATGGAGGTCGAGTGGATAGGCCAGGAGGAGGTCATCCACCAGCTCATGGCGGCCTGGCTGGTCCTCGATGAGAAAGATCTTCCCTTGAACCCTCGCCTGGTGGGAAAACCGGGGATGGGGAAGACGACCTGCGCGTACGCTGCGGGCCTGCGAACCGAAAAACCGGTCTATCTGTTTCAGGCCACCGTGGACACCAGACCCGAGGATCTGATCGTCATGCCCGTCCTCGGCCCGAAACAGGAGGTCCAGTATATGGCCTCCACGATCGTGGCTGCCACGGTCAACGGCGGTGTCTGCATCCTGGACGAGGGGAACCGGATGAACGAGAAGTCGTGGGCATCCCTGGCCCCCCTGCTGGATCACCGCCGGTATCTGGAAAGCATGGTAACGGGTGTCAAGATCCCTGCGCACCCGGACTTCCGGTTTGTCACGACCATGAACGAAGACGCCTCGACGTACGATCTGCCGGAATACATCCACTCCCGTCTGCAACCACAGATCCACATAGATTTTCCGGAAGAGGACGAGGAACGCGCCATCCTGAAGGCGAACATCCCGTTCGCGGACGACGAGATCCTGACCTATGTTATCGCCTTCCTCGCCCGCGCCCATAAAGCGGACGAGCGATACACCGTTCGGGACGGAATCAACATCGTCCGGTATGCGATGAAACTGCTCCACCAGGAGGAAGAGGCAACCGCCAACCAGATGTTCGAGAAGGCGCTTCGCCTGATCCTGGGCGAGGAGGCATTGCCCTATGTCGGTGTCTGATCCCTGGACGATTCCGTGGGGCAATCTCTCCTGCCTGCCCGTCTGTCATTACCGACTCGAGTTTGCCGAGTTGGTGCGCGCTCAATTCGCAAAGGACCCTCCGGACTGTCTTGCCCTCGAGTTGCCCTCCCACCTGGCAGACGCATACAAGCGGGCGATCTCGCGCCTTCCGGAGGTATCGATTCTTCTGTTCGAAGACGCCTCGAGGCAGACCGTCTACTTGCCCGTAGAACCGGTGGATCCCTTCGCAGAGGCTGCCCGTTCTGCCCTGGAGCTGGGGATCCCGGTGCATCTCGTGGACATCAACCTGGAGGAAGCGTACCCTCCGTTTCGCGACCCCGTTCCCGACCCGTACGCCCTCCACAAGATCGGTCCAAAGGTCTACTACGAGGCCTTTCGAACCGTCTGGAAGGAGAAGATCAAGGACCACCCCCTGGACATCCGCAGGGAACAGGGCATGGCCGCCCACCTGCAGGACCTCCTCGACAAACACCGCAAGGTCCTCTTCGTCTGTGGGATGATCCATGCCGAAGGCGTGATCAAACGGCTCGGCCAGCCCCAGGCCACGCCACTGCATCGGGTGCACTCGCCGCCCTTTCAGGTCTTCCACTTGCACCCCTCCTGTCTCGATGAGGTGATGGCAACCTTCCCCCTGCTCAGCGCCCTTTATGAAACCCGAAGGAAGGGGCTTCCTCCCGAGCCTGAAAGGAACCGCTTTACGCTGCGAAGGAGCTTCCGTATCGAATCCCGTCCGTTCGCGCTGTACGGGAAGGAGGACGCCGTTTACGACGAGCGGGCTGCCCTCGAGGGATCTCTCGCATGGATTGCCCGCCGCGCAGGCCTTGGAGAGGAGGGCGGTGACCCCCCGGGGCCCATCGACCGGAACCGGGCACTTTTTCTTCTCCTCGAAGAGGCGGGCAGGCATTACAGGGACGAAACGGGGGAGCAGGTAAAGGGCTGGCAGAAGAGGGTTTTTTGGAAATTCGTGCGAAACTATGCACTCGTGCACGGTCTCCTGCTGCCTGAATTCTACCACCTGCTCGTGGGTGCACGGTCCAGCGTGGATGACAACCTCTGTTACAGCCTCTGGCGCCTCGGCGGGTTCTACCCCTGGCAGGCGGAATCCTCCAATGTGCCCACCTTGAAGGTAAAGGGGGAAGAGGTCTGGCTCGGAACCCGCCGGATCCATGTCCGGAGGTGGTTGCCCAGAAAGAAACAGCGGTTGCAGGATGTGCTTCGTAAGCATCGTAAGCGGGAAACACACCCGGGGGAGTGGCTCGAGAGCTTCGACGGAAGCGCTCTTTGTTCCTACCCGCCCGAAGACCTCGTCGTGGAGAACTATGGTCGCTTCCTGCGAGAACAATGGCGACATATTCTCAAAGACGAGCACAGCCAGTCCGAGCCGTTCATCACTTCCCTGCTCGACGGCATCGATATTCGAGAGACGATCAGGAAATGGCACGAGAAGCGCATCTACGTCAAGAACCGGGGGGCGTCAAGAGAGGGTTCGGGTGCGGTGGTCGTCATCTTCGATGAGGACGAAAACGATCATCAGTACCCCTACCGAATGACCTGGCTGGGAGAGCATGAACAGGAATCCGACATGGCCTTCTACGCAACCCCTCCGGAGGACAACATCGTCGGCCCCGGTATGTGTCGATGTGAGTATGGGGGATTCCTGATGACCTATCCGCCGAGGAGGCTCTACGACGTGTGGCGGGATCCTGACTACCGCTTCTTCCAATCCAAGGCCGAGGTGCTCCTCGCGGCGGCCCTGGACTATTCGTTGGAGAGACAGGTCGTCTACGTGGCTTCCCGTCCGCCACGATCCATCATGCGAACCCTTGCCGAGAGGCTTCGGCGCCAGATCGTCTACATCCCCAAGGGCGCTCTCTCCACATCCCGCCTGAAGAGGATCCGTGTCTTCCACATCCTGAGCGGGTATGACAAACGGGACGTGGCAAAAGACTTCATCGTCTGAGGGGTCGACTTCCTACTTCTGTTCCTGTTCCTTCTCGTACTCGGCTACGATCGCCTTGTGTACAAGCGGCGGCACGATGTCGTAGTGATCGAATTCCATCGTGTAGGACCCCTCGCCTCCGGTCATGGACTTCAGCCCGGCCTGGTAGTTCTGTACCTCTCCCAACGGGACCAGCGCCTGGACCACCGCCAAAGAGCCCTCGCTACCGCTCGTGAGGATCCGCCCGCGCTTTCCGTTGAGATCCCCCATCACGTCGCCCATGTTTGCCTGCGGGACGACCACCTCCAGCTTGACGATCGGCTCGAGGAGGACAGGATTGCATTGGAGAACCGCCTTTTTGAAGGCCTCCCGGCCGGCGATCTGGAAGGCGATGTCCTTCGAGTCCACCGGGTGGGTCTTCCCGTCCACGAGCGTGACCCGCACATCCACGACGGGATTTCCCGCGAGCACCCCTTCCGCCATCTTGCTCTGAACGCCCTTGTCCACCGAGGGGCGGAAACTCTGGTCGATCACACCGCCGAAGATCTTGTCCACGAACTCGTATCCGGCCCCTCGTTCCTGGGGTTCCACATCGATGAAGACCCTCCCAAACTGCCCCGCGCCACCTGTCTGTTTCTTGTGAGTGTACTCCACGGACTTGGCGCTCTTTGTGATCGTCTCCAAGTAGGGGATCTTGGGGGGTGCCGTGTCGACCTCGACCTTTCGTCTCCTCTTCAGTTTTTTCAACATCAACGAAAGATGAACATCCGACATTCCGCTCAGAACGAGGTCGCCGGTCTGTGCGTCCGCCCGTACGGCAACCGTTCGGTCGTCCGCAACGAGTTCTTTCAGGGCCGTACTGATCTTCGTTTCGTCCCCTCGGCTTTTTGGGCGGACCGCCAAGGAACACATCGGCGTGGGAAACTTAATTTCCGGGAGCGTAATTTTCGTCTTGTCGTCGGTCAGGGTGTCCCCGGCCAGGATGTCCTCCACCTTGGCCACGGCCACGATGTCTCCGCACACCCCCTCTTCGACCGGATTCTGTTCCTTCCCACAAATCTTCAACAAGCCCCCTATTCGTTCACTCTTTCCCGTACGACGGTTCACGAAGGAGGTGTTGGAAGCAAGCTTGCCGGAAAGGACCCTCAGGTACGATATTCGGGTCACGAACTCGTCGGCAATGGTCCGATAGACGAAGCCCACGAACCCGTTGCCCGGGTCCAGCACGACCTCTTCCTCCCCTGCCATCCCCTTCCGCTCGACTTCGTTCGGGTTCGGCGCAAAGGCCGCAAGAAAATCAAGCATCTCCTCCAGCCCCACCTGAGGTTCCCCGGCGGCAACCAGCACAGGGAACAGCGCCCTCTGCAACATGGCTTTGGTGAAGGTGGACCGGAAGACCTCGCCGGAGATTTCCTCTCCTTCGAGGTACTTCTCCATTAACGCGTCGTCCGCTTCGACGACCGCCTCGCTCAGCTTCTCGTTCATGGAAGTCACTTCCTCCGGGGCTCCGTCCGAAGGCTCCACCACGGAGAATACCTTGCTGAAAGAGGAGGCCGAACCATCCGGCCACAAGGCTGGGATGCATCGATCCCCGAAGAGCTCCTGGATCTCGGCAAGGGTCTTCGCGTAGTTCGTGTTCACGGCATCAAGCCTCGTAATCGCAAAGCAGCAGGGCAAGCCGAGCTTCTCCGCTTCTTGCCAGATCATGCGTGTGTTCACCTTGACCCCGCTCGTGGCATCCACGCAGATCAGGGCACACTCTACGGCACGAAGGGCGGTGAGCATCTCGCCCACGCAGTCCGACGACCCGGGGACATCGAGGACGTTGAAAAGGACGTCTTTGTAGGAGAAGGACAGTGTTGAACACGAGAAGGACTTCCCCCCTTCTCTCTCATCCTGATCAAAATCACTCGCCGTATTGCCTTCCTTGATGGTTCCCATACGTGTCAGCACGCCCACCTTGTAGAGAAACGCTTCGACGAGAATCGTCTTTCCAGCGCCTTCGTGGCCGACAAGGGCAATGTTCCGAATTTTCGTGGTTTCGATACGGGCCATGAGAAAACCTCTTCGAACTGGGGTTGAAGTGGACGCCTGGAACGTAATGTGCTTCGACGGACTTCAAGAAAATAATCTTATATAACTAGCACACTTGCAGCGCACTGTAAAGTTGACGCCCAATCGCTGTTTGGGTCTATCTGGTGCCAAAGATCGAGGACGAAGGACGAGATTACTGTCCTCCCAGAAACGGCACGAACCGAACCGGGAGCACCACGCGCGTGGAGATGGAACCATCGTGCTTCTTCTCGATGAGCGTCAGTTGCTGTACCTCGTACCTCCCGCCCACCGGAATGCACATCCTGCCGCCCGGCTTGAGTTGGTGCAGCAAGGGTGGGGGAATTTCGCTGGGAGCGGCCGTCACGATAATCGCGTCAAAGGGGGCACGCTCGTTCCATCCGAGATAGCCGTCTCCGCATCTCACCTGGACGTTCTCGTATCCGAGAGACTTCAGCCGGGCGCCGGCCTCCTCCGCCAGAGCGGCAGAGATTTCCACGGTAAACACTCGGTTGACGAGCCCGGACAGAACGGCCGCTTGGTACCCCGACCCGGTCCCGATCTCGAGAACCCGATCCGAGGGTTTCACCCGCAACAGTTCGGTCATGAGGGCCACGATGTACGGCTGGGAGATTGTCTGCCCCTGCCCGATCGGAATCGGATGATCATCATATGCCTCATCCTGGAATTCACGGGGCACGAAGCAGTGCCGGGCCACCCCCCGCATGGCCCGCAGCACGAAGCCGTCCTTGACCCCACGAGCCTGGATTTGCTCGCGGACCATCTTCTCCCGTTCTTCGGAGTAGCTCTCCGGACGACAACGGGGAGTGTCTTCGGACGCAAACGCCTTTTCCCCGCAGAGGCCCAGGACAAGGAAGAGGCTGGCCCAAAGAATACGAAGAGTCCGGGTGGACACCCAGGCACCTCCTTCGCGGGAATCCCAACGGGGCGGAACGGCTGGGAGCTAACAGCTAAACATTCACAGAGACAGCTGGTAAAAGGCGCTTGGTCCTGCATAGGACGACTGGGCACCCAGTTCCTCCTCGATGCGGAGCAACTGGTTGTATTTCGCGAGTCGATCGCTCCGCGAGGCAGATCCGGTCTTGATCTGCCCTGCATTCGTAGCGACAACCACATCCGCAATCGAGGTGTCTTCGGTTTCTCCGCTCCGGTGGGAGACCACCGCGGTGAACCCTGCGCGCTGCGCCATGGCAATCGCATCCAGGGTCTCGGTCAGTGTGCCGATCTGATTGAGCTTGATCAGGATGGAATTCGAGATCCCTTCTCGAATTCCCCTTGCGAGCCGTTTCGTGTTCGTTACGAACAGATCATCTCCGACGATCTGTATCTTGTCCCCGAGGCGGTCGGTCATCTCCTTCCAGCCTTCCCAGTCGTCCTCCGCATGCCCGTCCTCGATGCTCAGGATCGGATATTCCTTGACCAGAGCCTCGTAGTAGTCCACCATCTGCGTGGACGTCAACGACTTCCCCTCGGCCTTCAGCTCGTATCGCTTCTTTTTTGCGTTGTAAAACTCACTCGCTGCCGGGTCGAGTCCCAGAAAGATGTCCACGCCCGCCTTGTATCCGGTCTTCTTGATCGCCTCCATGATCACGGCCAGGGCCTCTTCGTTGCTTCCCAGGTCAGGCGCAAACCCACCTTCATCCCCGACGGAGGTGGCGTATCCCTTTTTCTTCAGGACATCCTTCAGACGGTGAAAGACCTCTGCCCCCATCCGCAGGGCCTCTCGAAAGCTCTCCGCACCGACAGGGAGGATCATGAACTCCTGGAGATCCACGTTGTTGTCCGCGTGCTTGCCCCCGTTCAGCACGTTCATCATCGGCACGGGCAACAGCTTGGCGTTGGTCCCCCCCATGTATCGATAGAACGGAAGGTCGACACTCTGTGCAACCGCCTTGGCAACGGCCAGCGAAACCCCGAGAATAGCGTTCGCCCCGAGGTTGTCCTTGTTCTCGCTCCCGTCCAAGGCGATCATCCTCTGATCGATCCAGACCTGGTCGGAGCCTCGTGTGCCCAGAAGAGCGGGCGCGATCTTCTCGTTCACGTTCGAAACCGCCTTTTGAACCCCCTTGCCCAGGTACCGTTTCATATCCCCGTCTCGCAACTCGACGGCCTCGTGTTCTCCCGTGGAGGCCCCCGACGGAACCGCTGCCCTGCCCAACGCGCCGCACTCCAGAACAACATCGACCTCCACGGTGGGGTTCCCACGCGAATCCAGAATCTCTCTTGCCGTGATGGATTCTATACGGTCCATACTCGGTCTCCTCTTGTTTGCCGGTTCTACCCGGGTTAGGGTCTGATCTTCAACGACAGGATTTTTCCTTTCCGGTAGACATCGACGCGCATTGCATCGGACGCATCCTTTTTCCCCAGGGCGCCCTGAACGTCGTCCAACCCTTCCACGGACCTTCTGTCCAGGCGTACGAGGATATCGCCTTTCCGCAATCCGGCCCTCTCCGCCGGTCCGTCCTGCGTAATCTCCGTCACGATGACCCCCGTCTCCTTTCCAAATCCGAAGTAGCGGGCCACCTCGGGAGACAGTTCCCGAGTCACAAACCCGTACATTCGTTCCGCCGGTAACTTGGCCGAGGAGGACCTGAGGTCGACGAGAACTCCCTTCTGAACGAGCGCACGAGACAGAAAGAGGGGCGCACCAAACTTCAGAGCCATCGCAACAGCATCGCTCGGCCTGCTGTCCACCTCCCACGTTTTCCGGCCTGCCCGCAGGTTCAGGGTCGCATAGTAGGTATTCTCTTTCAGATCAGAGATGACCACCCGTTCCACCCTGGCATGC
>RCNG010001777.1_pt1 | contig 10765 bp, 8 predicted proteins | sample 2041371 | NCBI WGS metagenome assembly RCNG01 (sample SAMN09708227, study PRJNA481090) | Marine sediment metagenome, whole genome shotgun sequencing project. | biome: marine sediment; feature: ocean; material: sediment; isolation source: Sewage treatment plant 1 marine sediment (STP1) ... | reverse complement strand
GACAGTGAAGACGTGACGATGCTGAGCGTCGGTCTCGTCTGGCGGTTCTGAACCGGCAGGTTACTGCTTAAGGCAGGGCACGGGGCGGCAGCCATCGCCAATGCCACACAGGCAGTTTGACGGCTCGCCCCGGGCCCGGTCTACTACCCCGCTCTTACGGAATCGGAACCGGAACGTAGTCCTCAACAATGTCTTTCCAGCCAAACTTCGACTGACGTTGCCCGATGCGGACAAATTCACTGGCCCACTGGGTCAGAGACGTGCCGTTTGCTTCCCGGGTATAGAAAGAAAATGGCTGCGGGACAAGGGAATTGGGCGACGGAGCCGTTACCTGAACAGCGCCGTGCGTATCATCGCCGCTGACGATGAAACGTTTGTAACGTCTCGGGTACGCCTCGTTCAGCGCGCCATGCTCGGCGAGGATCAGGCTACGGTAAGCCACCGGGTCCATGCGTGTGCCGTCGCCCTGCGCGAAGAACCGATTTGTTGCGTCAGAGTCCGTCTCATAAAAGCCCTCGCGGATGGTCGAATCGTTTTCAAGCCTCCAGTTGATAATCCCGGTCTGCTGGCCAAAGGCATTGCAGCGGCCGTCGCCGATACAGCTTTGCGGGTAGAACTGCTGGAATTGCCAGTCAATCGCACGCGCAACAACCGAAAAGCAAGGAACGTCAGCGCACCCGAATGGGAACGATCCGTTTCCCGGAGGCGATCCGGTCCCCAGGTTGACCGCAATGGGCCCTGCGTCGTTGTAGACGGTGAGCTTGGTGTTATTACCAAAGACGAAACGCGCCAGGAACGGTGTGAAGGCGGCCGCACCAACGCCACCGGCACTATGGCCCATGACCGTTATCTGCTTGGCTTTCGGGAACATGTCTTTCGCGACATCCATACCGGCGCTCACGTTGCGCAGCCCGCGATGGTGGCGTGTCGGAGCGAATGGAAAGGCGGGATCATTCACGTCGTTGTCGCCGCCAAAGGTCGAACCGTCACAGTACGGCATGTAAACAACCGAGTAGTCGGCAAACGGGTTAGTCGACATAGTGGAGTCAAAGACGCCCGGGAATGGCCCTTCCTCGGGAGGCGACTGATCTTCGGCCAGGACGTTGCAATTGTAGAAACCCTGCCAGCAGGCGCCGCCGCCCTGCAGGAAGATTAATAGCTTTTTGGGGTCACCTTGCCGGGTGAACACCGAATAGGGGGTACCCGCGATGCAAACCGGGCCGTCCGGGCGCACGCCCGCAGGATAGGTCTCATCCAGGGCGTAGTTGGGATCAAAAGCATGTTCGGTCCAAACGCCATGGTCACTTTCGTCCGGCTGGGTCGTTCCGAGGTACTTGTCGACACCTGCGTCTTGTAATTCGGCCATTGCATCGGCATTGAGGCCGGATACGTCGGCCAGCGCAGTGCCGGACGTAATGGAAAGGAAAACGGTGAGAAAAAGACATATGTTTCGTTTCATTGTATTGCTCCCGTGAAGATTCTTAGTTTAGATTCGAGAAAAGGCGTCGCTATGAATTATCTGTCGAAGGTTGCACATTCGCGTTTAGCCTGAACAGATTGCCCGGGTCGTATCGATCTTTGAGTTCCACAAGGCGCTTGTAATTACCGCGGTAATTTTTATTCACATTTGCTTGTGTCTCGTAATCGCCAGTATTGGTGTAGAAACCGTCCGTGAACTTTTCGATCGTTGACCAATAGCTGCGTATGTATTGAACGTGAGGCTCCGGGTTGGCTCCTTCGTTCCATGACACAACGACTGTAGGGGAAGCGATAGCATTGCGGTTTGGGAACGCGGTCGCGTCCTCGGCAACGCGGTTAATTGTGCCACCCGATTGTCCGTAAAAGAATGTGGTTGACCGATCCGGGTGGCCTTGGAATCCGTCCACGATTGCGTCGATTTGTGCGTCGCTGATGTCGGTGACAAAGCCTGACTTTATATAATCGCCGCCGTGCCTGGGATCCGAATTGTCCCAGACTTTCTGGAGCGCGACGTAGTCCATCGGCCCAATCGTGTTTGACAGTGGATCGCCAAACTTTGCCAGCGGCGCGAGGACCTTGTCGGCGTCGACGTGGTTGCCCGAATAAACAGCGTGGATGACTACCGCGCCGGGCTCGCCACCGGGTGGAAGAGCCATGATCAGATCGAGCGACAGGTCGTCAGGGGCGTCCTGAATGTAATCGGCATAGCTGCGCATTACCTGTTTCGCGCGATCCATCGGAAATACGAGATCGCCGGCTATCACTGTACGGTCCATTTCGTGCAAGCCGAATTCGAACGAGGTTACGACACCGAAATTGCCGCCACCGCCACGGATTCCCCAGAACAGGTCGGCGTTCTCATCCGCACTGGCATGCTGAAAAACGCCGTCAGCGGTTACGATGTCCACACTCTTGATGTTATCGAGCGTCAGACCATACTTCCTGGCGAGCCTGCCGAATCCACCCCCCAGCGAGAGTCCGCCAACACCGGTGTGCGATACCGTTCCAGCCGTTGTGACAAGGCCTTGCGCCATACACTCGTGATCGAGATCACCGAGAAGGCTGCCACCGGCGACATGCGCACGCCGGGCGTTGCGGTCGACTCTCGCACCCCGCATCGAAGACAGATCGATTTGCAGTCCACCGTCGCAAGTCGACTTTCCTGAGAAGCTGTGTCCACCGCACTTCACGGCGACGAGCAGGTCACGCTCATTGGCGAAAGTAACCGCCGTTGCTACGTCTGCCGCGCCGCTCGGCCGAACGATAAGCGCTGGATGTTTGTCGAATGACGGATTAAGGACGCGCCGGGCAGTGTCATATTCGTCATTACCCGCAAGCAACAACTGGCCGCGCAATGCACTCTTAAGCTCGTTCAGTGCTGATTCTTCAAGCGTGACTTCGCCACCGTTGCCGGTTCGGCCGACAACACTTGAAGACACCGCCACCAACTTTTGCAACAGCGTATTGCCTTGAACAGTGCCTGGAATCGCTGCAGCGACAGCGGCGGACAGAGATGAGCCCAGAAAAATACGTCGATTCATTGCGGTCCCCTTTTATACAAAGATAGCAGAGGATTGAAACTTATCCACAACGCTTATTCGATCTTCACGAATTCAATCAGGCGGCAGGGTTGGTGAACTGCAGGAAGCCATCCTCCAACGGGCCCTCCCCAATGGTTTTCTTGTCCAGCGCATAGTTTTGCGTATTGACCCAGGGCGGCTGGTCTCCCTGCTTCGGCAGAAGGTGCATCTTTCGCTGGAAGTAGCCTGACGAAAAAACATCTATCCAGTCTTTGCCGGCCATCTCCCGTTCGTGGTCTTGCAAGCGTGGCGTGCACTGGCGCATGCCCGTAGCGGTCATGTGATTGAGCAGACGGCAGGAATACTCGGCTGTAAGATCGGCTTTCAGCGTCCATGATGCGTTGATGTAGCCGAACGTCGAAACCAGGTTCGGCACATCGGAGAACATCATCGACTGGTACGAAAACGTCGTGGAGATGTCGACTGGCTGATCGTCCACGCTGATCTTTACATCGCCGAGCAAGCAAAGATCGAGCCCGGTCGCGGTAACGATGATATCGGCCTCAAGCTCTTCCCCTGATCCGAGGCGTATGCCGTTCTCTGTGAACTCGGCGATGGTGTCGGTGACGACAGAGGCACGACCGTCGCGCACCGCGTGGAAAAAATCGCCGTTGGGAACGAGACAAAGGCGTTGGTCCCACGGGTCGTAGCGCGGTACGAAGTGCTTGTCGAAGTCGACGCCTTTCCCCAGTTCCTTGCGTGCCATCTTCAGCAGTTTTTTCCGTATTTTCTGCGGCGCTGTTCGGGTCCGCTGGTAGATCCAGCGCTGGAACTGAATGTTCTTCCAGCGGGTGATCGAATAGGCCGTCTTTTCCGGCAGCAGCCATTGCAACAGCCTCGCTATCCAGTCGGTGTCCGGTGCCGAGGCCATGTAAGTGGGCGAACGCTGCAGCATCACAACATGCTCTGCATTCTTGGCCATCTCCGGGAGCAGCGTCACGGCGGTCGCGCCCGAACCGATGATGACGACCTTCTTGCCGCTGTAGTCGAGGTCTTCAGGCCAGTGTTGTGGATGTACGGTCTCGCCCCGAAAGCGGTCGCGCCCCTTGAACTCGGGCAGGTATCCCTGCTCGTAGTTGTAGTAGCCGGAGCACATAAGAAGAAAGTTGCAGCGAATCGTGACGACTTCGTCAGTGGCCGTGTCGTGTGTTGCAATGGTCCAGGCGGCGTCTTCGCTCGACCATTTCGCCGAGGTCACCATTTGTTGATAGCGAATGTGTCGGTCGATACCTGCCTCGGACGCCGTTTCCCGGATGTAATTCAGAATCGAGGGACCGTCGGCAATGGCCTTGCCTTGTGTCCATGGCTTGAAGTTGTAGCCGAGTGTGTACATGTCGCTGTCCGAACGGATCCCCGGATAACGAAACAGGTCCCAGGTGCCGCCCGTCGATTCCCGCCCTTCGAGAATCAGGTAGCGCTTGTCGGGGCACTTGTCCTGCAAGTGCCAGGCGGCGCCGATGCCGGACAGGCCGGCACCAACGATGATGACATCAAAGTACTCTTCGGCCATAAGGGGTAGCATCTCATAATTGCCTATGACCAATGCAGCTAACAAGACAGTCCTGATTACCGGTGCCGGCGGCGGCTTCGGTCGGCAACTGGTGCGCCAGTTTCGTGCCGCGGGTGCGAAACTGATACTGACGGATGTCAGCGACCAGGCACTACACGACGTTGTTGATGATGCCGGCGATGACCTTGTCGCCTCGGTTGCTGCCGACCTTGCCTCGAAAGAGGGATGCGACACAGTCGCTGAAGCTTGTACGTCCCGAGACGTGGTACCCGACATTCTGGTCAACAACGCAGGAATAGGTGTCGCCGGGCGGCTGGACAAGGTCCCGCGGGACCACTGGGAAAGCCTCATGCAGCTCAACCTGCTGGCGCCGATGAGGCTCTGCGACCTGTTTCTTCCCGGCATGACCGAGCGCGGCAGCGGACATATCGTCAACGTATCGTCGCTCGCCGGATGGGCTGGCTCCAAAGGACTGTCCGCATACTGTGCGTCGAAGTTCGGCTTGCGTGGCTTCGGTGTATCGCTGGCCGCCGACCTGGAGGGCACCGGCGTTCATGTGACCAACATCTACCCGTGTTTCAGCCAGACGGCAATTCTCGATTCGCCGCAATTTGGATACGAGGAGCGACGCACCGTACCCGCGTACCTGATCTCGGAACCCTCAGATGTTGTTGCACGGATGATAGAGGGTGTCCGCCGCAATCGGCTTCATGTGTTTCCGGACAAGTATTCGCGTGGCATTCACTACGTCGCCCGATTCGCACCGTGGCTCTTGCCACTGCTCGATCGCCGCATGCAAGCCGAGTCGATCAAGGCGGGTAAGAAGGCGGACTGAAATTCCGCGTGTCGGCGGGTCGATTGCTTCAAATCGGCCCAGGCCGATTCTCTGTCCATGTAGTCTACGGCCAGATGTCCCTCTGCAGGATGACGGTTGCGATTCGGTGAATGGCCGATACCAGCGCCGCATCACGCAACGTAGGCCCTTGGGCTCCCTTGTTGGCTCCGCTCTCGAAGCGAGCCTGCAACTCATTAAAACGATCGACTGTTTCGTCCACTGCGCGGCACATTTTCGCGTTGAGCCGTTTTTCTACTTTTTCGAGAGTCCACTGCTGGTTCTCGAGATTCTGTACCCACTCAAAATAACTGACTACAACACCGCCGGCGTTGGCAAGGATGTCAGGCAGCACGACGACGCCTCTCTGCTGCAGGACTTCGTCGGCCACTGCTGTCAACGGCCCGTTAGCGTCCTCAACGATCAATCTAGCTTTGACATCGTGTGCATTGTCGGCCCGGATCTGACATTCGAGTGCCGCCGGAATCAGAACGTCGCAGTCGTAGGCGAGGAGCTCTTCGTTGCTTATCTCCCGGGCGCCCGGATAGCCCACAACGCTGCCGGTTTCTTCTTTGTGCGCGAGGACTGCTCGTGGATCGAGGCCTTTGTCGTTGCTGATACCGCCGCGGGAGTCGCTGACCGCGACAAGGACGCCGCCGGCATCATGGAACAGGCGGGCTGCGGTCGAGCCAGCATTGCCGTACCCCTGCACGGCGACGCGGGCGCCCTCAAGCGATTCGAGACCGGGAACCATACCGCGTCCCAGCAACTGCTCGGTTGCATACCAGCTGCCCCGCGCTGTAGCTTCGTCCCTGCCAAGCGAACCGCCGATTTCGAGCGGCTTGCCTGTCACGACGGCAAGGTTGTTCTCGCCGGGATGAAACTGATCGAAGGTGTCATAGATCCAGGCCATTGTTTGCGCATTCGTGTAGACGTCGGGGGCCGGAATATCGGTATGCGGGCCGATGTTGTCTCCGAGCTCGGCCACGAACCGGCGGGTAATCCGCCGCAGTTCACTGCGACTCAGTTTCTTTGGATTGCAGACGACACCACCCTTGGCGCCGCCGTAAGGTATATCCACGACGGCCGTCTTCCAGGTCATGAACGCAGCGAGCGCCCCTACCTCGGCCTCGGTTACGTCTGGGTGGTAGCGTATGCCGCCCTTGCCGGGCCCGCGCACGTCGCTGTGCAGGACGCGAAAACCGTGAAATGTCTTGATCGAACCATCGTCCAAGTGGACGGGGAATCGGAGGTGGATCGTGCGTTTGGGGTTGATCAGGAAATCGATGATCCCTTCCTTGATCCCATCGATCCAAATCAGGGCCCGTTCGAACTGTTGGGTAGCGTTGACCAACAGGTCGAGACTCTCAACGTTCCTGACGGGATTATTCATGGTGCACCTCTTTAGCAGATACGATTCACTTTGATAGTCTGATCCTTTTTGAATGCTCGAACCCTACGTAGATTCGCCTATTCTCTGCTCTGCGCAACCCGGTACCAATAAAAGAAAGGGGCCGGATACATTTAAGTTACTCTCAGCACCAACTCCACAGCCGTCGCGGACTGCGGTCCGAAAAAGGAAGCGAACAACCATGAGAAATTTGTATTCTCGTCTGCGAACCATCGTCACGCTGGCAATTGGCCTTGGCCTTGTAGTCAGTCATGTCAGCGCCGCTGATACGGACGAAGAGGGTCGCCTGTACCAGCCCTCTGCGAATCCCGTTGCCGATGTGCAGCGAGCGCTTGATCGCGCCGGTGCTGACAACCGACTCGCACTCGTCGTCCTGGGTGCTAACTGGTGCCATGATTCACGCGCGCTAGCGTCGCGGCTGCACCGCCCGCCGTTGGCAGAACTGGTTCAACAGCACTACGAGTTGGTATTCGTGGATGCTGGATTCCTCGACAAGGGAAGGGACGTTATGCAGCAGTTCGGTGTTGCACACTATTACGCAACCCCAACGGTGCTCATCATCGATCCTTCAAGCGGGCAGGTGATCAATAACGAAGACCGTCACCAATGGAGTAACGCCTACAAGATCGACATGTCGACGTCCGTTCGATACTTTGAAAAATGGCTGAAAGATGCCTCAGATGCCGATCCTGTCGTGGATTCTGCTGAGCTGCGGCGACACTATGCGCAGATCGATGAGTTTGAACAGCAACTGGCTAACCGAGTGGCAGCCGGATACGCTGTTGTGGGTCCCATGCTGGAGGCGTACAAAGCTGGGGATGCGCCCGAGGAGTTCGATGCGAGCTGGAATGAGCTGCGAGACTTCCGGGTAGCCATTCCGGGGGATATCCGCGAGCTTCGAGACTATGCGCGCCGCCACGTGTCCTCAGGCGACCCGGATATCCAGATCCTGTTTCCCGATTATCCGTTGCTGTCCTGGGAATCTGAATAGATTTTGCGTGCATTCAACATGACTGTCCGGTTTCCGGAATAAGCAATCGTGTTGTCGTTCAAAAAAAGAGCGGCAAGCACTGCTCACCGCTCTTACATTCCTAAGGCTATCTGAGTTGTGTAAAGCGCCGGCTCTCGGCTCGATACACCCGCGCCGCGTCACAGGTAACTAGCGGTCCGAGTAACTCACCGTGTTTCTCAAAGCCGCGGCCGTTGCCGAAATCCTCGAAGTCGACGCCCATTGCTTCAAAATTGCGGTGTGTTTCGATCCATTTGAAGTCAAATTTCTCACCGCCACCGCCATATACCGGATACCAGTGAAAGATGCCGGCCTCTGAACCGTTATTGGTCAAGTGCTCAGACCATGCGCCCATCGCCTCGCCCAATCCCTCGAAGGTTGCGCCATCGTCGTAATTACAATCGGAGAAAGTGAGCACCGCGGTTTCAGGCGTTTTGCCTGCTGGCGTCGGTTTGTAATTGACGGATGCGAAGTTACTGTGGCCTGCGCAGTCCGCGAACTTATTGGCCTCCTCTTGCAAGCCATCGTTTTCAGCCAAAAACGTATCATGCGTTTTGCCCAATGCCACTGAGCTCTTGCCGGCGATCATCCAGATGAAGTCGAAGGCTGAGTGGTCACCGGGCCCGAAGTAATATGGCGTCAGCGTCCAAACTGAAACATCGTCCATGTCTTTGGCATCCGCCCACTTGTTGAATTTTTTTACATAGGCGTCGAGGTCTTCGGGACCCGTCTGGTCTTTATAGCTACAAGCGTACATGTCGACCGGAATCACCTTGAATCCGTCCTCGTGGTGCTCCGCAATTGCGGTGCTGGATCCGATAGCCAGGATTGCCACCGTCGTAGATAGCGTTATTAGTATTCTATTCATGACTGTTGTTCCCCTTTTATTATTCCCCAATTCAAAGCCAGTGGGCTTCGATGTGCGCCCGTATAGCGCGTGTTGACCAGTATAGCCCGTTATCCGTAGCGAAGAATCCGCTGCTATCTCCCGATCCAAATATGATGGCGTGGCCCCTTGCCAGCACGATGCGGACGTACTATGTGCTCGCGCACGTCGAAACCTGCCTGATGCAGCCGTTTGCTGAAAGGTCGATCCGGGCTCGAAGACCAGACTGCCAGCACGCCGCGTGGGCGCAACGCGGCGCGAGTGGCCTTCAGGCCGGCGACGCTGTATAGCCAGTTATTTTCTTGGCGGACAAGTGCTTCGGGTCCGTTGTCGACATCCATTAAAATGGCGTCGAAGCCGGCCCGCTCCTGTCGAATCAAATCAGCCACATCACCGACGAAAACGCGGCTGCGCTCATCATCGAGCGGATCGCCGGCCACCGCGCCGAGCAGCGTGCGATTCCACGTGACCACTTCCGGCACGAGCTCCGCAGTAACGACCTCGGCAGCGGGCCCAAGAATTTTAAGGGCTGCGGCCAACGTAAACCCCATTCCGAGTCCACCGATCAGGAGCCGCGGGTTTGCGTTGCGGCTCAGATTTTCGCAGGCCAGTTCTGCCAGAGCCTTTTCGGAGCCGTGTACACGACTGTTCATCAAATCGCCTCGACCGGGGATTTTGATTGAGAACAGCTCGCCGGATTGATACAGCTGCAGCTGCACATCAGTACCAGGAATCACTGCGGTGCCGAGTAAGTGGCGTGGAATCATGGAAAAGGCCTTGTCAGTCAAACACCTCATCGCCCGGCACGATGCGGACCTTGTCGGCGCTGAATCCAAGCTCAATGCTGTCGATCAACTTGTCTTCATCGAGCACATCCTGGGGCAGGTCGGCATCGTACGTCATGGGCGATGCCTGGTCCGACACCAGCCGTTGCCGCAGATCCTCGGCATCCTTGGCAACGAACACGTACTGCATGTTTTCCGTACTCAGGTTCTCACGAATGACCCGGTTGACATCGTCGAGCGTCAGGCCATTGAGAGCGTCACGCACGTAATTGGAGAATTCATCGGTCTGGTAATACTGGCTGTCCATTGCATAGCCGAGTTGTCGCGACTGGCCATCAGTCAGAAGACCGACAAACTTGCCCAGGAATGCCCGCGTTGTCTCGAAGTCTGTTTCCGTCATGCCCTCGGTGATCAGCTTCTCGAGCTCGTACGTCGCCACTCTTGTTGCGAATTGCGCATCATTATTGCTGCGCACAGGGCGGATCCAGACCTGGAAGATCTGTTGCTGCCGGCCAAGATTGGTGTTCGGATGAAACTGGAACATGCCGCGCGGGAAATACTCGATGTACGCATAATCACCGTAATTCATGCCGCGCGTTTCGCGAATGCGCTGAAACAAATGCGCGTTTGTGCTGCGGTGTTCGCCGAAATACGAACGCGCCAGCCACAATGCGACCCAATCCTTGTCGCCACGCTTGAGGTCGATCGGGAATCCGAACGAGATCGCAACGGCTGGCGTTTCCTTTTGGATGATCACAGCATTACGGCCTTCGAGCAGGGGCGCTGCACGTGCATCGAGCAGAGCTTTAACGCCAGGCTCGAGTTTCTGCAGATCATCACTGATCGTCGCCGGGAAAGATTCCGGATAGCCACCAGACAGCCCGACAGTGATATTCGCGACTGTGTAGTACTCGCGATAAAACATCTTAACGTCATCGAGCGTTGTTGCTTCGATGTCCGCAACATGGCCAAGATTCAACGAGCCGTACGGGTGCTCGTCGCCATAAATCGACTCATACAGGTATTCCTTGCCCAGTTCTTCGTCATTGTTACCGACAAGGTCGGTGCGAATCGAATTCGTGACTTGCGTCTTGATGCGTTCAAGGTCCTTTTCCGACCAGGCCGGGAACAGCAGCTGGCCGCGTACCAGTGAATACCAGGTATCGAGATTGTCCTTATGTACCTGGCCCGACAGGCGCGTCATTTCTTTATCGACCTGCGCGTTGAAACCCGCCGCAATCGGATACATTGCCGCATTGATTTCTTGTATCGA
>RCNG010001774.1_pt1 | contig 10772 bp, 6 predicted proteins | sample 2041371 | NCBI WGS metagenome assembly RCNG01 (sample SAMN09708227, study PRJNA481090) | Marine sediment metagenome, whole genome shotgun sequencing project. | biome: marine sediment; feature: ocean; material: sediment; isolation source: Sewage treatment plant 1 marine sediment (STP1) ... | reverse complement strand
GCAAGGACAGCGGTATTGAAAAAGTTACGGATCTGATAGGTAAAGCAGTAAGCTATCCCGCGCCTACCGCGCTTGCTGCTACTATGATGCCCCAGTATTACCTGCAAACACATGGCGTAGATGTGATGACGCAACTTGATAACCGCTATGTGGGTTCCCAGGAGTCCTCAATCATGAATGTTTACCTGAAAAATACAGTGGCCGGTTCAACCTGGCCACCACCATGGAAAGCTTTATCCAAAGAGCGTCCTGAATTGGAACGGGAATTAAAGGTTATCTGGCAAACGCCAAGTTTACCTAATTTAAGTCTGGTGGTTTTATCCGGGATCCCCGATGACGTGTTGGCTAAAGTGAGTCAATTGATGTTTGATTTGCACAAATCTGAACAAGGCAGAGCCGTCTTGTCTATACTTCATGTATCCGGTTTTGAAGCAGCAAATAATAACACCTATCAACCTGTGCGTGATTTTGTAAAACAGTTTTCTGAAAAAGTCAGACCAATTGATAAGCAACCCTGAGCCAATTTAGACCCAGAACAAATATGATAAGCAAAATTAAAAATTTCTGGACCGTATCTGTTGCGCGGCAGCTTATACTTGGCATCGCATTAATCCATGCGCTTTTGATGAGTATTTTTGTTTTTGATCTGGTTGGACGTCAGCGTGAGTTTATGATTGAACAAAATACCTCTCAGGCTAAAGGACTGGCTGAAGCGCTGGCAGCAAATGGAACTTCCTGGATATTGGCTAATGATATTATTGGTCTTGAAGAAGTTATTCTTTCCCAGTCCCGTTTTCCGGGACTGGATTATGCCATGTTTCTGGATATGAATGGTAAGGTGCTGGGGTATACCGACAGAGAAAAAGTTGGCTTATACGTTAAGGATTCTGTGAGTCAAAAACTTCTTAGCAGTTCAGCGAAAATCATGTATCTTATCAAGAATCCTTCATTTATAGATGTTGCGGCTCCCGTGATGATAAAAGAACAGCAAATTGGCTGGGCAAGAGTGGGAGTAAATCGTTATGAAATTGTGCATAGTCTGGATGTGGTCACCTCTAATGGCTTAACTTACACCCTGATTGCTATTTCTGCCGGCGTATTCTTCGCATGGTTTATGGCCAGAGGGTTGACGAGCTCTATTCGTGAATTGACCAATGCTTTGCAGCAAGTTATTAAGGGGAAGCGTGACATTAAATGCGAAATAAACCGACAGGATGAAATTGGGATATTGAGTCAGAATTTTAATCTGATGTTGGTAAGCATTAAGGAACAAGAGGAAAAAGTCAAACAGACTCATGAAGCATTGCTTGAAAGTGAAGTGAAATTTCATCGTCTGGTGGATGCTATGAGTCGTGAATATTTTCTTTATGCTTATGATACGAACGGGGTTTTTACTTATACAACACAGTCAATAGCATCTGTTCTGGGGTATACGGTTGATGAATTTAAAATAAACTATAATGACTTTTATACCAGTAATCCAGTGAATGAAAAAGCAAAAATACATATTGAAAAGAGTATTAAAGGAGAATTACAACCTTCATATGAACTGGAAATATACCACAAAAATGGAGATAATATCTGGTTGAATGTTTCTGAAGTGCCGGTTTTTGATGAACAGGGTAAGGTAATTTCAGTCGAAGGTATTGCTCATGATATTAGTCAGCGTAAGTATTTTGAAACTATTTTATTAGCCAAGGAAAAGGAACAAAGAGAAATTCTGGATACTATGCTGGATGGCGTGATTACGATAGATGAAAATGGCCTGGTGATTACCTGTAATCCTGCAGCGGAAAAAATATTTGGTTATCAATTTTCAGAACTCAGGGGTAAATCTTTTGCGCTGTTATTTTCCGCCTCAAGTTTATTCAGTCTAACTCCGGATGAAGTGCCAGATGAAGAAAAAGATGTATTTGATTTGATAGGTATCAGAAGGCAGGAACAGGATGAAATATTTGTTGATGTTAACGGGGAACATAAGGATGGTTCTGTATTCCCTGTTCGCCTTTCATTGGCAAACTTATCGGTAGGAGAAAATGGTAAAAAACGCTATATCTGTTCCTGTTTTGATCTAACAGAACAAAAATATCAGGAAGAACAATTGCGCCGTTCGCAAAAAATGGATGCCCTGGGTAAATTAACCGGTGGTATTGCACATGATTTTAATAATATGCTGGGCGTTATTCTTGGTTATTCTGATCTCATGTTGATGAAAGCTAAAGAGCAACCAAAATTAGTTAAGTATATTAATGAGATCCGGTATGCGGGTGAGCGTGGAAAAAAACTAACTCAAAAATTGCTGGCCTTTTCCCGGCGTAAGGAAATGGAATCAGAACGAGTGGATATCAATGAATTATTGACCGACAATTATCACATGCTGACTAAAAGTCTTACCTCAAAAATTGAACTAAAATATAATTTGTCGGATGGCATATGGCCAGTCTGGTTTGACAAAGGCGATATGGAAGATGCCCTGGTAAACTTATCTATTAATGCTTTGCACGCTATGCCGGATGGCGGCACTTTAACTATCAATACTGAGAATGTTACTATGTCACCCGAACAGGCTCAATTACGTAATATCAAGCCTGGTGATTTTGTGCATTTGTCAATGACAGATACAGGCATTGGGATGGATAAAAAAATCATCGACCAGATATTTGATCCATTTTTTACGACCAAGGATGATATTGGCACGGGTTTGGGTTTAAGTCAGGTATATGGCTTTATTCAACACGCAGGAGGAGGGATTAATGTTTACTCTGAACTGGGATATGGCAGTTGCTTCTCAATGTTTTTTCCTCGTTTTCAATTAGAGAATAGTGATCAAGCTCATGATAGTAAAACAAAGCCTGTGACAGCTATTTATGATACCTTGCATGGTAGTGGTGAAATAATATTACTTGTTGATGATGAACCCTCTCTATTGTCATTGGGAGAAGAAATTCTGACCTTGAACGGGTATCGAGTATTTAAAGCAGAGAGTGCAGCAGCTGCTCTAAAAATCCTCGAATTTAATGAAAAAGAAAGTGGCAAAGACAGTGATAAAATATCCATGCTGATCAGTGATGTAATTATGCCGGAAATTGACGGTTATCAATTAGCAAAGACCGTTACCAATTTGTATCCTGATATTAAAATTCAGCTCTCCAGTGGTTTTAATGATGATCGACATTTAAAATATCTGGATGATTCATTGCATAATACCATACTGTCAAAACCATATACTTCTGATGAGCTCTTGAAAAAGGTTGCAGACGTGTTGCAAAAAAATTAATGGGCTGTTCTCCTACAGGAGTTTTGTGCCTTTAATTTTAAGGATTCAAAGGAACAAAATCCTGAATTGTGTCCTGTTTCATCATTTCCTTTCTGGCTTCATCCTGTTCAATAAAATGTGTGATGGCCGATCTCAGTGCATCGCCGTTCCAGTGTTGTTTGTTTATTGAGTATTGAGAACTTTCCAGATGATTAATCGCATCGATAAGACTGACATCATCAATGAGTTCAATGATCTGGGATAAGCCGGAAAGCGAGGCTTGATTAAAATAATATTTTGCCCATTTAACTAAAGCTTTGGTTGTACGATGGGCATCGTTTTCCTGGCAATGGCCATAGAGTATTTGCAGATATTTTTCATGATTGGTATTGACATTACTATTGTTTCTTTGTGTTGATGCAGCAAAAGACGGACGTTTCTTTTTTGCAGAAAGCAATAAAGCCAGAGTGACCAGCCAGAGAAACAGTAGCGTCAAACTCGCCCAGAACCAGGGGTTTTTGTTCATCAAGAGGTCTTTATAATCTACTTTTTCAATAATCTGTTGGGGTGGTTGCTTTGTGTTTGCTGCAGTATTGGTAGTATTTTTTTTGCTTAGAATCTCAGTATTAGAACTCAAAGAGTTTCCGCTATTGTTGGCAAGTTCAGGGTTTCCCTGAGCCAGTAAAGTACGTGCAGGAAGTATGGCTGTTTCCTGCTGGTTGGTTTTTGTATTCCACCAGTCAATTTTAATTTCAGGTAAAGTAAAATTACCGGTTTTTAAAGGGATGATGGCAATGGTATCCCGTCTTATACCGACCACTTTACCATCTATCATTTGCACATTCAGTTTTTCTTTGTCAGGATAGGCTTTTATTGAACGGGATGATGTCACGCTGGTAGCAGGCAATTGGGACGCCAAAAGACCCGTTGCCCTGACCACAATATGCCGGGTAATTGCTTCTCCTGATTTGATTGAGTTGATGTCTTCCAGGATCTCAGACTCTAAGACCAGATTTTCCGCTGGCAGCCAGTTTTTTCCTGTGTAATTTTCAGGTATGGGCAGAATATTCAAGGTAATCGGTTTAGTGCGGCTTATGATTGCTCGTCCGGGCCTTGAGAACAATGAGAAATTCTGACTTATTTCGGCGTTGGCTGAAAATGTGAGTGCCGGAATGGTTAGTGTGCCGCTTTGTTGAGGAAAAATAGCATAATATTGTTCAGTGATGTTATAACGATTATTGGCAATGACCTTGCTGTAGTTGTTGTCGTTACCCAGTTTTTCTACAACTGTGTTATTTAGCTCTAGATTGCTTAATGTGGCATTGGTAAAACGAATCCGGTGAAATAATTGAATTTTGACCAGGATCTGCTGTTGTACATAAAAGTCTCTTTTGTCATTATCAGATAAAGTAATTTTTAGAAAAAGATCTTTGCCGTCTAACGCGGGAGTGCTGGTTTGAATATTGATGACCAGATGAATGGGCTGGGTTTTTTCATTTCCGACCTGAATTTCAGGAATGGTAACTTCTCCGGTTCTTTTTGCCAACAGGGTAATCTTCCAGGCATGGGTACTGGATGCATGGCCATTGATCATACTGTAATTCTGGCTTTGACTTCTGCCCAGGATCTTAAAATCATTCCCCAGTTCTGATAAATCCGGCTTACCCGAACCATTCTCGGATTTAATTTCCAGGACAATAGTTTCATCTATGCTCATTACAGTGCGGCCGGTTGATGCACTGACCTTGGCCATGAGAGGTGAAGATGTCATCAATAGAATCAGAAAAAGCATTACAGTCAATAGACCTTGCCTGGCTGTATGGCTGTTATACTGATGTTGCTGAAAATAGAAGAAATACGGCTTCTGTCTTACCATGGTGCTCCCTTATATTGTTCTGGTGGATTTTGCTGCCGCTGTTTGAGCAGTGAATTGTTGCGAAACTTGATCCGTAAAAGGTCTCCCGGATTGTCCGGTATACGCTGTAGCCATTGTTTGAGTGATTGCTGTTCTTCCTGACTCAATTGAGATAACACATCATCAGCCTGTGTCTCTCTTGCTGCTTCCAGGTCGCCCTTTTCCTGCATAGAATCATCCATAGGGTTGGATTGGGTCTGTTGCTCAGAAGCTTCCTGACTGGATGGCACTTTGCCTGTTGAAGCTTTATTCTCTTCTGCCAGATCCTGAGCTTTGGGAGGCTCTTTAGCCGTAGATGGCCCTTGAACGGTTGATGGCCCTTGATCGGTTGATGACTCTTGATCGGTTGATGACTCTTGATCAGTTGATGACTCTTGATCGGTTGATGACTCTTGACCAGTTGATGACTCTTGATCATCAAATGCTTCATTACCCGCTGATGGCTCATTCTTGCCGCTTTCCTGCTGCGTTTGTCCAGAAGAAGCTGACTCATCTTGTTGGGATTTGTCTCCCTTATCGCCTTTACTATTATTTTCAGTAGTGCCATCGCCATCTTTACCGGATTTGGAATTCGGATCTGCCTCGTCTTGAGCGGAGTCTTTTTCAGATTGATTACTTTGTGAATTGTCTTTCTGTTTTTGATCTTCTGACTTATTATCCGCGTTATCAGATTGTTGCTCGGATGGCTGTTTTTCCTGTTGGGTCAGTAACTTTTTTAAATAATCCCGATTTGCAGCAGCATCGCTTAATTGCGGATCTTTTTCTAATGCTTCATCATAAGCCTGAATAGCTTCGTCAAACTTTTTCAGATTAGCCAGGGCATTGCCTTTGTTGTATAAACTGCCGGCATCTTCTGTACGGGTGTATTGATCAACCGCTTTATCAAAGTCACCAGCACGGTAGTAGGATCCTGCCTTCCAGTTTTTATCACTAAATGTATCAGCTGCTTTTTGATAGTCAAGATGGTTAAACGCTTTTTGTCCCTGCTGATCCGATGTAGACCAGAGGTTTTGCCATTTCCTGGATAGGCTTTCACTGGCGTTTTCGCTGGCAAAGACGGGCTCAGAAAAAAAAGTGGGTATGATAAACAGGAATACACTGATTGCCAACAGCCCCCTGCGAAAAGCTAATAGAGCAAAAGGAAGCACAAACAGGGTAACATAGACTCCTGCATCGACCCATTGTTCAACCTGGTTATCCTGCTCCAGAAGATTGTCAATAGCTATATATTGCCTGTTCAACAGAGCCTTGTAATCACTATCATCCAGTGACAGTTTATGGTACGAACCACCCCCCAAAAGGGCCAGGGAGTTTAATGATGCCGGGGTCAATTTGCTGAGCACAACCTGGCCGGAAGCATCTTTGACAAAGCCGCCCTGACCGGGTACAGGGATAGGGGAGCCAGCCTGGCTGCCAACACCAATAATAGAAAAGGTATAACCTTGTTGACGCAGCTTTTTAATGGGACGTCTGAGTTTATTTTCCTGAGTTGAATTGATACCATCCGTCATGAGTAAAATATCGCCATGTGTAAAGCCTGAATTTTTAAAAAGTTGCTCTGCCATTAACAAAGCATCTGCAATATAACTACCAGACATTGGCATAATAGAAGTATCAAGTGCTGGCAACAGGGAAATAATCGTTTTATTATCTATGGTCAGTGGACTGACAGTATGTGCATCACCAGCAAAGGCAATCAATGCAGTCTGCCCTTCTTTTTTCTGTTTGAGTATATCAATAATTTTAAGCTTCGCACGTTCAATTCGAGATGGTTTGATATCCTGGGCATTCATAGAAAGGGATAAATCCAGGATGATCACCAGAGCGCTACCATGTTGAAAAACGGGTTGTTCTCTTTTTTCCCAGGCAGGGCCGGCCAGAGCAATTATGATTAACAGAAATGCCAATGGCGCTATCCAGTGAAATAAACCAGCAGAGTTAGTGGTGCTGTTTTTTTGTTGTGACAGTTGATACTGCAACAATGATAAATCGCATATATTCTCCCAACCACTTTTCTGCTTAGAGCGTCTGACAAATAAAAAAAACAGCAAGGCAACCGGTAATATTGCCAGGAACCATTCCGGTCGAAGAAAATGAAATGTCTGCAACATTAATTATTTCTCCCATGAGTTAATGGCTGGTAAAAAAGCAGCATGAGTGCCATGATTGAAAAAGCAATGGATAAGGGCCAGTAAAACAAAGATTTACTGGGACGAAAGGTTAGATTATCAGACTCCACCGGCTCCAGTTGATCCAGTGTCAGGTAAATTTTTAATAGTTCCTGTGTATCACGGGCACGAAAATATAGACCGCCGGTTGATTCAGCGATCTGGGTCAGGGTTTTTTCATCCAGATCTCTGGACGGATTAACCCGTTGACGACCAAAAAAGGAACGCACAATCATTTCATCTGCGCCAAAGCCAATAGTATATATTTTTATACCGATCTGCTGAGCCAGTTTGGCCGCAGTGACCGGATCGATACCGGCATTGTTGGAACCATCAGTCAATAAAATTAACACCCGTGAGTCACTTTGTTCAGCGGGTAAATCCTTCAGTCGTTTTACCGCCAGACCAATGGCATCACCAATAGCAGTCGCTCTTTGTCCGGCCATGCCAATAAAAGATTCATCAAGCATCTGTTCAATGGTTTTTCGGTCAAATGTCAGAGGTGTCTGCAAATAGGCGTGATCAGCAAATAAAATCAGTCCCAGACGATCGCCTTCACGTTTTCTGATAAAGGGCACTAGTACTGACTTGACCGCCGTCAGACGATCGACTGCGTCCTGGGCAAAGAACATATCAGCAGTTTCCATGCTGCCGGAAATATCCACCGCCAGCATCAGATCGCGGCCACTGACCGGAATAGAAATCGCCTCACCGGACCATTTCGGCTGGGCGCTGGCAGCAACCAGAAAAATCCAGGCCAGAAATGCTAATAAGACCAGGGGTGAAAAATAGCCTGATTTTTGTGCCGAGGACTGGGTACTCAGGTTGTGCAATTGTTCATAAAATGGCACTTTGAGTGCCTGTTTCTGACTGATATCCACGGGGGGTCTTAACCAGTAAAAAATGGCGGGTAAAGGCAGGAGTATAAACATCCATGGCCAGTCAAAACTATACATGTTCAGGGCCCTGTGGAATTATTTTTTGTTGCATGTCTTGTGCAGCGTCAGAGGCGTGCATTTCTACCAGCTTTTTTGAAGTTTCAAAAAGTTGTGATAATAATTCAGTATCAACGGATTTATGACTTGGCTGATAAGGGATTTTGGTCAATAGTTCAGAGAATTTCTGACTAAATTGCTTATTATCCGATTGCGTGTCAGACGGCAACTGGTCAAACATCTGATCAAGTAAGTTGAGCCAGTGCTCATCGGTTAATGAAGCAACGTTGTCTCTCTGATACAGGGACAGTGCATAGCGACGTAAAAAAATGGATAATTTTTTTACCGCTTCCTGATGTCTGTTGTGTGTTATATAGTCTTCCTTGATGCTCATAAGTTCATCCAGGGCCTGGGACTTTAATTTTTTACCTGAACGGGGCGATTTGACAGGCCTGGCTTTCTTTAAAAAAAGCGTTAAAAAAATTGCCAGGATCATCAGTGCCAGTAAAATCCACCATCCGTGTGCAACTGGCCACAAGTCGATGGCTTCTGGTAAATGTATATCAGCCAGCTTAGCCGGATCAAATTGTGCTGTGCCCATTTGTTCTGGCACCTGAGTTGACATTGGATCTGCAGCGGGCATGATTAGTGTCGGCTCCTGGCAATTCGGCGAACACTGGAATCTTTACCCAGAGTAGCAAGAAATTTATCTGCAACATTATCATTTGTCGCCAGACTAATGAGATGAATTTGATTGTGCAAACAAAACTGTTCCATTTCTTCTACTTTGTTTTGAAACAGTGCCTGGAAGGATTTCCGTAGTGATGTGTTGCGAGTGTCCAGCAATTGATATTGTTCACCATTACTGATCCCGTATTGACCAGGCGGTGGCAGTTCAGTCTCTAAAGGATCGTAAATGTGGGTCATAAGCAAATCATTATGCCGGGCAATATGGCGAATGTGTTTAGTTATTTCTTCATTGGTATTTTTGAAATCACTGGCCAGCAGGACTATGCTGCCGGTCTGAATAACCTTTTGAATGCGTGCAAACAGGAGTTCCGTATTTAAGCGATTAGAGTTTAATTCGTCCGATTGGATAGCAGAGAATGAATTGCTTTTATCCTGCTGTTTCCCATCAGTTGAATGTTGATTATGACTGTTTTTATTATGGAAGTCCGTCATTAGTTTGAGAAAGCGTAGTACACCCTGATGTCCGCCTTTGGGGCGCATTTCCATATGAGTTGAGTCATTAAATACCAGGCCGCCAATCCTGTTATGGTTATCAGCACCTGCCCAGGCAATGAGAGCGGCAGCTTTGGCGGCGGTTACTGATTTCAGACAATGCCGGGTACCAAAATACATACTGCTGCTGAGATCAACAATAATAAAAACCGGACGTTCCCGTTCTTCCTTAAACACCTTGGTATGAACCCTGTCTGTTCGTGCAGTGACATTCCAGTCAATATTACGAATATCATCTCCGGGTTGATATGGGCGTACTTCATCGAAATTAAGCCCACGACCTTTAAATGGCGAACTGTAATTACCCGACAGGGAAGAATAGGCTTTACGCTGTGAGCCAAGAGAAAGGTGTGTTGACTGATAGCGCAGTTTTATCAAATGCTGCAAATCAACCTGGGTGGCGCGGGTGATCTGATTTTTTACATCCAGTGCATTACTATTATCTGATGCTTTGTTGCTGCTGGTGAACATAGATTGTATGGATTGCCAGATACTCATGTTCTGTGAACCTTCATGGGGTAAAATTTTGCTCATTCAGAAACAGACAATTTAAGGAACAGCAATATAGCTTAACAGTTTGGATATAAAATAATCACTGTCAATACCATTGGCTTCTGCTTCGAAGGAAAGCAACAGGCGATGACGAAAAATATCCCCTACCACAGCTTGAATATCGGATGGTGCGACATAGTCCTTGCCAAACAGCCAGGCATGAGCGCGGGAGCAGCGATCCAGTGCGATTGTTGCTCTGGGGCTGACCCCGTAGTTTACCCAGCCAGAAAGTGACTGGTCGTAGGGTGAAGGGTCGCGGGTTGCAAGAATTATTTTTAATAAATATTCTTCAACTTCATCACTCATATGAATATTAAGAATTTCATGTCGGGCGGCAAATAAAACCTGTTGTGAAATCAGCGGCTGTTTGTTGTCACTTGCGACATTTTCTGCTGTTTTTAAAAGTTCTTCCTTAGCTTCCTGACGGTTGAGTGCCAGAATTGATTTTTCAGCATCCTGTCTTGGGTATTCAACTTTGATGTGCATTAGAAAACGATCAAGTTGTGCTTCCGGGAGGGGATAAGTACCTTCCTGTTCAATAGGGTTCTGAGTGGCCATTACCATAAACAGTTTGGGCAGGGTGTAAGTTTTCCGGCCAATGGTAATTTGCTTTTCAGCCATGGCTTCCAGTAAAGCGGACTGGACTTTTGCCGGAGCACGGTTAATTTCATCCGCAAGCAACAGATTATGGAACAGCGGACCCT
>RCNG010001773.1_pt1 | contig 10774 bp, 10 predicted proteins | sample 2041371 | NCBI WGS metagenome assembly RCNG01 (sample SAMN09708227, study PRJNA481090) | Marine sediment metagenome, whole genome shotgun sequencing project. | biome: marine sediment; feature: ocean; material: sediment; isolation source: Sewage treatment plant 1 marine sediment (STP1) ... | reverse complement strand
GATAGCGGTCTTTGGCGATCACCCGCTTCGTCACACCGCCGATTCCGAATCGGCTTGTGAGCCGTGGTCAACGACCTCTGAGAAACTCGCTGGCAAGCCGAATGCTCTTCTGTCCCGAGTCGGCCAACCGCCTGGCGAGTTCGTTCAGCGGTATCTCGCGGCCGCGCAGCGACCCCAACTTGACCAACATCGGGAGATTGATCCCGGTCACGATCTCGATGCGATCCGGCTCCAGAAAAGGCAGGGCGAGGTTTGTCGCTGTCCCGCCGAACATATCGGTGAGGATGAGAACGCCGGTCCCGTCATCCATCTTCTTCAGACGTCGCTTCAGATCGGCGGTCGCAGCGTCGGTGTCAACTTCCCACGGAAGGGTCACAGCGTCCGTGTTGTCGACGAGATCAGGATCGATCATCCGCGCCGATTCCAGAATCGAGATTGCGAGATCACCGTGCGTGAGCACGAGCACCGGAATCATGAATACCTCCACTGCTCTTTGTCTCGATGGCGCAGAACCGACTCACGCCCTTCAGCCCTGAGCGCTTCCGCCACCCGTTCGGCGACATAGACCGATCGGTGTCTGCCGCCGGTGCAACCAACCGCGATGGTGACGTGGCTCTTGAGTTCGGCGCCGTATCTGGGCACGAGGTAGAGCGCAAGATCGACGATGCGTCGAACCGCCTCCTCAACCTCTTCCTGACCGTTCAGCCAGTCCCTCACGGGCTCGTCGTCCCCGGCCAGACTGCGGAGTTCGCTTTCGAAGTACGGATTCGGGAGGAATCGAACATCGAAGACCAGGCTCGCCGTCGATGGAACCCCCTGAAGATACGAAAAACTCTCCACCTCGACGGTGAGAGTCTCCGGAGGCTCGGAATCACCGGATCCGAGGGTGAGCACCTGTCGCCTCAGGTCGTGCGGTGACAGATGTGTGGTATTGACGACGAGATCGGCCAACTCGCGGATCGCGACGAGCGAATCTCGTTCGGCGGCAATGGATTCCTCGATCCCTCCGTCCCGAAGCGGATGCGGCCGCCGTGCCACCGAGTATCTCCGCAGCAGCACCGCCGGCTCCGCCTCGACAAAGATCAACCTGAGGCCCGAGTACCGGAGTTTGAGATCACGGAAGATCTCGGGCAATTCCTTTGCCATTCCCCGCGCCCGAACATCGAGCACGACCGCGAGTCGTTGAATGTCCTTGTCGGTCGTGGCGAAAAGGGAACTCACGAGTTCGAGGGGGATGTTGTCAACGCACAGATATCCGATGTCTTCGAGCGATCGCGACAAAACGGTCTTGCCGGAACCGGAGAGGCCGGTGATGACAAAAGGACCGCCAAAATGCTTCTCAGTCATCAGGATCCCCCTGCGCGATGTGGTTCACCACTTCGAGAAAATCGCGTTCATCCTGGATGCCCCGCTGTGCCAGGAGGCATTTTCGGACTGCGGTTTCGACCATGATCGCGACATCTCGACCAGGTGCAACCACCATGGTGTATTTCGGGATCTCCATCCCGAGAATGGTCTCGGTCGAAGTCCACGCCCGCGGACGCTCCATCATCTGCTCACGCCACTTCTGTTCCAGGGCCTTGGCGCCCGAACTCAACTTGATGAGCTGGATCACCAGCGAGATGGTGACCGACGGTTGGGTGGCGGTCATTCCGAAGTGTTTTCGAATATCGATGATACCCACACCACGGAGTTCCAGGTAGTTTTGCAGGAGCTCGTGCGGCGCACCCACCAGGCCGCGAATATGGGTGCGACGGACCATCACGAGATCGTCGGCGACGAGACGATGTCCGCGGTAGATCAGCTCGAGGGCGCACTCCGATTTGCCGATACCGGCATCACCGACGATCAGGGTTCCCAATGAAAAGACATCGAGGAGAACGCCGTGCATCTGAACCCTCGGCGCCAGCTCGTCCTCGAGGAAGCCCGAGATGGTCTCGATGGTCTCTGAGGTCTGCGCCATGGTTGTGAGCACCGGCAGATTTCGCTCGTTGCAGTTCTCAATCACTCGTGGCGGCGGTTGATTCCCTTTGGTGGAAATCAGACAGGGAACTTCGAGATCTACGATGCTGCTGAGCCGTTCGGCGGCGACTTCTTCGCCGAGGGTATCGAGGTAGGAATACTCGGATTCGCCGAGAATCTGGAGGCGCCCCGTCTTGACGTAGGGTAGGTAACCCGCCAACGCGAGTCCCGGCTTCTGGATTCTCGGGTTAAAGATCTCTCGCGACTCGAGTCCCTCCTTACCGGCGGTGATCTGTAACTTGAGAGGCGCAAGTCTCGGCTCCTGCAGGAGTCGACCCACCGCAATCGGCGGAGGAAGTTTCACAGACCCTCCTGCTCCGCAGCGTGATGAATCGCAACGGTGATCGAGTCGGCATCAGCCGCATCGAGGAGCTGATTTCGGAGATCCGGGTTCTTCAGAATACGGGCGATTTGAGACAGGACCTGGAGGTGTTCCGCCGGTTGATCCGGTGGCGACAAGACCACAAAGAAGAACTTCACAGGGTCGTGGTTTCTACTGCCACCGAAATCGATACCCTCGTCAAAACGCGCGAGTGCGACGACGATTTCGCCGAGGTTCAAAAGTTTGCAGTGCGGAATCGCAAATCCGTTCCCGACCGATGTGGAACCCAGCAGCTCCCGCTCCTTGAGCGCACTCTCGACCATATCCGCATCGAGCTTTGACGCGGCTGACATCTCACGGGCCATGACCTCGATGGCCGACGCGGCGTTCTCGGATTCGAGACCGATAAAGACGAGATCCGACCGAATTGCGTCGCGAATCTTCATCAAAGTTCCGGGGTGACCAGACCCAAGTTATTGTCGCCGCGCATATAGAGCACGTTGATCCGATCCGTCGTGGCGTTGCGAAAGACCACGAATTGATCGGGACTCTTCTCCAACTGCAGAATGGCGTCCTCGACCGTCATGGGCTTGATCGGGATGCTGGAGCGCTCGATGATCCGCGGCGGCCCGGAGGATTCGCCGTCGCTATCGATGACCTCGACCTCCCAGTCCTCTACCCTTTTGAGTTCGCCGCCACGCGGTTTATGATTCTTCAGCCGAGTCTTGGCACGTCGGGCCTGGATCTCGAGTTTATCGACGCCCTCTTGGAGGGCGGCGCTGAGTTCCTTGTGCTGAGCCGTCGAATGGATGTCGAAGTCCTTTCCCTTGACGAAGAGATCCAACTTATAGAGGTGGCGCTCCTGAGCAGCTTCCACCCGCATGTCGATGATGTCGTTGAAATACTTGGTGATCTTCGCCAGTTTCTTCTCGGCCAGTTGGCGAAAGCTATCGTCCAGGGTTACTTTTCGGGCAACGTAGTCAACTCTCATGATGTCTCCGATCAGAAAACCTTTTTGCGTTTATCGGATGACGGAATCGCCATCTCTTCACGGTATTTAGCAACAGTCCTCCGCGCGAGGCGAATTCCTTCACGCTGGAGCATTCGCATGATCTTCGAATCCGACAACGGCCGCGCCGGGTCTTCTGCCTCCACCAGTTTCTTGATCCGCTCTTTGACGACAAGCGAAGAGACGTTCTCCCCCCGCGCCGAGTCGACCCCGGAGTGGAAGAAGTACTTCATCGGAAAGAGCCCGCGTGGCGTGTACATGTACTTGTTGCTCACCACCCTCGAGATGGTGGACTCGTGCATTCCGATGTCCTCCGCCACCTGCCGAAGCACCATGGGTTTGAGGTGTTCGATCCCATAGTCGAGGAAGTTGGTTTGGAAGGTCACGATACTCTTCGCGACCTTGTAGATCGTCCGCTGACGCTGGTCGATGCTCTTCATCAACCAGACCGCGCTCCGCATCTTCTCGCGCAGGTAACCGGCGACCTGGGGGTCGACCGGGGCCCCTTCGAGCATCCGGGCGTACCTTGAGTTGATCCGGAGTCGGGGCAGACCGTCATCGTTGAGGTGAATCGTGTATTCGTTATCGACCTTACGAATATGAACGTCGGGTTCGATGTATTGATTTCGTTCCTGATGATAGATCCGGCCCGGTTTGGCCTCGAGCCGATGAATCATCTCAACGAGATCCTTGAACGAGACCACCTCGCAGCCGCACGCGCTCGCGAGCTTTTCCCACCGCTGGTGCAGCAGGTCGTCCCAATGTTCAGTAATCACCATCTGGGCGCGCTTGAGCAGTTCTGCCTCATCACCATCGCCAGCGACAGCGACAAGGAGATCGATCTGCATTCGAAAACACTCTTGGAGACTCCGCGCCGCGACTCCGGGTGGATCGAGAGAACGAACCGTTTCAAGCGCTTGGATCACCTCTTCCGGCCGGGCCCCTGTTACCGCGGCGATCTCGTCATCGGAAACGTGGAGGAACCCGTCCTCGTCGAGATTTCCGATGATGTACTCGGCGATCCTCACGATTCGCTCGTTGCAGTCCATCATGCGGAGTTGCCAGATCAAGTGATCGGCGAGCCCCCCTGCGGACGAAACCACGTTCTCCAGCGGAATCCCTTCGCCGGGATCGGAAGCGGCCATAGAAGGCCCCTCCGGTCGGTGATCGGCAAGGTAATCGGAGAAAAACGCCTCGACGTCGATATCTCCGTAGGCCTCTTCAGCCGTTGGGAGAACATCTTCGCCGTCGGTGCCGTCGGCCGGGGTGCCGGGGGCCACTTCATCCCCGAACTCCACCTCGGCAGCGGAGGCAGTCACATCTTTATCGGAAGCTTCCACTTCGGCGGCCGACGCCTCGTCTGTCTCCTCAATCGCTTCCTCGACATCGAGGACCGGGTTCTCGAGGATCTCCTGAGCCAACGTCTCCTCGAGGTCCAGCCGAGACAACTGGAGCAATTTGATGGCCTGTTGCAGCGATGGCGTCATCACCAACCGCTGGGCCAACTTTAAACGGAGCTTCTGCTCGAGCGCCATGAATCTCGCTATTTCACCCTGCGCTGCAGGGCCCGCAGGGACGGTTCTCGGGGTTTTTGGTTCGCCCGACCGGAAACCTCCGGTGTTTGGGCTCGCGAACTCGTGATCGATCGCCCTCGTATCGAGCGATCGTGTGCTGCGGATCTAGAGTTGAAAGTCCTCGCCAAGATAAATCCTGCGTACATCCTCATTGCCGGCAAGATCAATCGGGTGCCCTGTTGCAAAAATCTTGCCGTCTTTGATTATATAGGCTCGGTCGGTGATCTTCAATGTTTCTCGAACGTTGTGGTCTGTGATTAAAACACCTATTCCCAATGACTTGAGATGAGCGATGATTCTCTGCAGATCAAGTACCGCGATAGGATCGATGCCGGCGAATGGTTCGTCGAGGAGAATGAACATCGGTTCCGTCGCCAACGCACGAGCGATTTCGAGCCGACGACGTTCGCCGCCCGAGAGGGTCTCGGCCCGTTGGCCCTTGAGGGAATCGAGCCCGAAATCACGGATGAGTTTTCCGATTCTTTTGTGCGCGGTCTTGGAGTCCACTCCGAGCGCTTCGAGAATCAACCAGATGTTGTCCTCCACCGAAAGGTGTTTGAAGGCGCTCGGTTCCTGTGCGAGATAGGCAACCCCCATCCGAGCTCGCCGGAACATGGGAAATTCAGTGATGTCCCGCTCGCCGAGGATGACCCGCCCCTGATCGGGCTCGATCAAACCCACCATCATGTAGAACGTCGTGGTCTTCCCCGCGCCGTTCGGCCCGAGAAGTCCGACGATCTCGCCGGGTGCGATGGTCAACGAGACCCCGTCGACCACCGAACGCCCGCGATAGGACTTCCTCAGGTCACCGGCGACGAGGTCGAGCGCTTTGGGGCTCAGGGGTTTCCTCCGGATAGTAGATCAGTTCGGTGCCGCCACCGATCGAGACCGTACCATCGGCCTGATTCCAGGTCAACGACTCGCCCGAGGCGACATTTCCGCGCGGGTCGGCGAGTTGTGCGGGAGATCCGGTCACGGTGATGACCTGGCTCTTGACCTCGCGCCGTGCGTGTTGGCCGGTCAGCCGCCTTCCCATCTCGAGATCGTTGATTTCCACTGCACCTTCGGCCTCAACATCGGAAACCTCGTCGTTCTCATCAAAGGCGATCGACAGTCGATTGGCCGCGAGAGAGAACTTCGGATCCGAGTAGCGAACCGATCCGCGAAACACCGCACTCCCCCCAAGTGAGTCGTAGTCCAATGAACGCGCGTCGACCACGACATCCTCGTTCTCGGAGGTTGTTTCGTCCATCTGGTTGGCCGGAAAGGTCACCCGGACATGGCCACGGGCGGCAACCGATTCAGTCTCGTGTCGATAGACCACGTCATCGGCGAGGAGTAGACGATGGCCCTGCCAGATTCGAGCGTTTTCACGGAGCGAGTACACCTCGCCCCCCTCCTCGACCTCGATGAGCTCACCGGCGAAACGGACGGGCTCGTCACTGCCCTGCGGGGTTTCTGCTCCGAGCAGGCGGGCATTTTGAAGCTCACCATGGACCTGACCCCTGGCTTCGATTCTGCCCTCGCGATCAAAGAGAGTCGCCTCATCGCAGGACATCTTTCCACGATCAGAATCCAATCCGACCCGGATTCGACCGGTCGGATCACCTTGGAGCATGGCCAACCCGGAGGCCTGGACAAGCCGCGCCCGCTGTCCTCGCGCGACCATGTCGTCGGCGGTGATTTCAACCTGCCCGTCAAACTCGACATCGGTCAACTGGCCCTTGTTGAACCAGGCACGGCCACTGTCCGCAGAAGCCGATCGAGGCGGCCCTTCCATTGGAATCTCTGAGAGACAGACTCCGTTCTCCGCCTTCATGCTGATGATTCCCTCGGCTCCCATCACCCCGATGAGAACCATGGTTTGAAGCGTCCGCTCGAAATAGTCCGGTCCGCCGGTGAAACGCACCTTGACCCACGGCCCCTTGGAGCGCACCCTGACGTGCCACAGCCCGCTGGCGTCGCGTTTGGACACGACTTTCTCGCCCCACATCTCAACAAGCGCGCTTGTCGACTCCACAGTTGTCGTAATCTCGACCCCGCCCGACATTTCGATCTTCTCCGGCTGGCCGTCGTTCGAGGCAAGGGTGACCGTGGCTCTCGGAGCCCTGAGTCGAGACAGATGTTGGGTGAGATCGACGCCGTCGGAAAAGATGATCAGTCCTTCATCCCGGCGGTACACAAGCTTCGGCGCCACCAGCATGGCGCCGTCCTCGGCCCTCAGGGCCGCATTGCCTTCGAGTTTGACCCAATCTTCCTTGAGGCTGTAGCTTGCCCTCTCCGCCTGCCCGAAGGTGGGCCCGTCAACATACATTACCGGCGCCTCGGAGACAAAGACCTGCTGCTTTGACAGGAACCGACCCGCCTCGGTGTTGAGGAATGCGCCATTGGGAAAAACGACGTGGATGCCTCCCTCGATCCTCGCATCCCGGGTGTCGATGTTGAAGCTGGCCTTCTCGGCGGTCAGGATCGGCCCCTGCTCTCCCTCACGAAAGAACTGCAGCCGGACACCCTCGATCTCCTGCCATCCCGAGGCCAGGCTCAGCGTTCGCAGCGAGTTGAGGATGAAGATCGGCTGACCCTTCATCGTCTCGGTGTGCTGGAATCCCTTGTAGAGCCCGATCGCAACATCCGTCAGATCAAAACCGACCTCGGAGGGATCAACCGAACCGAGACCATCTCCGCTCCTGCGGGTCCGTTGGTATCCGACCGCGGCAACGCCGATGAGGAATGCCGCGATCAGCAACGCCGATCCGCGGCGGATCCAGGTTCGACCGCTCGCACTCATGTCGAGGAACGGAGCCGGATGAAGGGAAAGGCCGGCGATGCGGTTGGGTCGGGGATGGGCAAGGCCATTATGCGAGCCCGTCTCAGCGAACGGTGACCATCCCCATAGCCCGATACTTCTTATAGCGTCGGGTGACCAAGGCGTCCGGTTTGACTCTCCGAAGCTGCTTGAGGTTGCGCCTCACCGCCACTTCCACGGTCTTCGCCATGGCCTGGGGATCCATGTGTGCTCCACCCGACGGTTCGGGGAGAATCTCGTCGATGACCCCGAGCTCTTTGAGGTCCTTGGCGGTCAGCCGCAGTGCACGTGCCGCGTCATCCGCTCGGGCCTGATCCTTCCAGAGGATCGCCGCGCACCCCTCGGGGGAGATCACCGAATACACGGCGTTTTCGAGCATCAGAATCCGATCCCCCACCCCGAGACCCAGGGCGCCGCCGGAACCGCCTTCGCCGGTCACCACAACAACGATCGGCACCGGGAGACGAGCCATCTCCATCAGATTGAAGGCAATCGCCTCGGCCTGGCCGCGCTCTTCGGCATCGATCCCGGGATAGGCCCCCGGCGTATCGATGAATGAGATCACCGGCCGACGGTAGCGACCCGCCATTTCCATCACCCGCAACGCCTTGCGGTAGCCTTCAGGCCGGGGCATTCCGAAGTTGCGGTAGAGCTTGGCCGGTGTGTCACGGCCTTTCTGGTGTCCCACCACCGCCACCGGATCGCCTTCGAAGACTGCGAATCCGGCGATCACCGCGGGATCATCGGAAAATCGACGATCTCCGTGGAGTTCGGTGAATTCGCTGAACATCGACGAAATATAGTCCAGGGTATATGGCCGATCCGGGTGTCGGGCTACCTGGCAGCGCTGATACGGCGTCAGCGATGAAAAGACGCTGTCGATTGTGGACGCGAGCGCCCGCCGGGTCTTGACCAGTGCGGCACTCGGCTTCGAGCCTGCGGAAGCAAGCTCGAGATCGCGGATCTGCGCTCGAAGACTCTCGATGGGCTCGAGGAAAGGTAAGGTAGGAGACGCCATTGCCGGACTCTAGCAGAGTGGCGAAGAGGGGGTCAATCGCGCCCTCATGGACACACCGCGGAGTTGACCCGTCACGAGCGCGTCACGATCAAGGGTGGCAGGTAGTCCGCTGGCGGATCGAAACCGAGCAGGAGGAGCAAGGTGGCGGCGAGGTTTCCAAGACCGGGTCGCTCGACCTCGGGATTCGGCTCGAAGCGATCGGTGTCTTTCCCGGTCAACAGCCAGGGCACCGGTGAGAGCGTATGGCTGGTCTTGACCACGGGTATCCCATCCGGTCCGCGTTTGATCTCACCGGTCTTTTTATCGACTTCAAGCATCATGTCGAGGTTGCCGTGATCCGCGGTCACGATCATGGTTCCGCCAACTCTGCGGATCTCCTCCTCCAAGCGTCCGATACAGCCGTCCACGGTCTCCATCGCCTCGATTGCGGCCTCGAGAACACCGGTGTGTCCAACCATGTCGCCGTTGGCGAAATTGACTCGGAGAAATCCAAAGCGGTTGCTGTCGAGAGCATCGATGACCACCTGACAGACCTCGTTCGCCTTCATGGCCGGCGCGTTCTCGAAAGGGATGACATCACTGGGGACCTCCACCCACTCTTCGAGTTCGGGATCGAACTTCGCCGAGTTGTTGCCATTCCAGAAATAGGTCACGTGACCGAACTTCTGGGTCTCGGCAGTGGCGAGTTGGGCGACGCCGTTGTGCACGAGGTACTCGGAAACGGTCCGAGCGATGGCCGGTGGCTGGACCAGGTAGAGCGGCGGAATCCCAAGATCACCGTCGTATTCCATCATCCCGGCATAGGTGACAGCGGGCAGCCTTCCGCGATCGAAGCGATTGAAATCCACGTCGGTGAAGGCCCTCGAAATCTCGATGCCGCGGTCACCACGAAAATTGAAGAACACCACCGCGTCCCCGTCGTTGATTTCTCCGGAAGGGCGCCCCATTCCGTCGTGAATCACAAACGGCGGCAAATCCTGATCGATGACCCCCGGGTTCTCTTCCCTCAAGGTCGCAATTGCCTCCATGGCGCTGGCAAAGGACCGCCCACGACCGTGCACGTGAGTCTCCCAACCCAGACGCACCATCTCCCAGTTGGCGTTGTATCGATCCATGGTTATGCTCATCCGCCCGCCACCCGATGCAATCGCCGCGTCACAGCCGCTGGTTTCGAGCACTTTGAAAAGGTCCTCGAGTCGCTCGACATAACGGTGGAAACTCACCGGCTCAACATCACGACCATCGGCCAGCGCGTGAAGTCGAATCCGTCTGATCCCTTCCTCGGCCGCCCGCTTCACGAGGGCCTCGATGTGGTCGATGTGACTGTGAACATTGCCATCGGAAACCAGACCCATGAGGTGAAGAGTCCCGTCGTTCGCCCTGAGATCATCGATCAGGCGGCGCCAGACCGGTCCCTCGAAGATCGCCCCGCTCGCGATGGCGTCGGCGACGAGTTTCGCGCCCTGCGCAAAGATTCTCCCCGCTCCCATGGCGTTATGTCCGACCTCAGAGTTCCCCATATCGCCTTCGTCCGGAAGACCCACCGCCGAACCGTGCGCCGCGAGTTCCATCCGAACTTCCGCGTGTTCGAGCAGTCGATCGAGGTTCGGGGTCGACGCCAGATCGACCGCATTGGCCGGATAGCCTTCCGCCCGTCCGCGGTAGAGACCCACCCCATCCATGATCACCAACAGCAACGGACCGGACACACCGGAGAAATCGGGATTCGGCGGGAGAATGAAATCGTCCATCTTCAAACCTCTCGGATATCGGCCGTTGCCGGAGTGTGAAAACCGGGATCGTGACGGACCCACACCTGTTTCTGCTGTTGGCGCTCTTGATCTGGCGGACGCTCGGCCGTCAGTCGCCGAACTCACCCATCGGCGGTGATCTGGGACGCCTCGAGCAGGACCACCGTGACGTTGTCGTTACCGCCGTGGTCATTGGCCGCTTCGATGAGTTTCATGGCCCTCTCTTCTAGCGAACCAGCGCTCGCGAGCAGCGTCTGGATTTCTTCGTCGGT
>RCNG010001770.1_pt1 | contig 10777 bp, 12 predicted proteins | sample 2041371 | NCBI WGS metagenome assembly RCNG01 (sample SAMN09708227, study PRJNA481090) | Marine sediment metagenome, whole genome shotgun sequencing project. | biome: marine sediment; feature: ocean; material: sediment; isolation source: Sewage treatment plant 1 marine sediment (STP1) ... | reverse complement strand
ATATTGCTCGGCTTCAGGGCCATGGCGGACCTCCAGTTTCTCGTGTAGTTGTCGATAAATATTCTAACAAATTCTGTATGTTAGACATTAACTAGTTGGCATTGGCTTGCATCCGACCCCGCATCAGCTAGAATTGTTGAACATTTCAACAAAGAGGCCATCAATGGCGACCATGAACTTCAGCATCCCGGATGAGATCAAGCAGGCATTCAACCGCGAGTTCGCGGGCCGGAACAAGAGCGCCATCGTTTCGGAGCTCATGCAACAAGCGATCGGGAATGCACAACGACAGCGGGAACGGGAAACGGCCTTTCGGTTGCTGACCCGGGAACGTACAGGTCGCAGACCGCTGACCGATGATCAAATCCGCCAAGCACGGGAGTCGGATCGCCCATGACGCTGGTCATCGATGCCAGTGTCATCATCAAGTGGCTGTTCGCCGATCCGGAACGAGAGGACTATACTGAGCTGGCAACGAACTTGATGTCAGCCGTGATCCACAACAACATGCATCTGAAAGACTGGGCGTTGCCAACATAGGGCAAAGATTTTGCCCCCTCAAGGATTCTAGTATCCGCTATGCCCAACGACCGCCCACACTTGCCCCTTGCGCGCTATGAGCTGACCTACCGCGCCACCGAGAACCTCAGTCTGCCCACCTACCCGCGCGGACTTTGGCACGGCGCCTTCGGCGCCAACCTCAAGACGCTCAGTTGTGTGGTACCGGACACCGAGTGCCGCAATTGCCTGCTGCTGCACCACTGCCACTACTCCTACCTGTTCAGCGGACCGCGACCGCCCGATACCGAGCTCATGCGCAGGTACGACACCATCCCGGTGCCGCACATCTTTCACGTCGATGCCGCGCTACCGCCCATCATCCATCCCGGACAGGCGTTCGCGGTTTCACTGGTCCTGCTGGCGAAAGCAAACGAACGGCTGCCGCTGGTCATTCAGGCCATGGCCGCCATCGGAGAGACCGGCCTTGGCGCCAAACGAGGCCGATCGATGCTTGAGGATGTCGTGCAGCACCTCCCGAGCCACGGCACCCCGCGACTCATTGCAGCCGAAGGTCGCATCCTGCCCGCCGACGCCCCCGAACACCCGCAAACGCCGCCGATGCCGGCCCGGATCCGCATCCGCTTTCTCAGCCCCTACAAGTCCTCCGGCGATGCCGCGGGACCGGGCAGATTCGATCCCGGCCGGTTTCTGATGGCCGTTGTCCGGCGCACATCCCTGCTCCAATACTTCTACACCGGTAACAAGTTGGAGGCCGACTTCCTGGCACTAAAGGCCGCGAGCCAGCAAGCGCGGATCACCGATCAAAATCTACACCGGCAAACAGGCCACCGCTCCTCCGCCAACCACGGCGGTCGCGTCGACACCAGCGGCCTCCTCGGCCACATCGACCTGGCAATGGACGGTCTCGAGCCCCTTTGGCCCTACCTCCACCTCGGCCAGTGGCTCGGGGTGGGCAAGAATGCCAGTATGGGGTTCGGGCGCTACACGTTGCTGGCTCTGGAACACAAAATGCGCAGCGCACAAGCTTGACGCAGAAAAAACTCTAGCTTACGGAGTCCCGCAACCTTGCGGGACTCCGACACCATTGAGCAAACGCATACACTCCGCCAGATGGAAACCATCGGAGATCCGACTACATGCACACAGAGCACAAACAGCCCCACGCCTACCCCCGCCGCATCCTGTTGGTGGTCATCGGCATGACCCCGCAGATCGTCACCGAGACCTTGTACAAGCTTGCCGTGCAAGGGCGACCTGCCTTCGTGCCCACCGAGATACACCTGATTACCACCAGCGAAGGCGCGGAGTCCGCCAAGCTGGCCTTGTTGGGCCTTGGCACGGAGCCGGGCTGGTTCCAACGCCTGCAAGAGGATTACTCCCTGCCGCCCATCCACTTCGGCGAAGACACAGTCCATGTCATCGCCGACACCGAAGGTAACTTCATCGATGACGATCAATCCACCGCCCACAACCGGATCGCCTCGGACTTCATCACCCACACCGTACACGCGATGACCGAAGACCCCGACAGCGCACTGCACGTCTCGCTGGCGGGAGGACGCAAGACCATGAGCTTCTACGCCGGTTATGCGCTGTCGCTCTATGGACGCCTGCAGGATCGCCTGTCCCATGTGCTGGTCAGCGAGCCGTTTCAGAACAGGGAGTTTTTCTACCCGCCTCCGGAACCGGTACGCCTGAAGCTCGGCGGTAAGTACTACAGTATCTATGGATGTGCCGCCGGCTTCTGGCCGGCGAGGGGCCACTGGACCTCGACGCCGACGACTTTATGTCGGATTATCTACGGCTCTATACTGACATCGTCGGACCCGAAAGCGAGCAAGTCGAGCGGGCCAGGAACGTCGCTCGGAAGCGCTCGCTGGAGAAGCAAAAATCGACCTTTTTCTTGCCCAAGAAATCACGACTGAACAAGAAGATTCGCCAAGCGCTCGGCGACAAGATCGCCACGCCGTTCCTGATCCAAACCATCGAACGGGAGGGCCGAGCCGCCTACGGGCTCACCCTGCCGAAGGACGCCATCCGGATTCAATAGGAGAGCAACGATGAGGATATCCACCCAAACATTGACGGCGACCTATCGGATCGTCACCCCCATGTTCATCGGCGATGCCGACCAGAAGGCCACCGGCATCAACCCTGGCTCGGTCAAGGGTGCCCTGCGCTTCTGGTGGCGTGCGCTCAATTGGGGATGCATTGCGTTGCAGGAGCCCAATGAGGCCGCAGCACTCAAACGGCTGCACCGCGAGGAGGCTGCCCTATTCGGCAGCGCCGCCGAAAACGGACCAGGGCAGGCACGATTCCTGATGAAGGTCGTGGCGCCAGATGTCCACAAGGCGGCCCTGGAGCGGGACAGACACGGCTGCGGCATCCACTACCTGGCCGGACAGGGGTTGTACCATTTCCGGAACGGCTTCTTGCGCGAGGCGCTGGCACCGAGCCGGTTCGACCTGATCTGCCGCCTGCGCCCCGGCACCGACGAGGCCGCCCGGAACCAACTCATCGATGCCATGCTCGCACTCGGCACCCTCGGAGGGCTGGGCAGTCGCGCCCGCAAGGGCTTCGGCTCCTTGGCGATCCAAGCCCTGCGCGATGGCGACCAAGCCGTTGCGATCCCCACGGACACGGCCGCGTTGATCAAGCGCATCGCCGGTTGGAAGCAAACGCCTGGACTCCCTCCCTTCACCGCCTTTTCGGCCAACACCCGAATCGACATCTCTCTGCAAGGCCCATCACCGATGGGACTGCTGGATACCGCGGGACAGGAGCTTCAGCTCTACCGCTCCTGGGGTCAGCGGGGAAAGGTCTGCGGCCAGGATAGCGAGCGCAGATTCAAGTCCGACCACGACCTGATGGAGGGTATCACTCAGGGTGACCGGCCGCGGGGAATGCCAGAGCGCAGCGTTTTCGGCCTGCCGCACAACTACTTCTTCTCCTCCACCAAGGCCAAAGTCGACTTCACCGTTGGAGAAAAGGAACGCGGTCGCAGCCGCCGCGCATCGCCACTGTTCATTCATGTCCACCAATTCCCGGACGACAAGGCCCTGCTGCTGCATCTGCTGTTGCCGGCGCGCTTCCTGACACCCGGTGACCAGCTCGAATTCAAACCCGGCAGAGGCCGCCCTAAATACATCAAGTTCCAAGATCAAATGATCGACTGGGGCAAGATTCACGACTACATGGACCGCTTTGCCGGCTGGGAGAAGGCGTTATGAGCGACCAGCAAGACCAGTTCAAGCACTTCCACTTCACCCTCGGACCGGTGCAGGGCTTCGTCGCCCAGGCACGGCGCACCCGAGACTTTTGGGCCGGCTCCTTCATCCTCTCCTGGCTGGCGGCGGTGGCGGCCAAGGCGGTGCTGTGTCAACACGCAGACAACAAGATCCTCTTCCCCGAGGTGGACGCTGGCTTCCTCGGCTGGCTGGAAGGCAAGTCCACGGGAGACAAGCCCACCCAAGGTGCCGTCCCCAACCGGTTCAAGGCGCAGGTTAATACCGAAACCTTCGATCCGTCCGCGGTCGTGAAGAGCGTGCGCCAGGCGTGGAAGGCCTTGGCCGACAAGGTCTGGGAACATGATCTCGCCAACGTTGCCAACGTAGCGACCAAGACTGTTTGGGATCGTCAGATCCGCGACACCGACGATATCGAGAGCTTCTGGGAGATGGCTTGGGCCTTGACGGATCGGGCCAGCGACGACAGCAGCATCCTCGACCGGCGCAAGAATTGGCGCTCCCACTTCCCGCCGGACGAGCCCTGCGTCAAATGCATGATGATGGACGGCTGGCAGGAGCTATCCGGGGCGACCTCGCCGACATTGCCGGATGGCGACCAACTGACGACATTCTGGAAAAAGGTTCGCGGCCAAGGTCATATAGGATTGAAGAGCGACCTGCGTCCGAAGGAGCACCTGTGCGCCATCGGCTTCGTCAAACGGCGCTTCGTGCGCTGGTTCGACGAAGTGGACACCGACATGCCGGGAGGTTGGCGGCTCAAAGGCTGGGAACTCGCACCCGGCACCCCCTCGGCCCCCTTCATGGCCGCCGTCCATTGGCTCGAAGATACCTTGAAGCGTACCGCGCAGGATATCGACATCGAGCGACATTTCCTGCGCTTCCACCAGGCAGCCCACGAATTGGTCGCCAAGGACTACGGCGAATGGGACTCCAGAATCAGTTGCCTGGAAGAACAACCCGGCCCCCGTCCCTGGCGCGCGCTGGACGGTGACCTATTCTTCGAGGCATCTCTGGACAATGAAAACATCTACGGCGATAAGGATGATCCGCAACGGCACAAGGAATTGCGCCACAAAGCGTCCAACGCAAAGGCCAAGCTGAAGGCCCTGCAATCCGCCCTCGACGCCGCCGCGCCAACCCCGTTCTATGCCGTGCTGATGATGGACGGCGACTCGCTTGGCGAGCACATGAGCGACACCGATAAGCAGACGATCATTACCAAGGCCCTGTCGTCCTTCACCGGTGCCGTCAAGGGTATCGTGGAGCAGCGAAACGGCTTCCTGATCTACGCCGGCGGCGACGATGTGCTCGCCGTGCTGCCGCTCGAAGATGCCATGGACTGCGCACTGGACCTACGCCGCCGTTACCAGGCCGACTTCGCCGCGCAGACCGGGGACGGCAAGCTGCCCCGGAACAAACACTTCGCTGCCACCCTCTCCGGCGCCATTGAATATGCACATATCCGCATGCCGCTGACCAAGATCCTCAAGGACGCGCACAACCTGCTCGACGGCGTAGCCAAGGACAAGCGGGGCCGCGACGCGCTGGCCGTGCGCGTCTGGAAGCCCGGCGGCAAGGCCCTGGAATGGGCCATGCCCTGGGAGCGAGCCCTCGAAGTGGATCCGCATCGCCCCGGCGAGAAGCGGCTGGTGCTCGCCCGACTGGCCCGGGAACTGCACGAGGACGACAACGGAGGAGAGATCAGCAGCGGCTTCTTCTACCGGATACGGGAGCGTTTCGATCTGCTCAATCCCTACGATGAGCCGGAGGCCGGCGGCTGTGCAAGCACCACAGAGGCACAGCGAAAGCCGAAATCCAAATCGAAGACCAAACGGCAAGAAACCAACCAACAACGCGAGTTGGTTTTCGACCCCGAACAGGACGATGACGTCAACCTCATGGCCGTCGATTACTACGCTTCCGGCCTATGCGACAAAAATTATCCGCCGGTCCAACGCATGATCCACGCCCGTGCCGTCGTGAGGCCGCTGCTCGAGCAATGCCGCCCGGTGACCCGCGAAGCGGGGAAAGAACCCGACCAGTGGATCTCCGACGTGAAACTGTATGCCGACGGCGCCCTGCTGGTGCGCTTTCTGGCCAACAAGGGAGTGGAACGATGACGGACGACGGCAACACGACAACCTGGCGCTTCGGCGCCTTCGACACCTGGTTCTTCCGCGAGTCGCGCCCGATGGACAGCATTGGGGGCTCCGAGCTCGCCAGCATCTTTCCGCCATCCGCCACCACGCTGGTCGGGGCCATCCGCACCACCATCGGCGAGCATGCAGGCGTCACGGATTGGTCCCGCTACCCGACGGCAGATGCCTACGCCGAGCTGCGTAAACAGATCGGAACCAACGAGCAAATGGGCAAGCTCGGGATCAAAGGCCCCTGGCTGGCCTGTGAGCACAGCGACGGGGTGCAACGACTCTATCCTGCACCGCTGAACCTGGCCGCCAAGTTCCAGAAAGACAAGGTTGTCCAAGTGCATCGACTCGGCATCGGTGCACCCTGCACATGCGATCTGGGCGAACAACTGCGCCTGCCGACCACGCCGAAGAAACTCAAAGGTCTGAAACCTCTCCCCGGCTACTGGATCACCGGGAAGACGCTGACCGAGATCCTCGCTGGACACACCCCGCGGCCCGAAACTCTGATCAACGAAAAACAGTTGCTCCACCGCGAGCCGCGCCTCGGCATCGCCCGCGACAACCGAACACGCACCGTCGAGGAGGGCTTGCTCTACCAGACCAGCCATGTCCGTCCGGCGCATGGTTTGTCCATCGAGGTTGATGTCACCGGAGTACCGGCAAGCCTCCACCCCGGCAACGGCATCATCCGGCTCGGCGGCGAAGGCCGTGGTGCGCACTTCCAAACCGGAGGAGCAATGGCCAAAGGCATCGAAGCAGGCACCATCAAGGGACATCCTCACGGCCTGATCCTGATGCTGCTCACCCCCTTGGCCGTCGTTGACACCGCCAACCCCATGCCCCTGCCCGGCTTCGAGCGCAAGGAAACCGCCACGGGTACCTGCTGGTGCGGACATATCGGCACAATACCGCTGACGATCCATTGCGCGATCCTCGGGCGCTGCCTGCGCCAAGGCGGTTGGGATTTGGCGGCCGGAGCCCCCCGCCCGGTACGCAGCCTGATCCCGCCCGGCAGCCTGTTCTACGCCACCCTCGACTCGGGCGATTTGGATGAGGCCCGCCAGACGATCGCTCAGGCCCGCATCGGCAGCGACAACGACATCGCACTCGGCCGCGGACAACTCATCGCCGGCATCTGGCCCCAAGACGAACTCCATACCGGAACCCGCTGAAGGAGCACCTATCATGACCCGGAAAACCGCCATCCTCGGCCTGCTGGCCCAGACTTCCATCCACGCCGGCAGCGGCCAGCATACCGGCGCCATCGACCTGCCCATCCAGCGGGAAGGACATAACGGCTGGCCCTGCGTCTTCGGCTCCGCTGTCAAGGGCGCGCTACGCGGCCATGCGGAACAGCGCAAGGCCGCCCAACTGAAGACACAGGGCATCGTCATCAACGACAACAAGACCTATGAAAAGGAGGTGCAGCTCGCCCAGGACATCGCCGTCGTCTACGGCCCACCGACGACCAAGGCATCCGACCACGCCGGCGCCGTCATCGTCACCGACGCCCGCCTGCTCCTGTTTCCGGTGCGCTCCCTGACCTCCCAATTCAAATGGGTGACCTGTCCCGATGCCCTGGAACGCCTGCGGCGCGATGCCGGCTGGCTGGACCTGGATATCGGCGCCTTCGACATTCCCGGCATTGACGACGACGAAGAGACCTCCCCCGCCATCGTCCCGAACGGCAGCACACCCGGTGACCTGTTCCTCGAGGAATACCGCTTCGAGACGGAGGCACGGGATCTCGACCCGCTCATTACCATGCTGACCGGCCTGATGCAGCGCGACGGGGCCAAGGACGCACTCACCCGCCAATTGGTCATCGTCAGCAACGACAGCTTCGCTCACCTAGTGCAACACGCCACGCCGGTCAACGCCCATATCGCCATCGACGCACGCACCAAGACAGTCACCGGTGGTGCACTCTGGTACGAAGAGACCCTGCCCCCCGAGACGTTGCTCTACACCTGCCTGAGCGCGAATGCCGCGCGCAAGGAGAAGGCCGAACTCGAAGCCGGGCACATTCTTGCCCTGGTGCTTGATCTCTTCGAGGCGCACCCATGGCTACAGCTTGGCGGAAACGAAACCGTCGGCATGGGATGGTGCGCAGTCACGGCACGTACGTTCGATGCGACACGGGACGATACGCCGAAGCAGGAGGCTTGACATGCAAACCATTCAACAAAAACGCGCCAAGCACGCACTGAAAGCCGTTCGCACGGCCACCGGCGACGGGCACCTGGACAAGGACGAATACAAGAGTCATGCCGCGGCCCTGCCAGCGATGATCCATATCAACGGTCTCGGGCAGGCAGCAGCCTTCTATCGCTCCAAAGGCGGCGCTCACGGCAAGCTCTACAAATTGCTGTCCGATTGGCTCACCGGAAACGGACAACCCTATGCCGCTTACGAAGATCTCATGGCCGGCATCGTCGACAGCGACATGCACAGCTACCGTCTGGCGCAGGCCGAGGCCCAGGCCCTGATGGACTGGGTCGTCAAGTTTACCAGGGCCTACATGTCGACGGGAGGTGCACCATGAGCCTACCGATCTACCGTGGTGGCGCCGCGGCCATCCCCGATGAGCGTCGGCAAGGCAACGCCGGGCTGCGCTTCGAGCGCCTGTTCGACGGCTACGATGCGAACTGGGAAATCGGAGAGACCAAGAAGGACTGGCTCCAAGGCTTCACGTATCCCGTCGGCGACAGCAACGCGCTCCAACACCATGCCCTCGGACAGTGCCGCCTCGCCACGAGCCTCGGCGGGCGCCATGCGGTCTTTCAGTCCGAAGGGCACTTCGTCACCGGCACCGGCTATCCGCATCCGGTCGAAAACGGTCTGGCCTGGCACCCCGTGCTTGGTACACCCTACTTGGCCGGGAGCGCAGTCAAAGGTCTTCTGCGTGCATGGGTCGAGCAATGGACCTATCGGGACGACGAGGACGAGGACCGGCGCGCCCATCTGCTGGCCTGGTTCGGTAGCGACGACAAGGATCCGCGCCAACGCCGTTCCGACCCACGGGCTGGTGATCTGGTCTTCTTCGATGCGATTCCCGTCTCCCCGGTTCCGCTCGAAGTCGCTATCATGACCCCGCACATGGGTAAGTGGTACGAACAGGGCGGCGACATCCGCGATCCCCTGCGCCAACCCGAGCGTGTCCCGGCCGACTGGCACGACCCCACACCCATCCCCTTTCTGGTCGCCAGGCGCGTCAGCCTGCTGTTCAGCATCGCCCCGCGCAATGCCGGAATTGCGGACGGCATCGACCTGGATGCGGTGATGGAGAGCTTGCGCGATGCACTCCAATGGATCGGAGCCGGCGCCAAGACCGCAATCGGCTACGGGCAGATGGCGCGTAACACCAACGCGGACAACGTTCTGGAAACAGCACTGATACAGAGCACGATCGATGCCCAACGTGCAGAGATGACCGAAGAGCAGCGCCGAATCGACGATCTGACGATGCTGTTGGACAAAGAACGGGCCGCGAATCACAAAGATGCCGGCGGACCAGTCATGCAACAGCTCGCCGCTCTGATCAAAGAGGCAGTCAATTGGCCAGCACCCGAGCGCGAACGACTGGCCACCCTCGCCGAATCCGCCTACAAATACGTGGGCTGGGGAAAATCGGCAAAGAAGAAAGCACGCAAACAAGCCATCGCGGGCCTACGCGCGGGGGGCACGTCATGACAACCTGGTTCGTGACTCGCCATACCGGAGCCAAGGAATGGGCCGAACAACAGGGGAAATCACCGCCAAGTTGATGACGCAGCTCGGAGCAAAACTCGAAGGGTTCAAGGTACAACGCACGATGCAGCCAGACGCAGACGCGCTGACCCGGCGGCATTGACGCCGATGACCGCGGGCTTGAAGCCGCCACTCCGATCAATCCCCACAGGAACGACCAATGGACATCGCAAGCCTTGAAAACTTCCTCGTCGAACAAGTGCCTTCCTTTCTCGGCTCATCATTCTACGATCTCGGCAAGTTCGTCGTCGGTTACCTTATCGCCCGCCTGTTCTACGAACGCGCCTTCAAGGGTTGGCTCTATGGCCGCTGGTCGTTGATCGTCACCCGACACGGCAAGGAGCTAACACACCGCAACCTCTCTCCGGAAAAAGCGGAGAAAATCATCAAGAATGACGACGACCTCTCGGTTTACGTCAAAGGCGTCGTCTCCACCTACGCCTGGCTCAATATGGACATCTGCTCCAACCGCGCCCGCCGAGAGGGCCTGCTGAGCCTCGACAAAAAAGCCAGAACCATCACCGTGGATCTCGACAAAAACCCCAAAAGCGAGCAAAGTAACCCAGCGCTGGCTGATGCTGCCACGGCCGTGCGGCCGAGAAAACCAACGCCGAATGCTGCTCAAGATAGACCTCGCTTCTGTGACAACGATGCTGAAGAAAACTGCCCAAATCCAAACGCCGACAACATCAAACTATGAAAAAAAATGGCTAAGTCCCGTCTATCCCATTTGATATATACGGCAGACCGTTGTAGGCTACTGATGTCTCGTCGGTTTTCGGAACGGCCAGGGTCCGGACAGCTACCTGATGAATAAGGTATTGAGACTCCATGGAGACGCCTAGTATAAAGTATAAATAAGTCCGGACAGCTACCTGATGAATAAGGTATTGAGACCCTGCGGGGGTGCTCGGATTGGGTGTCGGCGCATGGTCCGGACAGCTACCTGATGAATAAGGTATTGAGACTAGCATCCACATTGGTCTTGCCGTAGCCTCGCGGTCCGGACAGCTACCTGATGAATAAGGTATTGAGACTTACCGCCTTCCTCTCTTTGAGAAGGAAGTATAGTCCGGACAGCTACCTGATGAATAAGGTATTGAGACC
>RCNG010001769.1_pt1 | contig 10778 bp, 10 predicted proteins | sample 2041371 | NCBI WGS metagenome assembly RCNG01 (sample SAMN09708227, study PRJNA481090) | Marine sediment metagenome, whole genome shotgun sequencing project. | biome: marine sediment; feature: ocean; material: sediment; isolation source: Sewage treatment plant 1 marine sediment (STP1) ... | reverse complement strand
CGTTGTCAGAAAGCGTGATTTACCTTCAGGAACTTTTGGTCTGGTTTTAGGGCCGGCTCCGCTCATTTGTAATCTCCTCTTAATTAAAATTCATAATAGCCACTGCAAGATATTGCAGTTCATAACTATATTTATATATCCTACTTTACCACTTTTGAAGCAGAAATATAATAGGGTTTTTATACAATTTTTTTAACCAGGTATCATAATATCTAATACATAGTGTATTTACATTCATTATTAATGACGGTCAGTTTAATGACGACAAAGATTGCGCCTTGCTCAACTGTGCTTCGCAGTGTTTTACGCATAGCGGCTGTAAAGCGTGTGGGAAGCATTCCAGAATTAATTCAAATTCATCGGCAACTTCTTCTGCAAGCATAACATCATTTGTTAATTCTGCCAGTACATTTTGTGCTGTTGCCTTATTCACTCGGCAGATGACTGCCAAATGGAAGGGCAACTGCTGCTCCATACAAATCGTTAATGCCGTCTCATAAGATCTTATTGCCTCTTCCAGGCGATCAGGATTTTCTTCTGACTCACCGAGATGATGCAATACGCCACCACGATTATTTTGTGTCGCGGCTAATTCTAATGCGTAAAGATCTGCATCAAGTTCTGCAAGTGCATTTTTATAAGCGACAACAGATTTTTGAAAAGCACGGTTACCTTTGAGGAGACTGCCATATGCATGGAAAGTCGCACCAAGTTGAAACATGACTACAGACCATTCTTCAGGCGTTTCTTTTCGAGTGTACTCCAATAACGCAGCAGTATAAGCATCAATGGCGCTGTTCAGTAATTTGGAGTCAGACTCTTGCCGACCTAATGCTTGCTTTGCTGTACCAAGATTAGATTGCGTAGCAGCCCAGTCAAGCGGCGAATCTTCCTGGCTTAATATTTCTAGCGCACTGTTGAATGAAGCAATTGACTTGTTGTACAGATCAGCATCTTGTATATTTTGCCCAAGTGCTGCGAGTATATTGCCGAGGCTGTTATGAATTTCAGCCAGTTCTAGACGAGATTGCTCTGATTCAGATTCACGTAATTTTTCCGTCAATGAAGCTTCGAGAGTCTCACGTGCACTTTCGAACACATTAGCACTGTAGCGGTGTTGTTCAAAATTGCCGCGTGTGTAAATAAAATTATCAGCGATGGCTACCTTGGTATCCGCACTAACACTCTTAGCGTCATCATCAGAAACTAAGCTTTTATAGTGTTCAACCGCCTTTTCCAGCGCCTTATTGTCTGGATAAAAAGTATAATTATTTGAGAATTTCATTAAGCTCCGGATCCGCACCTACTGCACCACCAAGGTCGATTTCTTCATCAGTTGCTTCACGTATGGTTAATACTTCCAACGTAAAAACGACATCTCTACCACACAGTGGGTTATTTCCATCGACTGTTAATGTCTCGTCATCGAAGCGAGTGACAATAAAACTTCTGGGTTCACCTTTTTCATTTTCCATGGTGATGGTCATACCAATTTCATGGTATTCCTCTGGGACATTTTCGATCCGATCGGTAAACACCAGCGTCTCGTCTCTCTCACCATATAACAGTTTCGTGTCAATCGGTACTTCGATAATATCACCCACTTTTTTACCATCCAGGTATTTTGTCACCTCTTTAGACAGAACATCATTCACACCATGAACATAACCCAGAGGATAATCAACGGTAACAAGTACGTCACCGGTTTTTTCATCGATGACCTTATAATTTAGTTCAACGAATTTTTCGTTTTGTATTGTATCTGACATATCTAGAAAAGCCTGTTTTAGAAAAGTGTAGCACCAAAGATTTTTACCTTGTCCTTTTCATAACCCAGCACCAGTCTGCCCAGCCATTCACCTTTATCCTTGCTGTTAATTTGTTTATATAGAACCGTTACATATTCACCACGGCGTATTATGCCAAGATATTCGTAATCTTCAGACAGGTTTTTCGCCAAGTCGCTTCTTGCAAACTGTTTGCCCATTTCGATTTCATTCGCACCCATTTGCATAGCGGCTGAGAAATTCCGGGTGAAAGCACCATAGTTTTTTTCATTCGAGTATTTAACAAGATCAGCCCACATTGGGTGCGCTAACTCCAAAATCTCTTCATCTGTTTTTTCAATAATATTCATAACACTCATTTTAACATTATCCATTACAAATATGATTAGTTTTTCTGGATTATTTATTGCAATAAAAACATCACACTATAAAAAAAAGACCAACAAACAGTATGTTAGCCTTTCTTTTAAAGATAAGTAAAAATTATTCTTGATTTTTACTTAGCTATTACGCCTATTCACCACCTACCAGGTGGTAAAGAGGTGCTTTCTCCATCGTGTACTCACCTGTCTCTGGATCACGATGAGAAACTGTTAGCACGTGCCAGTCTTTATCATCCAGTTTCATCGCATCACCACGGTAGTAGTAACCAGGCCAACGAGTCTCCTTACGGAACAACGTATGCTGGAATACACTTTCAGAAGTAAGGAAACGGTGCTTCAGTTCCCATGCACGTAGTAGCTCATGGATATCTTCAGCAGCGACTTTTTCCAGATCTTCACCAAGCATCTTCATTTTCTTAAGACCGATTTGGAGAAGCTTTTCGTTGGTCATGTAGTTAACACCAAAACCACCACAATACTCATCCATCATCTTTTGTAGACGATCAAGACCCTGACGTGGGTTGATATAGTTAGGATTAACAGAACCTGCAACAATCTCGTTACGGCCTACAGTATAAGTTTCCATTGGCTTGTAGATTTCGTCCTTACGGCGATTGATCTGCTCGTCCGAAACACGGATGCCATCTGCTTTGCCATCGTCGATATATTTACATGCAGCTTTAGCAGCCAAACGACCTTCAGTGAAAGAACCCGATGAGAATGCGTGTGGTGTACCACCAACAGCATCACCCGCACCAAATAGACCTTCAACTGTAGTCATACGGTTATAGCCCCAGAAATATTCCTCAGGAGAAACATCTTCAGGACCTGAGCACCATGCACCACAACCTGTTGCGTGTGAACCCATTACGTATGGCTCAGAAGTTGTTAATTCAGGGTTTTCGTATTTAGGATCAACGTCAGTTGCAGCCCAAAGTACCGCTTGACCAACCGTCATACCTAAGAAGTTGTGCCAGCCAATCTCTTCAAGATGAGGATCCTGGAATGCTTCCATAGTAACCATGTGGATTGGACCACGACCTGCATTTACTTCATTGATAAATGCATGGTTACGTAAACAAGTTGGAATTGGCTTGTGAGATAAATGCTGGTTTTCAGTATCTAAATATTCTTTACCAACCATTTCAGTTAGAGCTGGGAACCACTTGGATTCATACTCTTCACCCACACCATTTTGTGTATAAGTCTTGAGGTGTAAGAAGTATGCGCCAACAGGTCCATAACCATCTTTGAATCGTGCAAGTACGATACGGTTTTCCATTTGCGTCATTTTTGCGCCTGCGTCGATCATAAGACCGTATGCAGAACCCGATGACCATGGTGCGTACCAAACACGACCCGCACCTTCACCCACTGAACGTGGTTTAAAGATGTTAGAAGCACCACCGGCACCACAGATAACAGCCTTAGCTTTAAATACGTGGTAGTTACCAGTACGTACGTTGAAACCAACAGCACCCGCAACACGGTTTTCTTTAGCATCATCCATTAGCATGTGAGTGACACAGATACGGTTGAATACTTTATCCGCTGAGTTTTTCGCTGCTTCTGCAACAATCGGCTTGTATGATTCACCGTGAATCATGATCTGCCAGCGACCTTCACGCAAATAGGCACCGGTCTTGGTGTCGCGCATAATAGGCAAGCCCCATTCTTCAAACTGGTGTACAGCAGAATCCACGTGACGAGCCATATCAAAGGCTAAATCTTCACGAACCATACCCATTAAATCCATACGAGCATAGCGTACGTGATCTTCAGGATTGTTCTCACCGAAGCGAGTACCCATGTAACAGTTGATAGCATACAAACCCTGGGCTACCGCACCAGAACGATCGATGTTTGCTTTTTCTGCAATAACAATTTTCTTGCCCTTGCCCCAATATCTCGCTTCAAATGCAGCACCGCAACCACCAAGGCCCGCACCTGCAACTAAGATGTCGATATCATCTTCAATAATTGTCTTGTAGCCCATTAGTAGTAAACCCCTTCTTTAAGTGTCAAGCCATTAGATTCCAGCGTATGTAAACCACCGTCATCCATGCGGACATACTTAGGCTCGTTATACAATAGCTCGCTATTGACCATTTCTTTACCTGGTGCTGCTTCGCCAGATAGTTGTGGAATACATGTTCCCCAAGGCTTGGTTGTGATAGGCGCTAAAAGATCCATATCTTTTTTACCGTTACGGAACTTGATGCGCCATGCAATGGTGCCTTTTTCTTCATCACGAAGCACACGTACTGAGTGACCCAACGGGGCGAAATCAGCATAACCGCGAACGTCAATGGCCTGGTGAGGGCAAGCTTTTACACAGGAATAGCATTCCCAGCACATGCTAGGTTCAATGTTGTAAGCACGTCGTAGTGTCTTGTCGATGTGCATGATGTCTGATGGGCAGATATCAACGCACTGTCCACAACCATCACAACGAGTCATATATACAAAAGTAGGCATAATATTCTCTCTTTCTTATACTAAATAGTTAATTAATGTTAGTAGTGGTTTGGTGACTCACGTCTGATACCAGGTCCCATGTCAGGTGGATTCTTACCCATGTATTCTGGAATATCCGGGAATTTTGCTTGCACTGCAGGATCTGTCAGATCGAAGTCAGCAGGCAAATTCAAATTTGAACCATCTGCTTGAGCAACACGTTTTTGCATTGCTGCAGCTGGTTTAAAGAACATATGTGCAAACTTGGACCAATATACGCTAGCAAAAAGCGTAGTGTTTGAAATGATGAATAATAAGAAAAACAAAGTTGTCCAGCCCATATCACCTACTGCAGCACCTGTAGATTGTAGGAAAGACCAGATTAATGCGAATGTTGCTGTTGTGAACAAAGAAACAATGAAGATATCTGCGCGCACCAGGTCATACCATTTAGTGCCTTCTGAAGCTACATCAACGCGGATAAAGAACCAGAACCAGTAGCCACCTACGCAAAGCATCACGGCACCCAGATGCCATAACATCGGCAAAGTACCGGATGAAGTACCTGCTCCGAAGATCATCAGGGCTGTTGTAACAATAAAGATAATAAAGCCATACATGGTTAAAAGATGAGAAATTCTTCGTTTCATCCTGCAGAACTCACCAGAAGTTAATACTTCGTTGGCTAGCGTTGCAACTGCAAGACCGGCTTTTTCTCCAGTACCTAGTGTACGTTTCGAACCTTGCTTAGCTTTTTTCGCATTTTCGAAAAAATATTGGGCACTTTTCTTGTGCATCATATCTAGCACAGTCCCCAAGAACACCAGGACAGCCATTAAAATAATGTAGCCCTGCATAATCGCGGGAGATATCAACGCTGTTAGTTCAGCGAAGGGGTTGATGTTGAACATATCTACACTTCCTCGGTTTATATTTCAATCGTTATAAGCATGAAGAGCAGGGAGGGGTGCATTCACACCGGTAACCTTACTCGAGAATTCTACCACCCTGGCGAATGGACTCTTTAAATGCGACATACCGACACACATTTCTGCCGCAGCTCCCCTTCTGTCCGTTTGACATTGGACGGCGGGTAGTGCCATCTACGTCTGTGGTCAAAACGGCGATATTTTATATCAAGGGGCTACGAGACTCAAGTCAAAAATGATCCACTTTGGTAGGAATTGAACAATAGTTTAAGTATATTATTAAATTCTATGACACTTTTCAATCTATAAGTTAAAAATCTTCTCGTTTTGTTGATTCAGATCAGGTAAAAAGTGGATGAAATATTCAGAAAAATTGAGTCAAAGGACTGAAATAGGCTGTTTTGGCAGAATTTCCCCAATGCCGAGACGATAAATACCCTACTCGCAAATCTTGTTTTAATATTTCTCAAGCTACTACCATAACATATGTGATATAGATTTAGCATCTGGAAATCCTGTTACCATTGGGGGAACAACTCTCACAACATCCACTTCAGGTGGAAGCATCGCTTTTATTGGCTCAGGGACATTTACCGGTCTTTGGTTAGGTGATAACAACTCGTCCGGAAATTACACCCTGGGTTTTTTGCAACTCATCGATTCTATCGAAATAGAATTCGATGCCCTTAGTTCCGTCGGAATATTGCCAGTAGAGACACTATTTGGTTTCGCCACCCATACCGGGGCTGTAAGCATTTCATATACTAACCAGATCGGGACAACATTCGATGACACGACCATTGCCTCAACGGTTAATGGTGGTCAAGGCATTATTAATTATTCGGGAGCTGCATTCAATTCATTCTCATTTAACCACGATCAAGGAGCGCAGTCTGGATTCGTCATCGAACGCTTAGCTATAAATACTACAGATGCAACCATACCTGAACCATCAGCTTTAGCTCTCATGGGGTTAGGACTTGTTGGTTTGTTTGGTGTAAGTCGTCGTAAAGCTAGCGTGTCTTTTCCATTGTATCGTCAATATGTGGTTTGATTGCACGCCAAGGAACACCGGACTTATCAGCCCAATATTTAAAATTGTCCGCCGTCACCGAAAACCACTCTTTGGTTTTACCTAGATTTAAGGCGTATTTCGTTTCACCTTCCATATAAACGCTGGTGGTTACTATATCGTATGCTGGAGATAGTCTTGGCGTAACTTGATCTTGATATAATAAACTCCAGTTCAATGAGCTTGATCTCGGGAATATCTATTCTTGCCAGAGCAGCTAAAGACATTGCTGTATATTCGTTTAAGGGCATGTTCTTATGTTTGGTAGATGGGGTTTTGATGATCCAGTCACCAAGATTTCCATTTTTGGTGAGGTTATAGCGGCCATTTTTTTCCTTCATGGAAAATTTCATTTGAATGCCAGCCAGGGAGAATTTGTTTTCTTGATCGTTACCTTTGAATTTTATAGCTATGGCTTTACCATGGATGGTAAGTACACTGTCTGGCACATCTTCAGGCTCCATCGGCGTGGCTACCAATGCGCCGGGCAGATCTTGGCCGAGGTAGGAAAATATTTGAAACTCATTATCGATATGAATTTTTAATCCTTGAGCGATCAATTCCCGCAGTGCACCACCCACAAGTGTTTTTTTTTTGCTCTGTCCGTCATCCCTCTGTATCATTGCATGCAAAAATAATCCACTATTTATACTGAGTTTTGAGATTTGTCGATAAAAAGGGTTGTTGATGTTCAGTTCATTGTTTAGAATAGCTTAAGTTAATGAAAATATTGATAAATATTAAAAATATTAATAATCAGTATAGGTTTTCAAACTGAAGTGATTACGAAAGTAGCTTTATATTTGTTTACGTAAGGATGCGTAACAAAATGCAGTTAATATCTAATCGTTACATTGCCATGATGTTAACAACTATAACTGACCGTCATATTTAGGAAGAGCCATGAGTGAAATAATCAATGAACCTTCGTTGAAAGCAGAACTCCGCTCAACATCACGAATTACTGATGTTGAAACTGATGAAGTCCGGGAGCTGGTTTTATATATTGATGAGCCATCCTTTCGATTTACACAAGGGCAGAGTATTGGCGTTATTGTCCCGGGTAAAGATGAGTTTGGCAGTACCAATCATCATCGGCGTTATTCCATTGCACGAGGAAGTCTGGCTGCTGAAGGAGGGGGCGAAATTACGCTTCTGGTTCGCCGTTGTTTTTATATTGATGATTTTAATGGTGAACAGTATCCCGGGCGGGCATCTAATTATTTATGTGATGCAAAAGTCGGGGATATAATTTCAATTACCGGGCCATATCGTAGCCCATTTAAGATTCCCGCCGATAAAAAGGCCAATATATTAATGGTAGGCACGGGTACAGGAATTGCGCCTTTTCGTGCATTTATTGAGCATATCTATAAAGATAAAGGGGGCTGGGAAGGTCAGGTCAGATTATTTTATGGGGCTAAAAGCGGTCTTGATTTACTGTATATGAATGATCAAAACAATGATCTGACTAATTACTATCAGGAAGATACCTTTCGTGCATTTAATGCTTTAACGCATAGACCATTGTCAGGTGATGAAAAAGCTCTGGAGCATTCATTGCAGGAGAATCTTCAGGAGGCATGGGAGTTGATTCAAAAGCCTGATACCTATGTGTTTCTTTCTGGTCTTGAAAAAATTGCCCCGTCATTAGACATGGTGTTGTCTCATGCTGCAGGTTCCGAAGAAGCCTGGAAAGTAGTTAAGCAGAAAATGAAAAATGAAGGTCGTTGGTCAAAGTTACTCTATAGTTAATTTCATGTGGAGAGCGAGCAGGGTTCACTCAATATCCGGCAAGTAATCATTAGCGTTTCAGACCAGTTCTGGCAATAATTCTGGTCGCAATCTCTTCAACGGACAGGTTGGTTGTGTCAATAGTGGGGATGGCTTCTCTGGTGTATAGCTGATGAATCAATTTCACTTCATGCTCACATTGTTCCATTGACGCATAACGGCTGTTAGCACGACGTTGTGTGCGAATTTCGTGCAGTCTTCCAGCATCAATTTTCAGGCCAAACAATTTGTCTTTAAATTGCAGTGCCCAGGTCGGCAGTTCATAATTTTCTAAATCATCTTCAGTGTTGGGGTAGTTGGCGGCAAGTATGCCAAATTGCATGGCGAGGTAGAGTGCAGTGGGTGTTTTACCACTTCTGGATACACCCAGAAGGATAATATCAGCTTTGGAGTAGAGTTTATTTGACAGGCCGTCATCTGTTTTAAGAGCGTAATTAATGGCCTGAATCCGGTTATCATAAGCCTCTTTATTTTCTGTTGAATGCTGTTTACCGACTCGATGCGATGAATGGGTATCGAAGGTTAGCTCTAACGGTGAAATAAAATGCTCAAAAACATCAAGCATCAATGCCGGTGAATTGTGTAATATGGCTTTGATTTCAGACTGAACCACTGTAGAAATTAAGACCGGTTGTGTGCCGCTTTGTTGCGCATTTCGTTCAATCAGCTCAACCACTTCCCGGGCTTTTTCTTCACTGTCAATATAAGGCAGTGTCTGGGTAATAAAGTCGATGGAATCAAACTGAGAAATCAGTGTTTGTCCGAGTAATTCTGCGGTGAGTGCTGTTTGATCCGAAAGGTAAAAGACGGTTCTTGTTTGAGTCATGAAGTATACTACCCTGAACTAAACACTTAATGGAGAAAAAAGATTACTCCGACAATTATCATATGAGGCCAAGTTTATGATAATGAACAGAGCAATCATAGTTCAATAGTCCTAGGCTTTAATTGGTTGCGGGTTTTTACTGGCTTGTGAGGTTTTTTTTTCACCCAGATATAACCAGGTTTGTACCACAGAATCAGGAGTCAGGGAGATACTGCTGATCCCTTGATCAACCAGCCACTTGGCAAATTCAGGATAATCAGAAGGACCCTGACCACAGATACCAATGTATTTATTATGCTTACGGCAAGTTTCAATGACGCCTTTGAGTAATTTTTTCACCGCAGGATCCTGTTCATAAAACAGATGAGAAACCAGTCCCGAATCCCGGTCAAGACCCAGGGTTAACTGTGTCATGTCGTTGGAACCAATTGAAAATCCATCAAAGTATTCCAGAAATTCTTCGGCCAGAATAGCGTTTGACGGGATTTCACACATCATTAAAATTTGCAGGCCATTTTTTCCTCGTTCCAGGCCATTTTCTGCCAGTAAACGGATTATAATTCGGGCTTCATCCAGGGTTCGGACAAATGGAACCATAATGGTGAGATTTGTCATACCCATTTCATTATATACAGTTTTTAAAGCCAGACATTCCAGTTCGAAGCAATCTCGGAAATCATCGGCTATATAACGTGATGCCCCCCGAAATCCAATCATGGGGTTTTCTTCAATGGGTTCATAACGCGAACCACCAATCATATTCGCGTATTCATTGGATTTAAAATCAGACATTCTGACAATCACCTGCTTGGGAGTAAATGCGGCGGTAATTGTGCTGATACCTTCAATCAGTTTATTGACATAAAAACTCACCGGATCTTTGTAGCCTGCAATGCGCTGTGTGATTTCAGCTTGTACATCGGCCTCCTGCTGGTTAAATTCCAGCAGAGCCTTAGGGTGAATGCCGATGGTATTGGTGATTATAAATTCGAGACGCGCCAGTCCAACGCCATTATTCGGGATGGCGGCAAAATCAAAAGCGCGGCCTGGATTACCCACATTAATCATCATTTTATTGTCCAGCCTGGGCATAGCAACGCTTTCTGAGGTTTCTATATCAAAGTCCAGAATATTTCGATAAACCAGCCCTGTGTCACCTTCGGCACAGGAAACGGTAATGGGCTGTTCATCATTAATGATCTGAGTGGCATCTCCACAGCCTACAATGGCAGGAATGCCGAGTTCCCGTGCAATGATGGCGGCATGGCAGGTCCGACCACCTCGGTTGGTTACAATAGCTGCAGCGCGTTTCATAACGGGTTCCCAGTCGGGATCCGTCATATCGGTCACCAGCACTTCACCGGCCTGAACCTTATCCATTTCGTGGATTTCGTCAATGATTCGAGCATTACCTGCACCAATCTTTTTTCCTATGGCACGACCACTGGTAATGACTTCACCCGGTTTGGTTAACTTGTAACGCTCCATAAAATTATTTTTTTCACGACTGGCAACGGTTTCGGGGCGGGC
>RCNG010001768.1_pt1 | contig 10785 bp, 7 predicted proteins | sample 2041371 | NCBI WGS metagenome assembly RCNG01 (sample SAMN09708227, study PRJNA481090) | Marine sediment metagenome, whole genome shotgun sequencing project. | biome: marine sediment; feature: ocean; material: sediment; isolation source: Sewage treatment plant 1 marine sediment (STP1) ... | reverse complement strand
AAAGGGAGCAGAGGGGGCAAGGGTGCGCGATTTGGAGTGCTGATGACAGATGGCAGAGCGGCCTCCCACAACTTGTAGACTTATCCGCTTTTCTGACAGTTGCCTGGAAAATTCGCTCATAGTTTGCTTCGGTAAGTATCTGTTTCTTGTTAAATCAGTGTCTTATAAGACGACTCTGGCAAGAGCGAATGTCCAATTTCGCTGGCAACCAATCGGAAATAGATCGAAATCAATGGATTGCAGCATAAATTGATGGATGAGAAGTTGAGGTCTGGATAACAGAGCCGTAGGTTGTGCGTGGGCAGCCTCTAACGGCCAAGAGCGGACCAAATTAGGTTGGATCGGACCGCGACGCAAATACCGACGTTATAACTCAGATATTGGTCTATCCTTACACTACAGTTGTTCTTTCGGAAACCGACGACGGTGAGCTTCAAGCTCAACCAACAAGAGAGGGATTTTCACATGACCGCTACCAAGAATATCGCCCAAACCGCAGTGCTGTGCGTTGGCCTCTTCGCCGCACAAACATGGTCTGGTCTTACGACTGCCCAGAGGGCGTTAGAGCCAGAAATGCCACAAATCCAGATGTAGCCCAAGCCCAACCCTCGTTTGTCTCGGGTATGTACAAGTTGTTTCATGAGGCCCACTTGAACGACTTGGACGACTTGGGGGATTACGTTCAGAACTTCCAAATGGACCAACCGCCTCGCCGCTGAGGAATACGTTACGGCAACGACAGCCGAATGCACGGATCCTGCAACGAGACCCCGGAGCTGTGGTGTCGGCCCCCGCGCTTTGTGTGACATTAGGAGTGCCCAACTCGCCCGTGGCGACCAGGGGTCAGCGGTGGCAGATGCCCCATCCAAGCAACTTAGTGGGATTATGTATGAAAGCGCTGCGCCCGACTGAATGCAGGAAGCAAACCACCGAGGGAGAAGTACTCGCACCTATCGGTCCACTGCTCACCGTCTCTCGCAAAAACTCGCACAAGCTCCGGACGTTGTGCTGTCTCACCGTCGTCGGACTTGCTGCATTGCTCCATGCTCCAGCCTCCAACGGCGGCGAGTGCCTGTCGAGCGACCGCGAGGTTAAGGGCATGGCTGCCTCTTCCGGGGATGGTAAGCAGGTCTTGCCAACCCGCAGCTTTGTCTGCGAAGTCGACGAAGAAACGGACGTTCGCATCGAGTTCTATCGGCTGAACGATGTGATCGTCGGGGATCTGCTCGAGGGACGCGAATCAAGCGTTGCGAAACAGGTCCTCGGGCAGTTTTCGATCCACAACAACGCCGTTTACGACGAAGTCAAGACGCTATTCGACCGGTTCGGAGTCCATGAAACGAGTTCACTCGGCTGGTCTGCACGGATCGACAGCGGTGAATGGCATGAAAGCTTTGAAAGCAACGATCAGGACGTCAAGGATTACACATTCCTTACTGGAATTATGGGATTAAGCTCTGATTTCGCGTTTCCCGAGGGAATGCGTGAGGCGAGATCCGGGCGAGATTGGTACCGGGATTTCCACTTTTTTACTCAGATTGTCCCGCGGGGTCTCCCGATCGATGGGAGAATTTCTATTGCTTGACGTTTTGGCGCCCGCTTAAGCGAGAAGAACTTCGTAAGCAAGCGGATAGCTGGAAGGAGCTGAATGCAATGGTCGGCGCGGAACGCGGTTATGCGGGTGATGCCCCGGACCGCGGCCATAATTTGTTTCTTTACCTAACGAAGGAAGGTTGGCCGGCGGATTTCACATACATGATCGGTAGGTTACTGGAGGGCCACGATATCTTGCAGTTTCATTTTGTCCAGCGGCAGCTGGATCTAGATGTTGCGGTAATCGAGAACGTATCCAATGTAAACGTGTCTCTCGATGGACTCTTCGGCACGGAAATTGTATCCAAGACGTTGCGTGCGGTCGGCGCGTCGCAAGTGCGAAGCCGATCCCGCGCGGAGCAGGTTGCGAAGGACCTCGGCCGGCTCGGGCCCGGAGAGAAGCTCCTCGTCCCGTTGCGCATGCTGTTGTACACCGAATTTCCTTACGGTGTACTCCCGTCGGGTCCCGACGACGATCTCGCGAAGGCTGCGCAAGCGACCTATGAAACGATTCGTGCGGCCGATCCGGGCACGCAAGGGTTTCGTTACCCGGCCTTGATGTCGAGTGTGGCCGAGGGCTCTGTACATGATGATGGCTACCGTTTCATCACTGCGCTGAAGCGACCCACTGATTACAAGGCACCTTCATACCCGACGCCCAAAGACTATGCCTACGGACCAGAGATCGCTCTCCGCGGAGTGATAGTCAACGGCAAGCGCCTGGACCTCCAAAGACACGATCCAAACATGCTCACGATGACGGCCTCCAGCGCAAGCGGAAGTTGTCCCTATGTGCTGGCCTGGAGCGACCGGCTGGAGCGGTGGGTGGATTATGGGAAAGTCATCCACGAGGCCCAGGGTCCGGAGCTCCAGGACGTGGAAGAGGTCAGACTGACAGAGCCGTCTACACGCTTCCGGATCGCCGAACGGGAGCTGGAGCTCTCCCATATAGACCAGGTCAGGCTGCGACTGGAGTTAAGCGATGGGCGAACCGTCGAGCTGGTACCGGACATCCCCGCGCTGAGCCGGGTGGACGGTGACTACGCCGAGATCTACGCCGGAGGCACGGTCGAGCTCGAGTTCCGGTTACCGGATGCCATCGCCAGGGAAGACATCAGGAGTTCCTCCCTGTCCGTGAACGGCTATTACCAACTCTACACCAGCCCCGAGATGCTCGCGCGCATCGCGCCGCTTCCGGTCTCGGAATAAGCAAGAGTATTCAACGATGGAGGCTCGAAAGTCGACACAGGGGCGACGAGGGATTTGGACGTGAAATCCGCTGTTATTTGCTTAATCACGGCGAACAACCTGTCGCCGGGGACCTGTAGGGGAAGCGTGGTTCGATAGTGTCCGACACTGGCACTAAGCGATGTTTGGGATGCCCGGCCTACCACAGGCAGTCGAATGTCGGCGGCGGCAGGAACAGTATACTTACCCTGAAGGGAGCACATATGAAAGCGATGCGTCTAGAAATGTATGGAGATCCGACTGCCAAGGGAGCCGTAGGAGCACCCAAAAAAGCATGGCTCGCAGTCTCGTGCAAAAGGCATGGGAATCTCTGGTCGATGTGCTGTCTCGCCGTCGTCGGACTTGCTGCATTGCTCCACGCTCCGGTCTCCAGCGGCGGCGAATGCCTGGCGGGCGACCGCGAGGTCAAGGGTATGGCTACCTATTCCGGGGTTGTGCAGGTCTTGGACATCCGCAGCTTACGCATCCGCAGCTTTGTCTGCGAAGTAGACGACGAGACGGACGTTCGCGTCGAGCTACATCGGCTGAACGATGGAATGGTCGGGGACCTGCTTGAGGGGCGCGAGTCGAGGTTCGCAAAAAAGGTTCTTGGGAAGTTCTCGATCCAAAAGAACGCCGTTTACGACGAAGTCAAGACCCTGTTCGACCGGTTCGGAGTCCAGGACACGGATGCACGAACCTGGACTGCAAGGGACACAAGAGGCCCAGAGCATGAAGGCTACGAAGGCAGCAATCAAGGCGTTGAGATTACGACCTTCCTCGGTCGTGACCCCGATTTTCTTCCCAATTTCCCACTTCCGGATGAAATGCGCGAGCTAAGGTCCGGGCGAGATTGGCTTCGGGATTTCAACTTCGCTTACGGACACGACTCAAGCTGGATGCGATGGGGAATCACCTTACTTGACATCAAAGTCGCATGCCCTGCGGTGCCGCCCGATCAATGGGATCATTTCAACTGCCTCACTTTCTGGCGGCCGATGACACGCGAAGACGCCGAAAAGTACGCTCCGCATTGGAAGGAGCTAAACGAGCTGGTCGGCGCGGATCCCGATGATGCGGTCTATGTTCCGGACCCCGACCTGAGCCTGTTCCTTTATCTCACGAAGGGAGGGTGGCCAGCGGATTTTTCTTACATTATCGGTGAAGCAGGGACGCATGAGGCCGGCATGTTATTTACCTACGTCCCGCGAAGAATGTATCTGGATGTCACGGTAATCGAGAACCTGTCCAAAGCGGACGTGTCCCTCGATGGTCTCTTCGGTAAGAGTATTGTGTCCAAGAGGTTGCGCGCCGTCGACGAGGCGCAAGAGCGTAGTGGATCCCGCGCTGACCAGGTTGCGAAGGATCTCGGCCGGCTCGGACCCGGCGAGAAGCTCCTCGTCCCGTTGCGCATGCTGTTTTCCCCTGGGGATCTTTTTGGGCCCTTATTGACCCCCGACGACGATTTCATAAAGGCAGCGCGGGCGGTTTATGATCGCATCCGCACGTTGGATCCGGGCCCGCAAGGATTCCGATACGATGCCCTGAAGCGAAAGAGAGATGATCCAGATATCGCATATTATGCACGTCTAAAGAGGCCGGAGGATTACAAGGAACCTTCATACCCGACGGCTAAAGTTTACGTGTACGGACCCGAGATCGTTCTTCGCGGGATAAAAGTCAATGGCGAGCGCCTGGATCTGCAAGGACAGGATCCAAACATGCTCGCGATGACGACGTCCTGCGATTGCGGTAGTTGTCCCTATCTGCATGCCTGGAGCGATCGGCTCGGTCGCTGGGTGAGCTACGGTAAGGTCATCCATGAGGCCCAAGGCGCGGAGCTTCAAGCCGAAGAAGAAGTCAATCTGGCAGAGCTCGCCACGCGCTTTCGCATAGCCGAACGGGAGCTGGAGCTCTCCCATATCGACCAAGTGAGGCTGCAACTGGAACTCGGCGACGGGCGGACCATCGAGCTGGTACCGGAAATCCCCGCTCTGAATCGTGTGGACGGTGACTACGCCGAGATCTACGCCGGAGACACGGTCGAGCTCGAGTTCACGCTGCCCGACGCCATCGCCAAGGAGGATATCAGGAGTTCCTCCCTGTCCGTGAACGGCTATTACCAGCTCTACACCAGCCCCGAGATGCTCGCGCGCCTCCCGCGGCTGCCGGTCTCGGAATAACAGGAGTATTCGACGATGAGGGCTCGAAAGTCGACATCGGGACGAAGTGGGATCCGGTTGCGAAGGCTCCTGGCTGCAATGCTGACCCTGATCGCGGTCGATTCGGCTACGGCGGCGAGCATATCGTCGGAAGAAGCCGGGCCGCTTCCCCTGTTGCGCATCAACGATCCGTTCACGGCACCCATCTGGCGCATTGATGTCGACGCCAATGAGCAGCGCCATGCGGTAACCGGGTCCGCGGACAAGGCGGTAACCCTTTGGACCTTGGACGAGGTCCTCGACCCGATCATTCGTCGGGTTCCTCTCCGAGCGGAGGAGCGTCAGCGAGCACACGCCTCGGCCATCAGTTCGGACGGCACCATCATCGCATACAGCGTCACCCCGTTGCGGGACGAGCGGGGCTACCCGGTCCCGAATACCAGCCGCATCTACATCCTGGACGCGAAAAGTGGGGATCTGCTCCAAACTATCGAGGGTGATAAGGTCCCGAATCGCCCACAGGACCTGCGCTTCTCTCCGGATGGTCGTTACCTCGCTGCCGCCATCAGCGATGGCTGCGGCGTGCGTGTCTGGAAGAAGGTCAACAACTGGGAGCCGTTCGCGGCGGACGACATGAACCATGGCGGTCCGCAGGACGACGGGCGCGTTTGCAGTGACACGCCACGCGAGGAGCGCGACGAGTTGCCGGACACCTTGAGCCTGCTGTTCCCGGGGCAGGACGATGTCTGGCTCGTCACGTCCGGCGCAACGGGTGTGCGGACGTACCGCAAGACAGACTCGGGTATGGCGCTCATCCTGCACAAGCGCCCGGATGAGATCGGTGTCGACAGCCCTGATGGAATCGCACTGAGTCCCGATGGCCGCCGTATTGCTGTCGGCTCCCGGCGCGCACGCGATAGCGAAGGCTATGTCAAGCTGCAGATCGCGATCCTGGATCTCCAAGAGCTGAATCCGGTCGGCGAGCCTTTAAGCATACCGGTGTCCGCGTTGCGCTTAGGAAAAAACGAGCTCAAGAGAAAGGTCGCGAGCCAGTACCAACTGAACCGCGTCGCCTGGGGACGGGTGGACGATCGGGATTGGGTGCTCGGAGCGGGGACTTTCGGATGCGGGGCCATCGCCAAGAAGCTGCGGCCCAAGGGGGGCTGGAAACACGGAAATCAGGAGTCTTGTGCCGTGGCCTGGCGCCTTGCCGACGAAGGCGAAAACAACGGTGCCGATGAAGTCCGTTTCCTGCCCACGGGTACCGACCAGGTCATGGACGCGATCTTCCTGGACAAGAAGAAGCTTTTTCTTTACGCCACCCAGCGGCGCGTTGCGGCAATCGACCTGAAGGGAAGACCTCATGTAACACAAAACGGGCGAGAGCTTCTGTTCCGCAATCGCGCCGCCGACCTACGCCAGCGGCAGGTAAAGAAAGAAGACAAATGGGGAGAGTCCGAGGTTGTACTCATGGACTTTCAGATCTCGGACGATGCCCGAGTCGTCTATTTCGAGGACTACCGAAGCATCAAAAAGAGTTCCATCAAGCTCCGTTTCGACCTGAACGGGCCTAAGGTGGTCGTACGGAATGAAGCGCCGCAGGGTCTGAGCAACCCCAACTTCGACAATATTGAGCCGTTCGAGGGATGGAGCACCACCGGCAGGCCCCCACAGATCTACAAATCGCTGTCGCCTTTGCCGGAGAGCGACGTCGACCGCTATCGTTCGGCGGCACTGGACTCGGATCGGCGCCGCGCCGTCGTCGGCTCGGCAAACTTCATCCGGTTGCTGAGCTATGCGGACGGCAAGCCCAGTGTGCTTTGCGAGCGGCGGATCACGGCCGAGGCCCTCCGTGTGAACATTACCCCCGACGGCAAAATGCTGGTTGTCGGTCACGGAGACGGTGTACTGCGGTGGTACCGGATAGCGGAGCGGGACGAGGGGCACAGCTGCGAGATCGAGCATCTGCTATCGGTGCGCATCAGCGAGGATCGGTGGGGAGATAACTCTTGGACTTGGATCGCATGGAAACCCGCTACCGGGGAGTATGCGAACAGTGCAACGGCCGAAGCGCTGCTCAGCTGGCAACTGACGGACAAGGCATGCCTAACCACGGAGGTCGGCTCCAACCAACTCACTGACAAGCTCTATGACCAATCGGCCATCAAGAAGGCATTGTTGGCGCCGCCTGTTACGCCCGAGGAGACCGAGCGGCTCGGTAAGGCCACGAATCTTTATTGCGACCCCGTCAAGCTCGAGGTCGTTGCGCCGGAGCGCGATCAGGCGATCGATTCCGAACAGGTTCCCTTCCTTTTGCGCTTCACCGGCGAAGGAACCTGGCCGCGCCGACTGATCGCCACGGTTGGAGGCGGGATTCGCGCGGCCAAGCACTTCGACGGCAAGACCTATGGCCCCGATGAGCCCATCCTGATTCAGGGTCCCGGCGATCTCGAGCTCGACATCCTGCTACCGCCCGACGCAAGAGTTCGGCACGGCGACTTCGGTGTGCAGTTCGAGCTGGACCGATCGCAGCACGTCCACTATCTCGATTGGAGGGGGGATCTCGTCGTACCCAAGGAGCGCAAGCTTTGGGCCGTTCTGGTGGGCCTTTCGGAATACGAGCAGCAACGAGACCTGCAATTCGCTCAAAACGACGCCGTGGACCTGGCCCGCCTGTTTGCTGAGGACTACAAACGCCGCGTGCTTGAAGGATCGTCGGCCGTCACGCCGGATTTTTACAACCTGAACATCGATTTGTTGGTATCGCCGATTGAATATCACAAAGCGGAGGACCAGCTCCAAGAGCTTGGAGATCTCGATTTTGTCAATGTCCAGACCGAACCAACGACACAGAAGGTTCTCGAGGTCTTTAAGCGTATCCGCGAAGAGCATCGCCATACCCCCTTGGTCCAGGACCTGGTGTTTTTTTACTTCTCCGGGCACGGATTGGCCAACCTGTCGGGTCAGACGAAGGGGCGCAGCCTGTTCCTGATGCCTGGATTCAGCGCCGAGGCTGCGAGCCTCGATGTGGACGAAGTCGCGTTGACGAGTGAAGCCTTGCTGGAGCAGCTTAAGCAGATCAGCGCGGACAAGGTCGTCGTCATCGACGCCTGCCGGGACCTATCCGACCAATCGGGTGCATCTCCTTTCGATCCTGCGAAGCTGAACGCCGAATACTATCAGCGAGTCCACAACGCCCATTTCCTCCTCAGCGCAGAGCCCGGGCAGACCTCGATCGATCAGGGAATATTAGTCTTCAATAAGGATGGGTTCAAAGGCGAGCAAGGCAACGGGCTGTTCACTTATGCGTTCCTGAAGTCTCTTACCGAGGCGAAGGCCGATACTGCACTGACGGATCCGGGCAAGATCCAGATCAATGAGGCTGCAGAATACGTCAGGTATTTTTTTGAGGAGGACCCGGAGGGGTATCAGGTCAAGGCCGGGACAAAGCTGCTTCAGCGGCCGGTCTATCTCACCTCCGGGGAGCAGAAGGGAGTAATCCTGCGCAGCCTGGAATCAGGTCCTTCTGTCGAACCGGTACAAACAGACGCCAATAAACATCAATGTCGCTCGACAACCCGCTTTCACCACAGATCTCCTTTGGAGGATCAAGAACCATGCCCCATCTTTTCACGCTCGCCTTGCTAATCGCCGCTTTTGGACTCGGCTATCCCCCCGCATTCGCACAGGAGACCAGCGAGGACACGGTTTCTGCAGAGACTGCACCGCAACCGAGCGACAGGGCGCTGCGCATCCTGCACCGATTCCTGAAAAAGGAGTTGGGCGCCGACCCCGAGGGTGTCGACGCCGAGACAGACATCGTCCTCGACCTGGGAGTGGACCAGACGGATCTGTATTTCGCCCTGCTCGCGTTCTACGAAAAACTGAACATCAAGCCGCCGGCCGAAGATATGACTCGAGTGGGAGACATCGCGCTGTACATCGACAACGCACCACCCGCTCAAATAGAAACGGACAAGGGCGCAAGTGAGCAAGGAGAGGAGGAAACATACGTCCAGAAGGTCTTCTTCGCCACCAACCGAAAGGCCACCGACAGCAAGAATCCCGAAGACGCCTTCGATGGCATGCGCGCTGCAGACCGCAAGCTCGCGTACGGTCTTGCCCGGGTCAACATCCCGGTGAGCTACCACAAGAAGGGCCGGATCGAGACACCGTTTCGTGAAATCCGTTGGTTGAGAAATCCTAGAAAGCATATCTATATCATTGACTTCAAGAACCTCGGCCAGGATGGCTTCTTCAATGCGCTGAAGGATCCCGCTTATGGAAAGGACGACCTCCTGGTCTACGTGCATGGATTCAATGTGACCTTCAATGATGCCATACGCCGCGCGGCGCAGATCGCCTTCGATTTCGAATTCCAGGGTATCCCTGTTGCCTTCACCTGGCCATCTGACGGAGACGCCGGCCTTCGTCCCTACAACTCCGATTGGCAGGATGTGCTCTGGAGCGTCAAATACATTGAGGGATTCCTTCGGGACCTGAAGACGCGGTTTCCCGATCGCAGGATCCATCTCATCGCCCACAGTATGGGAAACAAGGGGTTGCTCTATGCGCTGAGACTGATGGCCTACGGTCGAACGCCCGATTCGCCATTCGGCACCATCATGCTGTGCGCACCGGATTTCGACGCCGATCTGTTCGCGGAGCAAATCGCCCCGGAGGTCCGTGCCCTGGCCGAACACTGGGTGGTCTACTCGTCGGAGAAGGACGTTGCGCTGATCGCATCGGAAATCTGGAATACAGCGCCGCGCCTCGGTATGCAGGCCACGCCAGCGGAGGGTTATCAGATCGTCGATGCCACCGAGCTGCCGGTGACGCCTTGGAGCGTTCCCGAGACCCACTCGTACTACGCCAATCACAAACGTGTGCTTGATGACATGGTACAAGCCATCGCCGGGAGATCACCCGCGGAACGCGGGCTTGAGAAGCGCATTGTGGACGCAGGGAGCATTTGGGTTCTGCAAATGCCATAGGAACGAAACATTGAGCCCTTGAGTAACCAGCGTACGCGTCGGAAATTGTCGCCGTCGGTATTCAATTTCGGCGAAAATTCGATTTCGAGCTGCCGGATTTACCGGATTTACCGGACTTGACGACAGGACCGTTATCTTACTCTCGCTTGCATGACCGACTGTGGAGCGCTGGCTTTGGGACATGGCTGGCGACCACGCCTGCTAACCTCATGTCGGCAATCGGCATAGAACCTGCTGTTCGGCGCGGGCACTTCAGAAGGCAGCGCTCTGCGGTAACTGCGAGCCACATTTTTCTGGCCTCAATGTCCGGTATTGGGACGTAGCGAACACTCAGCTGGCTGATTTTCAGCGTCCGTTCTGGGTCGATACCGAACCTTCGCTCATGCCGAACGTTTCCAGCCTCAGCCACCGCTAACAGCGGGTGGCGCGGTGGGAAATTCTTGGAAATTTGCGACGAATTACTATTGAAAATGACACCATAATCCCCGTTGGAAGATACTCTCTTCCTCTGTTCCCTCTGTGCTCTCTGTGGTGAAATTTTTCTTATCTTCTTCGTGTCCTTCGCGTCCTTCGTGTTAAAAATTGAATGCCGAAGGATGCACGATCGGGAGGTTGTAGACCGGGCAAGGTCCCTGGATTGCGGTGCGCACGCTGTCGTGCGCACACCCTACGCATCTAAAGGCTAATCGCTAAGTAACGAGTCAAAAATAAGTTGAACAACGAAACCAACCGTTGTCGTTGTCGTAATCCAAAAAGCAATGCAATTTAGTCATGAGCAACTTGATGTCTACCGGGTTTCGATTCGAATC
>RCNG010001767.1_pt1 | contig 10791 bp, 7 predicted proteins | sample 2041371 | NCBI WGS metagenome assembly RCNG01 (sample SAMN09708227, study PRJNA481090) | Marine sediment metagenome, whole genome shotgun sequencing project. | biome: marine sediment; feature: ocean; material: sediment; isolation source: Sewage treatment plant 1 marine sediment (STP1) ... | reverse complement strand
CGGGCGAGCTCTTCGGCCTGCTCGGGGTGCTCGGCCGCCCAGTTGGCGTACCAGGCGACTGTGTCGGCCAGGCCGTCGTCGAGCATCACCCGCGGCTCATAGCCGAGCCCTTGCAGCTTCGTGATGTCGGGGGAGCGACGCGGTGTCCCGCCTTGTGGGCTCGGGGTTGTCTGGATGTCGATCTCGACGTCGAGCTGATCGGCGATCTTGAGCACCAGGTCGCTGATGCTGACTTCCTCGTTCGTCCCGATGTGATAGATGTTGCGATCCTCGCCCTTGTCCATCACGAGCAGGAGACCGGCAATAAAGTCCGACACGTTGTTGAAGGCGCGCGTCTCACTGCCGTCTCCCTGGATCGGGAACGGAACTGGGCCACCGGCGGAGAGCTCCGCCGCTCGCTGCATCCGCAACGCCAGCTGCGGGATCACATGCTCGAACCCCATGTCGGGGCCGTAGGCGTTGTGCGGTCGGAAGACCATCGTCCGGTCGAAATGGTCGCGGCCGAAGTTGAAGGCGAGGATCTCGCCGATCAGCTTGGCACCACCGTAGGAGTAGCGCGGATTGAGCGTGTCCGGAATCGACGTCGCCACATCTTCTGCCGTCGGCACGGTCGGCGGCGTCTGATAGACCTCGGAGCTCGAAGCGAACACGTAGTCACGTACACCGTGGTTGATGGCGGCTTCCAGGGTGTTGAGTGTGCCGCGGATGCCGACGTCGAGCACCGTTTCGGGCATCTCGTAGAAGTGGCGCGTGCCGTTGATGAACGCCAGGTGGCAGACCATGTCGATGCCCCGGGTCGCCTCGTCCACGGCCGCCGCGTCGCGAATGTCGGCCTCGACCATCTCGATTCGATCGAGGTAGTCGTCGCCGAGCTTGGTCGCCGATCCGCGGAAGTTGTTGTCGAAGACGCGAACGCTATCGCCCCGATCGACCATTGCCTTGACAAGGGCTGAACCGAGGAAGCCGGTGCCGCCTGTTACGAGGTACTTACGCACCGAGGGCACTGAGGCTCACCCCTTCCACGAGGTCGATATTCGGGTAGACGACGTTCCAGGCGTCGTAGATCACGCCGGGCCGGTTCATCGTCGCTGCCCGCGTCTCCACATCGAGCGTCTCGTAGCGCGGGTTGTTGTTGAGGATCATCACGATGTCGCTGCCTTCGAAGGCCTCGCGATCGTCGACCGGCTCCACGCCGAGCTTGCGGATCGCATCGTCTTTTGCGATGTAGTCCTGGGCCTTGATGGTGGCATCCGGCAGTTCCTTGCGGATCCGGTCGATCATCCAGAGCGACGGCGAGCCACGCAAGTCGTCGGTGTCGGGCCGTCCCTTGAACGCCATCCCCATCAAGGCGATCGTCAGGTTGTCCCGCCGGCCGATCGCGTCGATCGCCCGATCGAAGACGTGCCCGACGAGATCTTCGTTGAGTTGCCGGGCCGTCTGGATCATCTTGGGCACGAAGCCGGTATGGGCGAGCGACTCGATCAGGATGTGCGGGTCCTTCTCCAGACACGGTCCGCCGACGAATCCGGGCCATGCGATGTTGGTGCGCTCGTAGCCGAGATTGGCGGTCTTGATCACCTCGGTGGCATCGGCGCCGATCGCCTCGCACAACAGGGCAACCTCGTTACCGAAGCCGAAGAACAAGTCGCGGTAGGAGTTGTCGAGCAGCTTGATCAGCTCGGCCGTCTGGATATCCGATACCTGGAGGATGGTCGGTGTGATCCGTCGGAAGACGCCGACCGCACGGTCCTGCGACTGCCGGTTCATCCCACCGACAACCTGCGGGAGGGTCGGAAGCTCGGCAAGGGCCCGTCCCTCAGTCGTCCGCTCCGGGCAGAAAGCAAGATCGAAGCTCTTACCGCTCGCAGCCAGCAGCGGCTTGGCAACGTTGAGAGTGGCGCCGAGACGTACGGTCGAACGGAGGACGACGAGCGAACCGTCGGCCATGTGCTCGCCGACCTGCGCCGAGACGCGTTCGACGAGATCCATGCGGGGCTTCTGGTTGTCGTCGAGCGGGGTACCGACCGTCACCACGTAGACGTCGAAGGCCCGGTCCTCCGGGATCGTTTTACTGAAGCGAAGCCGCCCCTTCTCGAGATTCCGACGAATCATGTAGTCGAGATTGGCCTCATAGAAGTGGGCGCGACCCTGCTGGATCGTCTCCAGGACCTCCGGGTTGACCTCAATTCCATCGACCTCGAAGCCGTTTTCGGCCATCGCCACCGCCAGCGTCAACCCGACGTAGCCCATTCCCATGATGCAGACGCGATTGTCGTCGTACATGCCGTCACTCCCCCTTGCGTTCATGCTCATACCAATCGATCGTCTCGCGAAGTCCTTGCTTCAGACTCACCTGTGCCTCGAATCCCAACCGCTCGCGAGCTCGCTCGACGGCGAGACTGCGCCGCGGGGCGCCGGTCGGCTTGGTCGTGTCCCACGTCAGCTGCCCGCCGTAGCCGGTCTGGCGCTGGATCTCCTCGGCCAAGTCCTTGATCGACACCTCGTACCCCGTACCGAGATTCACCGGCTCGGAACGATCGTACCGTTCGAGGGCATCGACCACGCCCCGTGCCGCATCTGAGACGTACAGGAACTCGCGAGTCGCGCTCCCGTCTCCCCAGATCACGACCTCGGGAACGTTCTGCTCCCTGGCGTCGATGAAGCGGCGGATGAGCGCCGGAATCACGTGCGAGCGCGACTCCTCGAAATGGTCGTACGGGCCGAAGAGGTTCGTCGGGATCAGGAAGACCGCGTTGAGCCCGTACTGCTCCCGGTAGGCCGTGCCCATCATCCAAAGGTTGCGCTTGGCGAGGCCATATGGGGCGGTATCCCCGGCCGGGAATCCGGCGAACATCGCCGATTCGGGTGTCGGTACGGGTGCGTCGCCGGGATAGACGCAGATCGTTCCGATGGAGACGACCTTCTCGGTGCCGTATCGCCGGGCGCTCTCGAGAACGTTCGCACCCATGACAGTGTTGGCGTATGAGAACCAGCCCGGATTCTCCTTGTTGGCACCGATGCCGCCGACGGCGGCAGCAACGTGGATGACGCCGGCGGGCCGAATTCGGCTGAACAGCTCGTCGGTCGCAGTGGCATCCACGAGGTCGCAGTCGGACGATCCCAACGCAACAATGTTGTCGTAGGCCCGGTCCGCGAGTTCCTGCACGACAAAACGACCGAGAAAACCCTTACCGCCCGTGACGATGATGGGCGACCCCTTCGCGACCACGCTCTTCCTCTCGCTCCGTTGCTACGCCTGCGGAAACGAAACCGTACACCACGGTCGCCGCGTTCGGGGCGGGAGCCTATACGGGACTGTCTCGCTAGTACCGGTTGCGACAGTGATCTGGATGCCGTGGTTGTCGGACGCTCCCTCGCTCCGTACACCGAAGCCGGGGCCCCGTGTGACGTGGGAGAACGGATCGGCGCCCCTGCGAACTCGCAGCAGGGATGCACGAGATACTGTGGAATGCAAGGGACTGTCCGGATTCCCGCTGAGGCGATATGCTCGGGCAGGACAGGACGCGGGGCGTGGAAGGCGGCATAGTCCGAGGAGGACGTACGATGACCCTTCTGTTTGCCGCGATCGCTGGAGTGTTGAGCGTCTCCTTCGTGCTCGGTACTCGTCGGTGGCGCCAACCAATCTCCTTGCCCGTGCGGCGATCGGCTCGTGGTTCGGATCGGTCGTGGTTCGCTGCTGCGCTCGCCGCCGTTCTGCTCGCCACATCGCTCACGGTGATCACATCCGCCGGAATCCCTCGGGCGGCCGAGGCGGTTCCGTGGCCCGTCGATCCGGTTTGGAAGGACGGAAGGATCGCCTACGCCCTGTCCTTCCACGCCGGTACACAGTCGCTCCTCACTGTCGAAGCTGATGGGTCAGATGGGGCCAGCTTCCCCGACCACCCGATTATGTCTGGCGGCCCGTCATGGTCCCCGGACGGTACGAAGTTGGCGTATACGTACTTCTCGGGAACAGTCGGTGCCAACGACAGCTTTGGCGTCGTTATCAGGGACGCCGATGGCACCGGACTCAATGAAGTCCTCACAACGAGCATGTCGCCCGGGAAACCCACGTGGTCCCCCGACTCGGCGTGGTTGGCGCTCACCTTGTCGGACAACTCCGGCACCGGACTCTACAAGATACGGACGAACGGGACGCAGCTCACCCAGATCCTCCCGACGAACGCTCGCGGACCCGCTTGGTCGCCCAGTGGAACCGAGATCGCGTTGTCGCGCGAGCTCACGGCGGGCGGCGGATCGCAGATCGTCCTGGTCAGCCCCACCGGTACCAGCCTTGCGACGCTGACGTCGTCCAACGCCGACTTCGCCGAGGCCCGGGACCCCGCCTGGTCACCGGACGGAACCAGAATCGCTTTCACCGCGCAGACGGCGGGCGGCGACTACAGCATCTGGGTGATGAACGCGGATGGCTCCGGCGCCACCCGGCTCGCCGACCGTGGGCTCGAGCCCGAGTGGGCACCGAACGGCGCCCTGATCCTCTTCACCCGCGACTACAGCCCGTTTGTCGTTCCGGTGACCGGCGGGGCTGCCTCGGTGCTGCCCAACTGGGAGGCGTGGCCGTTCGTCCCTCGCTCCCTGAGCGCCTTCGACTGGCAGCCGGCGTGGCGATTGCCGTCGACGAAGCACATGACGGGTCTCGTCGATCCGGTGTCGGGGAAGTGGCATCTCTACAACGAGGACGGCCTCCTGGACGCCTCGTTCTACTACGGGAATCCGGGCGACTACCCGTTCGTGGGCGACTGGAACTGCAACGGCATCGAGACGCCGGGGTTGTATCGCCAATCCGATGGGTATGTGTATCTGCGCAACGCGAATACGGAGGGGATCGCGGACATCAAGTTCTACTTCGGGAACCCCGGCGACGTCCCCATCGCAGGTGACTTCAACGGCAACGGATGCGACACCGTCTCGATCTATCGGCCGTCGAACCAACGGTTCTACATCATCAACCAATTGGGATCGAACAACGGCAGCCTGGGCGCCGCCGAACTCGACTACGTGTTTGGGAACCCCGGAGACAAGCCGTTCGTCGGCGACTTCGACAGCGACGGCATCGAGACCGTCGGGTTGCATCGCGAATCGACCGGTTTCGTGTATTTCCGCAACACCCACACCCAGGGGATTGCCGACAACCAGTTCTTCTTCGGCGACCCGGGCGACCGACTCGTCGCGGGAGACTGGAATGCCAACGGAGAGTTCACCCCGGCACTGTTCCGCCCATCGAACACCACCATGTACTTCCGCTACACCAACACCCAGGGCAACGCCGACAACGAACACATCCCCATCCCGACCAACAGCGCATGGCTGCCGGTCTCCGGCCGCCTCAAATAGCGGCAGGACCGAAGCGGCGGCGCACGCTCTTCATCGAGGGGGGCACCGCGCCGGATCTCATCTTCGTGAATCGGGCTCCCAGAGCCCCAAAAGTGTCGGCGGTGATGTTGCGTGGGGCGCTCCCATCGGAGCCCATGACCCAGACGTCGTCGTCGCCCGCCAGGTGCGAGACATACGCGATCTGCGATCCGTCGGGGGACCAGGCCGGGTCCTTTTCTCGAACATCGTTGTTCGTCAGGCGCTGCCACGGTCCGCCCGGGAATGCGCTGGTGTAGATCTCGAACGACACAACATCTCGGTTCGAAACGAAGGCGATCGGTCCAACGTCGCCCGACACGGTTGCCTCCGCGGGCGGCAACGCCCGCATGAATCACACCGGCGACAAGAGCGAGGACGGCGACAAGAGCGAATCCTCGGCGCACACTGCTCCTTTCGATGCAAGAGACGACGTGATCAAGGATCGGCCGCGGGCAAGCGACGGCCAAGAGGAGAAGGCCCCATTCTCGTCTTGGCGGTCGCGAGGGGCGAGTCAGCCGAGGTTGAATTCGCCGGCGACGGGGAGCCAGCCTGTGCCCGCACCCGTCCACGTGAACTGATCGTCGGCGTTGCCCTGGGTCAGCGTGTGCCGAAAATAGAACGTCGTGTTCGACGGACGGAAGAGACCCGGCGTCTCGGCGCCGTCAAGGATCCCCCACTCCCCCGCCACGAACCGGTCACCGGGATCGCCGAAATAGAACTGCCCGTCAGCGATCCCCGTCGTCAACGTGTTGCGGTAGTAGAAGAACCCGCTGGACTCCCGGTGCAGACCAATCTCGTCGACCCCATCGCCGTCCCAATCGCCGACCACGGGCTTGTCGCCGGCGTCGCCGAACAGGAACGAGTAGTCCGCCGCTCCAAGACCGCCGCCGTTCTGGCCCAACGCATTGATGATGTAGAACCGGGCCTCGGACGGCCGATAGATCGAGAGGGTGTCACACCCGTTCCCGTTGAAGTCGCCGGCTAGCGGCACATCGCCGGGATTGCCGAAGAAGAACGTCAAGTCCGCAATCCCCTGCGAGTTGCTGTTGCGCAGATACGCGAAGCCATCGGACTGGCGGTACAACCCCGGCGTCACCACACCGTCACAGTTCCAATCACCCATGAACGGATAATCCCCCGGTACCCCGTAGTAGAACTCGGTCACGACACCCGCACCATCACGCAGACGCCACACCCCCGTCAACGGATCCACCAACCCAGTCGTCTCGTCAACCCCCACCTGAATCGTCACCGTCGCAACAGCCGACCACCCAGATCGCGTGTCCACCGCCCGGTAGGTGAACGAATCCGATACCGCCGCCGAACCATCATGCGTGTAGGTGAACGTCCCGTCGGCAAGGAACGAGAAACCCGCAGCGTGACTCGGCCCGACATTCAGCTTCGCCGTCAGCTGCTCACCGTCCGGATCAGTGTCGTTGGCGAGCACCGATGAGCCATACAGGATGCCGCCCGGCCGCACGCGGTACGGACCGTCGTTCACCGCCGTCGGCAACCGATTCACCGACTCCCACGCCCCGTCGGTCTCGCTGCCCGGATGATCAGTGAGATGACCGAGGTTCAACCCATCCGGATCGACCATCCACAGGTCGTAGTCACCGTCCTCATCCGAATGGAACGCAATGTGACGCCCATCGGGTGACCACGCGGGGTCGTAAGCATGGGCCGCTGTCTTCGTGAGTCGTTTTGAGTCGCGACCGTTCGAGTCCATCACATAGAGATCGCTCGAACCCTTCGCCGGGCCCGAGATGTACGCGATCCGCGACCCGTCAGGCGACCAGGCGGGATAGACCTCGTTGGACGTCGCGGACTTGGTCAGATTCGTGACCCGATTTCCGTTCCTGCTCATGATGAAAATGTCGGACGTTCCGTCGCGCGTCGACCGGAAAGCGATCCCGGAACCGTCCGGTGACCAAGCCGGCATGTCATCGAGGCTGGCCGCCGTAGACGGCGTGAGGTTCACCTTCGAGGATCCGTTCGCGTCCATCACCCACACGTCGGTGTCGAAGCCACCCAGTGTGTACCGGGAGTAGGCGATCCGGGTCCCGTCCGGCGACCAGGTCGGCTCAGTGTTGGCCATCTTGTCTTTCGTGAGGTTCGTCTTGTTGGTGCCGTCGGCGTCCATGACCCAGATGTCGAACGCTCCGGACGTGCTCGAGGCGTACGCTATCTTCTTGCCGTCGGGTGACCAGGCAGGATCCTTGTCGGTGGCTGTGTCGGTGGTCAGCCGGTTCCACAAACCTCCGGCGAAGTCCCGGGTGTAGATCTCGCCCGAACCGATATCGCGGGTCGAAACGAACACGATCCTCCCGACCGCACCCGGCACGACCGATTCAGCCGAAGGCGGAGCGATCATCACGCCCCCGAACGCAACGAACACAACGGTGAAGAGTGCCAGCAGCCTGCGCATGGTATTCCCCTCTCGAGAACGGGCCGAGACACCTCAACGATCGCCGGTTCGCTCAATCGTGCCAGGGGACAAGGGCCCTAATCGGCCGAAGGACGCGGAGACGCCGCTACGCATCCGCAGGGAGGGGGACCGCGGCGGGCCCCATGGTCGCGACCCAGGTCCGAGAGCCCCCTCCGCGTCTCAGCGGTAGCTCGAACGCGCCTCCACCACTGCGTTCGAGCGGCAAAGACGTGACCGCCTCGGCGCCCAGCTAGCCGCCGAATTCGCCAGCCACGGGGAGCCAAGATGCGTTCGCGCCGAACCAGTCAAACTGCGAATCGGCGTTGCCCTGGGTCGGGGTGTGACGGAAAGCGAGCCAAGCGAACGGGTGCATTCGATCGAACGCCGCGGCCGATCCGCTCGAGCAGGCGTCGTCTCGCGATCAGGGCGGGCGGCGGATCCCGACTAGCTTGGATTGCAAGGGACTTCTCGGACCCTTCTCAAAGCGATACTCTCATCAGGCAGAGGATGCGGGGCATGGAAGGCGGCACAGTCCGAGGAGGACAACCGATGACCATGTTCCTTGCCGCAGCCGCCATCGCAGTGACCGCTCTTTCCATTTCCGCCTTTGGCGTGGCTCGCCGCCGTTCGCGGCTTGCCGCGGTGCTCGCCGGGCTGCTACTCGCTTCGACGCTCACCGCGATCACCACGGTCGGTGGTCCGCCGGCGGCAGAAGCGAGTCCGCCGATCAGCGACCCGGGTTGGACGGATGGGAAGATCGCGTACTCCGTGTCCTACAGCGCGATCAGGCAGTCCATCGGCACCGTCGATCCGGACGGTTCCGACCCGACGGAACCCGCTGGCTCCATGTGGACTTCGGCATGGCCGTCGTGGTCGCCGACCGGCCACAGGCTGGCGTATTCGTTCGTCACCCAACCGGTTGGCCCGAACAACTCCGGCATCGCAGTGATGAATCCGGACGGAACCGGCCATGTCGAGATCGTGAAGGGAACCAGGCCGGCAGGACGCCCGACCTGGTCGCCCGACGGGGCCTGGCTGGCATTCACGCTGTCGGACAGCACGGGCACCGGGCTCTACAAGGTCAAGACCAACGGAACGCAGCTCACCCAGATCTTCCCGACGAACGCGGCCGACCCCGACTGGTCGCCGGATGGGACCAAGATCGCATTGTCTCGTGAGTTCTTGGGTGGCGGATGGCAGATCGTCCTGGTCAGCCCCACCGGAACGAGCCTCGCGACGCTCACGTCGTCCAACAGCGAATTCGTCGCGGCCCACGACCCGGCGTGGTCTCGAGATGGAACCAAGATCGCATTCACGGCGGAGACGGCGAGCGGCGACGAGAGCATCTGGGTCATGAACGCCGACGGTTCCGGGCAGACTTGGTTGGCCGACGACGGCGTGCGGCCCGAGTGGGCACCGAACGGCGCGCTCATCCTCTTCAGCCGCGACGGCAAGCCGTTCGTTGTGCCCTCGTCGGGCGGGGCCGCGTCGGTGTTGCCGCACTGGGGTGAATGGGTGGTAGCTCCCCTCTCTGTGGCCGGATTCGACTGGCAGCCGGTGTGGCGGGCACCGAACGCGAAGCACACGACGGGTCTCGTCGATCCGTCGACGGGGAAGTGGCACCTCTACAACGAGGATGGGCTCCTCGATACGTCGTTCTACTACGGCAATCCCGGCGACTACCCGTTCGTCGGTGACTGGAACTGCAACACGATCGAGACGCCGGGCCTGTATCGCCAGTCCGACGGATATGTCTATCTGCGCAGCTCCAACACCCAGGGAGTCGCCGATATCAAGTTCTACTTCGGGAACCCCGGCGACGTCCCCATCGCGGGCGACTTCAACGGGGACGGATGCGACACCGTGTCGATCTACCGACCGTCGAACCAGACGTTCTACATCATCAACGAGTTGGGCTCGAACGACGGCGGCCTCGGGGCAGCCGATTTCGATTACGTCTTCGGGAACCCCGGAGACAAGCCGTTCGTCGGCGACTTCGACGCCGACGGCATCGAGACGGTCGGGCTGCATCGCGAATCGACCGGGCTGGTCTACTTCCGTAACACCCACAGCCAGGGCAACGCCGACAACCAGTTCATCTTCGGTGACCCCGGAGACCGCTTGGTCGCCGGAGACTGGAACGCAAACGGGACGTTCAGCCCGGCGCTGTTCCGCCCGTCGAACACGACAACGTACTTCCGCTACACCAACACCCAAGGCAACGCCGACAACGAGTACATCGCCATACCAACCCAATCGGCGTGGCTCCCGATCTCCGGACATCTCAAATAGACACAATCGGAGGGAGCGGCGCTTGTTCGCGACAGGACAAGCGCCGCGACCTCATCTTGGCGATCCAAGCTCCCGGGCCGCCGCCTCCCCGCCGATCGGGCCCGGCGACCGGTGCTCGCGCATCTCTCGTCCTGCATCTCGAGGGACGGATAGAAGGGGTCGGCACGCGTTGCCCACGATCGGAAGGCTTGACCCCCTCCACCGCCTGCGCGGCACCTCCCCCTGAGGGGGAGGAAACATACTGCGAGGACCAGCTACAGGTTGAATTCGTCGGCGACGCACCTGGCTCCCCGCAGTCGCAGCAGCCGGACTCGACGGGACGAGGCTGCACGACATGCGCCACACCCACGCAGCACTCCTCATCGAACAAGGCCAGCACCCGAAAGTCATCCAGTCAAGGCTGGGGCATGCATCGATCACGACCACCCCCGACCGGTACGGACACCTCTTCGAGGGACTCGACGTTGTTGGGGGTGGGTTCGTTCGGCATAACGGTCACCTGAGTTACATAATATGCCGTCTGGTAGAACCATTAATAATCGACCGCCGGGTTTTAATAACTCTAAGCAACGGTCAATAAACAAAATCGCCATATCAATATTGTTACTGGCTATTTTCCAGCGAGCCGGCTGCCAGAGGAAAATCGAACTTTTGATCGAGGTTGTTTTTCATTCGCTTAAATTAGACGGGATGCCTCA
>RCNG010004593.1_pt1 | contig 10792 bp, 11 predicted proteins | sample 2041371 | NCBI WGS metagenome assembly RCNG01 (sample SAMN09708227, study PRJNA481090) | Marine sediment metagenome, whole genome shotgun sequencing project. | biome: marine sediment; feature: ocean; material: sediment; isolation source: Sewage treatment plant 1 marine sediment (STP1) ... | reverse complement strand
GAAATTCTCGTGCCCCGTGACGTGGAAAAGGATATCGTGGATGCCTACTGCAGTGGGGAAAAAATGGATCGGGAACTTTTCTTTATCGATCTATTCAAACCCTTTCCGGACATTTACTGGTTTTTGTGGAGTCTGATTCAACTCAATGTTTCGAAAATTGAGTTCGATTACTATGACTATGGGAAAACCAAGTATGAAAACGCCATCGAGAATATGACGTTTATCCTGGAGAGGTACGGTGTGGCGGTATAGCCAGAATATTTCATGACAACTTAAACCGGATACGCAGAACACCCTCATGATAACTGGTGGTGGTGATTCTGAAAACGCCTATATCCCCTGTTGACACCACATGACCACCGATACAAGGACAGGCATCATAGGTGCCCATGTGGACAATTCGAACACTGCCATCAACATCCCCGGGGAGCTTATCCGTATTATACAGCCGGTGTGCCTCATCTTTCAAAACAAAGGTCTCTGAAACCGGCAGATCCAATTCTATGACTCGGTTAACACGGGTCTGGATCTCATCAACCTCATCCCCTGTCAATTCATGATCAAAACGATAATCACATTTGGACTTTTTTCTTTCGATGTGGGCAGAAAAACAACGACCGCAGTCATATAGATGCACCATGGTCTGATTCAAGACGTGTTCCGCCGAATGCATACGTGGATCAGTTTGCTTCTTCATCAAGGTTTTTCTCTTTCTTTTCGCGAGATGGCTTCTAACAAATTTGACCTGATCTGTAGGGCCAGATCCTAACGGGAAATGTGACAAGGTTTGTGTACCAGATCTGATCAAAGGGGATCCGGCCATAATTATTGAGATAGGCACGCGCAATGGATACGGCATCGCTGTCTTTGGTATTACCTCGCACACAGCATTCAATTTCCGGATATCCGGATGTACTGAATACCAGCAACCAGCAGTCCCTATGGTCTGACTTGGCGTCATGCTCTTGGAGCTTCATCTGTATGCTTCGCTGTATGGATGTATCCCTGAGATCCAGATCCACTGCCCAAGGGATCTCTTCGGATGGTTTTGATATGAAATGGCTGTACCGTCCAGAGTTGTAATCTACTCTGGAAATGGGAAAAGCGAAATCCATGTCTGCAATCTGGGATACCTGTAATAATATATCCCCTTGCCCGGTGTTTATTACAACATCCTGACCCTCTTCTGAGAGTTTTTTGTACCCGATAATACCCGTATGGAGATTACGCCCCATTAGAGCCGCCAGGAAGTCTTCAATGATATCTGTTTCCAGTTTCTCTTTCTCGGATGAAGATATGTTCATACGCTTACTTACCTTCTCATTATTTGAATACGTGTACCGACAACCCCAATTTCGACATTTGATCTGTAATCGTCTCGATATATGATTGATCAACGCGATTAGCCACCAGTATCGTGCCCTTCCTTTTTAGCTCTGTGGCAACCGCTGTTACCTTGAGGTTTTTTTGTGCCAACTGCTTTAATCTTTGAATCGCTTTAGCCCGGTCATGGTATGTAGCCACATAAATGGCTATCTTTCCCTTCTCCGGTATCATAAAAGCCGAGTCGACAATATGTTGTATGGTTTTAAATCGCTTTTGAGCTTTGTCAGGCGGGTACAGCCCTTCTAACAGCCGAGTCACTTTTATCGGCTCCATCTCTATAACCTGCTGGAAATCGATTCCATTGCCATGCAGAATGCTGGTAGCTTTTTTCAATTCTTGTTCCCTAATAATGGGACCGATCTTGATTGAAGAAAGCGCCTCGATGGGCTTGATACTATAACGTTGCTGGGGCGCCACGACTGCGTAGCGGTTGACCGTCTCCGAGGCCGAGTCGGAGGGGACGCGCAATAGGGTGCTCATCGAGAATAATGCCATCAGCAAAACGGCTAATACACCGACACCCAATATCAGCGGCAGACGATTTGGACCGAACAATTTGGCGGTCCTCCTTTGCACAGGCTCAAAAACCGATTTTGCCATGAGCCCATTGCCTATCTTTTTTGACCCCAACGCCGGATCCAGAGGCAGCTCAATCATTGCTTCCAACCACTTGGCTCCTGTCTGAACCTGCTTTATTGCCGCACGTTGATTGGAAAGAGAATGGTGGGTCCTCTCGATGGCGACGACCCCGAGCAGCTTATCTCCCAAAAAGAGTGGACAGGCCAGTGCGTCCAGTGGCTCAACAGTCTTTCCACCTTTATTGCTGAGGGATTTAATAACTGTCTTTTTATCACGCAGGGCCTTTTGGGCTACGCGGGTCAGCATAGTAAGGTCATGATGGTGGTCTGGCCAGAACAGAATTTGATCGTAGGGCCCTTGATCCGGTGGCCCATTAAGCAGCACGGCATGTCTCGATCCAGTCAGTATCCGGCATTGGTGATCCAACCAGAGTTGTAAGACCTTTTCCATCCATCCCTCTATAACTGTGGCAGATAAAGTAAATTAGCTTACCATTCTTACAGTATCGTAAGATATATAAACATTACTTCAAATAGATGGTAGAAACAACTCCTAATAACCACTACTATAAAATCCTGCCCATAGATAAGTGTCTTCATACATAAGTATTATCGTCTTCACCTGCACATGACCCAAGTAACAATAGTGCCGCAAAAAGAAAGGCAATCGATGATAGTCTTTTCACTGGCTTCATTTCAGTTACCGGCGAATCAGACAGAACGAGGAAATCTTAATCCACACCCGTGATGTAATTTCAGATGTTTCAATTGATCGTCTATATAGGTCGAAGAATTAAAATCCTCCAATGGTCATGGCATTACATGCTGCTTCCAGAAATCGCTTCTGATATTCAAAAAAGGCTTTTGCATTAACGAATTGTGAACGCTTGAAAACAGCGCAATCGAACAGGGCATAAAGAAGAATATGATCGTTCAAAAGCATAGTATCTTCTTTGAAATCGTAAAAACTAAGCATTTCATGATACACGGCCCACCTAAAGTTAAGCGACCAATTCTTATAGTCTCTCAATAGCATCATCAGCGTAAACGCTAAATCTTCATAAGGACTGCTGACCCGACACCAATCCAAATCTATAAAACCAATAATCCGGCCGTTATGGCCCAGGATATTGCCGTGATGAAAATCACCGTGAACAAAACAGCCTACTTCAGGAGGATAAGACTCACAGTATTTTTTCACTCTGTCGAATGCTATCTTTAACCGCTCTAATGCGTTTTCACTCAAAAAAACGGATGCCTCAATGAGTGCAGATCTGACTGATTCTATCAGATGTGTTCTATCGACTATTTTTTCGTTGAAACAGCCAGTAGTCGTGATATGAAGCCGATGCAAGATATTCATCACCTCACAGTTGACTGACGGATCAATGCGGTGGAGTTTAAACCAGCTGCCCAGCGGACGACCTGGAATGAGTTTATGAAGAGTCCAAAAATTGATTCCCTCAATAACATAGCGTGTTCCCGATGAGGATCTGAGATATTTTGGGAAACGGAAGCCTGTAAGCTCAGTCACATTTTCGCACAGTTCACATTCAGATACAAAGCGCTTAAGCGTGGTCGGCTTAAAAGGCCTAGATCGCAGAATGAAACGGTCGTCCACGAGATAGACTTGGGCAAGCATGGCGTCCGGTGGTTTGCTAATCTGTTTGGCTTTCAGGCCGAAAGCCTTTAGGATTGATGAAATATACTGGTTCATTTTAACCCTGCCTCATATTCTGTACAGTCCTATTCATCCATTGGAGGATTGGTAAAAACAGTGGCATCTTACAATCGTTTTTTTGGCCGGTCAACCCGATTGGAATCGACAATTTCATTCTCATCAAGGAAGAGGCTGCCCACAAATACGATGCTGCCATGTACCTCATCGACTGGGAGTATGGCGGCATGGCGCCAAAATACTACGACATTGCCGATATGTTTCAGGAGAAATTCTCGTGCCCCGTGACGTGGAAAAGGATATCGTGGATGCCTACTGCAGTGGGGAAAAAATGGATCGGGAACTTTTCTTTATCGAGGTGTTTTCTGTTTTATCCTTTCAATCAAACTTGACCCTTTCCGCCAATTCATGTATTCATGTTTATAACATGCTTAAATAACATCTGATCTCACACTGATATTTATCAAATTCTCCTGACCCGGTCCCTTTTTAATCGGGCGGTGTTTTTTGAAGAACATCACAGCATATGAAGCACTGCAGAACTTGCGGGGAATGCGCTCGCTACTTCGCTTCACAACATATTGCCCTCTGTTAACACGCAGCCAGTGAAGGCGTAACATCAGTTATTGTGTCGGCTGATGTGAGCAAAAAAAAGTCATGTAAAGATTTTATCGTTATACCATTCAGTAATCGGTAGTTAAACATAACAAGTTTTTATCCAAACCCCATGAATACAGGAGGTCGAAATGAGTATTAAAGTCTTAATCAAAAGAACAGTTCCACAAAACAAATCCAGAGGTATGTTAAATTTGTTTATGGAGATGAGATCGTTGGCAACAGGCCAAGACGGGTATATTTCCGGTGAAACCTTGAAAAGTACCGACAGGCTCGATGTTTACCTGGTCATAAGCACATGGGCATCTCCAAATGATTGGGAAAACTGGCTCAAGAACAAGGAAAGGCAGAAAATTCAAAACAAGATTGATGCCCTGCTGGGAGGAAATACATCCTACGAAATGTTTCAATATGGCTTGAGAGAATAAACAATTGTATGCGTATTTTTTTCCCTATGTTGACCATTCTGCCGACCAAAGCACAAAAAAAGCACCGACAGAGAAATAGAAAAGTCTGTGGGTGCTTGATTTTTTGTGGTGCCGAAGGCGAGACACGGAATAGTGCTATCCCCCTACTCTTTCAACATTCTGTAAACATTGCACAATTTAAGTTAACTTCATCTGTTTAGGTGCCGAATGACACCGAATATGTGAAAGTACTTAGGGCTATTTTCCCTAATATTGAGCAGGAATGCAAGCCCTAAAACGTCACCACAAACAACCGCACTGGCACTAACCCTATCATGTTTATCCACACTATATTAGATAGCGCTACCTGCCCGGCAAACTTGATACAATTTTTCCAACCATAGGGGTTGTCATAAATATGTTCCGAATGGGTCCAAGAACTCCAGAAGTAAACGGAATGTTACTTTGACAAATGCTATATAATACGATATCAGCTGCTGAAAATATCTTCCGTTTGTTAATCACTAAGAGTGAAATCGACACAAATGCCCAGGGACAAAGCAGATAAATTTTCAATTTTTAAAATTCTGAAAACAGGAGAACACAGCCTCATGGCTGTATTGGCGATTATCGTCGGTGTCCTGGCAGGCTTTGGCGCCGTCGGTTTCCGCCACCTGATTAACTTTTTCCAGTTGCTGGCATACGGGTCCTCCGATACCCTTATAGAGGTCGTTAAATCGGTCCCATGGCATCTTCGGATCGCTATACCTGCTGTGGGCGGTCTCATTATCGGGCCCATGGTTTATTTCTTTGCCCGGGAGGCAAAGGGGCACGGTGTTCCGGAGGTCATGGAATCGGTTGCAATGCACGGGGGCGTCATTCGCAAACGCATCGTGGCCATAAAAACACTGGTATCTGCGATCTGTATCGCCACCGGCGGTTCTGTGGGACGTGAGGGCCCCATCGTTCAAATCGGGTCGGCCATCGGATCTTTTGTGGGCCAGACCATCAAGACATCGCCGAACCGGATGCGGACGCTTGTGGGGTGCGGTGCCGCCGCAGGAATCGCCGCCACCTTCAATGCACCCATGGCTGGAGCCATGTTTACCCTTGAAATCATCCTCGGCGAGTTCGGCGTGGCGACGTTCAGCCCGATCGTTATTTCATCGGTTATGGCGACGGTGATTTCCAGGTATTTCCTGGGTGATTCCCCGGCATTTATCGTTCCAGTCTACCAACTCGTCAGCGTATGGGAATTCCCCTTGTATCTGGTTTTGGGACTGGCGTGCGCGTTGGTGGGATTCCTGTTCGTCAAAGCGCTTTATTTCACAGAAGATCTATTCGATAATTTCAAATTTCCCGAATATTTGAAGGCCGTGGTGGGAGGGGTAATCCTCGGGTGCATGGGTCTTGCATTTCCGCAGATCCTGGGCGTCGGATACGGCGCCATCGATCTGGCCCTGATTCAGGAATTGTCCTGGTGGCTGATGCTGATATTGGTCCTGGCTAAAATTCTGGCAACGTCCATCACCATCGGATCCGGCGGGTCCGGCGGCATCTTCGCTCCGTCACTCTTTTTGGGCGCCATGATCGGCGGCGCTTTCGGTATGATGGTAAACAGCCTTTTCCCCACCATCACCGCCTCACCGGGCGCTTACGCAATCGTCGGCATGGCTGCGGTGGTCAGCGCAACGACGCACGGATCATTGACGGCCATCCTGATGCTCTTTGAAATGACCGGCGAGTACAAAATTATACTGCCCCTTATGATGACGTGTATCGTCAGCGCCCTAGCCGTACGCAACCTGTCACGGGAATCCATCTATACCCTGAAGCTCGTGAGAAGAGGAATCGATATCCGGGAAGGACGCGAAGTGAACGTTTTAAAATCCATCTCCGTGAAAGAGATCATGAATACGCAGGTCGAAACGGTGACAGAGAAGATGGGCATGGGTAAAATATCGGACCGTGTGTCCAAAAGCCGACACAACAGTTTCCCCGTGCTTGATGATGCAGGAAAGTTAATCGGCATTCTTTCCTATGACGATTACCGGGATGCCATATTCGACGAAGACCTGAAGGATTTGGTCGTCGCCAGGGACTTGGCCACCATGAACCCCGTAACGGTTACCACGGAAAACAACCTGCACGATGCCTTGCAAGTAATTTCACAGAAAGATTTTTCAATCATACCCGTGGTGTCGTCGAAAGACGCTTCTCAGCTGATGGGCGTTATATCGCGCAGGGATATCATCGGAACCTATGAAAAAGCGGTTATCAAAATATCGTTGCTTGACCAGGCGAAATATAATTAAAGATCTTAATGCCGGGGTAATTAATGAAGGTTATCACAATCTTGGGGCTTGATGGTATAATAGCTTTTTGGTAAAATATTTATTTAGTTCACGGAGTATTTCAGCATAATTATTCCTCTCCAGCAAAGGACTTTAAATGGAATTTCGAATACTTAAAAAGAGACTTGATATTGGCAAGCAATTCGATGTTTTCTTGGACAAGGTCAGTGAATCCGGACTATTGTTTAAATCTGGTGTGGATGCATATATGTCCGACAATATTGAATCCTTTGAAAAAAAATCGAAGAAATCATTGAGGCGGAGCATGACGGTGATGCCTTACGTAGAGATTTGGAAGAGACCCTGTATGTTCAAACACTGATTCCAGAATCAAGAGGTGACGTCCTTGAACTTTTAGAAAATATGGATGCACTTCTTGATCGTTTTAAGGGAGCCCTGTGGAAGTTCAACATAGAGCGGCCACAATTAATTAAAGAGTTCGATGACGATTTTAGAGAGCTGACAAGTATTGTAGTTGAGGCCGTTGAAGCGATTGTCCGTTCCTCACGTGCTTTTTTCAAGAACGTCTCATCGGTTGCAGACCACCTACATAAAGTTCCTTATTGGGAGTCACAATCTGATAAAATCGCCTCTAAACTCCAGCAAACTATTTTCAGACGAGAGAGTCTTTCGTTGAGTGAAAAATTGCAATTGCGAGATTTTGTTAGACATATTGACAAGATCGCCGACAGAGCCGAAGACGTTTCAGATAAGTTGCGAATCTATGTAATCAAGCGATCCCTCTAAGGCGGATGATGTTTCTATTTTTTCTTTCAAGTGGCCTTTTTTTAGGCTGGACCCTCGGTGCCAATGATGCTTCTAATGTTTTCGGTACTGCTGTTGGCAGCAAAATGGTTCGGTTTCGAACGGCCGCAATATGCTGCAGTATTTTCATCGTATTGGGTGCTGTCATCAGTGGTGCAGGTGCTTCTCATACACTTGGAAAACTCGGTTCTGTAAACGCAATCGCCGGGGCTTTCATTGTCGCATTCGCAGCCGCCTTTAGTGTTTATTTGATGACCAAGCTCGGTTACCCCGTGTCCACTTCTCAAGCCATCGTGGGTGCCATCATCGGCTGGAACTTTTTCAGTGGCTCTTTAACCGACTATCATACCTTATCAAAAATTTTCATCACATGGATTGCCTGCCCGACACTCTCTGCAATCATTGCGATGATCCTATATAAAATGTTTGTCATGGGCATCTATATATCGAAAATAGATATGTTCAGACTCGATAGCCTAACACGGTACAGCCTCATTATTATCGGTGCTTTCGGAGCATACAGTCTCGGAGCTAATAACATTGCGAATGTAATGGGTGTTTTTGTGCCGGTTTCTCCCTTTTCAGACATTTCTGTTTTCGGGTTATTCAAGCTGACGTCGACACAGCAACTGTTTTTTATCGGTGGAATTGCCATTGCCGTAGGCGTCCTCACGTACTCCAGAAAGGTGATGGAAACTGTCGGTGAAGGAATCATGAAACTTTCACCGGTTTCAGCACTTGCTGTTGTGTCTGCCCATTCTCTTGTTTTGTTTTTATTTGCTTCGCAGGGGTTGGAGGCATTCTTGCTACGTCACGGTTTGCCCACAATTCCTCTGGTTCCTGTTTCCAGTTCCCAGGCCATTGTTGGAGCTGTTATTGGCCTTGGATTGCTCAAACGTGGAAAAGGTATCCGATGGCGGGTTTTAGGTGGTATTGGAAGCAGCTGGATAGTGACACCGATCATAGCAGCTCTGGTAAGTTTTATTGCACTATTTTTTTTACAGAACGTTTTTGAGCAGAAAACCTATCGTCCGGTTTCCTATGCCATCACGTCAGAAGCCATGGCTCGCATCCAAAAGCAAGGCATACCCCTCGAGGATGCTGAAGGTATGATTGAAAAGGAATTTTCAAACGCAGAGCTTTTCAATCGAGCGTTACGAAATCTGAAGAATTTAAAACCGGAAGATCGAGAATTTATTTTGATGTCGGCAGAAATCGATCACATGGAAATTACTATCGAAAAACTTGAAACGATCGGTTTTGATTCGGATTGGATTACCAAGAAGGAAAAAGCTGACTTAGAAAAACTACAGGGTTGGAAATTTAAACACAAATGGCAGATTGATCAAGCACTTGCTGAAATGTCTCCCAATTGGCGGCCGATAGAAAATGAAAAGAAACATAATCAGAGTTTACAGCACAAAATGTCACATATCTATGATAGATTCCGATATCCGAGCAATTAACATGTGATATCATTCGCACTCTTTTTTTAAGAAATTCCCGATTTGTACTACCGAAAAAACCTTCGCATATTGATTGATGCAGGAAATTGGAGATTTGATCAATCCCTATGATGTCTCTAACGTAAAGACTTTGTAACAGAGCTTTCAATAGATAGGTCCTTTAACCAGCTTACATAACACGATAAATCATTGCCTCATCGTCCCGGTCGATCGGTAATGATTTCATTGTCATCATGGAGTAGAAGCCTGGCCGCCTCAGTCACGGTCCGAATGCATTGGGGTGGCAAAAAATCAAGGACAACATCATAATTCTTATCCATGATGGATGCCAGTGCGTTTGGGTCTGCGGCATCTATTCGGACGGCCCTGATATTGACCTTATCGATAAATTCAAATGAATCAAGTAGCTCGCTCTGAATATCTGCACACGTTACTTGATCGACACCTTCATTTCTTGATAGATCATATAGTGCCGCTCTTCCCTGACTGCCACAACCGCCTAAAACGAGCACTTGCATTGTTTGCTAACTCCTAAAAGCTTGTCCGGTTCAAGGTAACCGGCGTTATCGAGGTTCAAGTACACGTTTAAGGCTTCCTGCTATGATAATAATAGTTTTTGCGCTGTATTTGTATTTTTTTACGCCAACAATTCCTCCAATTCTTTCGCCGTGTGCTTTGAAAGTCCTAAATTTTCCATGGTACGTAGCGCTTCACCCAAATAATCCCGATTCATCAACACAGAAACCAGTGTGATCACAGCCGAAATAACCGGTGTCGCTACCCCGACCTGTTCCCCAAGTTTCTGGATGAACACCAGACCATACCCCACATCTTCATTGAAATACCGGTAATCCAAGCTAGCCTGGGCTTTAACCCCAGCAAATCCCGGCGCGGTGATAAATCCGTTGTCATACGTGGCTTCTGTCATATAGCCTTGGATGACGCCTAACTCGGGATCGGGAATGACGTTCACACCCAATTCTTTTCCTATGGCGATCCGTTCTATATCAACCGCTTCGATTAGCCTACCCACCGCAGGAGTAACGCCCTCGTGATAAAAATCGAAATCGCCCATGCTGCGTTCGATTAGCCCGACATTCAAGAGCGTAATCGCGGGATGGATGACCGGGTTGCCGTTCTGCAAGCTGGTCTGGAGTATATTCTTTGCCATGCTCATCGCCGGATAGACATCACCCACCTTCTCCAACACATCATTGGTATGTTGCGCCGGAACCGCGGCCAGGAACAACCCGCCTTTGAGTTTGTTAAATATTTTGATTTTCCCGGGTTCAATCAGTCGAACGGCATACGGCAGCGTCGAAGTCTCTGCAACGACAATGTCTCCATCTCGGAGGTCCAGTCCCGCGCCGTTTTTAAATTCAACACTGCCACCGCAGGAACTTGGGCATACGATTACGACTTGCCCTTGCTTGAGGTATGGCTTACAGGCTTCGGCAAAGGGTTTGGTGCTGTATGCCGGGCCAACGGCATATATGATATCAGCTCCATCCAACGCTTTTTCAATCTCGTGTCCGGCGGAGAC
>RCNG010001766.1_pt1 | contig 10792 bp, 2 predicted proteins | sample 2041371 | NCBI WGS metagenome assembly RCNG01 (sample SAMN09708227, study PRJNA481090) | Marine sediment metagenome, whole genome shotgun sequencing project. | biome: marine sediment; feature: ocean; material: sediment; isolation source: Sewage treatment plant 1 marine sediment (STP1) ... | reverse complement strand
GGAAACGGCGGCTTTGGCGGAGGGGGTGGCGGCAGCGGGGCCGGCACACCCGACGGCGCCTCTGGCCTGGGTGGTTTTGGCGGCGGCAATGGTGGACCTGGGGGCGGGACCGGTAATGTTGGCGGCGGCGGAGGTGGCGGAGCCGGCCTCGGGGGTGCAATCTTCAATGACGGGGGAGTCCTCTCCATTCTCAACAGCACCCTCTCCGGCAACGCCGCCATGGGCGGAAACGGCAGCTCGATATTTGGTTTTACCGGGGGTGCCGGTCGGAGTTACGGCGGAGGGCTCTTCAATCTGGACGGCACGGTCAGTCTGATCAACGTCACCATTGCCTCCAACACCATTGCTGCCGGTACCGGCGAGAATCCCGACGCAGATGGAGGAGCGGTGTTTACCCTGGCCATATCCAATCCCGCCCCGCTTTCCATGAAGAATTGCATCCTGGCCGACAGTGTGGGTGGGGTCGATGTGTCCACCTTTTCCGGATCCCTCACCGGTGCGTTCAATATCATTCCTACCAGTAGCAGTATCAGTCCGGCCCTTATCGTCTCGACCAATAATCCCCTCCTGGGTGCACTGGGCGACAACGGGGGATTAACCTGGACCCACGCTTTGCCGCCGAACAGTCCGGCCATCGACGGAGGAGATCCCGGCGGGGCCGCCGCGGAGGACCAACGGGGTCTTCGCCGAATCGCACTTGGCACCATCGATATCGGGGCCTTCGAGTTGCAGCCCGTTTCCCCAATCCTGAGTTTGTCCATCGACTCCAACAGGGTGACTGAATTGACCTTTACTAACTTCAATGCGGCCTCCTTCACCGTTCTGGTTACCTCCGATCTCCAGGTGCAGTTAAACGAGTGGAGCAATCTGACCTCGGCTGTAGAAGTGTCTCCCGGTCAGTACGAATTCACGGATCCCGATGCAGCGTTTCACTCGAATCGCTTCTACAGGGTCACTTCTCCATAGACTCTGCAGACTGCAGCGCCCAAGACCAAAGGCGGTACCCTTACCTCTTTTTACATCAGCACCACCAACCAACCGGTGCAGAACATCCGCTTGGAGACACAAGGTGTAGCCTCTGGTGCAGCGGCTGGAGGATCAGCGCAAACGCTTGTTGGGGATGTATCGGGCAAACGTCATCTCGGCTGACGTCTACCCGGAAGAAACAAGGCTAAAGACCCAAGTCTGTTCTTCCCGCATCTGCGCGCTTCATCCCGATCTTCCTCCAGAATCCCTCATCGCCTGGCTGGGGAAAGGCGCTGAGGAAAGATTGCCCACGGAACACACGGAAGGGCATGGAAGGTAGACTTCCTGTTCAGCATTCCGTGACCTTCCGTGTCTTCCGTGGGCCCTAAACGGGCTGTTGCTCAGATCTTGTGTCCGTCGAATGGTAGGGCGAGGCGTCCCGCCGAGCCGCAGTTTTGCGCTGAATATCGGCTCGCCCTACCTTTTCTCAATGCAGTCGATTTGGGCAACACGCTGAAAAGGGTTGGCCCCTTGTCCCCCATTTGGGGGACACGGGGGTGTTTTTGAGTCCATTTGGGGTCCCCCATTTTTTGCCCGAACTCACCCCTTTAGGGGACTAGGCGGCGAGACCGTCGGCCGACTATCGTTGTGTACATCAAACAATGCACACGAAACTCGACCGGGGAAGGATGATGGCATCCGGGCAATGCAAACACCTCCTGGCGGGGTGCGTGCTGCTTGCTGCCCTTCCTGTCACGGCCCAGTGGGTCACGGAAACGGTTGAACTGGATGCCGGCTGGAATGCGGTGTTTCTGCACGTCGATTCTTCGCACCTCGAGCTCGACAGCTGGATCGGTTCGGACACCAACAACCCGATCACCCAGATCTGGCGCTGGAGTCCACCCGACTCGGTGCAGTTTGTCGATGCGCCCCAAAACCCGATCCAGCCGGTCAGCGGCTGGGTGAACTGGGTTCGAAACGATCCGGAGTCCGCCCTTCATCTGCTGGCAGGGGACACGGCCTATCTGGTCGAATCCGCTTCTGTGTATACCTGGTCGGTGAAAGGGCGTCCGGTGCCGCCTCGCCGGGAATGGAACGGCGATGGCCTGAACTTGCTGGGCTTTCCTACCGTACCGGTCAATCCGCCCAAGTTTGATGCGTTCATCGCCCAGGCTTCCGAATTGCAGGCCCAGGAGGTGGAGATCTACCGCTACGCCGGGCTGGTGTTGGACTCCACCAACCCGGCCCGCATCTTCCCCAGCCTATATCGCGCGAGTTCGGTGGTGCGGGGAGAAGCGTTCTGGATTCGATCCGGCACGGTTTTTAACCGATACTTCGGGCCCTTTGAGGTGGTGTTGTCGGGTTCGGACGGGATCCAGTTCTACGAGCGACTGAGCATCGGCAGTCTGAGGCTGCGCAATTATTCGCCGAATCCGCTCACCGTTTCGATGGAGCTGCTTGCCTCGGAAGCGGTGCCCAGTGGCCAACCGGCGATTGCGGGCATCCCGCCGCTGCTGGTGCGTGGCAGTTTGGATTTCGCGACCCAGTCCTACGGCTACAGCGAGCTTCCGGTGGGGGCGCTCAATGCGCAGAGCTGGACCCTGGCCCCGCGCGACGAGGAGGGGTCTGAGGTGGAAGTGGTGCTCGGTTTTGACCGGTCGGTTATCACCGAGCCGGAAGGAAGCTTGCTGGCAGGTATTCTTCGCATCACCGATTCCATTGGCCACTCCCGGATCGATGTCCCGGTATCCGGAACGGTCGGATCGCAGACGGGGCTATGGGTGGGCGAGGCACTGGTGACCCAGGTCGGCCAGTACCTCAAGACCTACCAGGATGGGGCGGTGGCGCCGATCGTCACCACCAACGGGTCCACCGTGGTCACCAACGACCTGGTGATTGCCACCAATGGAAATTACGTGATCACCAACGTGGTGACCGACCTGGCGGACGTGCCTACCTGGTATCCGCTACGGCTGATCGTGCACAACCCGACCCCGGTCGCCCCGGTCCTGCTCCAGCGGGTGTTCTTCGGCATGAATACCCAATCGAACCTGGCGCTTTCGAAGCAGGAGAACGTGTTGGACCCGGACCAGCTGGACAGTGCCCGGCGGATCAGTGCCACCCATCTCCCCTGGACGGAGGACAACAACGGGTGGACGTTTAACGGTCCCCTGGATCAGGGGAGCATCATCACCGCCTCGGTGTTCAACCACTTTACCGACCAGCGTTCGAATCCCTTCCTGCATACCTATCATCCCGACCACGACAACCTGGACGCTCCGTTCAAGACCGAGCTGGCTCAGGGTTCCGAGTCCTACACCCTGGAGCGTGACATTCGGATCGAAGTGAACCCGCCCGGCACCAATTTCTTCAGCCGGATTTCCGGCGGCGAAACGCTGACGGGCGACTACTACGAAGACCTTCGCGTGATCGGCCTGGCCCGCGCGGGGGGAACCAATGACACCCGCGCGCTCCAAGTGCGTGGCGTCTTCCGGTTGGACCGCATCTCCGAGATCTCCACCCTGACAGAAAATCCCTGACCCGTATTTACCATGAACACGAAGCTGACCCGGAGGAATCCCCTCATGAAAACAATGCAACGATCCAACCAACGAACTTCGCTGTCGATACTGTGGATGGCCCTGGCAACGCTCGGTCTGACCGTCGGCACTCGGGCTGCGGACGCACCCCCGGAACGCATGACCTACCAGGGATTCCTGGTGGACGGCAACGGCACGGCCCTGGGGAATGCATCGCCGGAGAATTTCGATGTGATCTTCAGGATCTTTGTCGGCCAGACCGGGGGCGACCCCCTGTGGGCGGAGCAACAGACGATCACGGTGGACAAGGGGTATTTCAGCGTGCTGCTGGGCGAAGGCGGAGACACCGGCCTGGGGGAACTGCGGCCTGACCTCTCCACCGTATTTGCCGGCCCCGATGCGTCCGACCGGTATATTGGCATTAGCGTAAAAGATCTTCCGGTCAACGGCACCAACCTGGATATTCTGCCGCGGTTGAAGTTGGTGTCTTCGCCCTATGCCTACCTGGCGGCCCGGGCGGTGTCGGTGGCAAACAATGCCATTGGTTCTGACCAGGTCGCAATCGACTCCCTGACCGCGAGTGACCTGGCGGCGAATTCGGTCGGTTCTTCCGAAGTGGTGGATAACTCCCTCACTGCGAACGACCTGGGCGCCGGTTCGGTCGGCTCTTCCGAAGTGTCGGATAACTCGCTCACCGCGAACGACCTGGCGGCCAACTCCGTAGGCAACAGTGAGCTGGCGTCCAATCCGAAATTCGATGGGTATGTCGGCGTCAACCAGCTGTTTAGCGATGTCACCTTGACCGTCCGTGATGGGGGGGGGCATAGCTGGGTCATACTTGCAGAGAACTCCAGTGGGGGCGACCTCTTCAGCGTCTTGCCCAATGGCTCGGTAGCCGTCAATGGCAATGTGCTTACGGTTGCCGGAAAGCATGTCCCGAACGCTGAGGAGCGGCTGCGGATCGTACGGGGGGCAGGGACTGCCAATACGACGGTAGGGGGATCGAACTCCCCAATTTATGGAAGCGGCTTTACCTATACGAAAATCAGTCAGGGAGTTGTGGATGTTTCCTTTAACACGTCTTTTTCAGGCATTCCCACCGTGACTGCCAATCCGATATCCGCTGGTGCAATTTTTTGCGGGCTGGAAAATTTGAGCACGAGTGGATTCAGGATCGTCATGTATGACACCGGTAACAGTGGCCGGGACTGGCCCTTCAATTTCATCGCCGTCGGTCCACGCTGAGCGCCGTTGCTCAATAGTACGCAGGATACCGAATCAGACGATTCATAGAAGAATGAACATGAAAAAGGCTGGCCAAAAGAGACAGGCAATGGGACTCGACGCCATCGTGCCCGAATGGGTGTGGGGCGGTCCTCCCCTGTTGCGCGCACTCTGGCCGGCGCTGATGGTTCTTTTTCTTCCTTGCTCCCTTCTCGCGCAGACCCCGGTGTTGCCCCTGGAGATTCGGCAGGATCAGACCCGCTATAACTTGCAGTCGACCAATGGGGTGCCCCTGTCCGACGTGGTGGGGAATCCGCCGGGATCCGACGGTCGGGCCTCCGTCACTCCCCTGGTCCCGACTCCGAACCAGTTCAGCAGCCTGGTTTCGTATGGGGCGGTCGCACCCAATCCCCCCCCCTCCGGCGCCGCCGCATCGATCCCCGGGGGCGTCTTAGTGTTGAAGCGCGCCCAGGTGGGGGCGCCGTTTCTGAACCGGCCGATCTCGTTTTTGCTGGGTTCGGTGATCGGCGCACCCCTGGAAGACTACCTGGGGGCCCTGCAGCCCGACAATACCCATTGGCTGGCGGAACCCTTCAGCACCAATCAACATGTCAATGCCGCCTACTACTGGAGCCCCCACGCCGAAGAGGTATTTGCCATTCAGCCCGGCCCCATTTCTGTCACCTGGGTGCAAGCCGCGCCCTATGCGGTGGGCACCGAACCCGTGTATCAGAATGAGTTGGGGGTGGGGCTCGGCATCCCCTCGTTTGTGACCAACGGGGCCAATGTGTTCCTGCTGAAGACCGAGTCCTATATCGTCTCCGGCAGTGCGATCAAGGCGCCCCGCAGGATGTACTGGACGCAAAAGGGATTCCAGAAGGCGGGCAAACCGGTGACGGTCCCGGCCGCCAGGGTGGGCGCGGTGAACATCGTCTACAACAACACCACGTTCACTCGTACGGTGCCGGAGGAGTATGTGGGCATCGGCGCTACCCAACCCGGTGAAGGGGGAACCAACGCGCCATTGCCGGAGCTGCGAACCCTCTGGTACGACCAGCAGCTCGAACAGATCTATGCCTACAACCTCGAAGGCCGGGTGTTTGTGGAATTCCTGGGGGATCTCAAGCCGGACAATGTGACCCGGGAACACATCGGGTTTGAGATTGTCGAAGTGGGAAAACAAGCGGTTCCGTTCGACCTCGTGTCCGACCTGGGTGAGCGGTTGATTCCGCCCACTCCGGGCACTGTTGACGACCTGTTTGCCGAACCGGTGCTGCAAGAGGCCGGAGACGCCTTCGGCTATGAAAACAGCGTGGCCGGTAGTGAATTTCTGGAGCTGTACGCCGCCCGCGAAACCGTCAACCCCAATGACTACCTGGTCTACTGGATGCAGGAGAGTGAGGTCGCCGGTATCAAGTGGCCCAAGTACTTCGCCCGCTACCAGATGATCTGGCCGGACGATGTGGCGAAGTACAGTCACTACGTCCGACCGCGGGCCGCCACCGAGGCGGAAGCGGAGGAGACCGCGGTGCAACTGGCGGCGGAAACGATCCCCGCGATTGAATACCAGGATGCGCTGGACCGCCCCCGAGGCAAAATTACGGCAGACAGCCGGTTCTATACCTGGCTGGACCTGGCCCAACCCCTCCATCGGACACTGCTGCGGTTTACCGCAGGCGAAAGTGTGGCCTTTGAGCGGGTCTATTCCTGGTTGGATGAAACCCTGATCACCACCAATCTCGCCGGGACGGCCGCCACCAACCTGACGTCCGTCGCGGATTACCTTGCTTACCCGGCGGTCCTCGCCAGCTACCAGGCGGCCTACGCCGACTACCTGGTGGATCTTGCCGACTACCAGGCCGCGTTCGCCACCTATACCGCTGAACTACCACGCGGGGTGAACGGGACGTGGAGGCTCCGCATCGGCAATCAAGGCACAGAAGGCGGAACGATCGATTCCTGGGCGGTGATGGTGGAGACGACGACGCCCGGCACCGGCACCGTGAATACGAACGAGTTTGCCGGCTCTGCCTACACCATTCCACCGAACAACACGCAGCCGTTTCAGGGAATTACGGTGTCTGGAATCACCAATGCCGTAACCTCGGTGCAGATCGAGCTCAATGGATTTTCCCACCCCAGTCCGGCAAGTCTGTTTCCCATCGTGTACGGTCCCACGAATGCGCTCACCTTTCTGTGGAGCCTGGCGGGCGGGAACAATCCCGTCAGCGCTCTGGACCTGGTCTTTGACGACGCCGCGGCGACGCTCATTCCCGCGAATCTGGTTTCCGGAACCTACAAGCCATCATCAGGGTCTCCGCTGGCCGGGCAACTGTTGCCTGCACCGACCGCTCCCATCGCACCGATCGAACCCGTGGCTCCGGCAGATGCCAGCACGCCCTGGCCCGACGCGTTCACCATGCCGCGGGTGGTGACCCAGGCGGTGGAGGTTGGGCAACGCATCTCGGCACCCTCCGGCGAAGTGGGAGATGCCGGCGGAGAGGACTACCTGGCGGGGCACCTCAACCTGAGTGCAGGCACCCTGTACAATGTGAATGCCTACGTGGACCCGTTCACTATCGGGTTCCCGGCAGCGAACCTGGGCGCGATTATCCCGGTGAATGCAATTCCAGGGGCGAACGAGCTGGAGGCCTGGTGGTTCCGGGAGAACAACGTCAATGCGGGCGTCAATGCAGGGGATGCATCCAAGGGGTTTTCTACCATCTATTGGCCGTCGGTGATCGGCCGCTACACCATCGAATGGCCCACCGCTCCGCGAGAAATCGTGATGGCCAGCAAACTGGGGGGAGAAAACCTAAGTCCGCTGGAGGCCCAGGGAACGATTTATGTGCAGAACGACCCCGCTCTGGACGGATACAATCCGAACGAGGAACACGCCCTCATGTCCGGCGGCACACCGTTCGCTACCCGCGACGACTTGAACATCACCACCAATGGTCCCGGCTATTCCTCGGAACCCTTTGTCCTGGTGGGCTACACTGAGGCAGATGAACGTCCAGCGGTGACCCCCTTCAAGGTGCTCCGCGAAAAACCGGAAGCCGGGTACGTGTTCGACTATATCACCCCTGCCGGACAGTTGTTGCAGCCGCCGCCGCCCTTGACCTTCCTGCCCAAGCCGGTGGAAGGCAGCGGGGACAACGCGGTGAACTACAATACCGAGCCCACCAGCCTGTCCGGCGACCTGCCGGTTGGTTGGGTTGAAGGAACCCACGCAGGAACCTATGGACACTACAAAGGCTTTACCTACCGCGATCGCAACGAGGATTTCTGGGTCTACCGCGGACTGCATGCCGGACGGCCCGCGCTGGAGGCGGGGACCTATGTGTCGGGGACCGGTACTTTCATTCCGCTGACCAACGCGGTCGCGGCTGCAAACACCCCGTTCCGCTTCAGCCTGCATACGTCCCGCCAAGACCAATACCTGACCCTGACGGTAACCGGCCAGCCGGGGTGGTTGTCCATCGACAACCTCTCGCTGACCGGCACGCCGGGCACCAATGATGTGGGAGTGGGCAGCACCCTGACCGTGGTGGTCGAGGATCGCTTCGATGTCGGCGCAGTCATCACCAATGTCCTCAGCCTGTCGGTGCAGCCGGAATTCTCAGCGGTCCAGACCCAGTCCAACCTGGTGATCGCCAGCACCAACCCGTACACCGGTAACACGGTTGATTTCTCCACTCGCCCGCCCTACCTCGCGCAGTCGCCGAACGTCACCAACAGCTTTACCCTCCAGTACTACTACAAGACTGCGGACGGATTTGCCTGGCCGGGCGTGGCTACCCCTCCGGCGGTGGGCAGCATCGTCCCGTACCTCCGGGCGGTGGATACCAACACCATGCAATTCGTCGGCAGCCCGGATTCAAAAACGGAGGCGCTGGAAATTGTGTACCGGCCGGTGTGGCCGGTGGTGGATCCCGCGGACAGCTCCAAGCCGCTGCCGACCTTGCAGTTCGGAGCCACCCAGACCGAGGCGGACAATGATCTGCCCGGGGTCCGGGATTGGAAGACCGCCCATGTGCTCTACCAGCAGTCGATCGCCGCGGACATGACCAAGATCAACTACAGCGCGGTGCTGCACGATCCCACCGTGATCAAACTTTCCAACATCACCAATCACATGGAACGGGTTCCCGGTGGCGTGAAGACCGAGCTCCTGCGGGGGAGGGTCTATTTCCCCAACCTGCCGCCTCACCTGGGTCAGCGGCTATACCTCGATCCCAACCGGGGCGCACAAGGCAGCCTGGTCCTGGCCGGTGAATTCAAGGACGAGATTTTGGGGGACAAGTACCTCCAGTTGAATCTGCTCCGGGGCCTGGATTTGCAGGCCGCCTATGACTTGTGTCCCGACAGCAACCCGGTGGAAAGACAGGAATGGGAAAACGCGGTCGACGCCCTGGTGGCCCAGGTGGAGACCTTTTACGAGGATCCGGACCAGCCGGGGACCTATATTCCCAATCCGGCGTTGACCGAATTTGTCGGGGTGGGGGACCCGGTGGAGATCCGCAACGACAACGTGCCCCGCGATTCCTACGCACTGTCCGCGACCGGACCGGGGGAGGGCTATCTCTGCCTCCTGGAAAACAGCGGCACGGCCTTCACCGATCCGGGGGAACCGGTAGCGATGAAGATCTTCAAGGTCGGTGGACCGGATCTGTACCGCGGTGAATTGAAAATCATCGCCGCGGACAACCCGCTCAGTGAATTGGTGACCTTCCAGCACACCGCCGACCTGGCCGCGCGCTCCGATGAGTTCGAGTATGAGTGGAAGATCGCCGCTCCGGTCGACGGGTTCCCCCCGCTGGTCGATTTTGCCATGAGCCGCTACCTGCCGCTGGTCGACGGCTCGGACCTGCCCCGCTACACCCTGGGTGGAGCCGGCATCCAGGCGCTGGGCGACAACTACGTCGTCATGCGGTATCGGGCGACCGACTTGGATCATCCTTTGGTGGGCCAGTGGTCCGAGTGGACAACGCCGGCCCTTGCGGAAGGCTGGATCAAGCGGGTGCTGGCAGGCATCAATCCCTTCAGTCAGCGCGTCACCGACCTGTTCAACAACCGGGTTAACACCGACGTGAGTATCCTGACCCAGGCCGGCACTCGCTGGGAAGGCGACATCGCGCTGAACCTGGATACCATCAATGACTATGGCCTGATCGAGATCTACGAAACGGTGTTGCGCCGGGGTCGCTTGCTGAGTATCGAAGCCGGCTTCAACTATGGCCCCGCCAACGATGCCCTGCTGCTGGCCGCCGGGTATCTGAACGACCTGTACATGATGCTCGGTAATGAAGCCTGGGCCGATGCCGCCAACCCAACCATCGGCATCGGCACCGCGGACAATACCTACGGAGACATTGCCACCGCGCTGTTCTCCTTCAAGGGGCAACAGGCCTCGCTGCTGGAGGAAGAACTGGCCCTGCTGCGCGGCCGGGACGATGTGTTCCAACCCGGGGTGGAGGTGCGGCCCATCTACAACCGGCTGATCTGGAACTACACCCGCGGCATCGACGCCGGTGAAGTGATCTATGCGCTCAATTACAACATCCTCGAGAATCCGGATCTCGAACCGGACGGTGTCATCGATGCCGAGGATGCCGCTCACATGTATCCCCAGGGACACGGTGATGCGTACGGGCACTACCTCACCGCACTCAAAGGGTACTACTCCCTGCTGATGAATGATAAATTCGATTGGGTACCGCGGATCGAGGCGGTCAACATCCTGAGCACCCCGGTGTCGGTGGACTATCAGGACGAACGAAAATTTGCCGCGGCGGCGGCGGCCCTCGCGCGGGCCGGCCGGCAGGTCTTCGACTTGACCTGGCGCCAGGAATACCAGTCGGTGGACAACGCAGGGTGGGAGCACTTTGCCGATACCCGGGAGCATCCCCAGCAGCGACTTCATCGAGCCCATACGGCGCATCATGCGCAGCTGCTTGAGGAAGTCGTCCATGGTCATCTTGCCCTGGGCGATCTTGTCCTGCATCGCCAGCGCTTCTTCTTCGCTGACCTGTTCCTGAGCTTTTTCGACGAGGCTGACC
>RCNG010001765.1_pt1 | contig 10799 bp, 7 predicted proteins | sample 2041371 | NCBI WGS metagenome assembly RCNG01 (sample SAMN09708227, study PRJNA481090) | Marine sediment metagenome, whole genome shotgun sequencing project. | biome: marine sediment; feature: ocean; material: sediment; isolation source: Sewage treatment plant 1 marine sediment (STP1) ... | reverse complement strand
ATTTTTTCAGACACTCGGCATACTACATGTATGGCCTCGTTCCTGAAAAAATACTACGCCTTGTATATGAACCTTTTTACTTAGCCATCCATAGTTGAATTTGAACTTTTTACGAAAACGTCTAAATCGGATTGTGACAGGATCATGTCTTGCGTTTGCCGACCGCCTTGATCCCTGCCAGGGAAAAACGGGTGATATGATCGGCCAAGCGTTTGATCAAATCATGGGAGAGGGATTGGCCCAGAAGGTACTCCAGATCACTGCGCCTGATGGTCAGAAGGACACGGCACTGGTTGATGATGCTCATCTCGCAGAACAGGACCGTTTCATCAGTGGCTTTTGTTCCCATAATTTTACGGATGATCCCTATCACTATCTGTCGCCGGGGCTCGATCAGGTCGTGCCAGATGTCATGTATCAGCCCGGTGGGGTTGGCCAGTTCCATCAAATACAAGCGGGTAAACTGGCCCTGATCGCTCTGCTCTGTGAAGTTTTGTATGAGGGAGTGTATGTAAATTTGCAGCTGCTCTTCCGGCGAAGTGATAGTGGAATCAGGTGGTTTGGGTCCGGCAAATTTTTTAAATGTTTCTTGCCATGCCTCGGTGTACAGGGCGGCCTTATCACCAAAATAATAATTGACGGCAGCCACGTTGGCACCGGCCCGCCGGCAGATATCCGCCACCTTGGCAGCGTGGTAGCCTTTTTCTGCGAAAACCTCACAGGCAGCCTCCAGCAATCGGTTGCGCGTTTCCTTCCCATCTTCTCTTTGGGCCATGACAAATGTCCTTTACTTTAGGTTATAGTTGAAGCCGGAATTCTTAAATAGAAATTTAGATTTTTTGCTTGACATCGATGATAAATATCATTATTTTTGCGTTTTTAAATGACCATTTTAAATAATCGTTTGAATTTGTCAAGGGTTTTTGCTATGATTGATTGGAAAAATTAATTTACCCGACGTGGAGTCATGGAAAAATGAAACACAAAGACAGTTCCAATAACCCCCGATTAACATGTCTTGAAGCGCCTCTCGACTGTCAGTATCGACGGTTGCGGCTGGACAAAGCCAGCGCTCGCACCGTTTACCCAGTCCTCCTTGCCATGCTGCTAATGTTGACTTTCCCCTGGAGTGCGTTGGGCGGCCCTCCGGGACCGGGTGGCGGACCGCTGCCCCTGGTGACGGTTGCGGCAGTCACAGAGCAGGATGTCAACCCACCGACGGAATATGTGGGCCATATGGAGGCCGTCCAGACCGTGGACTTGCGGGCACGTATCGAGGGTTTTCTGGAACAGGTCAAGTTCAAGGAAGGAAGTGATGTGCGTGCCGCCGATCTGCTCTATGTCATCGAGCAGGCGCCTTACCAGGCCAAGGTTGACGCCGACACTGCCAGTGTGACTCAGGCAACAGCGACCTTCACCAAGGCTCATCAGTATCTGGAACGGGTCCGGACGGTTCGCTCCGGCGGAGTGTCCGGAGCAGATATCGACGATGCCGTGGCCGAAGAACTTCGGGCCAGGGGTAAGCTCGAAGAGGCCAAGGCCAATCTTGATCGTTCCCGACTCGACCTGGGATACACCACGGTCAGGGCGCCAATCACCGGACGCATCGGACGCACAGCTTTCACCAGGGGTAACTTGGTGAATCCCGCATCCGGACCTCTGGCCCGGATTGTTCAGATACATCCCATCCGTGTTGTTTATTCGGTCAGCGAAAACAATCTTGTCGCCATCAAGATGGCCCTTAAAGACGCCGCCCGTGGTAAAAAAAACCCCATGCTGGCACCGCGAATTAAACTGCCGGGGGGTCAAGTTCTCAAAACTTCCGGGCAGATAGATTTCGTGGACAACACCGTGGACCCGGGCACCGGAACCATCGCAGTGTGGGCTCTGTTTGATAACCCGGACGGCACATTGCTTCCGGGGCAATATGTCACCATCCTGGTTGCCAGAAGCCAACCTGAGCTCATGACGGTGGTACCCCAATCGGCGATTTTGGAAGACCAAGACGGACGTTATGTCCTGTTGGTGAACGATCAAAACCAAGTGGTCATGCGACGGGTCAAAACCGGACCTGTGATCGGTGTCAACTGGGCCATCGAATCGGGTCTGGCCGTAAATGAGAGGGTCATCGTCCAGGGAGTACAGAAGGTTCGTCCCGGTATGGCGGTAAAAACCATCATCCAGGGCCAAAAGCGAGGGGGGTGATGTATGGTTTCAAGAATATTCATTGAACGGCCGCGTTTAGCGGCGGTGGTCTCTATCATTATTACCATCGCCGGTCTCATCGCCCTTTTTAATATCCCGGTGGCCCAGTACCCGCAGATTACCCCTCCGGAAGTCCGGGTCACCGCCGTCTATCCAGGTGCCAGTGCCAAGGTGTTGGCCGACACCGTGGCTGCCCCCATTGAAAAAGAGGTCAACGGCGTCGACAACATGCTCTATATGTCCTCTTCCTGCTCTAACGTCGGTACCTACAGCCTTAGCGTCACCTTCGCGGTGGGCACAGACCCGGACATCGACCAGGTCAATCTGCAAAACCGGGTGCAACTGGCCACTTCCAAACTGCCCCAGGAGGTGGTGGCCCAAGGCATTAATGTCCGCAAACGATCTTCCAATATGATGGCCGTCATCGCTTTTTATTCACCGAAAAAGAGCCGAGATATGCTTTTTTTGAGCAACTACGTCAGTAATGACGTGAAAGACGCCATCGTACGGCTCAAAGGAATCAGTGACGCCTTCATTTTCGGGGAAAAAGAGTACTCGGTCCGCGTTTGGATGGATCCCCAGCGTCTTACCGCCATGGAAATGACCGCGGACGATGTCATCGGCGCCATCCGCAGCCAGAACATCCAGGCGGCGGTGGGTGCCGTCGGTCAGGAACCGACAGCTCAGAGTCAGCAGGTCCAGTTCACCCTGCGGGCCAAGGGCAGGCTCACTGATATTGAGGACTTCAAAAACATTATTATCCGTAGCAATAGTCAAGGAGGGCTGGTGCGGGTGCGTGATATTGCCAGAGTGGAATTGGCCGCAAAATCCTACGGCCACACCGATATGCTTAACGGCAAACAGGCAGCGGTAATGGCGGTATATCGGTCAACCGGCGCAAACGCCTTGGAAACCATGAAAGCAGTGAGGGCCGAGCTTAAGCATCTCGCCAAACGGATGCCGGCCGATGTTCAATACGAGATGATTTTAGACACCACCAAGTACGTGTCCTCGGCCATCGACGAAATTGTCAAAACCCTGGGGCTGACCGCATTTCTGGTCATTCTGGTGGTCTTTGTTTTTCTGCAGGACTGGCGGGCTACCCTTATTCCGGCGGTGGCTATCCCGGTATCGCTTATCGGCACCTTCGCAGTACTTCTGGCCCTGGGCTATAATGCCAATACCATCTCGCTATTTGCACTGATCATGGCCATCGGCCTGGTGGTGGACGACGCCATCGTGGTGGTGGAAAACGTCCACCGGGTTATGAAGGATGAAGGTCTGGCCCCGAAAGAGGCGGTTATCCGGGCGATGGGGCAAGTGACCGGCCCAATCATTGCCACCACTCTTGTGCTCTTCGCGGTCTTCTTGCCGGTGGCTTTTATGCCTGGCATCACCGGCCAGCTTTACCGGCAATTCGCGGTGACCATGTGCACCTCGGTGTTGATTTCCGCCATCTGCGCCTTGTCCTTGAGCCCGGCAATGTGCGCCACCGTGCTCAGGATGCCACGACCCCATACCCGGGGTCCGTTTGGCTGGTTCAACCGCTTTCTTGAATCGGCCCGGCGCGGCTACGTGACCGGTTCCGGCTGGTTGATTCGCCGCATAGTGATCACCGTTCTCATACTGGCCGGGATCGTTAGTTCTACCTGGTTCATATTTTCCCACAGCCCTACCAGCTTTCTGCCACAGGAGGACCAGGGTTATTTCTTTATAAACGTCCAATTGCCGGAGGCTGCCACTCTTTCCCGCACCTCCGCTGTGTTGCAGCGGATCACCGGCGATATTAAGGCCATTGACGGGGTAAAGGATGTTATTGGGGTGGCAGGTTTCAGTTTACTCAGCGGCGACGCTAACAACGTTGGCTTTGGCGTTACAATACTTAAACCCTGGAGCGAGCGGAAACGCCCCGATCAGCAGCTCGGCGCCATCGTTGGCCAAGCCCAGGGCAAACTTGCCGCTATTATCGAGGCCAACAGCTTTGCCTTTGCGCCACCGCCGATTTTGGGGCTCGGCACCAGCGGTGGTTTCGATTTCAGACTCCAGGCCCGGGAGGACCAGAGCCCCCGGGAACTCTTCGGTGTTGCTCTGTCGCTGATGATGGCCGCCAACCAGGACCCGACACTGATGCGGGTCTTCACCACCTATACGGCCAATACGCCCCAGCTTTTTGTGGACGTCGACCGTACCCGGACTGAATATATGAAAGTTCCGGTCAGCCGCATATTCTCTACCCTGCAAGCACAATTGGGCTCCGCCTATGTCAACGATTTCAATCTCAAAGGTCGCACCTATCAGGTCAAAGTACAGGCCGAAGCTCCATTCCGAGACACGGCAGCGGACATCAAGCGCCTCTATGTAAGGAGCGATACAGGTAAGATGGTGCCTCTGAAGAGTCTGGTCAAATTGAAGACCATTCTCGGCCCGCAATTGGTTAAACGCTATAACCAGTTCGCCAGTGCCCAGTTTAACGGTAACGCCAGACCGGGTTTTTCCTCCAGTCAGGCTATGGCGGCCATGGAACGGCTGGCCGCAAAAATAGTGCCGCCGGGCTTTAGTTATGACTGGTCATCCATGTCCTATCAGGAGCGCCAGGCCGGTGGCCAGGTTGCTGGCCTCTTCGGCCTGGCCCTCATCTTTGCCTATCTCTTTCTGGTTGGACAGTACGAGAGCTGGAATATCCCGCTATCTATCATAATATCCATCCCAGTGGCGACCCTTGGAGCTTTGGCCGGCCTGTGGTTTTTAAACATGCCTCTCTCCATCTATGCCCAGATCGGTCTGGTGTTGCTGATAGGTCTGGCGGCCAAGAACGCCATCCTCATCGTCGAGTTCGCACAGGAACGGCGTAAGGATGGCCTCTCCATCATTGAGGCCGCGGTGGACGGCGGCAAAATCCGTTTCAGGCCGGTGCTTATGACCTCGTTTACCTTCATTCTCGGAGTGTTGCCCATGGTGATCGCCACCGGAGCCGGCGCCGGCAGCCGCCGGGCCATCGGCACCACGGTCTTTTCCGGTATGCTGATCTCGACCATGTTCGGTATCTTCCTGATACCTGCCCTTTATTACATTTTCCAGACAGGTCGAGAAAAAGGACATGCCTGGCGAGCGCGGCACAGTCACAATATAGAGAACGGATCCCCCGATCCATTTAATGAAAACGAAACAGGGTGAAATAGCCATGAAATACGTACCCATCAGACGATACACCGATAAATCGGCCTTCAGCAGAGCCTGCTGCTCCTGGACCTTTCTTGCCATGAGCATCATCGTTTTGGTCTTGACCGGATGTGCAGCCGTTGGGCCGGACTATACCCGGGTGAAGCCCGACGCGCCGGATGAATGGCACACTGAGCTCCAGGGCGGCCTGGCCTCCGGTTCGCTGGAACCCGAAACCTTGACCCACTGGTGGAGCACGCTGAACGACGCAGAACTCGACAGCCTTGTAACACGTGCTGTTAAAGGCAATCTGGATCTGAAAAACGCCCGAGCCAGAGTCCGTGAGGCTCGGGCTTTGCGGGGCATTAGTGAGGCAAATCTATTTCCGACCCTGGATGCTTCGGCATCAGCTTCAAAACAACGTAGCAGTGAAAACAGCGGAACGGGAACTGAAAGCAAACTTTATACGGCCGATTTTGACGCAGGTTGGGAACTGGACGTTTTTGGCGGAGTGCGCCGCTCGGTGGAAGCGGCCCAGGCGAGTCTCGAAGCAACACAGGAAGACCTGTACAACGTTCTGGTGAGCCTGTTGGCCGAAGTGGCCCTGAACTATGTGGAGTTAAGGACCTTCCAGGCCCGTTTGGCGGTGACCGAGGCCAATATCAAAACTCAGCAGGAAACTTATGACTTGAACCAATCGCGTTACCAGGCAGGGATCATCGATGAGTTGCCCGTGCAACAATCTTTGCGCATACTGGAAAGCTCCCGTTCCCAGATACCGGCCCTGAAGACTGGACTGGAGGCAGCTAAAAATCGTCTGGCGGTCCTGCTGGGGGAGCAGCCTGGAAAACTTCATCGGGAACTGGCCGCGAGACAACCCATTCCGGAATTACCGAAAACAGTGGTTATCGGGATTCCGGCCGAGACCCTGCGCCACCGGCCTGATATCCGCCGAGCCGAACGCAACCTGGCGGCCCAGACAGCCCGCATCGGCGTTGCTACGGCGGACCTCTATCCCAAATTTAGGTTATTTGGCACCATTGGCCTTGAGTCTCTTTCCAGCGGAGACTTCTTGGAATGGGGCAGTCGAACCTGGAGAATCGGGCCAGGCATTTCCTGGAATATCTTTCAAGGCGGTGCCATCCGGCAGAATATCGAAGTTCAAACCGCCCGTCAGGAGCAGGCCCTGATCCAATATGAAGCGGCTGTGCTCAGGGCCCAGGAAGAGGTGGAAAATGTCCTTGTGGCCTATGCCAAGGAGCAGCTTCGACGGGAATCCCTCGCCAAAGCCGCGACCGCAGCCCAGCGAGCTGCTCTAGTGGCTCAGGACCAGTACCAGGCAGGTCTGGTGGATTTTAATAATGTGCTGGACGCTCAACGCTCGCTTCTTATCTTACAGGATGAACTGAATCAGAGTAATGGAGCCGTGATCACCAACCTGGTGCGTCTCTACAAGGCCCTCGGCGGCGGCTGGGCGTCTGTGGAGCCTGCTTCAATGCCTCGAAAGAAATAGGTTAAAAAAGTGACCAATATCAACCATAAAGGAAACAACGATATAGGGAGAATATTAGGTGTTGACCGCTCTTCGAAGGGGAGTAGACGCCTTAAGTTCTGGGCCGGCATCATTATTGTACTGCTGGCGACAATCTTTGCCATCATCGCGTTTTCTTATAAAAACACCGGCAGCACACAGCGATACAGAATCCAGAAAGCCGAAAGAGGAAACTTAACCATCACCGTAACTGCTACCGGCAACCTTGAGCCAACCAATGAGGTTGATGTGGGCGTCGAGGTATCCGGAACGATCAAGACGGTGGAAGCCGACTACAACCAGGGTGTGAAGGCGGGACAGGTGCTGGCCCGGCTGGACACATCGAAGCTTACGGCGCAAGTTCTCCAGGCAAAGGCCTCCCTTAAATCGGCCCGTGCCAGGGTATTAAGGGCCAGAGCCGATGTCAGACAAACCAACTTAAAACTTGCGCAATTTCAAAAAGCCCGAAAATCGAGCGGCGGCAAGGTACCCTCCCAGGTCGAGATGGATGGGGCCGAAGCGGCCCTTGCCAGGGCGCAGGCCGATGAGTTAAGTGCACTGGCGGATGTATCTAAGGCCGAGGCCGAACTTACTTTCAACGAGACCAATCTTTCCAAGGCCACCATCCGCTCCCCCATCGACGGTATCGTCCTGTTACGACGGGTGGAGCCAGGACAGACGGTGGCCGCCTCTTTGCAAACCCCGGTTCTTTTCACCATTGCCGAAGATCTGACCATGATGGAGCTGCATGTGGACGTGGACGAAGCCGATGTGGGGCAGGTGAAGGGGGGTCAAACGGCCGTTTTTACGGTTGATGCCTATCCGGACCGCAATTTCTCTGCACAAGTCACCGAAGTTCGTTTTTCACCCAGAACGGTCGAGGGGGTGGTTACCTATGAAACGGTATTAACTGTTGACAACCAGGATCTTGCCCTTTTGCCGGGGATGACCGCTACGGCGGAAATTGTGGTAAAACACATAGAAGACGCCCTGCTCATCCCCAATGCTGCCCTGCGCTTTATGCCAACAGGCAAACATGAGGAGGCTAAAAAAAAGAATCGTGGCCTCCTCGGTGCTCTCCTGCCCCACCGCACAAGAAAGTCATCCGCTGATAAAAGCGATAAAAACCTTTTAAAAGGAAAACAGCGCCTTGTCTGGATTCTGCGCGGCGGCAAACCGGTTTCGCTCGCGGTGGCCACAGGGGCAACGGACGGACGAATGACAGAAGTGTTGGCCGGAGATATCACCCCAGGCTTAGAACTTCTCATAGATGTGGTGCGGGCGAAAAATGAATAGTTTTGATGTTAATGACAATTCCCTTATTGAGATGAGGGACGTAACCAGGGTCTACGGCAGCGGTCATGCCTCCATGCAAGCCTTAAGAGGTATCGACCTGACCGTTGCAAAAGGGGACTTCGTCGCCATCATGGGAGCAAGTGGATCGGGAAAATCCACCTGTTTGCATATCCTTGGCTGTCTCGATACTCCGACTTCGGGCTCCTATCTCTTTCAGGGTGTTGTCGTAGGGGAACTGAGCCGCAACCAGCGTGCCCTTCTGCGCCGCTATTACCTGGGCTTTGTGTTTCAGGGCTATAACCTGCTCAACAGGACAACCGCCCTGGAAAATGTGGAGCTTCCTCTGATCTACCGTGGTATCACAGCGGCCAAGAGACGCAAAAAGGCCCGGGATACCCTCGCCTCTGTTGGTCTTGGCGGCTGGGAAAAACACACCCCGGCAGAACTCTCCGGCGGTCAACAGCAGCGTGTGGCCATTGCCCGTGCCATTGTGACTGAGCCCGAAGTGCTTCTGGCCGACGAGCCCACCGGTAACCTGGATAGCGAACGGAGTTTCGAAATAATGGATCTCCTTTCCGGGCTCAACCGGGAACGCGGTCTGACTATCGTGCTGGTCACCCACGAGCTGGGAATGGCCGCCTATGCAAAACGTCAAATTCATTTTGTGGACGGCCTGATCGTCGCCCATAAGACTGATGGAACAGGATTATGATTTTAAATGCCTTTGTGCTGGCTCTGCGGGAAATCCGGCGCAACCTCATGCGGTCGTTTTTGACCTCACTCGGGATAATTATCGGCGTGGCGGCGGTAATTACCTTGGTAACCCTTGGTAACGGTGCCACCGAAAAGGTAAAGTCCCAGATCGCAAGCCTTGGAAGCAATCTTCTGCAGCTTCGGGCCGGTCAGGGCTTTCATGGCCCCGGCGGAGTCAGAGTGACAGCGACCCCCTTTAAATTATCAGATGTCGAAGCCATTTCCAGGGAGATTTCAAGGGTGGAGGCGGTGGCTCCCTTAGCCGGGCGCGCCACCCAGGCCATCTCCGGCAACCGTAACTGGTTGACTACGACCACTGGAAGCACCAACGATTTCATGGCCGCACGTGACTGGCCTGTTGCCGAGGGGCGGGTATTCACTGTGGGGGAACTTCGAGCCGGTAAAGCGGTCTGTATCCTCGGGACCACAGTGGCCAGGGAACTTTTCGGCGGCGAAGAGCCCTATGGCGCCACTATTCGGTTAAAAAAACTGGCATTTAAAGTGATTGGAGTATTTAGCTCAAAGGGTGAATCCCCTTTTGGCACAGATCGGGACAATTTCATTCTCGTTCCCATGCGAACCTTCCAGAGGCGTATTGCCGGCAACACGGATGTCAGCCGAGTATACATTTCAGTGCTGGACGGCTTCTCAATCGATGGCGTCAAGGAAGATATTGCACGGCTGATGCGGGAGCGGCGTCATATCCGGGTCGGAGAAAATGATGATTTCTACATCCGGGATATGCGGGAAATCACAGAGGTGCTGTCCGGGACTACCAGGGTGCTCACCTCTTTATTAGGAGCGATCGCAGCGGTAAGCCTGCTGGTGGGAGGTATTGGAATCATGAATATCATGCTGGTCTCCGTGACCGAACGAACCCGCGAGATCGGCACTCGTATGGCCATCGGGGCTCTGGCCCGGGAGGTACTCTTACAATTTCTGGTGGAGGCGGTGGTGCTGTCGTCCATAGGCGGCGGTATCGGTGTAATTCTGGCACTGGTCGTCTCAGCAGGGCTTGCCAAGCTCCTGTTGGTACCCCTTGTCTTGAATCCGGGCATTATAGTAGTGGCCTTCCTTTTTTCCGCGGCCATCGGGGTGTTCTTCGGCTATTTCCCGGCCCGTAACGCCGCCCGGCTAGATCCCATAGAGGCTCTGCGACACGAATAGCCAATATCCGACAAACATTCTTGGCAGCCCGAGACACGCTTTTTCAACAGCCTGATAAAGAGGTAAGAATGAAAGTTCTTTTGATTTCCGCCAATACGGAACATTTAAATATTCCTCCGATAGCCATTGGCCTTGGTTGTGTTGCCGAGGCTGCCAGAAGATCAGGGCATGATGTTATTATGATAGATCTTTTGCTTCAAGATAATTATCATCAAGTAATCAAAGAAGCCATCAAGGGGTTTAAACCGGAGGTTATTGGTATCTCGGTAAGGAACATCGATGACCAAATCAGAGAACAAACAAGGTTTCTATTGGCTTATGTAAAAAACGTGATAGCGGCCTGTAAAAAATATTCTTCCGCTCCGATTGTGTTGGGTGGTGCAGGTTACAGTATATTCCCTCAAAAGACTCTGACATATCTTGGGGCTGAAATGGGAATTCAAGGGGAAGGAGAGCAGGCATTTCCCATTTTATTGGAAAAACTGCGCAAAGGAGATGATCTTTCAAGTGTTCCGGGTCTTTATTTGTTGAACAAAGGGCGACAGGGCAAAAGAACGTTTATAAAAGACTTAAATGACATACTGTTCCCTGATCCGGACGTATGGCCGGTCTCAGTTTTAAAAAATCGTCAGATTCCAGTTCCTGTCCAGACAAGGCGGGGGTGTCCGATGAAATGCAGTTACTGTTC
>RCNG010001764.1_pt1 | contig 10799 bp, 3 predicted proteins | sample 2041371 | NCBI WGS metagenome assembly RCNG01 (sample SAMN09708227, study PRJNA481090) | Marine sediment metagenome, whole genome shotgun sequencing project. | biome: marine sediment; feature: ocean; material: sediment; isolation source: Sewage treatment plant 1 marine sediment (STP1) ... | reverse complement strand
CAGGGTGAAAACCACCACCCCGAGGATTCGCACCCGCGGCAAAACCGACTTCACGTCTCCAGGCCATCTTCCGCACGCATCGTACGCTCGGTAGGTTGGATTTCACTTAGTGTCACTGATCGTTGTTGTCATAACTGAGCAATGATCAAAATTGACATTAAACGATGGTTTGTCCTAAACTTAAAAGGAATTCAGTCTCATGTCGGAGGGAGCTGTTCTTGATCTCAACAGTGGCGTTGCCGGTCGATTTCAGTTGGGGTTGCCAAGCGATACTGAGACTCTACGTCGGACGCAGTCGAACGGGTTGCGGTCATCCGGCGTCCGGGGTTGGCGTGGCGAAGCAGGTGGCGGGGTCCACGACGGTGTGGTCGAAGTCGCTTCGAACGCTCCGGATCGTGAGAACCGTTGTAGGTAGCGAGTTCGACGAGTGGGGGAACAGCAGATGAACACCGAATTTCGACTCATGGTCATGACACCGAGGTGTTTTGGAGACCCTGCGTTAGCCATTGCGGGCAGCCGAGCCGGGGCCCTTGGCATCCTCGACCTGGGCGCTCTTGGCGACCCTGAAACGGCAACCAAAGCTCTGGCCGATCTGGTCCGTCTCGGTGGACCCGATATCGGTGTCAGGATCGAAGTCAACGGCGATACGGATGCACTGGTTGAACTCGTCTCAGGTCTTCCCGCTGGCTCCGGCGTCGTCGTGGTGGCCCCCGCACTTGGAGGAGAATTTGGAGATGCTCTTCAGGGAGTGGTGTCTTCACTCCGAAAAGAGGGGCACGTGGTCCTCGCCGAAGTGAGTTCGCTCGAGGAAGCCTCGAGGGCGGTCGCAAGCGAAGTGGATGGTCTGATCGCCAAGGGCAACGAGGCCGGCGGCAGGGTCGAGGAAGAAACGACCTTTGTCTTGCTGCAAAGGCTTCTCGAGCGAATAGGCCTGCCGATATGGGCTCGAGGTGCGATCGGCATGCACACCGCAGCAGCCTGCGCCGCAGCCGGCGCCGCCGGAATCGTGCTCGCCGATGAGCTGGCCCTGGTCCGTGAGTCGACGCTGCCCGCGGATGTTCGCAAAGCCATTTCTGCGATGGACGGCGGCGAGACGACGGTTCTCGGCGCCGAACTCGGGCGCGGTATCCGTTTTTTCCTCAGACCGGGTAGCTTGGGGTGCGAGACCCTGAAACGACGGCATGACGAGTTCCGTGTTGCATCTGATCGGGAGGGCTGGCACGAATTTCTCGTCAGCGCTGCCGAATCGGCAGCCGGTCCCATCGGGTGGCGACCCGACCAGGCCTGGCTGCTGGGCCAGGACGCCTGTTTCGCCACCCAACTTGCGGAGCGCTTCCGGACCACCGGCGGCGTGGTGTCGGGTCTGCTCGCGAACATCGACGAACACCTCCACATCGCCCGTGAAGAAAAGCCGCTGGCTCCCGACTCGGCTCTGGCCCGGGCCCATGGCACCCGTTTCCCTATCGTTCAGGGTCCGATGACGCGAGTGTCCGACCTTGCTCCATTTGCCGCTGAGGTCGCAAAGGCGGGTGGGCTGCCGTTTATCGCACTCGCCCTTCTGCGAGCTGACGAGACCGAGGAAATTCTCAGCCAAACCCAACAGGCCCTCGGAAATCGTCCCTGGGGTGTAGGCATCCTCGGCTTCGTACCGCGCGAACTCCGCGAAGAACAACTCGGCGTCGTACGGCGGATCCGTCCAAAATTCGCTCTGATCGCAGGGGGGCGGCCGGATCAGGCCCTCCAACTCGAGGCAGAGGGGATTACCTCGTACCTCCATGTTCCGTCCCCCACCCTGCTCGATCAATACCTCGAGCAGGGAGCGAGGCGTTTCGTGTTCGAGGGGAGAGAGTGCGGCGGCCACGTCGGCCCACGATCGAGTTTTGTCTTGTGGAACCAGATGGTGAGCGTGTTGTTGGAGAGGACCGGAAACAACGGTCTTGACGACTGCCACGTTTTGTTTGCCGGCGGCATCCACGACGCACGTTCAGCGGCGATGGTCTCCGCTCTCGCAGCACCGCTGGCAGCTCGCGGCACGAAAATCGGCGCGCTGATGGGAACTGCCTACCTCTTTACCGAAGAGGCGGTGGCGACCGGCGCCATCGTCGCCGGGTTCCAGAAGACGGCGGTGGCTTGCGAACGTACGACGTTGTTGGAGACCGGCCCGGGCCACGCGACCCGCTGCGCCATCACCCCCTTTGCGAACCACTTCCTCAGCGAAAAGGGCAGACTCCAGGCGGAAGGCCGCCCCCACGACGAGATGCGAAATGAACTGGAGTCGCTCAATCTGGGCAAGCTTCGAGTCGCTGCAAAGGGCGTGGATAGAAATCTACAGCACACCGTCGACAAATCTCAGCCCAAGCTCACGGTCATCGACGAAGAGCAACAGGCGCAGGACGGCATGTACATGATCGGCCAGGTGGCGGGGCTCCGTGATCGGGTCCTCACCATGGCCGAGCTTCACGAGGAGGTCTCGGTCGGGAGCGTCGCGCAGTTGGACTCCACCCGGACCGTGTGCTCAGCGCCGATCGACCCTCCCGGGCCGCGCCTCGACGTTGCCATCGTCGGGATGTCGTGCCTGCTCCCCGGGGCCGCCGATCATGCGACCTTCTGGGACAACGTCCTCAACAGCGTCGAGACCATCGGTGAAGTTCCGCCCGAGCGGTGGGATTGGCGGCGGTACTTCGACGACGACCAGTCCGCTCGGGACAAGGTGTACTCGCGCTGGGGGGGGTTTCTCGCCGAGGTTCCCTTCGATCCTCTGGCCTATGGGATGCCGCCCACGACGCTCCAGTCGATCGATCCGCTCCAACTCTTGACCCTCGAGGTGGTTCGCGCGGCCCTCGCAGACGCCGGGGTGTTCGATCGCGAGTTCCCGCTCCAGAAAGCTTCAATCATCCTAGGCGCCGGCGGTGGGGTCGCCGATCTGGGCAACAGCTATGCCGTTCGCGCCGCCCTCCCGGCGCTCTTCGACAATCTGCCGGACCAGGTTTGGGATCGTCTGCCGGAATGGACTGAAGATTCGTTCGCAGGCCTCCTGCTCAACGTCGCCGCAGGGCGCGCCGCCAACCGCTTCGACTTCGGCGGCATCAATCTCACCGTTGACGCTGCGTGCGCCTCATCGCTCGGAGCGATCTACTTCGCCGCCCAGGAACTGGCCGACCACCGCAGCGATCTCGTGCTGGCCGGCGGTGTCGACACGGCCCAGAACCCGTTCGGATACCTGTGCTTCAGCAAGACCCACGCGCTGTCACCGCGCGGCAAGAGCCGTGTCTTCGATGCCACCGCTGACGGCATCGTGATCAGCGAAGGTCTCGCGGTCGTGGTGCTCAAGAGACTTGTCGACGCCGAGCGCGACGGTGACCGCATTTATGCCGTTCTGCGAGGCGTTGGAGGGTCGAGCGACGGACGGGGACGGAGCATGACCGCACCGCGCCCGGGGGGCCAGATGCGCGCCCTCGATCGGGCCTATCGGCAGGCGGGGTACTCACCTGCAACCGTCGAGCTTTTCGAGGCCCACGGTACAGGCACGGCGGCCGGCGACATGGCCGAAGCCGAAACACTGACCCGAGTGCTGGAAGCTGCCGGAGCCCGGTCATCGTCTGCAGCCGTCGGTTCGGTAAAGTCAATGATCGGCCACACCAAGTGCGCCGCCGGAGTCACCGGTGTGATCAAGACCGCGCTCGCACTCCACCGAAAGGTGTTGCCGCCGACGATCAATGTTGATCTTCCGAATCCAAAGGCAAAGTTCGGCGAGGGCCCGCTCTATGTCAACAGTGAGCTGCGGCCGTGGCTCAGGAGTGCAACTGACCACCCCCGTCGCGCCGGGGTCAGCGCGTTTGGTTTTGGCGGCACGAACTTTCACGTCACGCTCGAGGAGTACACCGGCGATCCGCCGAGCCTGCCGAAGTCAGCCACAGCTCGATCATGGCCGGCGGAACTCCTGCTGTTCAAAGGTAATAAGGCCGACGTCATCGCCCGCATCGAACGCCTCGCCGCCGACCTCGAATCGGGCGCCCGCCCGCGGCTTCGTGATCTCTCCGCCTCGTGCTGGGAGTCGGCCAGCCGCGCTTGCTCGGGAATCACTGCGGCTCTCATCGCCTCTGACCCCGCCACGCTTGCTGACCGTCTTACTCGACTTCAAAAATCGATCGTCGACGACACCGAACTCGACGACCCGGCCGGCGCCTGGTACACCCCGCAGCCCCTGGCGGACGAGGGCGACTTGGCCGTGGCCTTCCCCGGCCAGGGTTCCCAGTACCCCGACATGTTCAGAGATCTCGCCATTCATTTCCGGGAGGTCCGCGAAGAAATCGAATGTGCAGAGAGAACTCTGGCCGATGCGTTCGATCTGCCGTTGGGCGCGTATCTCTATCCGCCTCCTGCATTCAGCCCTGAGGAGAAGCAAAGGCGAGCCGACGCTCTTCGCGACACCAGGGTCGCCCAGCCAGCTCTCGGCGCGGTCGAGCGCGGCGGTCTCCGCTTGCTCGCCGCCCTCGGAGTCGTTCCCGACATGGTCGCCGGTCACAGTTACGGCGAGTACGCAGCGCTCTCCGCAGCAGGCGTGATCGATTCGGAAGAGTTGGCTCGCGTGTCGGAAGCTCGTGGACGCTGGATCGTCGAGGCGGCCACCCGCGACCTCGGCACGATGGCGGCGGTCAAGGCCGGCGGCGACGCCACAGCCGCGGCCATCGCCGGTCTCGATGACGTCTGGATCGCCAACTACAACTCGCCCCTCCAGACTGTGATCTCCGGTACCACTGAGGCCATTGAGGATGCCATCTCTCGACTGAAAGATCGCGACATCGAGGCCCGGCAAATCCCTGTCAGCTGCGGTTTTCATTCCCCTCTCGTCGCACCCGCTCGCGACCGCCTGGCGGAAATCCTCACGTCCATGCCGATCGCGGCTCCGAAACTTCCGGTCTACTCCAACGCCACCGCCGACAGATATCCCGAGGACCCCCAGGCGGTCAAAGACCTGTTGTCCGACCACCTGGTGACCCCGGTTCGTTTTGCTGACGAGATCACGGCCATGTACGACGCCGGCGCGAGGGTCTTTCTCGAGGTCGGTCCGAAGGCGGTGCTCACCGGCCTCTCGAAACAGATCCTCGAGGGCCGTCCTCACCTCTCGCTCTCTCTTGATCGGCCCGGCCGATCCGGTTTGCTGCAGCTTCTTCATGTCCTCGGCGCCCTGGCAGCCCACGGCGTGCCACTGGACCTCGCACCCCTCTTTGAAGGACGCGATGCGAAAACTCTCGATCTCGCCCGCCTCCCCGAAGAGACCCGCGAAGCACCGCTTCCGCCATCGACATGGATGGTGAATGGCGGCGGCGTTCGGCCTCTCAACCAAGAGGTGGTTCGGCCGACACCGATCTCTCTGCCGACTGCCGGCCAGTCCGCAGCGCCGACGCACGAAATGAGCCCGACATCCAACGACCACCGCGCGGTCACTGCAGACCAGAGTCGTGCCCAAGGTCCGGCGTCGAGTGCCATCGGCTCCGGGGCGGTAGCGCAAGACGCCGACCGGGTCATCCACGAATTTCAGAAATCGATGAACCAGCTCATCGAGAGCCAGGAGCGGGTCATGCTCGCCTATCTCGGTGCAGCGCCGGACGAAGCCGCGGACCGGTCGGCGCGGCCAGGCATTCAAGTTGAAACCCCTCAGGACGTGGCGCCGGGGCACGCGCCCATTCCCGCCGCGCCATCACCGGTCGAGGCCGCCCAGACGCCGCCGTCCCTTGAGGACACCGGCGCTTCGCTACCGAGCCCTGAAACCGCGAAAGAGCTGCCCGACGAGACCGAATTACGAACCCGGCTGATCGAAATCATGGTTGCGCGAACCGGCTATCCAGCGGATCTGGTTGATCCGGATGTTTCGCTTGAAGCGGACCTCGGCATCGACTCCATCAAACGGGTGGAGATCCTCGGTGAACTGCAGCGCTCACTCCCCGACGGCCTCGAACACCACCTCCAGGGCATCATGGAGGAGCTCACCGCGGCGCAGACGCTGTCCGAAATCTCTGATCGACTGGCCCGAGTCCTCACCACGGCCGAGGACCTCACTGCTCCGACTGCAACGTCAACGGACACCAAAGCCGAGGCGCCTGGGACCGTCGTTACGCTGACGGCCTCTGAGATCGCCGAAAGTCTCCTCGCCATCGTGGTCGCACGCACCGGCTATCCGGCGGACCTGGTCGATCCGGATGCCTCGCTCGAAGCCGATCTCGGAATCGACTCCATCAAACGGGTGGAGATCCTCGGTGAACTACAGCGCTCGCTCCCCGACGGCCTCGAAAGCCACCTCCAGGGCATCATGGAGGAACTCACCGCGGCGCAGAGCCTGGCTGAAATCGCGGACCGAATCGCGATGGCCCTCGCCGCCACGCCGGGTTCCAAACCGGACAATCCGGATGAGGCACAACAGACGGCGACCGATGCTCCCATGACCTCTCCGCAGAGCCCGAGAACGGAAGGGCTGCCGCGCTTCGCGATGAGGGCGGTGGCCGCGGACTCGCCCGTCCCGGAGGCGCTTCCCGATGGCATCGTCCTCATTACCGAAGATGGCCGCGGCGTGGCTGCGGCTCTGGCTGCAACGCTGAACGAACATGGTGTGGAAACACGCCTCGTGGACGGTTCTGTCGCGGCTTCCGGAATCGGCTCTCCCACGCTGACCGAAGCTCTGGCGGCGGCGGATCGCATCGCCGGCGTTGTATATCTCTCTGCGTTGACCGCTGACCCGATCTTCCCGGGGCCTTCGTTCGACGCATGGCGGGAACAGTTGCACCGTGAAACCAAAGGCCTTTTTGACCTCGCCCAACTCGCAGTCAAATCGGTCAGCAGCGGTTCGAATGGACGCGGCCGGCCGAGAATCGTGGCGACAACTGCCCTTGGTGGCGATTTTGCTCTTGGCGACCGGTCCGATGGTGAGGAATTCACCCCCGGACACGGGGGTATCTGCGGACTGGCAAAGACGTTTGCAGTGGAGCGTCCGGAACTCGGCGTCAAGGTTGTCGACCTCGATCTCCGGGAAACAAACGAGAGTCTGGCAGAGAACCTGCTCGCAGAGATTCTTGCCGACGACGGCGAGGTCGAGGTGGGATGGCGTGACGGCCTGCGCTGGGTGCCGCGACCGGTCGCCGCACCGGCGGAACCCGGCCTCAACGACATTCTCGATCAGAACTCTGTCGTTCTCCTGACCGGCGGCGCGCGCGGCATCACAGCCGAAATCGCGGTCGAACTGGCAGAAACATTCAGCTCGACCGTGGTCCTTGTCGGTAGATCGCCGAAACCGGGAGACGAGGAAGAGGCGACCGCGAGCATCTCCGGCGACCGCGAGCTCAAAGCCGCCCTGATCGCAGGACGAAGGCAACGGGGCCTTTCGGTACGGCTCCCTGAAGTGGAGGCCGATTTCCGCCGCGTGATGGCGGACCGCGAAATCAGAAACACCCTCAAAAGGTTGGAGGCCGCGGGCTCGAAGTGGGTCTATTACGAAGCCGATGTCTGCAACCCCGACGATCTGACGCGGGTGCTGAGCGCCGTGCAAGAGAAATTCGGAAGGCTCGACGCAGTCATCCACGGCGCCGGCCGCATCGAGGACAAACTGTTGGCGGATAAGGACTGGAAGTCGTTCGAACGGGTGTTCGAAACCAAGGCTCTGAGCGCCTACCTGCTCGCCCGTGACCTCACACCATTTCTCAAGACGCTGAAATTCGTGGCCTTTTTCTCCTCGGTCGCGGGTGCCTTTCCGAACCGCGGCCAGGCCGATTACACGGCCGGTAACGAGGTCATGAACAAGCTGGCCATAATGATCGCCAACACGTGGTCCGATTCTCCATGCCGTGTCGTCGCCCTGAACTGGGGCCCGTGGGAAAAGGGCATGGCGAACGAGGCTGTCCAAAGCCAATTCCAATCTCGGGGCATCGAACCCATCTCGGTGCCGGATGGCCGCGCAGCATTGCTCCGCGAGCTCACATCCGTCAGTTCCGACCCAGTCGTCGTCCTGGGACGTGGGCCGTGGGAAGCGCCGCCGGACGACCGCAAAGAGCGGCACCACGAGACTTCCGCCATTCATGGCGAGGAGACGGCACAGCCGGAGGGCGGGACCGACCGCCCCCTGCTATCGGGCAGCGACCACCGCACCGCACCTTCAGGTTTCTCCATTGAACGTGTCCTCGATCCGACCATCGACGTCTATCTCGATGATCATCGTCTCGACGGGTGCCCGGTACTGCCCATGGCGGCTGCGCTCGAGATGATGGTGGAACTCGCCGAGCTCGGCTGGCCGCCACTCTCGGTCAATGAGGTCCGCGAGCTGTCGGTGTTCAAGGGTATCGCCCTCCCGGACGATGCGGAGCAGTTGAAGACAGTGCGCCTGGATGCTCGTGTCGTCAGCGGCAGCGAACTGGACGTTCTGGTCGTACGCATCGAAGTTCGCGATGCAGACCTCCCAGAGATGCTCCACTATCGGGCGACCGTCGAACTCAGCAGAAAGGTCGAGCACCTCGGCGGCTATCAATCCGCGGCTGTTGAGAAGGACTATCCGCTCTCCATCGCTGACGCCTACCAGAAGTACCTCTTTCACGGCCCCCGCTTTGCACATATCGAGCGAATTGAGGGCACCACGAGTTCGGGTCTGCTCGCCCAGATCCGACCGTCTGACCCGAGCGCCTTCATCAACGGCGGCAACGGAGCCTGGCTGATCGACCCGGTCGTCTTCGACAGCGGGTTGCAGCTCGTTCTCCTGTGGACGCGGAACGAGTTCGATGTGACGCCGCTGCCGGCCCGATTCGCCCGCTATCGCCGCTTCGGTCCGCTGCGCGCGACGAACGGCGATCCGATTTTCTGTGAGCTCGTAGCCCGGCCGCAGGCCGGTGCGACGATGGTTCATGCGGATCTGACTTTCTTCGAGAAAGACGGCAATGTGCTCGGAATTCTCGAGGGGCTCGAATGCCCGGCGAGCCGTGACCTCAACCGCCTCGCAGGCACCGCATCTCCATCCGACGCCGTGGACACCGGGGCGTGAGGGTCCAGGATGTCTGAACACGATGTCGCGATCGTCGGAATGTCCTGCCTGTTCCCGGGCGCCAGCAGTCTCGAAGCATACTGGGACAACATCATGTCCGGGGCGAGCGCGATCTCGGACCCGCCACCCGGTTCCTGGGACCCGGATGTTTACTTCGATCCGGACTCAACAGCCAACGACCGTGTCTACTGCAAGCGAGGCGGTTTCCTGAGCGGGTTGACGAAATTCGAGCCCGCGAAATACGGGATTATCCCGTCTTCGGTGGACGGTGGCGAGCCGGACCAGTGGCTGGCTCTCAAGCTGGCGGTCGAAGCCCTGACGGACGCCGGTTACAGCGACCTTCCCGAGGCGGTGCGTCGAAAAACCGGCGTCATCCTTGGCAGAGGCACCTATCTCAACCGGGGCAACTTCATCGTCGCTCAACACGGCATCATCGTCGATCAGACCATGTCGCTTCTGGCGACTCTGTGCCCGCAGTTCGGCACGGAGGAGCTGGCGGAGATCCGCAGCGGACTCAAGGCAAATCTGCCGCCGTTCACTACCGACACCGTTCCCGGTCTGGTCCCGAACATCATCACCGGACGCATTGCGAACCGGCTCGATCTCATGGGTCCGAGCTATACCGTCGACGCAGCGTGCGCTTCGTCGCTTCTCGCGCTGGATCACGCGGTGCGTGGACTGGTTGCGGGCGAGCTCGACATGGCCCTGGTGGGCGGCTCCCACGTGGTCACCCCGGTGCCTGTGCTGATGCTCTTTTGCCAGCTCGGCGCGCTTTCCAGACGGCAGGAGATCCGGCCCTTCGATCAGCTTGCGGACGGCACCATCCTCGGCGAGGGTCTGGGGATGACGGTCCTCAAACGGCGATGCGATGCGGAGCGCGACGGCGATCGGATCTATGCTGTCGTCAAGGGCGTGGGCACCTCGAGCGACGGACGGGGCACCGGCGTCATGGCTCCCCGGTTGGAGGGAGAGGCGCTCGCCCTTGAGCGGGCCTATAGGAATGCGGCGGTTGATCCGGCAACGGTGGGCCTCATCGAAGCCCACGGCACCGGTGTCCCTCTCGGCGATCAGACGGAGGTCCGAGCGCTGGAGACCGTTTTTGGGGAGCCGATACGGGGATCCATGCGCTGCGGCATCGGGTCGATCAAGTCGATGATTGGCCATCTCATGCCCGCTGCCGGGATAGCCGGGCTCATAAAAACCGCGCTCGCTCTCTCTGAGAAGGTGTTGCCCCCGAGCCTCAATTGCGAGGAACCGATCCCGGCGCTGCAGGCGGAGGGGGGGCGCTTCTACCTCCTCGATGAGCCACGGCCCTGGATCAACGGTACGACCACAACGCCTCGGCGTGCCGGAGTCAATTCGTTCGGTTTCGGGGGCATCAATGCTCACGCCGTACTCGAGGAAGCGGTATGAAGGCAAAGCCTCGGGCTGCCGGGGGTTTCGCCTCCCGTGACGAGTTGCTGGTGCTCACGGCTCCGGATCAACCTGCGCTGTCGCAGCGGGCCAGAGACGCTGCAGTCCAGTTTCATGAAGCAGAGGGCCTGCAGCTGCGCGGACTGGTAGCCGAGATCGGCGAAGCACAACCCTCAGGGCCGCTCACTCTGGCTGTCGTCGGCGACGCGACTACATCATTCGCCGACAAACTGCGGCACGCAGCCGACCGACTCTCCGATCCCGAGTGTCTCAGGATCAACGACCGTAGCGGGATCTTCTTTGTTGCCGAACCGCTCCGAAAGGCGGGAGGCAAGGTGGCCCTCCTGTTTCCGGGTGAGGGTTCGCA
>RCNG010001763.1_pt1 | contig 10800 bp, 12 predicted proteins | sample 2041371 | NCBI WGS metagenome assembly RCNG01 (sample SAMN09708227, study PRJNA481090) | Marine sediment metagenome, whole genome shotgun sequencing project. | biome: marine sediment; feature: ocean; material: sediment; isolation source: Sewage treatment plant 1 marine sediment (STP1) ... | reverse complement strand
GGGCCTGGATTGTCGATGGAGCCGGTTCACCGGCCTCAACTGCTTGAGATCTCGTCTTCAAGGATTCAAAATTCAAATTTCCATATAATTCTTGTGACTAAAGCAGGACAACAATATGCGTCACGCAATTCGGCTGTTCGTCGGGCAGATCTCCTTTCTACTCCTGTTGGGCGCCAATTCGGCCAGCGCCTATGACCTGCCGCCGGTGAATCTCGGCTTTACCTCGTTTCTGGACGGAGGACCGCCCTCAGGTCCCGGCTGGTACTTCCAGCAATATCTACAGTTCTACGATAGCGACAAGCTGGCGGACGGCAATGGCGATTCGATCCATGCCCCAACCCCATCGGGCCTGAAGAAGCACAGCGTGGATGCCTTCGTCAGCCTCACCCAGCTAATTTATCAATCCGACACCTCGCTGTTGTTTGGAGGCAAGTGGGGTCTGGACGTCATCCTGCCCTTTGCAGACCTGGACGTCTCGCCCAGCGACAGTCTGGCACTCCAGGCCAACGGCTCCGGCTTCGGCGATATTCTGATCGGCCCCTTCCTGCAGTGGGATCCCATCATGGGCGCCAACGGTCCCAAATTCATGCACCGAGTGGAGTTCCAACTCATCTTCCCCACCGGCAAATACGACGAGGACCACGAGCTGAATCCGGGAAGCAACTATTTCTCATTCAATCCCTACTGGGCGGCCACCCTGTTCATCAATCCCCGCTGGACCGCCAGCTGGCGTGTCCACTATCTGTGGAACGACACCAACGACGACCCGAGCCACCGCACCCGTTTCGCCATCCAGATGCAGAACCCCAGCCTGGCAGTGAACGAAATCCAGCCGGGCCAGGCCATTCACCTGAATTTTGCCAGCGCCTACGAGGTGCTGCCCAAACAACTGCGGCTCGGCATCAACGGCTACTACCTGAACCAGATCACCGACACCGAGGTGGATGGCAAGGACCTCTCTGGACGCAAAGAGAAGGTGTTTGGCATCGGCCCCGGCGCGGTCTGGCACGTCACTCCGGAGACCCATCTGTTCGCTAATCTCTATTTCGAGTCCGGGGCGGAGAATCGGCCCGAAGGCACGCGCCTGAATCTACGTTTTGTGCACCACTTCTGATGGCCGTTCATCCACCTTCGGCAAGGGGGCACAGATCGCACTACCCCGGTCGGCACCGAAACCCTTGCCAACTTGATTCCTGTGCCGTTCGAACCTCCGTTAGAGCCGCCTGGCGGCGGCAAGCCTACAGGATGTCGGCGCTCCCAGAACTCCAATGTCGGCATCGGGATGCCGACCTATCGGAATGCCGCCAGCCATGCAGCCCAGATGGAAATTCCCAGAACACGGTGCTGTGTCCTGTGTCGAGCTATCCAGAAAAAACCGCAACCATCCGGCCTTTCATAATCGTGGGGCCCATGCACGAGGCTTTCCGGGTTCAGTGCGACTCGCAAGATACTCGCCTCCACAAAGCCACGTGCCAGTCAGAAGGGGTTGCGACTCCGGTCGGGGACCACCCGGGTCGCGACTGCCAAAGCCGTGGTCAGCAGAACTACCTGGGAAAAACTAGTCAGCCTCTTGTTATCCGCTTGACGGCTGTTCGGATATGCGCACCGCAAGCAGGTCGCACATGGCGTGATGCAGAACCGCGTTGGCTGTGGAGCCGAGCAGCATCGCCAGGCCGTGCCGTCCATGACTCCCCAGCACGATCAAGTCCATTCCCTGCTCCTGAACGATACGCAGGATCTCTTTCGCAGTGCTGCCGAGGACCACATACTGATCCGTTTCTGCCACGCCGAGGCGCTCGCCCAATTCCGCCATGCGCCGGCGGGCGACCTCCAGCAACTCCTGTTCCAGGTTGAAATCGTCGGGCAACGCCAGATCACCGGAATAGGCCATGGGGACATACTCCACCACATGCATCAGACTCAGCTTGGCGCCGCACTTGTCCCGCAAAGCCACCGCCCGCTGTGCGACCTGATCGCTCTCAACAGAGAGATCCACTGCCGCCAATAGATATTTGTAGTCGTCCATAGGACCCTTACCCCTGATATTCGACCTCTTTCTTCATGCGAGGAACCAGTCGGATTATGTTTCTAGTTGCTATCCGGCATGTTCAACGTAGATCGCGGCGAGGTGCCGCTTTCACAACGATACATTGGCGGTGAGGCGTCCGCTTTCCACCAGGGCTTCTAAAATCGCATATCCGGTGTGGTTGGGATCGGCCGCATCAGCCGCGGGTGAAGACCCATTTCTCCCCTTGGGAAACGGCATCGTTGTAACGGTAGCCGTCCACCGCAAAATCCTTGATGGCATCGGGATCGGAAAGTCGGTTCTCAATGACAAAGCGGCTCATAAGACCCCGGGCGCGTTTGGCATAGACACCGATCATGCGGTATACGCCGTTCTTGGCTTCCTTGAATTGGGGGGTAATGATACGGCTGTTGATTAGCCGGGTTTTTATGGATTTGAAATACTCGTTGGACGCCAGATTGATCAGGACATCGCCCCGTTGCGCCTCCAAATCCCGATTGACGGCCTCGGTGATGCTGGTGCCCCAGAATGCATAGAGATCCCTGCCGTGTTCATTGGCCAGCCGAGTTCCCATCTCCAGTCGGTAGGGCTGCATCAGATCCAGGGGTCGCAGCACGCCGTAGAGACCGGAGAGAATACGCAGATGCTCCTGGGCGAACGTGAAATCTCCTTTGGAGAACGATTCCGCATCCAGCCCGGTGTAGACATCACCCTTCATCGCCAGTACAGCCTGTTTGGCGTTTTCCGGGGTGAAGGGAGGCTTCCAGTCGCAATAGCGCTCAAAATTGAGCTCCGCCAACTTCATACTGAGCTTCATCAGTTCCGCCAGGTCCAGGGCAGAGTAGTTGCGCAGGTAGTCGATCAGTTGTTGGGAGCGATCGAGGAACCGAGGCTCCCCATATCTGCCGATAACCGGAGGGGTGTCGTAATCCAGGGTCTTGGCGGGGGAAATGACGATCAACATGGGCAAGTTGCTTTGTGGTCGCTAGTCGGCTGCAACAAGCTTCAGTTGCTGCCGCCGCCAAACATCTTCACCGGATTGGGCATGCTCTTCATGGGATTCGGCATATTTCCTGTAGGGTTGGGTATACTGGAGCCGGATCCCCTGCCATCTTCCCGGCCGGGTCCGTAACCCGGACCACCGTATTGGCCTGGAACCCGGTAATCTGGACCGTAACCGCCATAACCCGGTGCCCCATAACTGCCATAGCCGGCTGAAGGCACTTGATAACCTGCAGGCGGCGCCGGATAACCCTGGCCACCATAAGCCGGGGTCTGGGCTCCATATCCGCCCATGCTTTGGGGCGGTGCGCCATAACCCTGTCCACCATAGATGGTAGGCTGGCTCCCGTATTTGCTTATACCTTGGGGCGGCACACCATATTGTCCACCATAGGCAGGTGGCTGGCCCCCGTATCCGCTCATTCCTTGGGGCGGCGTACCATACTGTCCGCCGTAAGCGGGCGCTCGCGCGTCGTATGCACCCATACTCTGCCGCGCTGCGCTGCTGCTGCCGTAGTCGGCTGAGGGCTCACTAAAACCACCGGGGGCGCCGCTGCGAAAGCCGTAACTCCGTCCCTGATCATATCTCGATGACTGCCCTCGGTTGCTCCTGCCGCTGCCGAAACTCGGACCGCCGAAGCCGGCTCCCGGACTCTGCCTGTAACTCGATGACCGCGAGCTGGGGCTATCGCTGCCGATACCAAAGGCCCAAGCGGAAGCCACCATGGTCAGGCTTACCGCTGCTGCCACGACCACGACAGCGTTACGAAACCGTGATTCAGTCATACCATCCTCCTGCTTATACGGGACTTGGAGCAGATACAAATTAAATCCCTGTATTTTAATCTTGTCCAAATCCCTAATTTGGTTGACCCGCTTCGGGGGAGGCCTCATGTTAAAAGATTTACGCTCCGGGTTCATGGGTAAATCCACAACTTACCTTTTGTCGAGCAACCTCTACGTCCCCTATATCTGCTGCTAGAAACAACCGGGTGAACCACCTTGAACGATCAGGAATTCCTACGCCGTCTGCGCAAGCTCATAGGACACCACTGCCAGCATCTTGGACAGCACTGTACTCTGATCGAGATTTTGGCCGAGGAGGCGATGATCATCCTGCGCTGCGAGGGCGGCACAGCGCCCATTCAGGCCGATCAGTTCGGTCAACCGTTCAGGCGCGCCGCTGAGACGCGTCAAATTCCCCTGTTGGAGCAGGATGGCGAAAATCTATCCGCCGAGCTTTTGGATCTGCTGACTACGTTCGAGACCGATCCGCGGTAAATCAAACCGCTTCAGCTGCACTGCCCGGCTGTCAGAAGCGCCTCCACCTTGGTAACGTCGTCCCGAGTATCCACCCCGGGCCCCGGCTCCCGCACCGCCCGGCTCACGTGGATACGCTCGCCATTCCACAATACCCGCAGCTGTTCCAAAGCCTCTGCAACCTCGATCGGCGCCGGCGTCCAGTTGACATAGCGACGCAGAAAACCGGCCCGATAGGCATAGAGGCCGATGTGCCGGCGGAACTCCACAACCCTGGGCAACGGCCTATCGCCCGTGAGAAACTCGTCGCGATGCCAGGGGATGGGTGCCCGGGAAAAATAGAGGGCGAATCCTTCGGCATCAGTGACCACCTTCACGACGTGGGGATCGAACAGCAGTTCACGGTCCGTTATCGCCGCCGCCAGGGTGGTCATCGCGGCGGCATGGTGCTCCTGCAGATCCTCCGCCACCTGATTGATCAGGGCCGAATGCATGCAGGGCTCGTCGCCCTGCAGATTGACCACGAACGTGTCTTCCGGCCAGGCCAGTTTTTCCAACACCTCGGCGATACGGTCCGATCCGCTCTGGTGATGGGTACCGGTCAAGCAGACATGGGCACCAAATGCTCGGGCGACCTCAGCCACCCGCTGGTCGTCGGTGGCGACGACCACCTCTGCAGCGGCACTTTCGGCGGCACGCTCGTAGACATGCTGCAGCAGCGGCTTGCCGGCGATCTCGATCATCGGTTTGCCCGGCAAACGGGTGGAGCCGTAGCGCGCCGGTATTACGACCTTGTACTCCATCGCCTTGCTCCGGGGTCTATTTGGCTTGGATCGATCATTTCCCTTGAGAACGGGGGAACCTGACAGGTACCCGGCTTATTCAACTCTCTACCACTTCCTCATCCGCCGGCAGTTGTCGAGCCTCCTCTTCCAGCATCACCGGTATACCGTCCCGCACCGGATAGGCCAGCCGGTCCACCCGGCAGATGAGCTCCTGGGACTTCTTATCGTAAACCAGCTTACCCTTGCACACGGGGCAGACTAAGATATCGAGCAATTTCTTATCCATTGTCGCGCAAACCTGTTAAAAGTCGATTCAGACGATGTATGAAAGCCGGGTGAGTCCAGGTCTCTACCGGCACGTACCAACAATTGCCACCGGCAAAACCCTCGCACTTGACAGCATCCTTCTCGGTCATCAGCACGGGTGTCTCACCGAAACCCGACAGATCGCGGGGTCTGAAGCCATGGTGATCGGGAAACGGCCGCTCCTCAATGTCAAGGCCGAACCCATGCAGCATACCGAAAAAACGGCTTGGATTGCCGATACCGGCCACGGCGATGACCCGCTCTCCCCGAAACTCCTCCAGGGTTTTTACCGATAACGGATCTCGCAGATTGACCGCACGCTCCGCCCGTAACTGCATCCATAGCTCCTCGGTTGCGGCCGATCCGTTGGTCACCACCAGATCGGCTCTGCGCAACCGCGCAGGAAGCTCTCGCAAGGGACCCGCGGGGAGACAGAAGCCGTTGCCGAAACGGCGCCCGCCATCGATTACCGCAATCTCCAGATCACGGTTGAGGGCGTAGTGCTGCAAGCCGTCGTCGGAGACTATCAGATCGCAGTGGTACTCCTCCACCAGTATGCGGCCGTTCTCCACCCGCTCCGGCCCCGCCACCACCGGGCAATCGCCGTTCCGGGCCAGCAACACCGCCTCGTCCCCGACCTCGCCGGGATCGCTGTCCTGCTGCACCACCCGGGGCCACCGGCTGCTTGCACCCCCATAACCGCGCGTGACGATGCCCGGCGCATACCCCAAGGTCTTGAGATGGCGGACCAGCCAGATTACCAGCGGCGTCTTGCCGGTACCGCCGACAGAGATATTCCCCACCACGATCACGGATGCTGGCAGACTATGGCTCACCAGCAAGCGACTGCGGTAGGCAGCCCTGCGCAAAGCCACCACCAGGCAATAGAGCCAGGACAGGGGCAGCAGGGCCCAGGCGACGCCATTGCGGGTCTGCCAGTAATGCTCCAGGTTTTTCACTTGCGGGCCCGCGCCCCGTGGACCATACAACCTCTCACTATCGCTTGGGCCCGCCGTCACGGCCCCTGCTCCACCGCCCCCGCGGTGGCAAAGGTAATTTGCGACAGACCGACCCGGCTGGCCGCGTCCATGGCGGTGATCACCGACTGATGCGGCGCCTGCGCATCGGCGCTGATCACCAGCGGAATCGCGCTGCGCCCGTCCAAGGTCTTTTCCAAAGCCTGCCGCAGCGTACCCAGAGCGGTGTCGACCACCTGCCGTCGATCTACGTAGTAGCGCCCCTCGCGGTCGATGGTAATGTGTATGGAGACGCGCTCCCGGTCGGGTTGCTCCGCGTTGGCCTCCGGCAACTCGATGTGGATCTCCGAGAAGCGGTCAAAGGTAGTGGAGACCATAAAGAAAATCAGCAGCAGAAACACCACATCGATCAGCGGCGTGATGTTCAGCTCCGGGGAACGGTGGCGGTGCGGGCGCAGATTGGTGTTGATCACGCGCCTTCCTCCTCGAGTTCGCGCTCGCCCTGGATCACCTCTACCATCTTCAGCGCCTGCTCCTCCATGTCGATAGCCAGGCGATCGACTCGGCCGCTGAAATAGCGGTAGAAAATCAGACTGGGAATCGCCACCGACATGCCGGTGGCCGTAGTGATCAGGGCCTCGGAGATGCCGCCGGCCAATACGCTGGGGTCCCCGACGCCGGCGCTTGTGATGGCGGCAAACACCTTGATCATGCCGATCACCGTGCCCAGCAGTCCCAACAGCGGGGTGATGGACGCAATCGTGCCCAGGGTGTTGAGGTAGCGGTCCAGATCTGCCACCACCTGCCGCCCCACCTCACCGATGGACTCTTTCATGATCTCCCGCGGATGCATACGGTTGACCAGTCCGGCCGCCAGAATGCGCCCCAGAGGGGAGTTTTCCCGAACCTCGGCGATACGTTCCTGATTCAGAACACCCTTCCTGTGCCATTCCCAGACCCGGTCCGTGAGGCCGTGCGGGATCACCCGTCGGCTTCTGAGGATCCAGAACCGTTCGAGAATAATGGCCATGGCCGCAATGGAGCAGGCGATGATGGGAACCATGAGCCAGCCGCCGGCTTTGACCAGTTCGAACACGTGCATATCCTCCCGGTTGTTCTGTTTTTCGAAAACCAATCCGCATCATGATACCCGGAATCCCCGGTGGTAAAAACAGCAGGCGAATGCTGGGTCCTGACCGGGCTGCCCTTGAGAATTGTTCTGATCAGAGGATACCGCTCGTAGTAGAATCCGTGCAGCCGGAGTCAAGCGGTCCCGGCCGAAATGCTAATCCGCGACTTGGTCAACCACCCCTATGGAACGCAAAATCGCACTCAGCATCCTCGCCGTCACCATCCTGGCCATCGGCATCGCCATCATCATGCCGGGTGGCCGTCAGATCGATACCGACCCCAAGCTACCGTGGCTGATCGGCGTCAACCAGGACGGCAGTTCCACCGTGTTCGGTCTGACACTGGGCAAGAGCAGTGTGGCAGATGCGCGCAATCTGCTCAAAAAGGAGGGCGAGGCTACCCTGTTCATGGAGCCCGACGGCAAACTCACCATCGAGGTTTTCTTTCAGCGAGTGTTCCTGAGCGGCCTCAAGGCGGACATGGTGATGACCGCCGAACTCACCCAGCAGGAGATGCAGCCCATGTACGACCACGGGACCAGGGTCAGCAAACTGGGCAGCGGGGAGCAGAAGGTCACTCTGCGGCCGGAAGATATCGACATGGTCGCAGCGGCCCCGATCCGCCATCTGACCTATCTGCCGGTGGCCGACCTGGATCCGGAGCTGATCGAATCGCGCTTCGGCACGCCGGCGCAGCGCATCGCCGAGAAGTCAGGCGCCAGCCACTGGCTGTACCCAGAGCAGGGACTGGATATCGCAGTCGATCCGGAGCGCAAGGAAGTGTTTCAGTATGTGGCGCCGAAGGACTTCGAGCGGCTGGTGGTGGAGCGGTTGCAGTAACGGTTAACAGCGAAACAAAAACGTATCTGTTCAGGCTTTTCAGTTTACGGTTCTTCTGACGACTCATGAAGACAATGAAGCACTCTTGATGTAGGTTTCAATTCCAGAACCAGTTCCAGTGCATCCGACCCATAAAATATCCCAACCTCAGAAATATCCATAAATCTTATTACTTCCTATTTCCGTTAACCGATACTAACGGCTGTCCACCCCGCGCTCCAACTCCCCCTCCTTGCGCAACTCCCGCTTGAGAATCTTGCCGGCGGCGTTCTTGGGTAGGGCGTCGCGGATCACCACTTTGCGCGGTACCTCGTGCCGACCCAGCTGCTCGCGGCACCAGGCACGGACCTCGGTGGGGGCCAGCACGGCGCCCTCCACCAGCACCACATGGGCCACCGGTATCTCGCCGTGGGATTCGTGGGGCTCACCCACCACCGCCGCCTCGGCAATGGCGGGATGGCGGTAAAGGGCCTCCTCCACCATGCGCGGATAAACGTTCATGCCGTTGACGATGAGCATGTCCTTCTTGCGGTCAATCAGGAAGAAATAGCCGTCCGCATCCCGATAACCCAGATCGCCAGTGCGAAACCAGTCGCCGAAGAAGCTCTCGACATCGGCCTCCGGCAGATTCAGGTAACCCTTCATCACATTGGGACCGCGCACGCAAACCTCACCCATTTCGCCATCCGTGAGTTCCACCCCCTGCTCGTCCAGGATTTTCATCTCCACGTCCGGGATCGGCAACCCCACGGAGCCTGGTTTGCGTTCGCCATCCAAAGGATTGACGCAGGTGACCGGCGAGCATTCGGTGGGACCGTCCCCCTCCAGCACCGGCAAGCCGAAGCGCTCCTCGAAAGCTTTGAGCACCGCCACCGGCAGGGCCGCCCCGCCGGATATGCAGAAGCGCACACTGCGCCAGCGCGGCAGCTGTTCCTCCGACAGCTTGAGAAACAGGGTGTACATGCTGGGTACACCCAGAAACACGGTGGCCCCGGTGGCCTCGATGTAATCCACCACCAGTCCCGGCTCGAACTTAGGCACCGGCACGAAGCTGAGTCCGTTGAGCAGGGGCGTGAGCATGCCCACGGTGGCGGCGAAGGAGTGGAACATGGGCAGCACCACCAGCATCGCATCCTCCCGCGGCTGCAGCTGCAGTACACGGCAGATACTGGCGCTGTCCGCCAGCAGGTTGCGGTGGGTGAGCTGGGCGCCCTTGGGGTAACCGGTGGTACCGGCGGTGTAGAGGATGGCCGCGACGTCTTCGGCGGGATCGAAAACCGGCTCCGGCGCCGTCCCCTCCCCCGCCAGCCAATCAGCCAGCACGGCATCTCCCGCCATAACCTCCCCACCGCCGATGGCGATGGCGAACTCCAGCTTCTCCAGCCCCTGCCGGGCCTCGGCCGCTTTGCCGGCGAGGACTTGATGGTAGAACAGGACCCTGACTTCCGCATCCCCGAGGATGTAGTTGACCTCGCCGGGGCTCAGAAGCAGATTGACCGGCACCACGGTGGCACCGCTCTTGAGCACACCCAGATAGGCGATGGCGAATTCGGGGCCGTTGATGCAGTACAGGCCCACCCGAGCGCCCTTGCCGATTTCCCGTGCCGCCAGGTTGGCGGCAATTCGATCCGAGGCATGGTCGATCTCCCGGAAGCTGTAATTCCCGCCCGGGAGTCGCACTGCCGGCGCATCGGCGAATTCGGCGGCGGCCCGCCGGAAGGCTGCGGGGATGGAACTTGGGCTCATGGCTCTGTTTTCCGTTGCTGTTCGTACTCTGGCGTAAGGCCCGCGCCCAATGATAGCAGGAATTCGGTGCTACTTTCGCGCCCGACATCCGTTAGGGATCGCAGACCCCCTCAGGGAGGACTCTAAGAGCCTGTCGGCCTGGGACAGGAAAGCAGATCAGCCCCCGTTGGTCGCCTCAATCGCTCGGCTCGAGCCTAACTTCCAGTTCGATCAGACCGTCAGCTGTTGATGCAACGCCAGTGACATGTTCAACCTAGAAACGGCAGTTGATCGCTCCATGCTACTGTTAACCTACTGATCATCATAGAAATCGTGGTGCTGTTGGATATCACCTTCTGGGTGAGACTGCTACGTCACCCAGTGCACGCGCCGGACGGCGCCTGGTTGCGTTACAACTCGTTGCAATAGCTGGCTATTCCGCCTCGTTGTGCCTTGCCAGGCACCGCCCGGCACGCACCCTGAGTGGCGTCCAACTGCCGTTTCTAGGTTCAAGCCACCCTCTACCATCCAGGCTGGCGGTTCAGCCTGCGCCTTGCGCGCCCTATGCGGCAAATCCGGGTTCAATACGGGTGCCGAGACTTCCCAAGGTATCCTATTCGTCCCTCTGCCCCCATTCCGAGGGTACATCCCGGCTAATCTCGGTCCTTGATGCGAGACTTCAAAGGTGGGACCATCCATCAAAGCGCCGACCACTGAAGTGTTTTGTGCCCGAGGATCTCGGCAATCTC
>RCNG010001762.1_pt1 | contig 10800 bp, 9 predicted proteins | sample 2041371 | NCBI WGS metagenome assembly RCNG01 (sample SAMN09708227, study PRJNA481090) | Marine sediment metagenome, whole genome shotgun sequencing project. | biome: marine sediment; feature: ocean; material: sediment; isolation source: Sewage treatment plant 1 marine sediment (STP1) ... | reverse complement strand
CCTTTCTAGCTCGATGCCTTGAAATATATGAAATGGTTCGCTCTCATTCTCGCGCTACCCGTCTTGCTGATTACCGCCGGACTGCTCCTCAATCGGCCACCATTGCTCCCGTCTCCGGGGCTAATTGAGCGGCTGAGTACCTATCTCACGACCAACGTTGCCGAGACCCGTTTGGATCACGAGTTTACGGAGCTGCGTCCGCCGCTGATTCCTGCTGGCAAAGATCAAGCGCAGGAAGCGGTGCTGACCGCTGTTCGGTCCCTTGGGTGGCAGGAGATCCAGTTGATCGACGGAGAGGTTCGAGCCGTGGTTGTCAGTCCGCTCCTTCGCTTTCGGGATGACGTAACTGTGCGCTTGGAGGGTACGGTGGGGGGAACGCTGCTCTATGCGCGATCCGCCTCCCGAGTGGGCAAAGGGGATTTGGCGGCGAACGCTCGGCATCTGCGAGAGCTGTTCGAGGAAGTCGAGCACTTGTTGCACAATTAAGAGAAAGTTACACTAGTAATTTCCGGACAGCGACCCTTGGCAACTGGATTGGCTGCGATCGCTGACCCTGCCCCTGCCCCACACCTTCCACTGTCAGCTCTTGTCGGGCTGGCTGTTGGAGGTCGGACCGATCGGCCTCGGCAACGGCTCCACTGTCAACGTCGCCTATACGTCGCCGACGGCGCCGAGGGAGATCGACTACATCCCAACGAACATATCCACTTTCATTGCTGCGTCATTGATGCGCTGTTCTACCTCATGGACGGGGAGCTTCGCACCAGCGAGTTGCCCGCCCTGAGCAAGGCCGATATCGCCGCGATTCAAACCCGGGTCAGCCGGCGCGTGCTGCGCTGGTTCGTCCGGCGGGGATTGCTCGATCCCGACGATGCCCGTGCGATGCGCGAATGGCACAGCGACGGGGGCTTCTCGCTCGATGCCTCAGTGCGGATTCCGGGTTGGGACCGTGCGGGTCTGGAACGGCTGTTGCGCTACTGTGCGCGTCCGCCCTTTGCTCTTGACCATCTCGAGGCCATCGATGACGACCATCTCCGCTATCACTTGTCCAAACCCCAACCCAACGGAACGACCGAGCTATCGCTCACCCCGCTCGAGTTCATCGACCGGATTGCCGCACTCGTGCCACCGCCCAGAGTACACCGCCATCGCTATCACGGCGTGCTGGCGCCGAACTCGCCACTGCGCCCCCAAGTCACGGCCCTCGCCGAGGAAACCACCGGGGAGACGCCGAGCATAACCGACGCGGACGAGACCGAGGGCCCGGACTCGCTGTCGCGTTCCCCGGCACGTTACCTGTGGGCCACGCTCATCGCCCGCCTGTTCGAGATCTTTCCGCTGACCTGCCCGGACTGCGGTGCCGAAATGAAGATCATCGCCTTCGTCATTGAGACACCTTCGGTTCGAGCGATCCTCGAGCACATCGGCGAGCCGACAAGCCCGCCTGCGATTTCCCCGGCACGCGGACCGCCCGCATGGGGGGAGGATACTCCGGTCGAGGTCGATCAGGACTATGACCCGCTCGCCCAACCAGAACCGGAGGTCGAATTCGACCAGCGCGTGCAGTGGTAGCCGCCTTCCCCGTCACCGAGATCAACAGGCGACGGAGGCAGATCCTGCGCGTTCCCCTTCCCGATGACCGGTTAACCACTCCTCAACAGCGCATTTCGCACATCATGCCGGCGATTTTCGCCCCAACGTGCCTCTCGGTGCGCTTGCTCGTGAGCTTCTTCCAGTGGTATCGTCGCCGCTATACTTGCTGTGATGCGGTTGAATCTCCTATTCCGCTCCTATTCCGCTAAACTGGGTTCAACTTCGAGGTGAAGTGATGCGAGCCCTAGTCAGTTACGCCGAGCGCCCCGCTCAAATCGACCAGCTTCCGGTTCCCTCAGCCGAGGGGCAGCTCCTCGTTAGGGTGGAGTTGGTCGGCATATGCAGAACGGACATTTCCGCAGCCCGAGGGGACTTCTGCGTCCGTGCTGGTCGCGTCCTGGGACATGAGGGAGTCGGGACCGTGGTGCGCGCATCAGAACGAGCCCCGGAGACAGCCAGAGACGCCCGGGTGGCTCTTATCCCCTGGGTTCACTGTGGACGGTGCCCCCCTTGTACCAGTGGATGCCCTGAGCGCTGCGAAAGCGCCGAGTTCCTCGGAATCGATCGAGACGGAGCATTCGGAGAGTATGTGGTCGTGCCAGCCCGTGCGACTGTGGCGATTCCTCAAGGTGTCAGTTGGTCAGCGGCAGCCCTTCTCGAACCGGTATCGGCGGCACGCGCAGTCCTCGCCCCTCTGACGAGACTCACTGGTCGAGTGGGGCTCATCGCAGAGGGACGGTTCCAAACGCTCCTTGAGCTAGTCCTCGCCCACCCGTCCGCGGACATCAAGGTCGAGCCCTGGAGGGAAGGCACGTCGTACGATGTCGTGCTCGACGCCCAGGGAACATCCTTGTCGATAGCCCGAAGCGTCGGGTCCGTTCGGTCGGGGGGAACGGTTCTTGTCAAAAGTCGACCCAACTCACCCGTTGAACTGCCCCTTCGCCAAGCTGTCCAAAAAGAACTCTGTCTTCGGGGCACAAACTACGCGTCTTTTCCGGACTCGATGACGTGGATCGCGGAAAACAAAACTGCCCTTCTGCCACTGATTGGGAAGGTCTTCCCGCTCGGACAGTTCGAGACCGCCTTTGCCGAGTTGGATGAAGGTAAGAAGTCCTACCTCAGCCTGGGAGCCGAGCCATGTGCGGTCTAGCGGCGCTCTATTCTCCCCAAGCCCCAATGCCTCCAGATGCTCGCGTTCGCGTACGAGGCGCGCTCGACGTTCTCAGGCACAGAGGGCCTGATGGGGAGGGTTTCTACCGATGCCCCTCGAATTCAGTTCTGCTGGGGCACCGACGGCTCTCTGTGTTCGCGACCGACGACGACACGCAGCCTCTCGTTTCAAGCGATGGCAGGTTCGCCGCGATCGTGAATGGAGAACTCTACAACGAAAAAGCTCTCCGAGACCGGCTGGAAGATGAAGGCGCCATCTTCAAGACCAAAACCGATTCGGAGCTGGTTCTTCACCTCTACGCCCGACATGGCCTCGACCTCTTCGAGCATTTGGAGGGCGAGTTTGCGTTCATCCTCTGGGACAAGCGTCAGAAGAAACTGATCGCCGCACGTGATCGATTTGGCGTGAAGCCTCTGGTGTGGGCAAAGGTCGAAAACCACATCGCCCTGGCATCTGAAGCGAAGGCTCTCTTTGAGCTGGGTCTTCCCCCATCTTGGTCAGCAGAGTCCCTGGCTGCCGCTTCTGTCCACCAATACCTCCTACCCGGAACAAGCCTGTTTGAGGGAGTAAATGAAGTTCGGCCGGGAACTGCCATCGTATGGACCGACGGGAAGCCCGAGGAACTCGGCTATTTCAGAATGCCTCAGAGCGAGAACCGGACCATCGAAAAAGCAGAACTGGTGGAGACTGTGCGTGATTCGATCGACAAGCGCTTGAGAGGAGCCCACAGACCGGCATTCGCCCTCAGCGGCGGGCTCGATTCAAGCTCAGTGCTCGCATTCGCGAGATCGAGGCTGCTAGAGCGCCCCGATGCTTTCGGGCTCCGGTTTGACGACTCCGAATACGATGAGTCTCGTCTCGCCGAAGAAACCGCCAGCGCTCTCGACTGCAACTTCATTCCGGTTGATGCAAGCCGCGAGCGACAGCTCGTCGTTCTCAGGCCGTCCGTCGAGGGCTCCGAGTGTCTCGCCATCAACGGTCAGCTCCCCGCCAAGTTCCTCCTTGCGCAAGCCGTTCAAGAGCACGGCTATCGGGTAATCATGACTGGAGAAGGAGCGGACGAGCTCTTCCTTGGCTACGACCACCTGCGACAAGACCACGCCCAGAAAAGCGAGATCCGATACACCGCTGGAGGCTCTGACGTTATGCTCCCAACAAGGGGAGTCCAAGCCCCTCACCTTTCAAGCGCGCTTGGCTTCGCACCCACGTTTCTCCTTGCTAAGCTGGAGATCGGCAGGGCGTTCCGGTCATTCTTTGCCCCTGCATTCCGAGAAAGCATCTCCGAGACTGATGTTCAATCACGTCTACTCAAAACGACCATCGCCGGCGATGAGAAGGCCGACGTGGCAAGAACAGGGGCGAACATCTGGATTCAAACAGCCCTCAGTGGCTACATCCTACGGGCGCTCGGCGACGGCACAGAGATGCAGCACTCGGTCGAAGGACGAGTGCCTTATCTGGATTCCGACATCTGCAGGCTCTCGCAACTGTTGAAGAGCAGCGAGCTCATTGCGGAAGGCACAGGCAAGGCCGCCCTCCGACGAGCGCTGGAAGGTATCGTCCCTGAGCCAGCACGTGCGCGGCCCAAACGCCCGCTAGTCGCCCCTCCACTCTTCTGGGACTCCGAAGGCAAACTTGAGGAGAGAGTTCGCGAGATCCTCTTCGACGGCGCGCCCGAATTCATTGACCGAGACCTCCTTGAAGAGAAGACCACTGCATTGGACGGCGCATGCCAATCCGAACATCGGCGTGCGGAGCCCGCGTTGTTTATGGCCTACTGCGCAGCCGCCCTGCAGAACCGATTCAATCCATCGTGGAGCTGGACATGAGTGAAGATAGAAACTGGTGGAACGATCTCTACGATGATCTGCTGGAGGACATGCTCCTCGAACGCGGTTCCGAGGAGGAAACTGCGAAGACGCTCGATTTCATCGTTCGACATCTGAGGGTACTCTCTGGGGCGCGCATTTTTGACCAATGCTGCGGCAACGGAAGTCTCGCACTCCCTCTGGCGAAACGTGGTTTCGAGGTCCATGGGGTGGACCAGGCCGAGGGGTACATCACCAGGGCAAGCAACGCTGCCCGGGACAGCGATGCAACAGCCGCCTTCGTGGCAGCAGACGCGTTTGAATATGTACCAGCCCCCTGCGCCGGCGCATTCAACTGGTGGACGAGCTTTGGCTATGCGGAGGACGACGCCACGAACCAACTGATGCTGAAAAGGGCCTACGAAACCCTCGAACCCGGTGGAACGTTCCTGCTGGACACGATGAATGTTCCCGCGATTTTCCGAAACTTCCAACGAGATGTGGTCACTGAACGCCAAACGCGCCGGGGAGAGGTCACCCTCCATCGACGGAGCCGTTTCGACCTAGCCCGAGGCCGAATCTTGAAGACGTGGACTTACCACCTGCCAGGAGGCCAGCCCGTTGTTCACGAGACCAGCGTGCGACTCTACCTGCCGTCCTCGCTTCGAGAGATGCTGGCTTGCGTGGGGTTCGCTGAGGTCACCCTGCTGGGCGATTTGGACGACACACCGCTCACGATGGACCATATGAGGTGCATCTGTGTCGCAAAGAAGGCGGAGCTACCATGACCTCCTCGAATCAGCACCTTTGCGAACGACTCTACCTGGGAGAAGTGCATCAGGCAGGGCCCACTTCTGCATCCCAGGAAGCAACGGTGGCGGCGCTCAAGGTTCTCAAAGAAGAGCTGGAAACAGAAGAAGTCCGTGCAGCTCACAATAAGTACTCGGCCGACGAATTCTTCCTCCGAATCGGCCGGGTTCGCCGGCGGCTGTTCATGGAAGAGGAATGGCACGAACGAGTGCGAGCGATTGTGAAAGACATGGGCTTCGAAACTAGCCGCATCGCATTCGACCCCATTCGCCTGAGGGTGATTAGTAGCGGTGGACACCACAACCCCCGCGCGAAGGCCGTGTACTACCCCCACCGCGACACCTGGTATTCCCACCCTCAAGGGATCATCACTTGGTGGATCCCCCTTCACGACCTTGGGAAAGAGGAAACCTTCGAAATCTATCCGGATCGCTTCGCATCCGTTGTGCCCAACGACTCCGAGGTATTCGACTACGACGACTGGGTTCGCGATGGCTGGAACCTCAAGATCGGCTGGCAAAAGCAGTCGTCAGGGGAAACAGCAAGGTACCCGAATGTTCTCGGTGAACCGTCTCGAGGGAGGGTTGTCCCTGTGCGAGCCAAAGCAGGAGACAACTTGCTCTTCTCCGGGGCGCACTTCCACGCGACTCGACCGATTGAAAACGGAACGACCCGATACAGCTTGGACTTTCGGGTGCTGAACTTGGATGACCACGAAGCCGGTCGCGGGGCCCCCAACGTGGATTCCCGTTGCAGAGGCTCCGCGGTTCGTGACTATGTGCGGGGTGTCCCATGAGCGCGCTGCTGGAACGACTTTCGCGCTTGGTACGAGAAGCGCCTGAGAAAGTCTGCATCGAGACCACAGAGCGAAGCCTGTCTCGCAACGAGTTCTGGCAGCTAATCCTTCGTCAGGAGGAGCTGCTGCGAAGTGCTGGCCTACACCAACGGCAGCGTGTGGCGATTCAAATGCCACGCGGGCCGGAATGGCTTGCAAGCGCACTCGCATGTTGGCGTTTGGGGGCATCTTGGTTCCCGCTCTCCACATCTGGCCCAGACCACAGGAGCAACGCCTGCGTCGAACAGGCTCGCCCAGCCCTCGTCATTGATGAGGAGGAGCCTCGTCACGTCAGCGAAGATGCTTCTGCTCTTCCCGACGAGGCCTACGTCATCTTCACATCCGGCTCCACGGGGTCACCCAAGGGTGTCGCCGTCGGCCACGCGGGGTTGGTGTCCATGCTAAACGGTCAGGTTGAACGCTTTCAAGTCGAAGATGGCTCCCGGGTGTTCTGGGGGCTTTCCCCGCTCTTTGATGCCTCTATCTCCGATTGGGGCACGGCACTACTTGCTGGGGCCACACTCTGTATTCGTGACGAGTCTGCTCTCTTCGCCGATGCCCTGAGAAGGCATGAAGTTTCGCACGCAGACATCCCGCCCTCCCTTCTTCCGTCCCTTGACCCCGACGACTTCCCAACCATTTTCACCGTAGTGATCGGTGGAGAAGTCACAGACCCAGATGCTGTTCGAAAGTGGGCAAGGAGCCGAAAGGTCTTCAATGTCTACGGTCCGACGGAAGCCACCGTCTGTGCGAGCACGCAACCTTGCGGTAGAGAGTGGAGCACCCCCAATATCGGATTCCCCTTGCCCGGAGTGAGGTTCCTGGTGGATGGCGGTGACTCCTCAAACGAGGGAGAGCTATGGATCGGCGGAGAACAGGTGGCTCTCGGATACCTCCAGGCGGGCCAATCCCTTCGTGACCGCTTCACAACCGTCGACGGAGTTAGGTTCTACAAGACCGGTGACCTAGTACGGCACTCCGAAGCTGGGTTCATTTTTCTCGGACGAACGGATCGCCAACTCAAGTTGCGTGGAAAGCTGATCGCACCAGAGGAAGTTGAAGGTGCCCTCCTGGCACTCCCCGGCTTGAATGAGGCCTACGTCCAAGCCAACGATTCTGGAAAGCTCATCGCCTACGTTGCGCCAGACTCCGGCGACGAGGAGGAAATGCGCTTCCAACTCGCCGAGAAACTCCCCGAGTGGATGCGTCCTCACTGCATCGTCGGTCTTCCGAAGCTCCCTCGAACCGAGAACGGAAAGGTCGCTCGTCACAGACTGCCTAGCCCAGCTGCTCGGAGTCTCCGAAGCACTGTCACAGAAGTAATCGAAAAGATCTCCGGGCAAAGGATCCGGGAGGAACTTGGTTTTTGCGACAATGGCTTGGACTCGTTGGATGCTTTGCGCGCCTCCATCGCTCTCTGCAGAGAAGGGCTCCCCATAAGCCCCGAGACCTTGATGAATGCCTCCCGCCTTTGTGCAGAGGGTCTCGCAGACGCCTCTTCTGGCGTTCAACTGCGAGAGCTTGCCCAGGCAGAGACTGTCTCAAATAGCTGGGAGGCTCTAAGCCACAACACCGACGGAGCTGTGTTCCTGACGGGCGCAACAGGTGGACTGGGCCAAGTCCTGTTGAGGGAACTGGTTCTTGCTGGACGTGACGTCATTTGTCTAGTCCGGGCTCGCGGAGGCCGAACAGCCAAGGAGAGGGCAGACTGCCTCCTTTCAAAGCTTCAAATCGACCGCACGAAGATCTGCGTCTTACCAGGCGATGTTGACGCCCCCAACCTTGGCTTGAGCACTGACAACCACGCCATCGCCGTCAAAAACACTGCCCAAGTCCTCAACTGCGCGGCAAACGTCAGCCTCACCTCGACCTTCGATCAATTGCGACGCCCCAATGTAAGCGCGCTTCAAGGTCTGACTGAGTTTTGCTCGCAAGCAGGAGCTGTTCTTCACCAGATCTCGACCCTTGCCGTCGTTGCATCTCAATGGCCGCGCCCCTCCATCGCGCTCGAAGAGAAACTGCAGGTCGATGACACGTTTCTCTTCGGCGGATATGCGCAGAGCAAGGCAGCTGCCGAGTTCACCCTGTACAGAGCGGAGATCCCATGGGTCATCTATCGCCTAGGACTCCTACTCAACGAAGACGGGAGCAACTCTCCTCAGCTCCTGAGAGAAGAAGCGAAGGATGGGGTTCATCGAGGCCCTAATCTCATGTTCGATGTCACTCCGACAACCTGGTGCGCAAGGGTTCTCGTCGCTCTCATGCAGCGGGCGCAACCGGGTGAAATTCGGCATATCGCTGGAAACCGCAAGCTCTCAGCACCGGATATTCACGGATCCGCCAACGAAAGGGCAGCCCCCTTGGAGGCAGGAGAGAGCATCCCAAGCTCGCTCTATCTGGCCAGCGGGATCGACTTCGACGTTGCGCAGAGGGACTCGTACGAAGAGTGGGCTGGTCCGCAACCAGACGCCGCCCTCACTCTGAAAGCTCACTTGGAGGCGCGCCAATGACCAGAGCAGGCGTTGGGCTCACAATCGGAAAGTTTCTCCCACTACACAACGGGCACGCCCACCTGCTTCGCGTCGCAACGACCCTTTCGGCGCGGCTCCACATTGTCGTCTGTTCTTTACCAGAAGAGCCCATCCCGGGAGAACTGCGTGTGAAATGGGCGAAGGAACTCTTCCCTCAGGCGACTGTGCACCATCTCGCCGAACCTCTTCCCTCGACCCCTGAAGAACACCCAGAGTTCTGGGTTCTGTGGAGAGAAGCACTCAAGAACCTGTTGCCTGAATCCATCGACACCGTTTTCGCCTCGGAGCGGTATGGAGCACGGCTAGCGCAGGAACTGGAAGCAGCGTTCAATCCAGTAGACATCGAGCGCTCGGCGGTGCCAATCAGTGGAACCGAGATCCGGGAGGCACCCCATCGCCACTGGAGCTTCCTCCCCGAGCCCGTCCGGGCGCACTACGCGCTACGCGTCTGCGTATTCGGCCCCGAATCTGTGGGAAAGACGACCCTCACCGAAAAGCTGGCGCGACACTTCGATACGATTTGGGTTCCTGAATACGCCCGAGCCTATTTGGAACAACGCAACGGTGATCTCGTAGAAGAGGACCTGTTCCCGATCGCAAGAGGACAGAAGGCATCCGAGGACTCACTGGCTGCCCAAGCCAACCGAACCCTTTTCATGGACACGGATGCTCTGAGCACAACCCAATGGGCGAAGAAACTCTACGGGCGATGCGATGCGCGAATCGTGGAACTTGCCGAACGACGATGCGCCGACCTCTACCTGTTGTGTGACGTGGATGTCCCGTGGGTCAAAGACCAGGTGCGCTACCTTCCCGAAGATCGTCAGGGGTTCTTCACAGACTTCGAGAATGCGCTCGTCGAGCACGGGCTAAATTTTCGAATTGTACGGGGGAACTGGGATGAGCGTTGGGAGACCGCCAAAGCTGCAGTCGCGGATCTCCTCGACGCTCAGGCTTAGAGCCGCTGGTATTCGTTGCTTCCACGGAATCTCCACAAACAGGGAAAGAAGAACAGGACAGACTTCTGCAATGGCCCCTCCCACCCTCAACCTAGCGCGACTTGTCGTCGGCGCTGTGTGCGCTCTCTTCGCTGCAATGTACCTTCCGTCGCAGTTCTGCGGGCGAGATGCGGAGCGATGGTTCCACGGAGATGCTGAACTTCAGCTGGGCTTGGCGGAGAGCCTCATCAGATCGATCATTTCGGCTGACTTAAACGGGGACGGAAATCAGGACCTTGCCAGCGCCAACTTCTCGACAAACGACCTGTCCATCCTGTTTGGCAACGGCGACGGGACCTTCTTGGTGGCCCAGTCCATTGCGGTCCGCAATGGGATCGGCGTTGGGCCTCGCCGAGCTCTGGTCGGGGATTTCGACGCCGATGGCAGCTTGGACCTCATCGCCGACCTCTCCATCAACTACGAACTGCCCCTCGTGCGCGGCAACGGCGACGGGACCTTCCAGCCAGCCGAATCCGTAATAGCCAGCCGCATCGCGTTCGCGCTCGCGGTCAGCGACATCGACGGAGACGGCATCCTGGATCTGGTCGGAAATGATATTTCTGACGCAATGGTCTTGTTGCTTGGCAGAGGCGACGGAACCTTCGAGGAGGCCCAAGGGTTCGCCTCCGGCGGAAGCTCGGCCAACGATGTCGCGGTCGCGGACCTCAACGGTGACGGCAAGGCCGACATCGCCAGCGCCAACATCAACAGCGCCAGCGTTTCGGTGCAGCTCCAGCGCTAGTTAGGCGCCGTTCGAAACGGACTGCCCAGCGGGCGAGGGATCGCCCCGCTGAACACCGGGCTTGGCCCGATTCCGCCGAGCGCGCTCTGGGCCGTCGCGATTGCCGGCATGGTCGGCATCGCCGCCGCCATCTATGAGCACCGGCACGGCCCACGCTGGCTGCCCAGCATGCCAGCAGTCCATCTCCGCTATCACTTGTCCAAACCCCAACCCAACGGAACGACCGAGCTATCGCTCACCCCGCTCGAGCTCATCGACCGGATTGCCGCACTCGTGCCACCGCCCAGAGTACACCGCCATCGCTATCACGGC
>RCNG010001759.1_pt1 | contig 10805 bp, 12 predicted proteins | sample 2041371 | NCBI WGS metagenome assembly RCNG01 (sample SAMN09708227, study PRJNA481090) | Marine sediment metagenome, whole genome shotgun sequencing project. | biome: marine sediment; feature: ocean; material: sediment; isolation source: Sewage treatment plant 1 marine sediment (STP1) ... | reverse complement strand
TGCCGTTCTGCGGTTCCACAAGGAATTGGCCACCGCCCACGCAGTATTCCCCGCAGTCGAGCGCACGTCGACGGTCACCCTGTGCGAGATCAACAGCGACAACGTCCGAGCCGTCACCCGTCTCAGTGTCGAACCCCACCAGCGAGCCTTCGTTGCGCCGAATGCCGTCTCTCTTGCTCAGTACGCATTCACCCCGGAGGCATGGACGAGAGCGGTCTACGCGGGCGAGACACCGATCGGGTACGTGCTCCTAGCCCACGACGAAGGCGATGCGTATCCCGATTATCTCTGGAGGTTCATGATCGATCGGCGGTACCAAGGAATGGGGTTTGGAAAGGCTGCAATGAACCTCGTTATCGAGCATGTACGAAGCCAACCTGGGGCAACGGGCCTTGCCACCAGCTACGTTCCGCTGGCGGGAGGACCGGAAGACTTCTACCACCGTCTCGGATTCGTCGATACCGGAAGTGACGACCACGGCGAGCTCGAGACCTTCCTAGCGTTCTGACCTGGAGGGTTCGAGAACGATGTGGAGCTGCATCGTAACGAGGTCCTCGACATCGAACACATGTTCGCCTACCGTAGCGGCTGCTCTCCGAATACCATCGTTGTTATTCGCCGAGCGGAATCTGTCACAGGCGCCCGGTACGTTACGGGAACGTCGAAGAAGGAGACAACGTGACCGACCAACAGAGTGACCGGGACAAGAACATCGAGATGGCCATGTCCCAGATCGAGCGGCAGTTCGGCAAGGGCGCCATCATGCGAATGGGTGACGAAGAGATCCACAATATTGCTGCGATCCCCACGGGGGCGCTCTCTCTCGATCTTGCCCTCGGTATCGGTGGGGTGCCGCGGGGCAGAATCGTCGAGATCTACGGTCCGGAGAGTTCCGGCAAGACGACTCTCGCACTGCACATCGTTGCCGAAGCACAGCGCAACGGGGGTCTCGCAGCGTTCATCGACGCCGAGCATGCGCTCGATGCCGTCTACGCGCGGGCGCTCGGCGTCGACGTTGACGAGATGCTGATCTCGCAGCCCGACACCGGGGAGCAGGCGCTCGAAATCACCGACATGCTGATCCGTTCGGGTGCGCTCGACGTGGTCGTGATCGACTCGGTCGCAGCGCTCGTGCCCCGTGCCGAGCTCGAAGGCGACATGGGAGACACGCACGTTGGTCTTCAGGCCCGTTTGATGTCGCAGGCGCTGCGCAAGCTCGCCGGCACGATCAACCGTTCACAGACCACCGTGGTCTTCATCAACCAGCTTCGTGAGAAGATCGGTGTGATGTTCGGCTCGCCTGAGACGACGCCTGGTGGAAGGGCTCTCAAGTTCTACGCGAGTGTCCGGATCGACATCCGGCGCATCGAAGCGATCAAGTCGGGGACCGACAACGTCGGCAACAGGGTTCGGGCGAAGATCGCGAAGAACAAGGTTGCTCCGCCGTTCCGTCTGGCCGAATTCGACATCATGTTCGGTGAGGGCATTTCACGTGAAGGAAGCCTCCTCGACGTTGCCGTCGAGGAAGGCATCGTTCGGAAGGCCGGCGCCTGGTACACGTACGACGGTGACCAGCTCGGTCAGGGACGTGAGAAGGCCAAGCAGTTCCTTCGCGAAAACCCTCAACTAGCGGTTCAGCTCCAGGATCAGGTGCTCCGTGCCGTCGGCCTTATCGTCGATGAGGAAGAGACGGAGGGCGAGGAAGTAGACGTCGTGGAAGATTCTGCCGAGTAGGTATCTGAGATTTCGCGCTCCGCTCGGGTCGAAGTGCGGTAGCATCGCCTCAGACACACACAAACACTGATACGAAAGCGGACCAGAACGCAGATGTCGACACGGAGACCAGCGAACGAAGTGAACAAACGGGGCTAGTCCCCGATATTCGACGCTGGTCCCGGTGTGTGCCGAGCCCGTGGGCTCGGCATGCTGCGTTCAGGATCGCAGAAACGAGGACATGATGATGCAGTGGCTCGTGGCAGCCCTGGTGATCGCTGTCATCGGACTCGCATTTGTTGCAGGGTACGTCCTGTCCCGGAGGGGCAATCGCGAGCCGACCCCCGACGAGACAATGGCCGACGCGCGACTCGATGCGCAGCGCATTCTTGCGCGCGCAGAGGAGGAGGCACGGTCGAAGGCAGAGACGTACCGCGATCGTGAGGACGCGACGCTGGAACACCGGCGTGTGGAGATGGGATCGCAGGAGTCCCGACTCTCGCAGCGCGAAGCGACACTCGAACAGCGGGCGGGCAACCTCGCTCAGCGCGAGGAGCTCATGATCGCCCGCGAACGGACGGCGGAGAGTGCCGTCAGCGAGGCAGAAGCCGTCAAGGAAGAGGCACGTGGATCCCTCGAGAGGATCGCCGGTTTCGACTCAAAGGCGGCGAAAGCCGAGCTCCTGGACAAAGTGGAGACCGAAGGGCGACGTGATGCCATGGTGCTCATCCGCGATCTCGAGGTCAAAGCGCGTGAGGAGTCGGAACGGAGGGCACGGCGGATTCTCGGAACGGTGATTCAGCGACTAGCCGCGGACGTCGTTTCGGAGACCACCGTCTCGGTTGTGCCGCTGCCATCGGACGACATGAAGGGTCGGATCATCGGTCGCGACGGTCGCAACATCCGGACGTTCGAGGCTGTCACCGGTGTGAACCTGATCGTCGACGACACACCCGAAGCTGTATCGGTATCGACGTTCGATCCCGTTCGGCGCGAAGTAGCGAGGCGCGCACTTGAGCGACTCGTCGAAGGCGGCCGTATCCATCCATCGTCAATCGAGGAAGCGTACGAGAAGTCGCGTCAGGATGTCGACCAGTCGATTCGTGACTCGGGCGAGTGGGCACTGCTCGAAGTGGGTTTGACGAAGATGCACCCGGAGCTCATCACGCTTCTTGGTCGGCTTCACTACCGCACGTCCTACGGCCAGAACGTTCTGAATCATCTCGTGGAGTCGGCACACATCGCCGGGATGCTGGCGGCCGAGTTGGGTGTCGACGAGAAGGAAGCGAAACGAGCGGCCTTCCTCCACGATATCGGCAAGGCCGTGTCCCACGAGGTCGGCGGCTCGCATGCGCTTCTCGGCGCTGAGATCGCCCGCCGGTTCGGTGAGGACCCCGCGATCGTGCATGCGATCGAGTCGCATCACAACGAGGTCGAGCCCCGGACGTTGACGGCTATCCTCGTTCAGGCCGCAGACGCGGTCTCTGCTGCCCGCCCGGGAGCCAGGCGCGAGGCCCTCGAATCGTACGTCCGACGATTGCAGCGTCTCGAGGAGATCGCCGGTGCGTTCTCTGGAGTGGCGAAGGTGTTCGCTCTTCAGGCCGGCCGCGAGATCCGAGTCGTGGTCGATCCTGGAGACGTGGATGATCTGCAGGCGGCGGACCTGGCACGCCGGATCGCCCGCAAACTCGAAGAGGATTTGCAGTACCCGGGTCAAATCGAAGTCACCGTGATTCGGGAGTACCGGGCACGCGACTACGCACGTTGATCAGACGGGGTTCACGACGACCATGAGCGACGCAGCGATCCTGGGAATGCCGGTTGTGCGCGAGTCGCGCGACCCCCGCCGAGTGGGTGGTTCCTACTTCATTCGTACGTTCGGGTGCCAGATGAATGAACACGACTCCGAGCGGATCGCAGGGCTCCTCGAGGCCGACGGGATGGTCAGTGCGGACGCCGCTGCCGAAGCCGACGTTGTCGTTCTGAACACCTGCACGATCCGCGAGAACGCCGACCAGCGCCTCTACGGATATCTCGGGTCCCTGAAAGCGGAGAAGGTGAAGAACCCGGGCATGCGCATCGCCATCGGTGGATGCACCGCCCAGAAGGACAAGGAGATCGTTCGCGAGCGGGCGCCTTGGGTCGACGTCGTTTTCGGCACTCACAACATCCACCGGGTCGTTGACCTTCTCGATCGTGCTGACGAGTGGGGCCCTGTCACCGAGATCTGGGAGGAGTCCAGCAGCCCGGACGACGCGCCATCGTTTCTCCCTACCCGGCGCGAATCGGAGCACTCGGCTTGGGTGACGATCACCACCGGGTGCAACAACAGTTGCACCTTCTGCATCGTTCCCATCGTGCGTGGCCCCGAGATCAGCCGGCGGCCCGGCGACGTCATCCGCGAGATTCAGCGCCTGGCTGCAGAAGGTGTCGTGGAGATCACCCTCCTTGGCCAGAACGTCAATTCCTATGGACGTGATCTCGATCTCAACGGGCGGCAACCGCTCTTCGCAGATCTCCTTCGAAGGGCCGGTGAGGTTGACGGCATCGGTCGCATCCGATATACGAGCCCGCATCCGAAGGACATCCAGGAAGACGTTGCTCGAGCGATGACGGAGACGCCGTCGGTCGCGGCGCAGCTCCACCTTCCGCTCCAGTCGGGCAGCGATCGCATCCTGTCGGCGATGCACAGGGGATACACAGAGCAGCGTTTTCTCGACAAGCTCGCGATGGCGCGACGGATCGTTCCTGATCTCAGCGTGTCCACCGACATCATCGTCGGTTTTCCCGGCGAGACCGATGAGGACTTCGCTGCGACACTCGCCGTCGTGGAACAAGCGCGCTTCGACAGCGCCTTCATGTTCCAGTTCTCGCCCAGACCGGGAACCCCGGCCGCGGAGATGACCGACCACGTTGAGCCCACGATCGTCCAGGAGCGATTCGATCGCCTTGTCGAGATGCAGAACGCAATCACCTACGATCGGAACCAGGCGAGGGTTGGATTGATCGAACAGGTCCTTACGGAGGGCCCCTCTCGCAGGAACCCGAATGTTGCCACCACCCGCAGCGAGGGCAACCGGATCGTCCACGTCGAAGGCGTCCACGAACCGGGAAAGTTCCTCGATCTCAGGGTCACGCGGGCCGCCCCGCACTATCTCGAAGGGACAACGGTCTGAGCATCATCGCCGTACTCGGCCCCACCGCAGCCGGGAAGTCCGAAGTGGCCGAGGCGATTGCCGGCCGCATCGGGGCTGAGATCCTCTCGGTCGACTCGATGCAGGTGTTTCGCGGCATGGATATCGGCACGGCGAAGCCCGACGCCGCCACCCAGAAGCGATTCGCCTATCACCTCGTCGACGTCGCAGACCCTTCAGATGAGTACACCGTGGCGGAGTTCCAGGCGGCGGGCGCCACGATCCTTGATCACGTCAAGTCTTCGAACGGAACGGTCGTGATCGCGGGCGGCTCCGGCCTGCACTTCCGCTCCCTGGTGGATCCACTCAGATTTCCCCCGACCGATGCCGTGCTGAGAACACAGCTCGAGTCTTTGAGCGCAGATGACCTGAAGCAAGAGCTCACCGGTGCTGATCCGATGGCGGTCGACGTCATGGACATGGCGAACCCACGCCGCGTTCTTCGCGCAGTCGAGGTCATGCGCCTCACAGGAGAGACACCGACGGCGCGTGCGGCGTCAGCCGAGGCAGAAGCCGTGCGAACATATCGGCCGCGGCGGGCATTCATCGCGATCGGTGTCGATCCGGGAGCTGAGATACGGAGGCGAATCGAGAATCGGTTCGACGCCATGATGGACGCCGGTCTGGTCGACGAGATCGCGACGCTCGCACCCACCCTGGGACGTACCGCCAGGCAGGCTGTCGGATACCGGGAACTCCTTTCGGTCGTGGAAGGACGCCGCGAATTGAGCGCAGCCCGTGACGATGCGATCACGGCGACAGCATCGCTTGTGAAGCGCCAGCGGACGTACTTCCGCAGGGATCCACGCATTCACTGGATTCCGTGGCACCATGATCCCGAACAACTGCTTCGTTTGGCACTCGATCAACTCGAAAAGGACACGTCATGGATTTCGTGAAAGCAGAAGGGCTCGGCAACGACTTCATTGTTGTGACGGAACCGCTTGCGCTCTCGCGTGAGCGAATCGCGCAGATGTGTGAGCGCAAGACCGGAGTCGGAGCCGATGGGATGCTGGAGATCACCGTCGTCGACCAGAGCACTGTTGCGATGCGGTACTGGAACGCCGATGGGGGAGAGGTGGAGATGTGCGGCAATGGCCTCCGCTGTGTTGCCCTGATCGCCGTTGAACGCGGCATGGTTCAGGGGCCAGCACTCACGGTGCGCTCTGCAGTGTCCGATCATCCTGCCGAAGTGTTCGCCAACGGCATCGTGAGGGCTTTCGTGGGAGTTCCTCACGCGTTCCGGACCGAGGAGCTACTGGTAGCCGGGCACACGGTGCGTCCCGTGGGCGTCGGCAACCCCCATGCCGTGCTCTTCGTCGACGACATCGACGAAGCGGCCGTGGCCGAGATCGGCTCTACGATTGAACAAGATGCCATCTTCCCTGACGGCTCAAACGTCGAATTCGTCGAGTTCGGTGAAGAGGATCGCATCAAGATGCGTTCGTGGGAACGGGGTGTTGGAGAGACCCAGGCATCGGGAACCGGCTCGGCTGCCGCCGCATTTGCAGCCCGAGCCGCTCAGGACCTCGGTGACGCCGTCACCGTCGTCCTGCCGGGCGGCGAGTTGCTGATCGAATTCGACGCAGCAGGAGCCTGGATGACCGGCCCGGCATCGATCGTCTATCGCGGAACGGTTGACTGACCTACTCCACGCGTCGCAGCACGGCGACGACGATTCCGAGGATCTCGACACCTTCGGTGAAGACCATTGGGGCGTACGCCGGATTCTCGGCTTCGAGGATGACCCGACCGTCCTTGCGCTTGAGGCGCTTCACGGTTGCCTCGTCCTCCCCGACGAGCGCAGCGACTAGCTGCCCGTTGTTCGCCGTCGGCTGACGTCTGACCACCACGTAGTCACCGTCGAAGATCCCGACGTCGATCATCGAGTCGCCGCGAACGTCGAGCATGAAGACGGGTTCGTTTCCAACGAGTTCAGTCGGGAGGGGATAGATCTCCTGGATATCCTCTTCGGCGAGGATCGGTGACCCGGCCGCGATCCGGCCGACCAGCGGGACGTCACGTGTGGGTGCCCGGTGGAGAGAGCCGTCGGCCGAACCGTCGTCGATGACCTCGATCGCCCGCGGTTTGCTCGGATCGCGCCGCAGGTAGCCCGCTCGCTCGAGCGCGGTGAGGTGGCTGTGCACAGTGGACGGCGAGGAGAGGCCAACGGCCTCGCCGATCTCGCGCACGGACGGCGGGTAGCCGCGGCCCCGTGCCGTTTCGGCGATCAAATCGAGGATCTGCCGCTGCCGGTCGGTGAGATCGTGTCTTCCGTCCATTGTCTGCCCCTCGCTCGTTGAGCGCCACGCTAGTGCGTTTCGACGAGGAGACCAAACATATGTTCGACTTGACGAGCGAACAGATGTTCGATAGTGTGCATCGCAATACGAACAGACGTTCGGTCGGTGGTAGGGATCTCCGTTTTCTGTCACACCCAGGCGGTACGTTCGCATTGTGGGCCCAGGCTCACCGCACAGGGCCGACGAGAGTCGGCATACGGCAGGTTGGCGATCAGGAGGAGACACGGATGATTTCGCAACGAAGCACCAGCGCCAGAGCGTTGGTCATCATCTCCACGACTGTTGCAGTGTTCGTGCTCCTCCTCGCCACCGCCGTTCACGCGATGACGGGCGGCGATCCGCTCGCCACGGTCGACTATCGGGTCCACACAGGTGACACGCTCTGGTCGATCGCGTCGGACACCATCACCCCGGGTGGGGACGTGCGCGGGATGATCTCGACCATCCAAGAACTGAACGACTTTTCGACGTCGGCGATTCAAGCCGGTGAGGTTCTCCTGATTCCCGCCCCTCACGAGGCCTGACCGAATCAGGCCGGTCTCGATGTCGCCGAGAGGTTCGATCCCGCTGGGGAGTACGCTCTCGGACACGATGAGATGTCCACTGTGTGCCACCGAAGACACGAGGGTGATCGATTCGCGACCCGCTGAGGGCGGTGGAGCGATTCGGCGCCGTCGTGAGTGTTTGGTGTGCGGCGAGCGATTCACCACGTTCGAACGCCCGGTGATCTTGGCAACCGTCGTCAAGCGGGGCGGCCGGAAGGAAGCGTTCGATCGAGAGAAGATTCGCCGGGGCCTCGAGTCGGCGCTCGCTGATCGGCCCGTGTCTGATGGAACCGTCGATGACATCGTGGCGAGGATCGAAGCTTCAGCGCGTGCAGGTTCAGCGCTCGTGACGAGTGACGAACTCGGCAAGGCCGTCCTCGCGGAACTCCGTAATGTCGATGAGGTCGCCTATCTGCGGTTCGCCTCGGTCTACAAGGAGTTCCAGGGAGCGAGCGACTTCGAAAGAGAAGCAGCGGCCCTGGAGCGACGGGACAACGGAGCGCCGGTCCTCTAGGAAGAGGGAACGTCGGCGATGGCCGTTTCGGTCTCGTCGGCGAGCGAGATGATCCGTGGATCAACTTCGGTTCTTACGACACCGAGAGCACGATCCAGCGAAGCAATGATCCCTTCGTGTGCCGTATCGAGTTCGACAACGAGATCGGCTGCCCGATCGGTGTCGCCCTCTCGCAGAGCGTCGAGGTACTCCAGTTGCCAGCCTGCATATCGCTCAGAAGCCAGCGTGGCAAGATCACGTGTCTCTGCGAACGTCGGATCCGGAGGGAGGTCTGCGACGAGCCGCGCCGTGTCGGCGAGCGACTCTGCGAGGCTCACGCTCAGGGCATCCGTTGTCGCGGAGTCGGCTTCTACAGGGAGTTCCGGGGTCGCGAGGAGCGCCGGGACAGTGGAGTGGTAGGTGAATGTCGTTGCGAGGCGACCGGAGATGCCCTCAGCCTCGGCACCGAGGATGAGCATCGTCGTCCGCGTCGGTTCGAGGGCTTCGAGGGGATCACGCGGGACGAGCATCGGCGTGGACGGCAGTGGGGTGGTGGCGAGACTGATGACGACGTTGCCCCGCGTATTGAGGTCTCCAATTGCCGGCACCGACCCGGATACGTCCTCTGGCGTGCTTGTAGGGTCGGTGAGCGTGGTGAGGGCGATCTGGGAGTCGGGGAGTTCATTGCGTAGATCCGTGAGCGATCGGGTGTAGTCGGCCGCGATCAGATCGGCCTCACTTTGCACGGCGCGTGGAAGCAGGATCACGGCAGCAACGACAGCCGAGACCACGAGCACAAGGAGCACGGCGACCAGCCACCGTCCCAATCCACGTCGACCGAGCCGGGGAGACACGTCATCGGGTTGCCAGCCCTCGAGACCATTGTCAGCTCGCGGGGCGACAGGTACGAAGGTGTCGTCTCCTACGACTTCTCCGTTGGCGTCGGCGACGAGTGAGCCGCTCACTGCGGCGGCTCCGGCAGTCACTGCGGTGCTCTCGGAGGCGACGAACGCGGGTGGCTGTTCGAGTGCTTCAAGTTCGGTATAGGTCTCGGTGGGACTCGGAGGGGGTTTGACCACCCCGGCGAGTTCGAGGAACCACCGGCCGTCGTTGCCGGGGAGCGAGACTTCTGGTTCTTTCCTGGCCATGGATCCGTTTGGTCGATTGCGGAGACGATACCGCCGATATGCCGACAGTTGAGGCATCGAGGAGTCTCAGACAGCGATACCATCTCGGCCAAGAGAGAGGTGCAACCACATGAGGATTCCGCTGAAGCGACTCGACGACGGGCTCCCGATTCCGGGCCATGCTCATCCGGGAGATGGCGGCGTCGACCTCTATGCGCGAGAGCCTGCGCGCCTGGAAGCCGGACAAAGGGCGGTTGTCCCAACCGGGATCGCCGTGGCGATACCCGATGGATTCGCTGGGCTGGTGACGCCTCGTAGCGGGCTTGCTGCCCGCAATGGGATCTCGGTTGTCAATGGGCCCGGTCTGGTCGACGCCGGATATCGCGGTGAGATCCAGGTGGTGCTGGTCAACCTCTCGACTGAGGTCTTTGTGGTCGAGCGTGGTGACCGGATTGCACAGTTCGTGGTCATTCCGGTGTCCGTTCAGGAGTTCGTCCCGGTGAACGAACTCCCCGATTCTGCACGAGGATCGGGAGGATTCGGATCAACCGGCGCGTAGGCTGTTCCGATTGGTCCGTGGTACTCTTCGCGTCTGCGCGGATGTAGCTCAGTTGGTAGAGCGCAACCTTGCCAAGGTTGAGGTCGCCGGTTCGAATCCGGTCATCCGCTCGGGGGACGGTTTCGGCTGTCCTCTGTTGACAAAGGTCTCGGCGACGTGGCCGAGTGGCCAGGCAAGGGTCTGCAAAACCCTCTACCCGGGTTCGATTCCCGGCGTCGCCTCGTTGGGATACAATGCCCACAACGGGCGCTTAGCTCAGCGGCAGAGCGCTGCCTCGACACGGCAGAGGTCGGCGGTTCGATCCCGCCAGCGCCCACGTACGGAAACCCTTGCGGCTGCAGGGGTTTCCGTCGTTCTTGGGTTCGTGTGGTGTGGCTTCTATAGGCTAGCTGACCACATTTCAGTGGTGCGTAGCTCCCACGTCTTCGCCCCGTCGATGAGGAGTGATGCCCAGGGTTCGGCGACGACGAGGAGACGGTCAAGATGGGTCTCGTGTGGCATGAACTCGCATTTCAGCAGACAAACAAGGGATCGCGAACGTGCCCGCTGAGGGCGGCCGCTATGGGTCTGGGGGCGAGTGCGTTGATAGCGCGCTCTACTGGAGCGACCAGGTGAGCATCGTCTTCGGATCAGACGGCGGCAACAATGGTTAGTGTGAATCACCGGCCCATCTGCTGCCGGGAGATGTGATGGTTTTCTTCCTACTCTTGCCGCTCGTGATCCTGTTTGGCGTTGTGGTGGTGGTGATCCGATGGATCGACGGACGCAGCGGGACGCTTCGGCGGCAACCGAAGCGTTGACCCATGCGTAGGGCGGTTGTCGCAGGTCAGCCGGTGCCACTGGTCACTAGCGGGACCGACACGATCACAGA
>RCNG010001758.1_pt1 | contig 10811 bp, 7 predicted proteins | sample 2041371 | NCBI WGS metagenome assembly RCNG01 (sample SAMN09708227, study PRJNA481090) | Marine sediment metagenome, whole genome shotgun sequencing project. | biome: marine sediment; feature: ocean; material: sediment; isolation source: Sewage treatment plant 1 marine sediment (STP1) ... | reverse complement strand
GGGCGAACTCCGTCATGCGCGCCATGGGGTCGTCGCCGTGAAGGACCATGATGGCGATGGGCCGGGCACTAGGATCCCAGCGTAGAATCAGGGGCCGGTCCGCGTCTTCGGGAAAGTCGTCGCGGTAACTGACCCGGTCGATGGCCTCGCGCAGATGCAGGTTGGCGAAGTCCATCTCCGTGCCCCACTCGTACTGCACGGTGATGGTGGAGACGCCTTCACGGGTCTTGGAAACGACGCGCCGCACCCCGGCCAGCCCGGTGATGACCTCTTCCAGGGGCTGGGTGACCAGGCGGGTCAGGTCGTCGGCGGGTGTGTCGGTGTAGTTAGTGATGACCGTCAGGTTGGGATAGTTGATCGAAGGCAGCAGATCCACCGACAGCCTCTGCCGGGCCTGGAACCCAATCAGCACCAGGCCGGCAAACAGCATCAGGATGGCGACGGGCCGCCGGACGGCGGTCTGGATGATCATTGCGATCCGCCCTCACCGAACTCCGCAAAATCCCACTTGTCCTGGGGCGGGATGCGTTTGCGCACGGAGATCTTGGCTTCATGGGCCAGGGTCAGGTGGTCGCTGACGACCACTTCGTCGCCGGGGCTTAGGGAACCGCCGCTGTGGACCTTCAGGATTTCCACCCACTGCTCATTCTCCAGACCGATGTCTACGTACAGCCAGCGGGCCCGGTCACCTTCCTTCTTGAAGACCAGGGGTCGGTTGTCGCGGATCAGCAGGGCGGCCTGGGGGGCCAGCAGCTTGTCCTTGAAGACCACGCCGGCGATCTGGGCGCGCACGAACATGCCGGGACGGTAGCGGCCTTCGGGATTGGGGAAGCGGATCAGGAGCTCGCAGGTTCGGGTGGCTTCGTCGAGGGTGGGGCTGATCACGTCGACGGCCGCGCGCAGGGTGTCGCCCGTCGCCGCCACCGCCAACAGCACGGGGCGCCCGGGAGCGAGGCGGCCCAGGTCGGCTTCCAGCACGTTCACCGAGGCTTCCAGCTTCTCGTTGTTGTAGATGGTGCACACTGCGGCGCCGGTGGCCACGATCTCGCCGTTGACCACCTCCAGACCCTGCACGATGCCGGCAAAGGGGGCGCGTATCTCCGTGTATTCCAGGTTCAGCTTGGCCCTCTCCTCGGCCATGCGGGCTTCGGCCAGGCCGGTGCGCTGCTGGAACACCGCTTCCCGGAACGCGCCCTTCTGCAGGGCGGCCATTTCCAGTTCCAACAGGCGGTTCGCGTATTCCTCACGGGTGATGGTACCCTTGGCGCGGAGCTTGTCGAGGTCGTCCCTGGCGGAGGTGAAATCCCGGACCGCCTGGTGGTTCACCTGGAAGGTGTCCGCCTCGGCGGCCATCTGGCTGAGGGCCTGCAGGTGCCGGTAGCGGCTTTCCTCCACGGCGATCTCGTATTCCCGCGGGTCGATCCTGGCCAGGATCTGACCCCGACGAACCCGGTCGCCGTCGCGCACCAGAACATCGCTCAGTTCCCCGCCGGCCTTGGTCTTGATCACCACGGATTGGGGAGTCCGGATGGCGCCGTCTGCATAGACGGGCAGGACCAGGTCGCCGGTCCTCATCGCGCCGATGTTCACCTTGATGGCCTTTTCCTTCTTGGGTGCTTTGCCGCCGCCGGTGGTGTCGGCCTCGGCGGTCAGGCTGTCGCCCGCGGCGGTGGAGTCCGCGGCGGAGCCGTCCCCGCCGGAACCGAAGCATCCGGCCAGGCTCATCAAGCAGGTCGCGAAAAGGAGAAGGACGATCGCGGCCAAACGCGAACGGAGGACGTCGGAGGAGTGATGCATGGTCAGCCTTTCCCGGTATCGGCAAGGTTCAGGGCGGGATGGGACCCGCCCGGGCAAAAAGGGATTCGACGGATCAGGGTTCCATCCGGTAACAAATGACTTCCAGCGGCTGGGCGGTCGATTCGCCACCGCCTTCGTCGCTGGTGACAGCTTGCTGGTTCAGGAAGGCGTCCAGTGCCCCCACAACTACGATGACCAGACCGTCCGGTTGCACATAAAGGCCGTCCTGTTGGGCATCATAGGCACCCGGCAGAGCCACCTGTTTTTCAAATTCACCCTCGGGGGAAAAAACGTCGAGGTTGACCCAGCTGCCTTCGGGGACGGACTTGTGGGAATCTCCCGTCTGGACCCAGAGGCGGCCGTCGGCGGTGGCCCACAAGCCGGCGATGGCCGGCGAGGTGTCCTCGGTGACGTAACTGTGGGGAGGGCGGGGGTAGTAGGCGGCGATGCCTTCAAGAATCTTCTTTTGGGCCTTCTTCTCTTCCTTGTCGCGCGCACCCTGGGTGTAATCGCGGGAAATGGTGCGGATCGCCTCGCCCGTCTGGTCGAACACCTGGATTTCATATGTGTTTCGCTCCGGCGCCACGAAAACCGTGCCCTGGGGACCGACCGCAACCCGGCTCCAGACAAAATCCAGACCCGCTTCGGTCATGACGAAATCACTGTAGTCAATGGCGTTGGTCTTTTCCACCAGGGCGAGTTTCTCGGCACCATCGTCCGAACACAGGGAAAGGAAATAGGTCTGGGTGGTGACGGAGCCGCTGAAAACCATGCGGATACCCATCAAAAGGATACCCTCGGGCATGTCGAATCCGCGATTCAAAACACCCATCGGCACCTGGGAGTCTTCCCCCCGGGAGAAGGCTGTCTGGCCGGCGGGAAGCCCGTCGGCGGAAACCTTGACGATCTTCCCGGGGAAGCCGGTCAGGGCGCAGATGGTGCCGTCGGCGGTGACGAACATGTCGTTGGGCGCGCGGATTTCACCGGGGCCGTCGCCCTCCCGGAATACGGTGCGCAGGTGCTCCCCAGATGGCGAAAATATGTGGACTTCGGACAATTGCTGGTCCAGCAAGAGGATGTTGCCGTCGGCATCGGTGCGGATCGAGGCCACCGAGCCGAAAAAGACCTCGTCGTCTTCCCCGCCGGCCCGCCACAGTTCCGTCAGTTGGGCTGTTTCGGGACCGGCCAGGGCCGAACCGCACAGCAAGGCAGCGGTGAGAATCGTCAATACCAGGTGTCCTGGCTTCGGATAACAAACGGACATGGGTGGCTCCCCCTGTTCAGACCTGGCCCCGAGCGGGATCAGGGCAGGATTTTGTAGCAGATCACTTCCAGCGGTCGAGCTTCGGCGTCCGATTCCTCGTCCGCAGGATTGTCGGCCCCGCGGCCTCGGAAGGCAAACATGGCCTGGGCGTGTTCCCGGACCAGGACAGCGAGCCCGCCGCCAGGAAAAAATAACGCGTCCTCCTGGCCGTCGCCCTCACATTCGAACGAAACCTGCCGGGCGAAGTTGCCCGAGGTGTCGAACACGTCCCAGGTGGAATGGACGCCTTCATCCTGATCCCGGATTCCCCGGCTGGGCAGCACCCAGACCTGACCCTCGGGGTCGACGCGCACAGCCAGGATGTCTTTTTCCATGGGGTCCACTACGACATTGATGCTGTTTCGGTTGCGTCCGCGGCGGGGCATCATCATTTCGCGGGTCTGCTCTACTTCTGCAGAGGTCCGCTTCCAGGAGTCGTATTTGTGGGTGAAGGCCCTCTCGAGGGCTCCGGAGGGCCCGTAGATGTCAATTCGGTAGTCGTTCCTGGCGGGGGCCACGTAGACCCGGCCATCCCCTCCCAGGGCCCAGTTCCCCTGGTGAGGGAAGTACTCCGCTGTTTCCGAAATTTCCGCCCGGCCGAAGTCCCGCACCGTGACTTTTTCCAGAAAGCGGGTGGTTTCGGTGCCGTCCAGGCTGTGGGCGGCAATGAAGTGGGTGGCGGTGCGGGTGTTGTCACCCCGGGTCATCTTCATGCCGCTGACCACCAGATGCTGGCCCATCGTGGCGGCGCTGCGCAGCGCAAAAAACCCGCCGGCGGAGGGGTCGTCGCCGCCTGGCCTCATCTCGCCGGCCGGCACCCCTGCCAGATCCACCTTGACGATGCGACCGGGAAATCCCTGTACCAGGCCCAGGGTTCCGTCGGGCAAAAACAGGGTTGCGAAAGCGTTCCTGACCTCACCGGGACCGTCCCCCCGCTTGCCCAGGGAGTGGAGGTAGATCCCCTCGGAGTCGAACACCTGGACTTCCACCAGCTGGATGTCCAGGAGGTAGACCTGGCCCTGGTCATCGACGAGGGCCTGATTGATCACCCCTAGTAGATTTTCCTCGTCATCCACCCCGCCGATGCGCCACATCTCCTCGAGGTGCACCTTCACCGGACCCTCGACCGGTTCGGCCCCGTTGGCGGTGACGGGGATCTCCGCCTGGACGGCGCCGGACAGACAAAACATGACGGTGACGGCACCGAGGAAGATCAGAAGGCTTTTTCGGTAGGACACAACGGCCTCGCTTGATGAAGGGTCAGGGATTCACCCTTACCCAACGTTCGGTTCGGAATTTACCAGCGAAACCCTATTTCACCCGGTAGCAGGTGACCGACATGGGTTCGGCTTCTTCATCATCCTCGGTAGAGGCGGCGCCGCCGAACTGCGAAAGCGCGGCATCCCAGAACCCACCCACCTTGAAGGCCAAGTCGTCGCCGGCGAAGAACAACATGTCCTCCTGGGGATTGCCCTCGCAGATCACTTCCACCTGATTCTCGAAGACCCCTTCGGGACTGAAGACATCGAAGTAGGTGAAGGCGCCGGGGGTCTCAGTCCACATGGCCCGGCTGTTGAGGATCCACACGGATCCGTCGTCGGCCATGCGGATGATTTCGACATCCGGTTCGGTGTCTTCCCAGCTGACTGGCGCGTTGGGGGCCTGCTGACTCTGGATGGTCTCCATGATCCGCTGCCAGATGCCCGCGGCCCGTTCATCCCTCACCCACGGCTCGTATTCGCGGGAAAAGACCCGTTCCAGGGTGCCGTCGGCGTTGAACAGGCTCACCTCGTACCCGTTGCGCGGGATGGCCACTGCCACCCGGCCGTCCTGCCCCACGTCGAAACGGCGGTCGGCGCCGTCGATGAGGGTTTTTTCATCGAACTCCAGTTCCTGGAACTTGATGGTCAGCGTGTTGGAGGCAAAGGTCTGGTCGCGCAGCCCCTCGGTGGAGATGCTGCTGAGGAAGGTTTCGCGCGTGACGATTCCGGCCGTCTGGTCGATGTGCTGTTCAGTGCCGCCGGCCACGACCAGTCCGCCACCCGCCCTCAGGCCGCGCATGATGTAGAACGCACCCTTGGTGGGGTCGCCCACCGGCCAGGTGCCGGCCGAGGTGTTGTCCAGGTTCAGCTTGATGATCTTCCCGGGAAACGCCTGCAGCACCCCGATGGTGCCGTCGGGCAGGAAGCACATGTCGGTGGGACCGCGGAATTCCCCGGGTCCGTCGCCTTCCCGGCCCAGCGTGTTGACCAGCTCGCCCTCGGGGGAAAAGACGCTGATTTCGGAAAGCTGGGCATCCAGCAGGTAGATGTTGTGGTCATCGTCGATCAGGACCTTGTTGATGATCCCGAATATCGTTTCTTCGTCGTCCTCGCCGCCGACCTTCCAGAGCTCCTCCAGTTTCAGGGTCTGACGACCCCCGGCGGGCTCGGCTCCGTTGACGACGTGGAGGACCCCGTCCTTCATGACCTCTTCGGCGCCGACCGCGGGCATGGCCATGGCCAGGGCCACCAGTGCCAAAAGGGTCAGCAGGCAGGAAATTCGTTTTGGCAGGGTAAGCATGACGCCTCCTCGTCCGGACAACCGGAACAAAATGGGGAACCAGAAAATGGGGGACGGGAAACATACCCGCAACCCGGGGAGTTTATGCGGAGGCAGGCCAAAATGCCATACGTGGTTTGGCGCGCCTGTTTACCAATTAATCCTGCTCAACGCAGGCCTTCGGCCCACAGGACGGTCCGGTCGGCCACCTGGGTGAAATTCATGCCGCCCCGGACGGTCTGCACCTCCACCGGCAGGCCGTCCAGGTCCTTGAGGGCCTGCAGGATGGCCGGGCCCTGCCCGGCGATATTCGTTTCGTGGACAAAATCCGCCCAGGTGACGGCCAGATCCCGGGGGAAACCCGCCAATTGATCCCGAATGAAGGCGGAGTCGGCCTGCGGCCATGGGTCGAGGTCCCGGCCAGCGAAGATGAGCAGGGCCTTCAGGGCCTCAGGGCGGGAAATGGCGGTCTGAAGGGCGGCGGCGGCACCCCGGTCCGCGCCGGTCACAGACACCTCGAGGACGCCGAAGGTTTCGCGGGCCCAGTCCAGGCACGCTTCGGTTTCGCGGGGATAATGGGCGATCAGATCGGCGGGACGGGACCCCTCCGACGGCGCGAGCACCGGCACCAGGTAGATGGGGAATCCCCCGTCGGTGCCGGCCTTCAGCGTCGATTTCTGCCGTCCCTGTTCGTAGTTCTGACCCATGCGGTCGGCGATGGCACCGGTCATGGCGACCACCGCGGTCAGGGTGATGACGGGGTTCAGTTTTTTGGCGATTTTCCAGCCGCCCGGCAGGTAGGCGTGGCACAGCCGGGGGTCCCCGTCGGGACCGGTGTAGACCGCGACAAAGGACCCCTTGTCCGGCAGGATCGATCCGTTCTTGTCGGCGTTGTCGAGCAGCCGGCCCAGTTCGTCCAGCGCAGTGATGATGGCGCCGGGCCCCCGGCGCGGCGGATGAGCGGCCACGGCCTCTTCGATGGCGGTGAGGTGGTATTCGGCAGTCGGCTTTTCCTGGGCTGGCAGGACTTCGATACGTTCGCGGTAGGAGGCGCTCCATCCGGGAGCCAGTTGGAGCACGCTGGCGCCCCAGGTCTGGGTACGGCCCGACGGGAAATCCAGCTGGGCCTTGACGACGTAGGCCCCGGTTTTCAGGGCGGTGAAATCCGCCTGGCGGGTGATGTTATTGAGCCCCGGCACGAGGTCGATCGCCCCGTTGGCTTGCCCTCCGGGCAGCAGGGACTGGTCCGGCCCACCCAGGAAATCGATGGTCAATCGGCCGGGCCCCCTTTGGTCGGAGACGGCGATGAGATCGACGGTGATCGGCTTGGCGCCGCTGATGGTCCGGGACACCTTGCCGGCAAAAATTTCCTCGGCAACGGATTCGACCCGGAAGTTCAAAGGTACGATGCGGCGTTCCAGGGCATTGGGTCGGAAAGCGGCCGGGTCGGGCAGGACGGACGCCATCTTACCGCCTTCGGGACCGGCGATCCGCACCGCCGCGTTGAAGCCCATCCGGGCGTCTACCACGGGGTCATAGGGCAGGATACCGGCCCAGGGAATCAGGGCTTTCAATTCCAGGTGGTTCGATTCCGTGAGACGGATCTTGGGTTGCAGTTCGGAAATGATCTGCCACCGGTTCTGGGCAGCGAGGAAGAGTGCACCGGCTGGGCGCCCTTTTTCCGTACCGAAGGCGAAGAGGAAGTGGTTGTCGGTCCGGAAGCCCAATCCACCCTCACTGCCGGTGGGAAGCCCGAGGGTGACCACCAATCCGGGCCCCCCGTTCCAGGGCGCCAGCATGTCCGGGGCCACCAGAGAGGACCAGGCACCCGCAGCTCGCAGGACCAGATCGAGGCCGGCCGGGGTCCAGGTCAGGTCCATTTCCGGGGCATCTTCCACGGCGCCGGAGCCGGGACCGGGCTCCTCGGAGGGCAAACGCACCGCCGCTGATGTCTCCTGCCAGACCAGGTCCACGGCTCTGGAAGTGGCCAGGCTCGTCAGGCGGATCTGGTTTTCCAAAGCCAGTTCGACCATGGCAGGATGATATTTCAGATCCTGGAGATCGGGATCGTCCAGAGCTCGGGAAAAATCGTCGAACCCCGCGTTCACGGCCAGGGTGAAGGTGGTGATGGCCTCGTCCTTCAACCCGGCCGTATTTTCCAGACAGGCCTGGTTGTAGAGCATGATCTGATCGCCCGGGTATTGTTCATTGTAGGTCTGGCACAGGGGCAGGGCCTGGTCGCGGTCATCCTGTCTCATCAGCTCCATGATCTGGTCGGCCAGGAGGGTTTGGTCCTGGGAGGGCGGCTCGGCGAAAGAGGCGTTCGAACCGGGAAACAGTGACAGGACAGCCAGGGCCACCAGGAACAGGGAGGTCCGTGTCCGGAAAACGGTGGACTGCGCTGCGGGGAATCTCTTGGAGATCATGCCTTCCTTCCGGGTCGGTGCAGGTCCTGTGAATCCGAGTCCGCCAATGAATAAAAACCCCGCAGGGGTCGCACGGCAAGCTGGTTGTGACGCCCCCTGATTTGAACTAACATGGAATCAATAGCTCCTCGTGTCTTCGCCCGGTATCCGGGAAGTCCCGCATTGGCTGGAAGCCCCGCCGGACGGACGGGTCGGCGCGCCCCTGGCGCCAAAGCGAAAGAGGACGCCATGGCCATCATCCCCCTGCATATCGTCGACGCCTTTGCGGATCGGCCGTTCACGGGCAATCCCGCGGCCATCATTCCCAATGCGGGCCATCTGTCGGAAGCCGAAATGCTTCAGATCACCGACGAACTGTCCATGGAGGCGGGATTCGTGCTGCCTCCTGGTGTTGCCGATGCGGATGTCCGCCTGCGGTTTTTCACCAAACGGCGCGAGGCCATACTCAGTGGTCACGTGGTCATCGCCGCTTTCGCCTCCATGGCCGACCGGGGTTTTTACAAGCCCCATGCCGATGGTCTGGAGATCAGGCTGGAAACCGGGGCGGGAATCCTGCCGGTGACCTTGACCGCGAGCCAGGATGGTCGCACACGCATCAAACTCCAATTGCCCGAACCCCGTTTCGGTGAGCCGGTTCCCGCAGGAGAGGTGGCCGCCGCTCTCGATTTGCCCGCCGAATACTTGAGCCTGGGTGACCATGGGCCTCAGCGGGTGTCCTGCGGGTTCGATCAGATCATCGTCCCGGTAAACGATCGCAACGTCATGCGGGGGGTGTTCCGCGACATGGAGGCCATCGGGGATTTGACCGACCGCCGGGGAGTGGGGGGCATCACCCTGGTGTGTCCGGAGACCTACGGCCAGGAAGCGGATTTCCACTGCCGGTTCTTCCATCCCCGCGTCGGCGCCGATGAGGACGTGGCCAGCGGGACCTCGCTGGGCGCGGCCGCGGCCTATATCGTCGACCGGGGCCTGTTGCCGGTGGCCAACCCGGTCCGGGTGCTGACCGAGCAGGGACACTCCATGGGACGTCCCACCAGGGCGGAAATCCAGGTGCATACCCTGGACGGTAGGATCCGGGCGGTGGAACTTGTCGCCACCGGAGCGGTGGTGATGCGCGGTTCGTTCCATTTCAACCGGCGCGCGGTGCTGGCGGCCTATTGAAATCCCCAGGTGAAATCATCAGGGGGCCCGGCCACGGAAGGGGAGGCGGGGCGGCAGCCATGGGTTGTTGTCCCGCACCCTGAACCGGTATTTGGCGACCCTTGGCGGGGTCCTTATATTGAAATCGCCATTGCTGGACCTGCCGCCCCTTCCCTGGAAATGGAATCCCCATGAGGCCATCCGTCCTGTCTGCCGGTTTCCTGATCGCCGCGTACCTTGGCGTCCTGGTCCTTGCAGGCGGCTGCAGCGACGAGGAACAGGTGCCTTCCGGCCGTTACATGGAAGTGCTGGCCGTGGCGATCAATGTCGAGGACGGCAGCCCGGAGGCCGGTCTCAAGGTCATCCTGATGGACCCGGTGACAAACCTGCCTGTGGCGGGACCCTTGACCACGGATGAGCGGGGCGAGGCCCATTTCGGTGTGATGAAGGAACAGGCTCTGCAACTGTTGGCTTTCGGTGGTGTGGGCCTGCAGATTTTTTCCCTGCCCCCAGTCGGGAAGGCCGCCGGGCCGGGAAAATCGGGGCTCCCGCTGGTGTCTCCCGAGGCCGGGAAATCACCGGTTCCCATCCAGGAATATTTGTTCAGGGTTATCGCGGTCGCCCAGGATAGCCTGCCACGGATCTCGGGTACGGTGTTTGATGCGTCCAGCGGAACCCCGCTCGATCAGGTTTTTGTCAGTCTGTCCCCCTATTTGACCGGCTACGATGGCCGGACTGATCCCAGTGATGACGTGACTCTGCTGGATGGTTTATTTTCCGTTTCCCAGATTCCCTTCGCCCTGGATCCGGTGTCGGAAAATTTTTTCCAGGTCAGTCCCCTGCGGTTCACCAGGGCCGGCTATCGTCCGATCATCTTCACTCACAGGCCGCCAAACGGCAGCTCCGAACTGGATTTCCGAGGTATCCTGATCGGGATGGAGCGCCTGGCTCCGGAGGACACCGCTTCGGTCAGCGGACGTCTGTTGCGTGACGGCCTGCCTGTCGCCGGGGTGGGCGTTGGGATCGGGATCGTGGATCAGCCGGACGGCGAAAAGGCCGGCGCGGGCCTGCCGGGTTGGACGGGAATGACCGATGCCGAGGGCCGCTACGAAATCTCCGGCCTTCCTGCGGGGACGTATTTCCTGCAGCCCGGTTTTCCCGTGGGCGATGGAGCCTTCTTCCCGAACCAGCCGGGCATCGAACTGGTGGAGTTGTCTGCCGGCCAGTCCGTCGAGGCCACCGATCTGATCGTCCTGCACGAAATCACTCCCACGTCCCCTCTCCAGGGTGCGATGGTTTCCACGCCCCCCGACTCCCTGCACTGGACCCCGGTCCCCGGCGCAACCACCTACGAGGTCCGCTTCGACCGAGGCGTTCTCCCGGTGACCAACACCCACGCGATCGATCTGCCCGCAGACCTGGTTACCAATAGCGACCGCCACTTCTGGTACGTCCTGGCCTACGACGAATCGGATGAACTTTTGGGGGCCTTCCAGATCAGTGCCCGCTTCCTTTATTCCCCGGTGCCCTGACCTGATCCTGTTTTTCGTCTCGCACAAAGATGGACCCGAATAATCCGCAGGCCCGAAGGGCTGAGGACATTT
>RCNG010003369.1_pt1 | contig 10812 bp, 10 predicted proteins | sample 2041371 | NCBI WGS metagenome assembly RCNG01 (sample SAMN09708227, study PRJNA481090) | Marine sediment metagenome, whole genome shotgun sequencing project. | biome: marine sediment; feature: ocean; material: sediment; isolation source: Sewage treatment plant 1 marine sediment (STP1) ... | reverse complement strand
GTTAGCACAAATTATAGTTCCGCTTCCCTGTTATTGGATGAAAATTACTGGACCACAGCGCTTTTTATGGGGATAGGATACAGTACCAGGAATGTTACTTTTGGTATGCAATATGACGTACTGCATGATGAAAGAAGTATTTATGCCAATCCCTGGGTCCCTTTTATAAGAATGTATTTTTAAAATAGCATTCTCTCCTTCTTCTATTTGTACTGCTGTCTAAACCATATTTTTTGCCATACCCTCTTTAAAATCAAAAAAGTATAGTGATCACTGATATTCTGTTTCTCAGTGTCCAAAATTTGTCTGGCCGTATTTTCGGGTAAATCCACGATATAAAGAAGATTCACAAAATCTGAAAACTTCTCTTCAATAAGGAATTGAATATTTTTTTGAAGTAAATATTTTAGTTCTTCTGGATTACAATCAGCAGGTAAATCGAATGTCAAATTAGCCAAACCAAAATCCTTTTTTAATTGCAATACGAGGTCTTCATAAAGTTGATGCGAACTTGCATACTTTATTAATTCCTCACTTTCTTTGAATACAGGTATCATAAAAAACTTAACACCACGCTTTAATTCTAATTATTAGAATAGACCACTCCATCCTTCATAACAAAGACAACTTTCTCAAGAGTTTGAACATCTTTTACCGGATTCTCCTTTACAGCTATTATGTCTGCAAAAAAACCTGCTTTTATTTGCCCCAGTTCATCGCCCATACCTAATAATTCTGCATTAGTTATGGTAGCAGACTGAAGTGCTTCCACGACCGGCATACCAGCCTCAACCATATATCCGAATTCTTTTGCATTAAGTCCGTGAGGGAAAACTCCTGCATCCGTACCAAAGGCAATTGGAACTCCCGTTTTATAGGCTTTTGCAAATGTGTTTTGTATCAATGGCCCAATTTCCAGGGCCTTCTGAGCAACCACAGGAGGGTAAAACCCAGGTATTTTTGCTTTCTCTACTACCTGTTTACCCGCCGTAATAGTTGGAACTAAATAGACATTGTATTCCTTCATCAATTGCATGGTCTGCTCGCTCATATAACTGCCGTGTTCTATAGTTTTAATACCTCCTTTTATTGCCCTCTGCATACCTTCATCGCCATGTGCATGAGCTGCGGTAAGCATTCCATAATCATTTGCAATTTCTGTTATTGCCTTTATTTCTTCTATTGTGAATTGCGGATTTTTTCCATTCTTAGCAACACTAAGCACCCCTCCTGTGGCTGTAATCTTAATAACATCAGAACCTTCTTTATAACGCTGCCGAACTGCCTTTCTCCCATCTTCCGGAGAATTTACCACTCCGTCTCTTGGGCCTGGATCTCCCATTAAGTCTTTTCTGTGACCATTTGTGGGATCTGCATGCCCTCCGGTGGTGGCAATCGATTTTCCTGCTGTGTATATTCGAGGCCCCGCAATTAAGCCTTTGTTAATAGCATTTCTCAAAGCTATATTAACGCCGGTACCTCCAAGGTCTCTTACAGTCGTAAAACCTGCCATGAGTGTTTTTTTAGCGTAAACCGATGATTGAAAAGCTACATCGGCATCGTTTAGGGTAAACTTGTTTATATAAGTTTTAGGGCTGGATTCTTTCTCAATATGCACATGCATATCAATAAAACCAGGCAGCACAACCTTATTTTTTAAATCTATAATCTTATCTTCTGCTGTACCACTAACATATCCATTTTGAATCTCCATTATCTTATTACCAGAGACAACAATGGTTTTCTGTGATAACAGATTTCCCGTTTGCACGTCCATCAAATTACCACAGTGCAGATAGGTTTTTTGACCAAAACAGCCAAGTGCACATACCATAGCTATTAAAAAAAATAACTTTTTCATTATAATCAGTGAATTTTGTGTTCTTAATTTCTTATTCTTTGTTCCCAATCCCAGGCAGATTTCATAGCCTGGTCTAAAGTAGAACCCGCTTTCCAACCTAAAATTTCATTTGCCCTTTTAGTATCGGCATATGCAGTAATTATATCCCCTGAGCGCCTTTTTACAATGGAATAATTAAGTTTCTTTCCTGAGATCCGTTCAAAACTAGAGATAACTTCAAGGACCGAACTGCCTTCGCCTGTACCCACATTAAAAACTTCATAATTCTGTGGGTTCTTCCCGGCCAGAAGTCGTTCTAAAGCCACCAAATGAGCCTTTGCCAAATCAACCACATGAATATAATCTCTAATACAGGTGCCATCCGGCGTTGGATAATCATCGCCAAAAACAGAGAGTTGTTCTCTTAAACCAACTCCTGTTTGCGTAATAAAGGGAACCAAATTTTGTGGAACACCAATGGGTAATTCTCCTATCTCCGCGCTTGGGTGCGCACCCATAGGGTTAAAATATCTTAATGAGATGGCCTGCAATTCCTTATTTACCTTACATGTATCACTAATTATTTCCTCTCCAATCTGTTTTGTGTTTCCGTATGGTGATTCGGCCTTTTTTACAGGGGCATCTTCTGTAATGGGCATTTGATCTGCTTGTCCGTAAACAGTGCAAGAGGAACTAAAAATAAAACTTTGCTTCTTATTCGCGCTTATTTCCTGAAGCAGATATATAAGGGTATTGATGTTGTTTTCGTAATATAATAAAGGTTTTTCCACACTTTCACCAACCGCTTTGGATGCTGCAAAATGTATAATTCCTTTAATATCGTCATGCCTTTTGAAAAAATCATGAACCTTTTCTTTCTCCCTTAAATTAATTTTCTCAAAGACGGGCATCTTTTTCGTAATTGCAAAAATACCATCCAAAACCTTCTCTGATGAATTAGAACAATCGTCAATAATAACGACTTCATAGCCAGAATTTTGTAACTCAACTACCGTATGTGAACCAATAAATCCGAGTCCGCCAGTTATAAGTATTTTCATATAAATAGTTTTAGTTTAAATGGATGGTCAAATTGCTGTAAATACGGTAGTGAATAATTAATTTTTTAAGAATTGAATTACCGTATCGGTGATAAATGAGATTTGGTCATCCTCCAATTCGGTATGCATAGGCAAGGATATAACCTCCTTAACAAGCTCATTGGTCACGGGAAAATCAGATTCTTTATAGCGTTTATCTAAATATGCTTTCTGTCTGTGTAAAGGTATTGGGTAATAAATTCCGAAAGGGATGTTCTTTTCCGCCAAATGATCTGCCAACTCATCCCTTTTACCATTCATAATCCGAATTGTGAACTGATGAAATACATGACAATCGCAGTTTTCACAAATACCGGAACAATCAATCCCTGTTTTAGGTAAAATAATTAAAGCCTGCCCCTGGAAAGCGTTCACATATTTGCGGGCAGCTTCTCTTCGCTGCTTACAATAAGAGTCAAGATGTGGCAGTTTTACTCTTAAAACGGCTGCCTGGATAGTATCTAACCTCGAATTCACTCCAACGACATCATGATGGTAACGGGTATACATTCCATGATTTACAATTCCTCTAATTGTATGAGCCAGTTCGTCATTATCTGTATAAATTGCTCCCCCATCTCCATAGCAACCCAAATTTTTGGATGGGAAAAATGAGGTAGAGGCCACATGTCCAATACAGCCGGCTTTTTTCTTTTTTCCGTTCTTAAAAGTATAATTGGCTCCTATTGCCTGGGCGTTATCTTCTATAACAAAGAGTCCATGTTTTTGGGCAATATCCATAATGACATCCATATTGGCACACTGCCCAAAAAGATGAACAGGTACAATGGCCTTGGTTTTGGAAGTTATGGCCTTTTCAATGGCAATCGGATCAATATTGAAGGTGTCAGGCTCAACATCTACCAATACTGGTGTTAGCCTTAATAAGGCTATTACTTCAACAGTAGCCGCAAAGGTAAAGTCTGCAGTAATTACCTCATCCTCTGGTTGAAGTCCAAGACCCATCATTGCAATTTGCAGGGCATCTGTACCATTAGCACAAGGAATTACATGCTTCACATGCAAATAATCTTCCAGTTCTTTTTGAAAGGCATGCACTTCGGGGCCATTTATGAAAGCTGCAGAATTCAATATCTGCTCTATGGACTCATCTACTTGCTTTTTAATCCCTTGGTACTGACCAACCAGGTCCACCATTTGTAGCTTTTTCATAAGTACTTGTTAAGTGAGCAATAATACAAAAATAAGGAACTGCTACCAATGAAATTTAACAAAGAAGCGTATTTTAGCTACAAATTCTCAGTACGTGTATATCCTCTATAGTTTAGCAATATATATTACATCCCTCGTTTTACCTATAATTGCTTTTTTCAGCACCAAAGTCAACCTTTTTATAAATGGAAGAAAGCATGTTTTTACGGAATTAAAAAAACATATTACAGATAAAGATTCCACTATTTGGATACACGCTGCTTCCCTTGGCGAGTATGAACAAGGCTTGCCGATTGTAGAAAAATTAAAAGCAGAATATCCATCTTTCAAGATTGTAGTTTCATTTTTTTCTCCATCGGGTTATGAAGTAATAAAGCACAGGACTGAGGCCGATTTGGTAACCTATCTTCCACTGGATACAACTAATAATGCTAAGAGATTTATTAAATTCCTGCAACCAAAGATCGCTATTTTTATAAAGTATGAAATATGGCCTAATATGCTCAAGGAACTTCATAAAAGTGGTATTCCTATTCTTCTTATTTCAGCAATTTTTAAAAGTGATCAGATCTATTTCAAATGGTACGGAGGATTTATGAGAAATGCATTGCAAAAGTTTTCCCATTTTTTTATTCAGGATTCAGAATCCGTAAAATTATTGAATTCTATTGGTCTGGAGAATACCACAATAAGTGGCGACACAAGATTTGACAGGGTTTCTGAAATCTTGCAGCAAAATAATTCACTGGAATTTATGGATAGTTTAACGCAAAATTACACCTGCTTTGTAATGGGCAGTACCTGGTCTCAGGATGAAGAAATTTTGGTTGATTATATCAATGCCTCTTCGCATAAAATGAAGTATGTAATTGCACCGCACAGAATTATCCCTAAGGATATAGAGCGTCTGCGGCAAAGTATTAATAAGAATTCCGTTTTGTTATCAGAAGCTTCAGAAAATTTTTCCGGAGACCCGCAAGTTTTGATCGTGGATACCATTGGACTATTGACAAAAATATATAGTTATGCCGATATAGCCTATGTGGGAGGGGCATTCTCAGAAGATGGACTTCATAACACTCTGGAACCTGCAGTATTTGGAATTCCGGTAATTATTGGACCTAATTATACGGGGTTTAAGGAAGCTGAAGAATTAGTTAAGCTAAATGGCATCTTTCCTGTGCATGATAAAGCAGAGTTTACAAAACTGGCAGATAAACTGTTTCTGGATTCTCATTTCAGACGTACGGCTGGTACTATAAATGTTTCCTACATTAATAAAAACAAAGGGGCAAGCATCCAAGTAATGAATCATATCCGTACATTAATATAGCTATTCATTGCATTTCGGATGAAAAACAAAAATAAGATCATCCGCCTAACGGAGTAGTGGTTCAAAGGAAAATCCAGTTAATAAAGAACTGGCATATTTTTTGTAATTAAACCAAAAATAAGACTAATGAAATTTGCCCCTTTTCATACCTTATTGTTATGTCTTTTGTTTTGTGCTATTTCCTGCAAGGAGAGTGCAAAAGAATTGAATGACCCCAACACAAAACAAAATACTACTATAGATTCTCTGCCTTATAATGACATAAAGAAAGATAGGGATTTAAAATCAAAACCAGGCTCTAAAAAGCCCACCAAAGAACAGCTGGACCGAGCAATTGAAAATAAGAAAAAAACAAGTATTTTAGATTCTTTGAAACCTAAGACTGCCTGACTTCTATTCCAAATTTATTTCCTCTTCCTTTTTTTTGCTAGATTTACCAAAACCAGCAAACCATGGATAAAAGGATTTTCAGAATTTCATTAACCGCCGCGCTGGCGGGTTTTTTATTTGGCTTTGATACCGTAGTAATAAGTGGTGCCAATTTACCAATTAAGGATTTGTGGAACACTTCACCATGGTTCCATGGTACTTTCATAATGTCTATGGCTTTATGGGGCACAGTTGTAGGCTCTCTTTTTGGAGGCATCCCCTGCGACCTTTTTGGTCGAAAGAAAACCTTATTCTGGATTGGTGTTTTATATTTTGTCTCCGCCATGGGATCTGCTTTGGCTGTTGATCCCTATATGTTTTCTTTCTTCAGATTTATTGGTGGTCTCGGGGTAGGCGCTTCCTCTGTCGCAGCTCCAATTTATATTTCAGAGATTTCATCATCTAAAAACCGAGGACAGTTGGTAGCTTTATATCAATTTAATATTGTCTTTGGAATTTTTATCGCTTTTATTTCTAATTATTTATTTAAAGGTTTTGATGGGGCTAATGATTGGCGTTGGATGCTTGGCATAGAGGCTATTCCTGCTTTAATATACAGTTTAATGGTTCTAAAAATACCTAACAGCCCACGCTGGTTGGTGATAATAAAACAGGATTATGCAGGCGCATTAAAAGTATTGGAATATCTTTCAAATAAAGAACATGCCCAGGTAAAACTCGAAGAAATAAAGAATTCTTTTAATGCTTCAGATAAAAAAGAAAAGTTATTTACAAGCAAGTACAAAAAGCCGCTTATTCTCGCTTTTTTACTTGCTTTCTTTAACCAGTTATCCGGAATTAATTTTGTTCTTTACTACGCGCCGGAGATTTTAGAAAGAGCAGGTTTGGCTGCCAGTGAATCTTTATTCAGTTCTATTTCCATAGGAGTTGTGAATTTAATTTTTACCCTTGTAGGGATAAGATTAATTGATAAAGTGGGAAGAAGAGAATTGATGAAAATAGGGTCTGTGGGTTATATCTTAAGTCTCGCAACGGTTGGCTGGTGTTTTTATAGCGGAGCCAGTTCTACAATTCTTCTTGTCTTCATTCTCATTTTTATCGCCTCACACGCCATTGGACAAGGTGCTGTCATATGGGTTTTTATTTCCGAGATTTTTCCAAACAAAGTCAGAGCATCTGGCCAATCATGGGGTACCGGCACACATTGGGTATTTGCGGCATTAATCACTCTCGTTACTCCTATATTCCTCGATGCCAAAGATGGTATCTTTAAGGACAACCCATGGCCAATCTTTCTGTTTTTTGCATTTATGATGGTACTGCAATTGTTATTTGTATTATTTATGATGCCTGAAACCAAGGGAATTTCACTTGAGGAACTAGGAAAAAAATTAAGTCCGGATAAAAATTCGTTAAAAAAGTAAAATACCTTTTACCGAAAATTCAGGTATTACATCTCAAAAAGGCCCATTCTAATTGACTTTTAGTCGAAATATGGCATTCCAAATGTGATTTTATTGTCATAAATATGTACATTGTAGGAAATTATATGAATTATGGAAGATGAATTATCTTTTGGCACAAAGCTCCTTAACGGGTTCCTTAGCATAATGGTAGTGGTTTTGGTCTTAATTCTGGCTGCTGTTGTGATTGGCCTTATTTTGGCAGGTCTGGGCTTCTTTTAGACAGGACACAAATCCAATATTCCCCAATCTTACCCTTTTAAATTTTTCTTAAAACTTATTTATACTTCTTATCTCATTTTGCATGAAGTCACATACAATCAATCATTGTCTAACCTGAGGTTGAAAAAAGTAGTGTTCATAATAAGTCTGGTGATATTAGTTTCTTGAAAGCCTTTAGGAATCTAAATTTCCACATATATTATTATCAATTCATTTCCGTAATTAAATATTCCGGATTATAACAGTCTACTTATGTATATTGCAAATAGAATCTTTAAACCGGATTTAATGCGCTTTTGCACTCTTGGGTTTTTCCTTTTAATTATTATCGGGTTTTCCGGTTGTGGAAATTTAGAAAAAACCAGGACCATTAAATTGGCCCATGGCCTTGATGTAAAACACTCTGTCCATCTTGCCCTGGTTGAAATGGGAGTTGATTTAGAAAAACTCTCCGGGGGAAAGCTTCAGCTCGAAATTTATCCAAGTCAGCAGCTTGGAACGGAACGTCAATGTTTGGAACTTTTACAAATTGGAAGTCTGGATATGACTAAAGTTTCAGTTGGAGTATTGGAAAATTTTGCCCCAAAAATGAAGGTGTTAGGACTTCCTTTTCTTTTCAGAGACAGACAACATTCATTTTTAATGTTTTAGACGGACCTATAGGCAAGATGCTTCTTGAAGACGGGGAAAAATATTGGCTTAAAGGTTTAGGGTATTACGATGCCGGTAGCAGGAGTTTTTATACAATAAACAAACCAATAAATTCTCCAAAGGATCTTGAAGGCCTGAAAATAAGGGTTATGGAGAGTGTTACGTCTATGGATATGGTAACGAGTCTCGGAGGCTCACCTACCCCTATATCATGGGGTGAATTATACACTGCTTTACAACAAGGGGTTGTAGACGGGGCAGAGAACAATCCGCCAAGCTTTTATCTTTCACGTCATTATGAAGTCTGTAAATACTATTCTTTGGACGAACATACTGTTATGCCCGACGTACTTCTTGCGGGCACCCATTTATGGAAAAAACTTTCACCGGAAGAACAAGGATGGCTAACAAAAGCCGTTGAAAATTCTATTAGCTTCCAGCGAAAATTATGGATGGAATCTGAAAAAGAAGCTCTTAATGCAGTTCAGCAGGCTGGGGTTCAAATAATAAGACCGGACAAAACGCTGTTTTCTGAAAAATCCGCAGATATTTACGCACAATATAAAGACCAGGAAGACTTATATAAAATAATACAAGATATTCAGGAAACGCAATAAAATGCAATTAAGGAATAAGATCGACAAGGTTTTGGCTAAGCTGTTAATAATCATAATGAGTATTATGGTTATTAATGTTTTATGGCAGGTCTTTAGCAGATATCTGTTAGGAGCGCCCAGTTCCTTTACCGATGAACTGGCAAGGTACCTGATGATATGGATTGGGATTTTGGGAGCTGCCTACGTTTCGGGTCGGAATAAACATGTTGCGATAAATATACTCCCCTCCCGCTTAAGTGCAAAAACTCAAAAAAAATTAAGCCTAATAGTCCGTGTTTTAATTATTTTATTTTGCCTGTTTGCCCTGGTTATTGGCGGTTCCAGATTGGTCTATATCACCTATGTTTTAGAACAATATTCACCGGCATTACAGTTGCCCTTGTCTGCAGTATACATCATTATTCCAATTAGTGGTATGCTCATCATATACTATAAGATTTCCGATTATGGAGTATATTCCTATACTTGTTTTGGTGATCAGCTTTATATGCTTGCTGGCTATAGGTACTCCTGTGGCCTGGAGTATAACAATATCCGCATTGCTTACCATGTTGGTGAGCATACCTGCATTACCGGCATTTACAACAGTCTCGCAACGCATTGGCACAGGATTAGACAGTTTTGCACTCCTCGCAATTCCATTTTTTATTCTCTCGGGTGAGTTAATGAACAAAGGAGGTATTGCGCATCGGTTAATTGCATTCGCAAAAACATTGGTCGGGGCATTACCGGGCGGGCTGGCTCTTATTAATATCATTTCAGCCATGCTAATGGGGGCTATTGCAGGTTCTGCTATGGCATCAGCATCAGCCATGGGCAGTATATTAGGTCCTGAAATGGAAAAAGAAGGATACTCCAAAGAATTTGGTGCTGCGGTAAACATTACTTCGGCAACCACCGGACTCCTTATTCCTCCCAGCAATGTGCTGATAGTATATTCCCTGGCTAGTGGCGGTGCATCTATAGCGGCCCTATTTTTAGCCGGCTATATTCCCGGAATACTTACAGGTTTATTATTAATGCTGGTAGCTTCTTTTTGGGCCAGGAAAAAAGGGTATAAAGTTGGCCCGCGAAGTACCTTCAAAAATATAATTAAAACATTTATTGATGCTGTCCCTAGCCTATTTATGTTGGTGGTGGTGATAGGGGGCATTATAACAGGGATATTTACAGCTACAGAAGCATCGGCTATAGCGGTTCTCTACAGCCTTATCCTTGGTTTTATTTATAAGGAAATTACCTTTGAGAAGCTACCCCAAATTTTATTGGATTCATCTTCTACAACGGCCATTGTAATGCTACTAATAGGGGCATCAATGAGCATGTCATGGGCATTGTCCTATGAAAATATTCCTCAGGATATCAGTACAGGTTTGCTGAGTATTAGTGATAATAAGATTATGATATTACTTATCATAAACCTTCTGCTTCTGTTTGTTGGAATATTTATGGATATGACTCCCGCCGTCCTTATTTTCACACCCATATTTTTACCGGTAGTGATAAAGCTCGGACTAGATCCGGTCCATTTTGGCATTATTATGATTTTAAACCTCTGTATTGGCTTATGCACACCGCCGGTTGGGTCTGTACTATTTGTAGGTGTAGGAATCGCCAATACAACCATTGAAAAAGTTATAAAACCCCTTCTGCCCTTATTTGTAGTAATGATTATTGCGCTGTTCCTGATCACCTATTTCCCTCAATTAAGCCTTTGGTTGCCAGGTTTGTTTGATTTGTAATGGAAGGAATATTGTGTTTCCAAAAATAAAAAGCCAATTCTAAAAACTCAGCTAAAATTAATATTGAATATTTTGTTGATCACAGTCTGAATGTATACCGCACTTTTAAAAATATCTGTTCATTTTGGAGGGCCCATCGATCTGTTAAGTCATTGAAGGTATTGTGATTAACTACAAGAAAGACTTCTCCCATGGGAGAAAATATCCAATGAATACGTGCATTTATACCTAAAATCCTGCTATCTGTATCATATTGTCCATAAGCATTTAACTGCAGATCG
>RCNG010002887.1_pt1 | contig 10812 bp, 8 predicted proteins | sample 2041371 | NCBI WGS metagenome assembly RCNG01 (sample SAMN09708227, study PRJNA481090) | Marine sediment metagenome, whole genome shotgun sequencing project. | biome: marine sediment; feature: ocean; material: sediment; isolation source: Sewage treatment plant 1 marine sediment (STP1) ... | reverse complement strand
ATGCTGGGCCAGCCCTACTACATGTCCATCCCCGAGGTGATCGGCGTTAAGCTCAACGGCACCCTGAAAGAAGGTGTCACCGCCACGGATATGGTTCTGACCATCACCGAGATGCTACGCAAAATCAATGTGGTCGAAAAGTTTGTGGAGTATTTCGGTCCCGGCATGAAAAGCCTGTCGGTGACCGATCGGGCCACCATTGCCAACATGACCCCGGAATACGGGGCCACCCTGGGATTTTTCCCGGTCGACGAAAAGACCCTTGACTATCTCGAGTTGACCGGCAGAGGCGACCGCGCAAGGGTGGTCGAGGCCTACACCAAAGCCACGGGCATGTTCTACACCGGTGAAACGGATCCGGCGTTCACCCAGGTGGTGACGCTTGATCTGGCGACGGTCCAGCCATCGGTGGCCGGCCCTGCCCGCCCCCAGGACCGCATCTCCCTGCCCAATCTCAAAAAAACCTTTGCCGATATCCTCGGCTGCGAATACGACCGGGATGCCGAAGTCAAGCGCATATCTGAATTTCACGATGAATCCGGATGCAAAACCGTGCGCGCCAAACGCTGCCACCCGGTGACCCAACGCCAGTTCGACATGGAACTCGATGGCCGGCCGATAAAAATCGGTGACGGTAACATCGTCATTGCCGCCATCACCTCGTGCACCAACACCTCCAACCCCCACGTGCTCATGGGGGCCGGCCTCATCGCCAAGAACGCGGTTGCTAAAGGCCTCAAGGTGCCACCCTTTGTTAAAACCTCCCTGGCGCCGGGATCCAAAGTGGTCATGGATTATCTGGAGGCAGCCGGCCTGGTGCCTTACTTCGACGCCCTGGGCTTTCATCTGGCCGCCTTCGGCTGCACCACCTGCATCGGCAATAGTGGTCCCCTGCATCCCGATATCGAAAGTGTCATCGAGAAAAACGATTTGAACGTGGCCGCCGTACTTTCTGGCAACCGCAATTTCGAAGCCCGCATCCACCAGAACATCAAATCCAATTTCCTGGCATCACCCATGCTGGTGGTCATCTTCGCCTTGGCCGGCCGGGTGGATATCGATCTGTCCCTGGAGCCGGTGGGCATCGATCCCAATGGCCAGCCCGTTTACCTGGAAGACCTGTGGCCGTCAAACGACCAGATCGACGAACTGACCCGAACCCACGTTAAAAAAGCGTTTTACGAAAAGGAATACGCACGCATCTTTGACGGTGATCGTTTCTGGGAAGCCCTAACGGTTGCCCAAAGCACCACCTTTGCCTGGAAGGATGTCCACCTACATTAAAAACCCGCCCTACTTCGAAGGATTTTCCCTGAACCCACAGCAACCGGGGGATATCATCGACGCCCGTTGCTTCCTGCTGCTGGGGGACACGGTTACCACCGACCACATCTCACCCGCCGGTGCCATTCCCGAGGACTATCCGGCAGGCCGGTACCTGATCGAAAACGGCGTTGCCGCGGACCAGTTCAATTCATACGGTTCCCGCCGGGGCAACCATGAGGTGATGATGCGCGGGACCTTCGGCAACATCCGCATCAAAAACCATCTGGTGACCCCCAAGCAGGGCAGTTTCACCCTGAAATATCCCGAAAAGACGGAAATGACCAACTACGATGCGGCCATGGCCTACGCGCATGAAGGCACCCCGCTGGTCGTACTGGGCGGCAAGGAATACGGCACCGGCTCCTCCCGGGACTGGGCGGCCAAGGGTACCACCCTGCTGGGCATCAAGGCGGTCATCGCCCAGTCGTATGAACGCATCCACCGCAATAACCTGGTAGGCATGGGGGTACTTCCCCTGGTTTTTTCCGACGGGGATAGCGCGCAAAGCCTCGGGCTGGATGGTTCGGAGACCTTCACCATCTCCGGGATCGGCAGCATGACGCCCCGCAGGCCGCTGGCCGTCAAGGCCGTCAAGGCAGATGGCAGCGAAATCAATTTTACGGTCATCTCTCGGCTGGATACCGAGGTGGACGTGGAATATTTTGAAAACGGCGGGATTCTTCCCTGCGTCATTCGCAAAATGATTGCGCAGGATACCGACTAACAGACGGTGGCCGATAAAACCTTTTCAGGCGGCCCATTTTGATCGGGTCGCCTGCATTCTATATGAGCCCGGCCTTTTTTTTTATTCTCAGCAGGCCCGGGCTCAGGTTCAAGTGCATGAGCGTGGAGTGGCAACCCAGATCAAGAAACAGCTTTTCCAGGGAATCAAACAGCACCGGCCGGTCCGGCCATTTGAATGATTTTTCCTGCCGGCGAAGCGACTCCCAGGTCCTTCTCGCTTCAGGGTCATCGCTGAAAACGGCCTGCATGGCCCGGTCGCAGAGAAACATGGCGCATACTACCGGCCGAAGCGTCCACATGCAGCCATGGCTGCCCAGATAGACGCATCGGTGGCCACTGTTCGTCCGGTTTAAAACCGTCTCCAACCGATCCAACTGCGCCGATGTGGAACACAGCGCATTGACCACCGTGTCGGCAAAAAAAGTGATGATGCCATCCTTGGAACAGCAGGCGCTGGTGCGGCTCAGGAAACAGGTATGGGTGCACACGTCATTGAAATGTCGCTTTAAAAAGTGGTCGGTCGATTGCCTGAATTGCACGTAATCACGGATTGTTTCGGTTAGTTCAATCCGTTTTGCGTCACCGAGTTGTACGAGTCCGCGCCTGACGGTTTTCAACGCTTCGAGTTGTTCCTGCTGGTATTCGTTCATTTTCAATACCTCGCTGTCCGCGGTCAAACTAGCGGCAACAATTTTGCTCTTTGGTGTTTAGGAGATAACCTGTTGATTGTCAATGCGATGCCAATATTGCGGGTATAATGGGCGACGTTCGGCGATCTTTTTCCCTTGACGATTTTCTCCAATTCCCGGATAACCGGTTCTCAATACACTGCCAAACGCACACAGGAACGAACCCGCATGTCAGAGCATAACGGACCTTCCGGTCATCCCATGGATGAAATCGCAGAACAATTCAAAGCGCCTGACAAACCTGCGCAGAATCAGCGGCCATCGGACATCGTCTCGTCCGTTGAACCGTCCGACAATCGATTCGGACTCGCCGGTGCAAACGATTCTGAAGGTGAGTCGTCCCTATCCGCTCAAGCGACTTTTGGTCCACTATCCCTGTCTCCGGACCAAATTGAAGCGCCGTCGTTTTTCGTGGACAAAAAACTGTCAGTCCTGTGGATGAACTCTGGCGGCACAGATGCCTTCTCCCATGCCCTGGCCCAGGAATTGGGTTCCACACCCTCAGGCAATATCTTCGACCTGCTGCTCAGTCCGGCCATCAAGGATTCGATTACCGATTGGCAGGCGTTGTTTTCATTTATCTATATCCTGTTGCGCCGCTCCACCGCCAAAGATACGTTTGATCGGGGAACCGTCTTCATCTCCAGGAATCACCTCCCCACCACAGACGACGAGACCGCCCTTACCCCTGTCATCCACCCGTTTTTGATAGACAGCTGCATCATCGGGCAAAAGGAGGTGACCCCCCCATCACCCCTGCGCATTTTTGGCTTGGAATTCAAGGAAGGGACACTCTTTCTGCTCCGACAGGATCTATGGCAAACTGCAGTGACCGCCCACACGGAAACCGAATCTGCCGTCAACGACATCGGGCCTGGAGATGAAAAAGAAGCGATCTGCATATTGTCAGTCCGGCTCAACGATTCTCATCGCATCGCAGACACCATGCTCCCCGAGGTTTTCTTCAAATTGATGCATCGAATCTGGGATGAAGGCGATGGCGTTGTCAGATCCTTCGGCGGCAAACGAGCCGGATGCAGTGGTGCCCAAATCGACTACCTGTTTACTAAAAACGCAGGAAGAAGCCCCATCTTCAGCGCCATCTGCTGCGCAACCCGGATGAACCGACAGATGATAGTGATGGAAGAAAAGCTTAAGGCGCAACAGGGATGGGCGAACGAGATCCGCATGAACATGGGCATCAGCCACGGCACGGATGAACTGACGACCTCGGTACCGACCGGCTGCATGGAATCCTCGATCCCCGGCGGGACGTTTGATCAGTCTTCTCACCTGTCCGCCCTTGCCGGCAAAGGGGAGATCTGGATTACGAGAAATGCAGTCTCCCAATTGCCCAGAAAGCTCATCGACCAGGTGGTTGTGGGTATTGATCGCCAAGGCCGATTCTTGCGTAATTTTTTCACCCGGCTCTCAGACCTTCCCCAGGCAGCCGGAGCCGTTCAGCCCCATCCTGATCTGGGAACGCTGTCCATCGCCCGCATCTTAACCATTGAAAAGCCAGGACCGGAGCAACCGGCAACGAGCGAGGTTTAATCATGTCGGAAAGCAGCCCGTTGATAAGGGTTCACGTGAATATTGAATTATCCGCGGCATCACTGCAGGCGGTGGTGGCCAATTCAAAAATGAAGGCCGGCACAGATGATAAAGGGCGGTATCGGGTGGATACGGCCGATGCGCTGGCCGCCCTGATCTCAACCTTCCTTCGGGAAAAAGGTTTCGACGCATTTGCCCGGGATGTGGATAATTATTGATTTAATAGTGGGACGGCCGCCTTGTAAACGATGACGCTTCCGCCAATTGCATAGGATAGGAGGCCGGCTGGAATCAGGAAGCTGTCCCCTTTTTTCATGGTCAGACTCACCCCCTGACCACCCTCTTTAATCCATCCTTCTCCGGCCGTACACAAGAGCATCTCGACATTTCTGATGGAGTGAGAAACGTATGGCTGACCTATCGGGGGCCGGATGACGGTGAGTGAGAATTCCTCGGCCGGGCAGTCGTAGCCGGATTCAGCCGGCCCCACCGGCCTGGGGTCGAGAATTTTAATTGACGTTTCCTCAAACCGGACAACGTTGAGCAGTTCCGGCACATCCACATGCTTGGGTGTCAGCCCACCCCGGAGCACGTTGTCCGAATTGGCCATCAGTTCGATTCCAACGCCGTCCAGGTAAGCGTGGAGTTGGCCGGCGTGCAGATACATGGCCTGTCCGGGTTCGAGGCAGACCAGATTCAATAGCGCCGGAGAAAGGACCCCCATATCCGCCGGATAGGCGCCTGTGAGGTCGACCATCCACTGGTAGAGCGGTGACGTGTCCACCAAAGGCCTGGCCTTATCCAGAACCTCCTGGGCCACGGCCCTGCGCTTATCGGCGGCGATTGTCATCATGGCTTCGAAAAAATTCCTGAGCCCCTGGCCCGGGTTCGTTTTCAGATCCTGGAATGCATCATCGAGGTCGTGGGGGCATACCGGTGTCAACAGGTGAACGGCTTCAGCTGACGGCCGAAATCCGTTCAACCCCCAAAATGGCGTCAGGGCACAGATAATTTCCGGCTTGTGGTTGTCATCCCGATAATTGCGGTCCGGGGCATCCAAGGCCTTTCCTTCACGATTCTCCCTATCAAACCCCTCTATCGCCTGGCGTTTGCTGGGATGCGCCTGAATGGAAAGGGGTTGGGCGGCAGCCAGAACCTTGAACAGGTAGGGCAGCGCACGGCCAAACCGCCTGACGACATACTGGCCTAAAATGTCAATGGGTTGCCGGTCGATCAACTGCTGGAGTGGGACCCGATCGTCCCCGGCAACGACCATGGACGGGCCTTTGGGGTGGGTGCCCATCCACAGTTCCGCCTGGGGTTGATGGGTAGGGTTAGGCTGACCGAGCATCTGGGTAATGGCGGTTGTCGATCCCCAGGCATAGGGCTGGATCACGTTTTTGAGACGGTAAATCTGCATGGTTGACCTCGATCGTATCGTCAGAGGATGGTTTACTTGCCCCAATCACCTTGCTATACATGGCTTGCTGGTGCGCAGCGCTGAAAAAACGGCATGGCGTCATTAATAACATGATCGTTACGGTTAATGAAATCTTTTACAGTATTCAAGGCGAGTCCGTATATGCCGGGCTGCCCTGCGTGTTCGTGCGTCTGACCGGATGCAACCTGCGCTGTCGCTATTGCGACACCCGATATGCGTTTGATGAGGGCAACGCCATGTCCGTGGCCCATATTGTCAATCAAGTGGCAACATTTGGTTGCGACTGGGTTGAAATAACCGGTGGCGAGCCCCTGGCCCAGAACCATACACCGGCCCTGGTGGAAGCCCTGCTTGCTGACGGCTATCACCTATTGATGGAAACCAACGGTTCCCTGGACATCGATCGGGTGGATCGCCGCTGCAGCCGGATCATGGACATCAAGTGCCCGTCCAGCGGAGAGCATATGAAAAACGATACAGCCAATCTGCAGCGGCTGACCGCCCATGATCAAGTCAAATTCGTCATCGGCGATCACGACGACTTTCTTTTCGCAACGCAGCAGTTGCCCCATTTACCAGCGATCCTGCCGGCGGATCGCATCCTGTTCTCGGCGGTATCCGACCGGTTGTCCCCGGATCGGCTGGCCACCTGGATGCTTGAGGCCCGAATCGAGGCCCGGCTTCAGTTGCAACTGCACCGGTTGATCTGGCCGGATCAGGAGCGGGGGGTTTGACGACCAAAAAAAAGTTAATGCAAAACATTACATAAATTAATTAAACCAACAATGATTAAAACAAAAATAGCAGTGGTACTGTCCAGCGGCGGCCTGGATTCCAGCACCGTGCTGGCCATGGTTGCCGACCAGGGGTTTGCGATTTGCAGCCTCAGTTTCGACTATGGACAGCGACACGTATGCGAGCTCGGGGCGGCTGAAAAGGTGGCTGCTGCTGCGGGTGTGAAACGCCACCTGGTTACCCGGGTGGATCTGAAGCCGATCGGCGGTTCAGCGCTAACCGACGACATCGCCGTACCCAAAACCCGCAGCGGCTCCCTTATGGCCGAAGCCATTCCCGTCACCTATGTGCCTGCACGCAACACGATATTCCTATCATACGCCCTTGCCTGGGCCGAGGTGCTGGGCGCCTGGGATATCTTCATCGGTGTCAACGCCGTGGATTACAGTGGATACCCCGACTGCCGGCCGGAATACATCCTGGCTTTTGAAACCATGGCCAACCTGGCAACCAAGTCCGCCATCGAGGGTAAGGGGCGGTATCGTATCCACACACCGCTGATCGATCTGACCAAGGCCGAGATCATCCTCACAGGAACCGCGCTGGGTGTGGACTATGCGCTGACCCACAGCTGCTACGATCCAACGCCCCAAGGGCTGGCCTGCGGCGATTGCGATTCGTGTATCCTGCGCAAAAACGGGTTTGCCGATGCCGGTGTACCCGACCCGACCCCCTATGCGCCCCAATAACGATGCAATCTGCACCCAGGCAGACTGGTAACAACAACGTGCTGGTATAAAAGAGTAAATAACAAAGTCCAACTTACAAATATAAGGTTTTCTAATGGTTATATGGTTCGTTCTTGGACTGGCCGTGGTGCTACTGGTGGGGCTGGTCAACGCGGAAAAAACGGAAAAGCCCAAATGGATTCTCCTGTTCAAAACACCACTGTCCCTGCTGTTCATCGTTGCCTGGACCCTGCAGCCGGTCCAGGATGCGCGCTTTGCCGGTCTTATCCTCCTTGCCCTGGTGTTCTGCCTGGGCGGAGACATCCTGCTGGCATTCGGTTCCCACGGCACCTTTCTTCTCGGGCTGGTCAGCTTTCTGTTGGGGCACGTGATATACGCCACCGCCTTTTTTGTGGTCGGCACAGTGAACCCTGCAATGGCAGTGGGTACTATTCTTTTAATGATTGTGGCCGCCTTGGTCTGGCCGCGGCTCGAACCCCACCTGGGAAATATGCGCACCCCGGTGTTGGCCTATATCGTGGTCATCAGTATTATGGTTTGCGGTGCCTTCGGTATCGCCGGTGATCCGACAATCCCGGTTCGTGCCCGCGGCAGTGTGTTAGCCGGCGCCATCCTGTTCTATATCTCAGATCTTTTCGTGGCCCGGCAGCGCTTCGTGGTCGGCTCCCCTGTCAACCGGGTGGTGGGACTGCCCCTGTACTACGTCGCCCAGTTTCTGCTGGCCTTTTCCGCCGCCTGGATCCCCGGGTGAGCCGAGCCAATTCTACCAGTTCACCGGCAACCGCACGATATGTTTGGCTTTATTCTGAAACAGCAGGTATCGGTTTTCTCGGCCGAACCGATACAGATCGCGGGTGATGGCCACATCGGATCGGCAGTATTCAAGAATTTTTGCCATTTTTCCTTCCCGCCACCACCTCAGGGCATCCAGCCCGTCTGCCGTTTTTCCGGCATCCAGGGTAACCGATGCCAGGTGGTCCAAAGAGAGCCGGTACCCCAGTTGGTCCTTCACCTTTTCCAGGATATCCAGGGTAGGAATCTGCCGTAAATCAAGCTCGGTGTATGCGGAGAGGACCTGGTAATCGAAACGTTTGATATTGAACCCGATCACCAGGTCCAGCCCATGAAGGTGATTCATCAACATGGGAACCTGACCTTCGACGAACTCGAAGAAATTATCCGACTTTGAATCGTAAAGCACGACACAACTGATCCGCATCCGCGATGCATGGTGCCACCCCCCCACCTCCTTGGCCGACAGCTGGGTTTCGATGTCCAGTACCCCGTAATGAATGACCTTATGCATGGAATCCACAACCCGTGTGGCGTCATCCGTTGCCTTCACCTCCTCGACGACCATCGGTTCTGGAATGAACGGGGGAGCGGGCGAGGCTTTAGTGGAGATGAGCGTCTTCAACAAGAAGATCGCTCCCGCCTTATCGATCGGGCGGTTGCCTGAACCGCATTTGGGAGAATGGACACAACTGGGACAGCCGGTTTCACAAGGGCATTCGGATATTGTCGAAAAGGTGGCGTCAAGCAGACCGTTGCCATTGACGAAGGCCTGGGTGCAGAGTCCGGTCCCTCCAGGCAATCCATCATAGATAAAGATGCCCGCACTTTCCAATTGGGGATGAAAGGGGGTGGAAATGCCTCCCAGATCGTTCCGGTCGGCGAGCACCAGAAGGGGGAAGACGCCGATGGCGGCGTGTTCCAGGGCATGCAGTCCTCCCATGACGTGGATCCAGGCCTTTTCCGCCAATGCGGTGACTGCCTCCGGAACCGTAAACCAAAGGCCCTGGGTTTCAAAAACCATGGGCGGCAGATCGAGCGGAACCCGTTCCAGTACTTTGCCGGTTCGGGTTTGAATTCGGTCATAGCCGGTAACCTGCTCGGTGACCCGAAGGCGTCCAACGGTCATCATGGTTCCGTATACCGGCTTTTGGTCGGCAATCTCCAGGATTCGGGTTTCTTTGTGAGATCTCACGCGGGTGTGAAAATCGACTCGGGCAGGCGCGACAATGACTTTACGGACCTCCGGGTCAAGGGATTCCACCAAAAAGGATTTCCCCCGATGCAGATAGATGGCACCGGGATGGGTTTCTCGGTATACGCGGATTCCATCGATTTCCCCCAATGGAGTGGTGCTGGCCGCCTCGATGATGGCAAACCGGGCACCCGACCCTCGCAAATCCACAAATCGGTGCGGATTTTTCATCGGAGAAAAGCAGACGGTGCCGTCGGCACTCAGATAAAGCCGACCGGAGGCGATGGTATGCCGGAGGCAGGCTTTCATCGGTTCAGGTGCCAGCATGGGATCACCGGTCATCAGGGGCAGCTCGGCTGCGGCACAAACCAGATGCCGGGACATGACATCCGGATTATAGGGATTGATCACGGCTGCTTCCGGTTGACGAACCACCAGTTGCTCCGGATTTTTGATAAAATAATGATCCAGGGCATCTTCTCCGGCCACCAGTACCACCGCGTCCTGACCGCTGCGCCCCACCCGACCCCCGCGCTGCCAGGTGGCAACAATGGAACCGGGGTATCCAACCAAAATGCATAGATCCAGACTGCCGATATCAATGCCCAGTTCCAGGGCACTGGTGGAAATCACCGCCAGCAGGTCTCCGGATGCGAGTCTGGATTCGATTTCGCGCCGCTCTTCAGGCAAAAATCCGGCGCGATAGGCACTGATGCGGTCGGCAAGCCCACCGGACCGGTTTTGGGCCCAGATGGCCAGCAGCTCCGCCAACTTACGGGACTGTGTGTAAACGATGGTGCGAAGTCCCCGGCTCACGGCTGCCTTGAGCAGCATCACCGTAGCCGCCAAGGATCCGCCCGCCGGATCTATCATAATCAGGTGACGCCGCCCGTTGCCGGCTGTGCTCTGCGTAACGGTTTCAACGCTCAACCCGGTCAACTGCGTGGCCAGCTCGTCCGGATTGGCAACGGTGGCCGAGGTGAACACGAAGGTGGGCGCTGCACCATAATGGCTGCACATTCGTCGCAGGCGACGGAATACCTGGGCCATATGCGAACCCAGGATTCCCCGGTACGTGTGGACCTCGTCCACCACCACGAAACGGATTCTGGAGAGCAAGTCGGACCATCGGTCGTGATAGGGCAAAACCGAAAGATGAACCATTTCAGGGTTGGTCATCAGTATATGAGGCGGTTTGTCACGGATTTTCTTGCGCCGGTAGGCAGATGTGTCGCCGTCGTATATGTCCGCCCGAAGGTTGATGTCTGGCAGGTGGCTGGACATGCTGTTGATGGCTTTGCGTTGATCCTGGGCCAGGGCCTTCAAGGGGTAGATGAACAGCGCGCAGGCTGATGGATCCTCAATAACGGTCTCGAAAACCGGCAGTGCATAGGTCAGGGTCTTGCCGGAGGCGGTCTGGGTGGCGACTACCGTGTGGATACCGGCCCGCACCCGGTCGATGCTTTGAACCTGGTGGGCATACAGCCGATCGATCCCAATGGCCTCGAGCAGGTGGTCAATCGCTTTCGGCCAAGCCTTTCGGGTTTCCCCGAAGGTGGGTTCGCTGGGCGCTAACTCACGGTGATA
>RCNG010001756.1_pt1 | contig 10820 bp, 6 predicted proteins | sample 2041371 | NCBI WGS metagenome assembly RCNG01 (sample SAMN09708227, study PRJNA481090) | Marine sediment metagenome, whole genome shotgun sequencing project. | biome: marine sediment; feature: ocean; material: sediment; isolation source: Sewage treatment plant 1 marine sediment (STP1) ... | reverse complement strand
GCCTTTCGCCCACGGAATCCATTCGTCGCCAAGTAGTCTGTGGTCTACCTCCCACCAAACACGCGCGTAGCGGAAATCTTCATTGAGTGGATTCGTGGACCAGACCTCGTAGCGCCCACCATGAAGCGGTTGAAGCTTGGTGAACGTTCGCAACAAACGCTCACTGACCCAATATGCGAAGGGCGCGGTTGGGACGGCCCGGAAAGACTGAGGATCAGCTTCGAAACGCATGCGGTCGTCAGGCGTGTTGATCTGATTGCGCAGCGCTGACGCCTTGTCGTCCGCCTCGATAGCCCGTAGAAACGTCGCCTTCACTGATTCCTCTTTGGACTGCTCCAATGCTGAAAAAAAGGCTGAGAGGCGTGAGAGGCCGCAGGGTCAGGCTTTTCGATCGTGTAGAACGTAGGCATCAGCTATCACTTCCTGCAGAGGACGCCGCTCGGCGTGGGCCCAGACGACCCGAAGGCGGTGATTTTCTGCGCGAACCTTTGCGAGGCCTTGTGGGTGCTGGCGCGCCGAGCAGATTCTTCAGGGCGTCCTTCACCGCTTCCGAGCTCAGTTCCTCGATGAGTCTGTCGACCATCGCCTGTTCAACCATGCGAGGCTTCCATTTGCCGTCCGAGTCCTCATGCCAGAAAGCACCCTCGAGCCCGTGGGCGATGGCGAGGCTGCGGTCTTTGGCGCACTTGGTCACCACTCGCTCGGGCCATAGGTGCATCGCGAGATGGGACCAGTCGTAATCGCCTTTGCAGAGCTTGTCCCATACCCTCTTGCATTCTTTCTGCCACGCTCGGTGCTGGGGCACGATACGCCAGAGCGGCGCGAAATTGATGATGACGCCGTCGCTGAGATCCGGATTCCACAAAGGCGCAATTCGAGCGACTTCATCTCGAAAGGCGCCCAACTCCTCGACGAAGCGCGCCTGTACGTCGATCTCTTTGCGTTGATTCGCCGTCGGACTTCCACCGGAGTCTTGCGTGATGCTTGCGAGCTTCCTTTCCTCATGCCGGAGCTTGGGTTCCGCAAAGTCGTTGAAGACCTTGTAAAAGGTGTCCTTGTTCAGTCTGTGGAGGTAGAGCCAAACGGAGTAGCTCGCGGAAGGCGTAGCGAGCTGCCAGTAGATGGGCGCTTTCCGACGGCTCTTCGAGTATCGCTTGACGTGCTCCTCGAAGAAGCCGTGGGCAAACCAGCCACGCAGATCTCGTGCCCGCGGAGCGACGAGCTCGCCCGCTTCCTGCCGTACGGCATCCGCGCTGTCGCCGAACACCAGCTCGAAGACCTGACGCACCCTCCCGTCTAAATCTCGCGCGTGACCGGGGTCGTCCGCGAGAATGCCATCGCCAGGGAAGGCGATTGGATAGCCGAGCGGTGGCGCTTTGATTGGCAATCCGTTCTCGCCAGTTAGCATCCCAGGTGAGCAGGCTGGCATAGGCTCGAACGGCGCCGGCTCCAGTGGGGGCTCTCGATCTTTGGTCGCAAGCCGGAGATCAAAGCGGCCAAGTGCGACACCCATTGCCCAAGAGAGGAGGGATGCGACTAGGGCAGTTACCTCGAGTTCCTTGCGCGCCAAGGCAGGATGATGGGCACCCGGTTTCGCGTCATCGGTCGTGTTGTCGAAGCCTCGCTCGATCCGATGTCGATCTTCCGAACGGACGCCGTACAGCTCGAAACAGAGCTCATCGATGTCTCGCTGGATCCGGTCGACATCGTTCTCCGCACACCTCAGTCGCTCAACACAGGCCTTGGTGCGCGTCGCAAGGTTGGGGCCTTGAGTTTGCAGGAGCGCAGGAAGCACGAATGCCTGCGAAATCTCAATACGAGTATCGAGGCCTCGTTTGATTGACCAAGCGCGGAGCGCTTGAGCGGCAAGTTGTTGACGAAAAGAGGACGAAAGCTCAGGTATCGGAGTCCGCTGCAGCACGCCGACCTCATAGGACCGAGCTGCCGCGTCGGCGGCGGCGAGCTGAACCTCCACAAGAGCTTGAAACATTCGACTGTTCAGGATCGCGAGTAGTGCGAGTAACGTGGATGGATCGTCGTCATCCACAAACGCCGCAGGGCCCTTATCTGCGAAGATGCAGCAGGCTGGCATCGCACGGATCGATAAGCCACTAGTCGTGCGACGTGGCCAGGCCAGCCCCGGACGAAAGAAGAAGTCGACGTTCGGCAGTCTGCGCGACCAATGACTGTTATTGTGGAGTGAACCGGCCCAGGCCTTCAGTTCGCGACCATCTTCGAGCCAGTTCAGCGCCAGGTGTGGATTTGCATAGAATGGTGAAAATCTCCCGCCTTTCGCAAATGCGAACCAGCGCGCAGTTTGCGTGGCAGCGGCAACCTCGGTCCAGAGGCGTACGAAGCGAAAATCGTCCGCGGTGGCAAGACCTTGTTTAGCGGTCCTGCCGCTGCTCTCGAAAGCTGGCAGATCCTGGAATAGATGACGCACCCGATCGCTAACCCAATACGCAAACGGTGAACGCTCTACTGCGCGGAAAGACCGCGGATCCACCTCGAACCGCAACTTGCTACCAGGGATGCGAATCGCATCGCGGAGCGCTGACGCCTTATCCTCCCGCTCGATCACACGGAGGAACGCCGCAGTCACAGTGCCACCTCAAGACAGTATGCGGCCGCTTCGACCATGGCGTCATCCATGACCCCGTGACCAAGGTCAGCCACGACCACCGGAGGCGCTTCCTTCAGGAGAACTTCCTCCCGCCACTTCTGAAATGAAGACAGGAAGAAGCCTGTTCGTGAGGTGATCGCGCCGAGCCGCCCGCGCGCATGAAGCAGGGTGATGCCTCGCTCGACGAAGGCAGCGTAGATGTCGTTCTTGGTACGTGGCCAGGTAGCCGCAGCCCAAGAGCGCGTCGCTGCCGTGAAGGACCCGAATGGCGGATTCATGAGTGCGACGTCGTATCCGTTGCTGCATAGGTCGATGAGACCAAGTCCCTGCGCTGCGTCATCTGCGAAAAGTCGGCGCTGAAAGGCACGGCCATTGGACGCCTGCCCCGAATACGCGCGCAGCGCGCCAAGGAGCTCCCGCTCTGCAGCTTGCCAGCTCTGTTCGTCGGATGCTTGAAAAAGCTCCCCATGAGCTCCAAGAATCTCGCGCACCGCGTCGCGGATATCTACCTCGATTCTCAGGAGGGTACCTGCCTCACCTGCAAGCTCCATCCGTTCGAAAACGCGCTTCACGAGTTGTCCGAGCTTCGGATCGATCGTTCCGACGAACTCGGCGCGGAGCTCCTCCTCCCCTGGCATCGGCTCAGCAACCACTATGTTCGTCTTTCGAATCGTGGGGCGCGCACTTCGCCCAAGTCCGAAGTCACTGAAAGCTCGTTGAGCTCGCATCCAGAGCGCCAGGGCAGCGATCTGGGCGCACCGAGCATCGATATCGATGCCATGCAGATTGTGCCGTAGGATCAGTGCCGGCGCTGCCGAGCGTAGGGCATCGATCTCGGGATAGTCTGCTCGGAGCGTTTTCGTCGTGACCTCGGATGCAGGTGATGTTTCATCTGCCCAGGCCTCTTCGTACATGGTTAGAAGTAGGTCGAAGGCATACAGGAGGAAGTGTCCCGACCCGCAGGCTGGGTCGAGTATGCGAATGTCACGCGGGTCCTTCTTTGTTCGAAAGAGCACGTGGACGGGGAGGCTGGCTCGTTCCTCTTCGCTTAAACCGTCATCTCCGTCATCAGCTTCGGGTGGAGGTGCCTCTCCCTCTGCGAGAAAAACCTCGTTGGGACTACGCACGAGATAGTCGAGATCGAAAAGCTTCGTGTCGCCCTGCCGCATTTCGTACCAGATCCGGCCGAGGGTATTGTCCGTGAGGAACTGAACGACGTAGCGCGGCGTGAAGAACTGATTTCGGACGGCAAGCTCCCGGCTATTGCGTGGCGCTTGGCTTTCGGCGCGCATCTGCTTTCGCTCGTCATCGGTGTTGAAGTACTGGTAGACCCATCCGATGGTCTCATCTTCGCTCCAGACGGCAGCAAGCTCCGCGTCGTTGAGGATGTTCAGAAGCTCGAGAAGTGCCTGCCTGCGAGGCCAGAGCAGGCTCGCTGTGTCGCGCCGGTCGAACAGGACCCGAACTTCACGACCAATCTCGTCGAAAATTGATTCGATGAAGACGCGGTAACTGTGATCAAGTTGCCTGAAACCCGGCGCAAGCCCTGTGAACTCGTTCTTGAACCCAGACGACTCGGTCCCTCGGCTCACGCACTCTTGCACCAGGCCCCGTGCTTCCAGCATCTTGAGCGCGACGAAGCGATTCAAGGTGGTGAATGCGGCCTCACGGAGGTACGCCGCGACAGCATCGCCCTGGTTCTGACTCCCCGCTCGTTGGTGCTCCACCGCTGTGACTAACTTGGTACGAAGCACTCGCTCATACGCACTGAGGTGCTTGCCGGGTGACGGCTCAATCGTGCCGTCCAGACCAATATCGAATTTTCCTTGGAGCTGTTCCTCGTACTCGTCTTCGAGCACGGCTCTCGCCTTCTGGGTGGCACGCTGTATCCGGTTCCTGGTGTCCTTATCCATCTTCGCCAGCTCCGTCTACTGAACCAACACCTTTTTGCCCGTACCGATAAGCTCGAGGCACTCGTTCTTGAGTCCAGTCAGTGCTTGGTCGAGCTGCTCTTCGGTCTCGACGCCACCGCTGAAATAACTCGAGGCCGTGACGCGCACGACGCGGCTGCCATCTACCAAGCGGGCCATGTCTTCGACCGCCTTGGATAAGAGGCCTCCGCACGCGTTGAAGTCCGCACGAAGGAGTGGAATCGAAAGGTTCTCGGTGCCGTCGCCTGCGGCCCGCGAGACGAGCGGGCTCAGCAAGCGTTGCTGTTGGTCTTCTCCAACCTGGTCCCACCCAGGGGTAGCTCTCAGCTTCTTCGCCGCATCTTCGTAGGCTGATGCCCGGTCCCGAGACGCCTCGTCGTGGCGGCGCTTGTAATCGGACTCGAGCGCGCGCGTATGCTCCTCGATAGCGGGGAGCTCGCGGAAGAACGTCTCCTTGGCCACCAAGTCAGCTAGCGTCTCTGCATGTGCACGGGTGTCGTCGGTGAGGTCGGGCTCTGCCAGCAGGAACGGCCACAATTCGCTGAGCACTCTACGGGCCCGGCCCAAGTCGTGGAGGGCGGGCTCTGTGAGCATCTGCTCGAGCTCCGCGCCTCGCTTGATGGCCTCTTTCAGCTCCTTGTGGGCGCTATTGAATGTGAGAATGGCCTGGTCCTCTTTGCCTGCGCGTATGGAGCGCATCTGATCGAGGGCCGTACGCAAGACATCGGCACCGGGCAAGTTGTGCTGCACTAGCGCGGTGTAAACGTCCTGGAGCTCTTCATCGTGGCGATGGATCGCCTCACGAATGGCGTTGGCGACAACACCCTGTTCCAGTTCTGGGATCTCGCGGCCAAAAACGTCTTTGAAGTAACCCGAGGCGTCGACGATGTGAGTGAACTCGAGCCCCACCTTTGGTCGGAAAGATGCTTGGCGGAAGAGGTTGTTGTTGGCGAAAGTGTTCCGAGCGTCGAGGGACAGCGCGGACTCGATGACCTGCCCCTTGCTCGTCGCCTCGAGCTTTCCCGCACGCAGTAGCGCAATCACGAAAAGGCGGACCACGTCGAAGTCCCAGCCGTACGGCTCCTCGGCAAAGAAGTCGGTCAGGTACCGGCCATTGGCCACCTCGCCGTAACTCGTGCGGTTCTCGATGCGCCCGTAGGCTTCGGCCAGGGGGCCAATGTCGGTGTTGAAGACTGGCTTGCCGCCCTCATCCCGGACGAGGTGCAGATCGGTGAATACGGAAGTAAGCCCGCGAAGGTTCTCCGTCGTCATCAACGAGTCGAGATCCTTCTTACCCGCCCGAGAGGCGGCCTCCTCGAACCGGTCGAAGACCTCGGGCAATGCCTGGGCTAGAACTTGGGAAGCGGTGCGGCCGATATCACTGGTGCCGTCACCAGGGCTGCGGTCATTGCCACGGAAGAAGATGATGCCTGTGAGCAACGCTTGCTTGATGAGCCGCCGCAGTTCGTCCTGGTGTTGGCGGAGCCGCTGCTTCTCTTCTGCTACTAGAGCAGTCTCGTCTTTGGTCTGCGCGCTCCGCTCCTTCCGAGAAAGGATCTCCTTTGAGCGGAAGAGTTCGACCGTTGCCCGGTCGATAGCCTCATCGATGGACGCCACCCAGAAGACGGACTTGGTCTCCGTTTGGCTGCGCTTACGCGCATCGGCGGCTTGTTCATCGTACTCCTTACCGGCCTCGGCGAGCGTGAGATGGACTGGGATATCGCCTTCTTTCACGGCACGGCCGCCGATATACAGGCCCGCTTTGAACACCTTCACATCGAGAAAGCTGTGCTGGGGCTGAGGTTGCCAAAGGCTCGTCACGACCTCGGCGTGAAGGCGGCTGACGTCTCCTGGCCTGGGCTGCAAGCTCGCCCGCTGTTGCTCCCAGTCATCCTCGGTAGGCGTGGGGATGCGATAGCCATCGTCCCCTAGGCGAACCATGAGTGCCCGCTGCAATGCTTCGAGTGCGGCCTTCACTTCAGACAGCCGCGAGTCAGCGTCGACTGCTGAGTGAAGAACTGCTGCGAGGTTCTCGGGCGTGCGGTGGATGCTGCGCACGTATTGGAGGAGGCAGATCGCCTTGGCGACAGGTTCCGCCAAGGGGTGATCGACCTTCTTGCCGATCTCGTCGATCTTGCCGCGGAGCTCGCTGCCGATGTTGCCGGACACGAGGTCGTACATCTGGTCGACGCGGGCCAGAGCACCCACGGGTGCGGTCGCGAGGTTCACGTCTGGATGAATGAGGAGCTGCTGCGCGAGCTTGATGATGGTTCGGTTGGCGCCGCCGACGTGCTTGCTGGCGCCCCCTTGCGTTCGAAGGCCCGAGACTATCTGAATGATGAGGTCGATTTGATAGGGCAGGAGCGGGTAGAGGTCGACAAAGTTCTGGGTGGTGAGCTCGGGCAGCTTGATGTCCGCAGTCATGCGGGTGTTGTCCGTGAGGCGGCCGCGGTGCTCGGTGAACAGCTCGCGGAGGACCTTTTCCGCGTCGGCGTTCTTCGAGAGGATTCGCTTGCTCGTGACTTCCGAGATGTCGGCTGGCTCGAGATGAACCTGGAGCGGAAAGCGGTCCATGAGCCGCGCCAGCTCAACTCTCTTGTCGTCGAGGCCACCGACGAGCTCGGTCAGCTTCTCCTGAGAGGTGACCATGATCCACATCTTGCCGCGGCCGATACGGCCGAGGTTCTGCACGACCGCCTGTAGGTCGAGCATCTTTTGGACGTCGCGGGCCACGAACTGGCCGACCTCGTCGATGACGAACAGGAGCGTCTTGCCGGGATTGCGGCGGCTCATGAGCTCCATGCCGCGTTCCGCCAGGCGGCCCGGTGTGATGTCGGCGCGCCGGAGGGCGGACTCGCGCCAGCTGTCGGCATCGGAATAGGTGTCCGGCTCCAGCTCGTGCATCACACGGCTTGCTTGCTGGACGGCGATGGCGATGAGCCCCTTGCCTTTGTCCCAGTCTTTGCCGAAGACTTCCGTGTACTTCGCCTTGAAGGCATCGAGACCGCCGGCTTCTTCGAGCGTGATCTCAAGTTCGGCCAGATCGAGGTCCCGGGCGTAGCCGAGGCTCACGAGGAAGGCCCGGTACATGATCTCTGTGATGCTCTGGTTGCCCGACCGAATGCCACGGTCCGTGGAGACATCGAAAATGACCGCATCGGTGGGGATGTTTTCGCCGATGTTCTTGAGGAGAACTTCGACCTTCTTGTCCCCTGTGCGCTTGCCGAGAATCTCGCCCGCGCCCTCCCCTAGAATCGGGCGATTCTCCAGGCCCAACCCAAGATACTTCGCGAAGCTCGACTTACCAGAGCCAAAGAAGCCCGATACCCAGATCGCGATGCCTTCGTGTGGCTTGTTCGGTGTCTGGGCATAGTGCTCGAGGATTTCCACCATGTGGTCGCGGATCGAGTCCGTCACCACGTACTCTCGGAGCTCGTCGCGGATGATTTCTTCGTCGGCCTGATCGACCTTGATGACTTCCTCGATGCGTCTCGAGATGTCATTTGCGAATAGGTCTTTGATTATCTTGGCAGCCATCACACTCCTCTAGAAGATCTTCGGCCGGTAGTTGTGTTCTGCGTCCAAGACGCCCATGAAGCGGAGGCCCGCTGCGCCGTCGAGCTCACCTGGGTAGAACAGAACGGCGGGGACGTTGACCTTGCCCTTGAGTTGTTCGAGCAGGGACGAGGTTCGGTAGATTGGGAAAAGTGCGCCGGCTCTCACGATGAAGACGAGGTCGCGGAGCTTGTCGGCATCTTGTGGGATGCGGGCGGCAACCAAGTCTTCGAGCGGCTCATCGTCGCTCAAGACGTAGTGGATCGTATCGATTGTCGCCTCGATGCCGACAGACCTCTCGGCCTCGGCGAGCTGCTCGGTGCCGAGGCCGACCTTATCGAGCGCGGCGTACATGCATTCGGCGAGGGAGATCATCGTGACGCGCTTCCCTGATTGCTCGAGGCGCGTGCGCATGAGTGCCGTTTCCTTCCGGACCTCGAACTCATCTTCGGGGGGGTACTGGAAGATGGCGTAGGGCATGTCGTGATAGGCGCTGATCGAGGGCCACGGGTCGGGCAGCGCGAGGACGCCCTCCAGGTCTTCGGTGAACCTTTGCTTCCAGTGCCTCATGCGCAGAGCTCCTTGGCGAAGTCAGCGGACGAACTGAAGGGCAGCTTGAGTTGCGCGAGGCTGCCGGCCATTTCGTAGTGGAGCTTTTGGAACTGATGCAGGCGGAAGAGCTCGCGCTCCACGTCTTCGGCGTCCATCAAGTACATGTGCCAATCGTCTGCGTCGATGACGCGACGCGCGTTGGGCTGGTCGTCCATCATCGCGTGTAAGAGGTAGAGGAGGCTTTCTTCGGGCAAATGGTAGGACTCGAACTCACGACTCTGCGTGCCTCGTAAGAGGCCAAAGTCCGTAGCCATCCGAAGGAGGCCGGATGCCACACGAGAGGTGGTCGCATCGCTCCAGCTCCCGGACCAATCGATGCCCTTCTTTTTGACGAGCGTCTTGAGGTAGTCGGTGACGTCGTCGGTATGAAGGCGAAAGACGCCGTCCTGGTATTGCTGATAGAGCCAGTGCACGAGGAAGTCGCGGACCAGGAACTCGTCGCGCGTCATGTGCCAGAGGAGGATGGGCTTCCAGATCTCGCGGTCGCAGCCTGCTTTGGCGAGCTCGACGAGGGGACGGTCGCGGCCGTCTGGGTCGAAGCGTCGGTTTAGGACTTTGGCGACGTCTCTTGCCCAGTGGGTGCTGGACGTGCCGATTGTGTCCTCTTCGCGGACTCGGCGGAGGTTCTCTGTGCGGGTGAGCGAGAAGTCCCAGTCTTGGAAGATGGCGTAGGTCTCGTCGATCAAGGAGCCCTTGATGATCGTGAAGGAGGAGACTACGCGCGACCGGGACTCTGTCATTCCTAGTCTTCCAGCTTCGCGTAGGGGATGGCTGGCTTGCCTTGCTCGCCGCGGGAGAAGGCCGCCGCGAGAAGGGTGAGGAGATCGTTGTTGGGCTGGTGGGTGCTGGCGATCGGCACTGCGCGGCTTTCTGCGCTGCGCTTGAGCTTGGCGACGGCGTCTATCTCCGCTTTTGAAATCAAATCGAGTTGGGCCAGCGATTGGAGCAGATCCTGACCGTTCTGTGCCGCGACGGCGGCGAAGATGGGCTCCCATTTGTCGCCTTCATCGAGCCACTCCTGCCAGTGCTCCTCGAACTGTTCCTCGAGCTCGGCGGGGAGGTGCCAGAGGGTCATCGTACCGTCGGGGTTGGGGAAAACCTCGCGGGATCGGCTCCTTGCGACCTCGAAGACGACGCGGGCCTGCGCGAAGTGGTGGGTTCGGGGAAAGCCCCGCTTGAGGACGGCGGCGCCGCGGGAACCCAGCATTCCTTGAGTGTTCCACCAACCGGCGCCGTCCATTTCGCCGTGTCGGGCGACCACGAGACGGAGTTTGAAGAGGCGGTCGAAGCCTAGATTCGGCTCATCAGTACTCAAGTTCCCCAACCCTGCCCGCTTGCAATAGCGCCCCCACTGCCCAGTTAGATGATTACCATGACTCACGGGTCAGATCGACCCTATTGCACGGGAATTCCATTGGAGTTGTATCGAGTTCGGTCCCGCGGCGAGCACTTACAACAGCATCTCGACGTCACTGGACCGCTGCTCTCGTTGTACCTTAAGCCGCCGTTGCCGCTCCTCCTCACACGCCTCACTCAAGACCACGTACAAACGAGTCCTTGCCCGGGACATGCCCACGTAGATGATGCTTCGGAACCATTCCTTTTCCACGTTGTCGACGCCGACCAGAATCACCGCGTCGTTTTCGAGGCCCTTGAAGCCTGAAGCGGTGGACCAGGTGATGTGGTCGAGGTCGGGGGAGCCGAGCGTGGACACGTTGTCGTCGGAGAGTGGCTCAATGCCGAGGCGCTTGAGGACCTTGAACTCGGGCTCGCCGGGCCGACGCGAGAGGAGCACCGAGACCTGGCCGGGGGCGACGCCCTCTCGCCGAAGGTCATTGACGACTCCCTCGAGGTTTCCGCCCCAGCCGGACTGCTCTGTGTAGGGAATGAACTCGACCGGAGGGCCGCCTACCCTAGCCTGGCTTCGGCGCTTGCAGCCGGACAAGAGCGCGGTCTGGTGGGAGATTGGGCGTGTGTTGCGGCAGTTGATGACGAGCGTTTGGCTCACGCTGTGCTGACGAAGCCGGTCGAGCGCGGCCTGCTCGGCGCGCGCGTACACCAGGGCCTGATCCTGCGAGTCGAGGAACGCGTACCAGCGG
>RCNG010001755.1_pt1 | contig 10821 bp, 9 predicted proteins | sample 2041371 | NCBI WGS metagenome assembly RCNG01 (sample SAMN09708227, study PRJNA481090) | Marine sediment metagenome, whole genome shotgun sequencing project. | biome: marine sediment; feature: ocean; material: sediment; isolation source: Sewage treatment plant 1 marine sediment (STP1) ... | reverse complement strand
GGCAGCAGCCACTCGAAGGCGATTCGAACCCGAGGCGAACCGCCGTCCGGCTCTTGAGTCCAGGTTGCTCGCGCAGATGCCGTTGCGGTCTTCACGGTTCACATCCTACCCAATCGCGAAAACACATCATTGACGCTCTTTAGTAGCGGGACCACCCCGGTCAGCCCAGGACAAACCTTCACCTCATCACCGGCCCACGCTCGACCGCCGCCACCGGGTTTCCGAAGAGAATCATCCCTCTTTCCAGCAAATCGTTGTATTTTCTGAACTGGAAGCAGCGGCACACGCCGATTCGCTGTCCCAACTGATGCACGTCATGCGATTGTTCAGCAATACACTGGGAGGACTGCGGTGGAACTTCTGACGGAGATGAGCGAGAGTTTGCAGCGCGGCGACAACTCCGGGGTCGCCGAACTGGCCCGGCAGGCCATCGACGCCGGAATTCCAGCCGGCGAGATCCTCGACCGGGGGCTCCTCGCCGGGATGGATGTGATCGGCGAGCGCTTCGGTGCGCACGAGATTTTCCTCCCCCAGGTCCTGCTCGCGGCCCGGGCCATGAAGGCCGGGATGGATCTGGTGAAACCGCTCCTTGTCGCCGGAGACGCCCCGACCCGCGGCAAGGTGGTGCTCGGCACCGTCAAGGGTGATGTTCATGACATCGGCAAAAATCTGGTCGGGATCATGCTCGAGGGCGCCGGATTCGAGGTCATCGACCTCGGCACCGGCGTCGAATCCGAAGCCTTCGTCGACACCGCCGTCGCCGAGGGCGCCTCGGTCATCGGGCTCTCGGCCCTGCTCACCACCACCATGCCGGGTATGAGGGAGGTAATCAAACTGGTCCGGGAGCGCGACCCGAACGGGAGCATGCGGATCATCGTCGGTGGAGCGCCCGTGTCCCAGGCTTACGCCGAGGAAATCGGCGCCGACGGATACAGCTACGACGCCGCCGGCGCGGTTGCGCTGGTCAAGGGCTTTGTGGGAGCGGCTTGATGCGGAGCTTTCGCGAACGGATCGGGGCCGGCGAGACCTTGTGCGGCGATGGCGCATGGGGCACCCAGCTCATGGCCCGAGGGCTTTCGCCCGCCGACAGCTTCGAGGAGCTCAATCTCACGAGACCTGCGGTCCTCGCCGAGATCGCCGCCCTCTATCTGGAGGCCGGCGCCGACCTCATCACCACAAACACCTTTGGCGGCTCACCGCTCAACCTCGCCACCCATGATCTCGCCGAGAAAACCGAGGAGATCAACCGCGCAGCCGTCAGGTCGATTCAACCCGAGGTCGAGGGGCGCGCGCTGATCTCGGCCTCGGTGGGACCGACGGGCAAGATCCTCACACCCTATGGCGACACCGAACCCGGTGTCGTGGCCGAGGGCTTCAGCCGCCAGACCGGCGCCCTCATCGAGGCCGGCGCCGATCTCATCTGCATCGAGACCATGATGGACCTCGAAGAGGCGCGGCTCGCAGTGACCGCGGCCCGCAGATGCTCCACGACCATTCCAATCGTCGCCACCATGACCTTCAACGCCACTCCCCGCGGTTTCTTCACCACCATGGGCACCACCGTCCAAGAGGCGTGCAGCGTCCTCGTCGAGGCCGGCGCCGACCTCGTGGGATCGAACTGCGGCAACGGGATCACGACCATGGTCGAACTCGCCCGCGAATTCGCCACCCACGCAACCGAGCCCGTGGTCATCCAGTCCAACGCCGGGCTGCCCGAGGACCTCGGAGGTGAGCTCCACTACCCCGAGTCACCCGAGTTCATGGCCGAGCGGATCGGCGAGCTCATGGATCTGGGCGTCGTCATCATCGGTGGGTGCTGCGGCACCGGCCCCGACCACATTCGCGCCATCCGCGCCGCCATCGACCGCCACCGGACGGCGAGTTCGTGACCGCGTCAACCCGGCTTGCTCTGCTCGGGGCCTGCTTCCTGTGGGCGGTGTCATTCGTTGCCACAAAGATCGCCCTCGAGGTGGTCCCGCCCCTCACCGTGGTCTCCCTGCGACTCCTCATCGCATCCGCCTGTTTCCTGCCGATTCTCGCGACCGGAGGGCGGTGGAAGACCATCGCCAACGGTCCGATCCTGCTCAAGCTCTTCGGGCTCAGCCTCTTCGGCGCCGGCCTCCACTACGGTTTCCAGACCGTCGGGCTTCAGACCACCAACGCCTCCAACGCTTCCGTCTATGTCGCCACGGGGCCCATCACCATCCTCCTCCTGGCGGTGATCTTCCTCGGTGAAAAGCTCAACGCTCGCAAGATCCTCGGTATCGTCATCGCCGTCGTCGGGGTGTTGGTGGTCATGGGCATGGACACCATCACCGGCTTCGAGCTTGACGGCAACCTGTTGGGCGACCTCCTGGTCTTCGCCTCCATCGTCATGTGGGGCTGTTTCACCGTCTTCGGCAAGAAGGTCACTGACCACCTCGGCGCCCTCACCGTAACTGCAGCCGTGACCCTCATCGGCGCCGCGTGGATGACCCCCGTCGGTGTGCTCGAGATGCAGCGCACTGGTTTCACCCTTTCGGAGATCTCCTCCACCGCCTGGGGCGCGGTCATCTACCTCGGGGCGGCCTGCAACTTCCTCGCTGTTCTGCTCTACTTCACCGCCCTCCAGCGCACCGAGTCGCAGAAGGTCGGGGTCTATCTCTACAGCATCCCGCCCATGACCGCCGTCGCTGCGGCGTTGGTGCTCTCGGAACCCATCACCCTCGGACTCGTCATCGGGACGGCGCTCGTCATTGCAGGCGTGGCTCTGACAGAGCGAGGGTAGATCTAACGCCCGGTCGACAACGCCTTGAGGTTTGCGCGTGCGGCGTCTGCGAGCAAGGAGTAGACACACCCCATCGACAGGATGGTCGACTCATGCGCCGACCGCGCGACGAGCAAAACCGGGTCGTGGCTGTAGGAAATCGTCTCACCGAGATCGGCATTCAGCGCCCAGCCCGACGACGCCAAACGCTCGTCGCCACAAACTGACGTCACGTCAGGCCTCGGCAGACCTGTTTCCGCCGTCCCCACGATCTCACCGCCCACCATGAGGTCGATGCCCTCGACCGGTCGATCGCGGTCAATGGAGGCCGCCCAGCCGTGGCAGTTCAGACCTGAATCGGCATCACACTCGACCATGTCGATATAGCCCTCGATCCCCGGTTCATAGTTGAGCGTGGCGAAGTCGACACCTTCCTCCTTGGCGACCACATAGATGTCCTGATAGCCGCACAGGCCTCGCGGAAGCCGGTGACACGAGAAACCCTCGAGCTCATCGGCGAACACTTCCTCGACAAAGTTCTGAGAAACCCACGTCGAACCATAGGCCGCCGGATCGAGCACGTCGTTCTCGCTCACGGGCACAAAGACGAACCTTTCGGGCGAACGACCATCCGCCCACAGCGAGATGTCATGGACACTGACGATCAAGACACCGCCGGGCCGGGTGCGGGACCAGAGAGCGCGGAGCCAACGTCTAAAGAGCGTTTCGGGCAGGTGGGAGAAGAGCGAGATCGCCTGCACGATATCGAAGTCTCGATCGATGGGGAGACGTTCGGGGTCCACGGCCGAGACCACGCCATCGACCGCGAAGACGCGCCTCTGAAACTCCACCGCAGGCGCCATGACATCCGACACCGTCAACCTGCGTCGGTGGATCCGACCCAGCAGGTGTCGGGTCACCCGGCCGTACCCGCTGGCGAAGTCGAGCATTTCAAGGTCTCCGAAGTCACCGAAGCGCCAATCGACGATCTGCTCGGTCATCCGGGCGGCCCACCGCCCCGACTCGAGGTACCCGGCCAGCCCACGATCTCGGTCCCCATCGAAGAGCGCAGCCTGGTATCTGAGCATCTCGTCGGCCGGATGTATGGTGAGGTCGATCTCCGGGGAAAAACCGAGTTCAGGCGAGAGGAGCGCGGAGATCAGAGGCGTCCGACGAATTCTCGCTCGATCGGTGATCGGTGATCGGTGATCGGTGATCGGTGGAGACTGTCCGCGCGATCGGTCGTTGTCCATGATCGTCCGTCCTCCGCAGGCCGCGTTCTCGTGTGCGGCGTTTCATCGATCATACGTCACGCTGCGTCTCGACTCAGGCGTTGACCAGTCGCCCCGCATCCCGAAGGTCTCTCTCACGGCGTACTCCTGACTCCCCTCTGGACTTTCTGTCTACGTTTCGGACCCCCGAGGTATCACGGAACGGTGTTCGTCATCGCCGGAGTTTCTCTGACCGAACGAGGATTGCCGCCCGTTTCCGTGCCCGTCCCCGTCCCCGATGGAAGGCATTCAACATCAGAACGCAAAGACGACCCCGATCCACCCTCAATCACCAAACACCATCGCGTCAATCCAGGTCAGAGATTGTTGGTCTCGGTCGGCCATCACCTCTGCCACGCACGCCTGGGCCGAAACTAAGGGTGCGCCATCGCCGGACTTGGGTGGATCGAAAACTTCGATTTCCACCGGCAGGATCGGATCGCTCAGGTCAATCACGTGGACACGACCCCGGTCGTCCGTAACGCACGCGCACGAACCCGACACCGCCACTCGTCTCGCGCTTCCATCGATCTCCATCGAGGCGATCTCCACCGGATTCAAAGCGTCACTGAAATCGACAACCACAAGACCAGAGGCGGCGGCCGCGACAAGGACGTACTCGCCAATAACGGCGACATCGGCGGTCCACCCCTTCACAGCGACCGAATCGATTTCGACCGGTTCGGCGGGGTCCACGACGTCGATCACCCTGACGCCGTGATACCCGTCAGCGATCAGCGCCAGACCACCCATGAGAGCGACCCCACCGGCTAACCCGCGGGTATCCAGCCGGCCGATCTCCACCGGCTGGTCCGAGTCGCACACTTCGACCACGACGAGGCCGTCGTAGCCCGCCGCCAAGTAGGCATACCCGTTTGAAACGGCGACTGAGCGAACGGTATCGGCGGACTCGAGTTCGGCGGCGCTTTGCGGCCTCGCTCCACCCGAGCTTGCCACAACCACCACTGCCCCTTCGAACCCGATGACGAAAACGGTCGTGGCGACGCCCAGTACCCTCAGGCCTCTGCGTGTCGCTGATCCGGGCACCATCAATTCATTCTCCTGCAAGTCTTTTCGAGTGTCCTCCGGGATACGGACGGGACGGGCGAGATGTTGTACTCTGCCGCCATCCCAACGGAGGCGCGAATGGATTTCTCACTCGACGAACAGCAGAAGATGGTCCAGGAAATGGTGCGTTCCTTTGCCGAAGACCGGGTTCGGCCGGGCGCCGCCGAGCGTGACCGTACGGGTGAGTTCCCGCACGAGATCTTTGCCGAAATGGGCGAACTCGGACTGCTCGGGATGATGGTCCCCGAAGAGTACGGCGGCGCGGCCATGGATCTTCTGTCGTACTTGATCGCGGTCGAAGAACTTGCGCGCGTCGACGCAGCGTTGGCGGTGGGGATGACCGTCACCAACTCGGTGTGCTGCTGGCCCATCATGAGCTTCGGCACCCAGGAGCAGAGATCGGAGTTTCTGCCGCAACTCGCCTCGGGTCAGACCGTGGGCGGCTTCATGCTCACCGAACCCAATGCCGGGTCCGACGCCGCCAGCCTGACGACCCGCTATCGCGACGAGGGCGATCACTGGCGTCTCGATGGCGCCAAAGCGTGGATCACCAACGGCGAGATCGGCCGGTTTTTCATCTGCCTCGCAACCAGCGATCCCGCCCTCGGCACCAAGGGGATCTCAACCTTCATCCTCGATGCCGAGCAGGAAGGCGTCGTCTTCGATCCGCCCGAAGCCAAGATGGGGCTCCGATCTTCAAAGACCTGCATGGTCACCCTTGATGGCGCCCGGGTTCCCAAGACCGCCATGCTCGGCGAAGAGGGCAAGGGCTTCGCCATCGCGCTCGCCACCCTCGATCACAGCCGGCTCGGGATCGCCGCCCAGTCGGTGGGGATCGCCACCGCCGCCCTCGAGGAGTCCCTGCGCTACGCTCGCGACCGCAAACAGTTCGGCAAGCCGATCATGGCCCACCAGGCCATCGCCTTCCAGCTCGCCGACATGGACACCGAAATCGAAGCCGCGCGTGGCCTCATGGCGCGCGCGGTCTGGGCCGCGGGCCAACCCGGCCGCCACTCGAGGGAGTCGGCGGCGGCCAAGCTCTTCGCCTCGGAGATGTGCAACCGCGTCGTCGGACAGGCGATCCAGATCCACGGCGGGTACGGCTTCTCGTCGGAGTACCCGGTGGAGCGCTTCTTCCGTGACGCCCGGGTCGTGACCATCTACGAGGGCACATCGGAGGTGCAGCGGCTCGTCATCGCCCGAGCACTCGCGGAGCGGGCCAAGGGACTGTAGCGATAACAGCGACAGCGGCCGAGACCGTGGCCGTATCCGTATCCGTTTCCGTATTCCTATCCGTAACCGTGGCCGTATCCGTGACCGCATCCGTGGCCGTCGCCGTTGCCGTAGCCGACCACGCGAACCACCGCCCCACCAGGACACGCGGGTGAAACGCGCTCAGCGGGGCGTGCCGGGCATGACATTGTGTAGGAAAGACCTTCCGGCAAAGCATCGCCTCAGCACAATGTCCATGCCGGGCAACCCTCGGGAAGGGCGTTGGGGTAAGGGTCTCCCGGCTCGGAAGCAGGCCGCCGGCGCTCGAGCAGCGTGGTCGCAGCCCTTCTCGCTACCCACCGAGCGACCGCGCTGCTCGGGCGACGCTGGGCCGCCGGAGGCGGACCAGAAGGCCGGTGCTGAGGGATCCACGAGCCCTGCGACGTTGCGATATCTTCGTGACCGCTTCGCGTCTTTGTGCCTTCGTGTTTGCGACGGTGCGATGGAATCGAGTAACGAGTATCGAGATACGCTATCATCGCCGCCCGATGGAAAAGCACGACTACTCCGCTCTGCTGATCGAACTCGCCGATGAACACCGCCGACGTTCACCCCGGTCGGCGGCCATTCACGAGCAGGCCTGCCGCGTTCTCATCGACGGAGGCAGCCACAGCATCCGACTGCTGCAACCGTTTCCACCTCGAATCACCAACGCCCACGGCGGCTGGATGGTTGACGAGGACGGCCACCGGATCCTCGATCTGTGGCAGGGCCACATGGCCAACGTCCTCGGCCACAACCCCGAGGTCGTGACCTCCGAGCTCTCCCGCGTCTTCGCCGATGGCTTCGGAACCCAAAGCGGGCTCGTCGATGCGCTCCAGACCGAGCTCGCCGAACTCGTCTGCCGCCTCACGGGCGCTGAGCGATTGCGCTTCACCACCAGCGGCAGCCTGTCGACCATGTACTCGGTTCTCATGGCGCGCTCGTTCACCGGCCGCAGCAACGTCATGAAGGCCGGGGGCGGCTGGCATGGCGCTCAGCCCATGCTGCTCAAGGGCGTCACCTATCGCGATGACGGGGTCGGCTTCGACGGAGTTGATTCAAAGGGCCTCCCGTCGGCGCTCACCGACCGCATCGTGGTCACCAACTACAACGACCCCCAACGCCTGGCCGACGATTTCAAACAATGCGGCGACGACCTCGCCTGTCTGATCCTCGAGCCCATGCTCGGCGCGGGCGGCGCCATCGCCGCCACCACCGAGTACCTGCGGCTCGCCCGTGAGCTCTGCACCAAGCACGGCGCGCTTCTCATCCTCGACGAGATGATCACGGGTTTCCGCTTTCACCCGGGAGGACTCGGCGCACTCCACGCCGTGACCCCCGATCTCGCCATCTACGGCAAAGCCCTCGGTGGCGGCATGCCGGTGGCTGCGGTGGTCGGTCGCGCCGAGGTCATGGCCGAGGCCGGCCGGGCAACCGGCCCGAGGGTCGCCTTCTCCGGCGGGACCTACTCCGCCCACCCGGCCTCCATGCTCGCGGCGAAGGTCTTCCTCACCCACCTCGCCGACCACGGATCCGAGATCTACCCCAGGCTCGGCAGACTCGGCGAATCCATGCGCGCAGCCTGCGTGTCAGCCTTTGCCGAGGAGGGCATCCTCGCCCGGTGCACCGGTGCGGTGAACGAGCTCGACTGCGGCAGCTCGATGTTCACATTGCACTTCCCGCACGACGAATCCATCACGATCGACACACCCGAGGCGGTCTTCGATCCCGCGAGGTGCGACATCGAGCTGCGGGAGAAAGTCCTCGGTCTCGCCCTCGTGGTCGAGGATGTCCATCTCGTGTTGGCGCACGGCGCAGCCTCAACCGCACACACAGAAGACGATGTCGCGTTCTTTTCGCAGGCGTGCGAACGAGCCGCGGAGCGAATCGCGCGGCACCGTTGAGGGAATCAGCGAAACGAGGCGGCCGCGGAGAACGCGGTCAGGGTGCCTGGCATCCGATATTGTTCGCCGCGAACAATATCGCGTGCCTGCGCACCCCTCCCATCGCGTAGCAGGATCTGGACCTCTTCGTTCAGTGCTTGTGGCCGGCATCCTTGCCGAAGTAGGCCTCACGGAACATTCCGGTCATCTTGCGCAGGGCCTCGATCTGCTCGAGATCGGTGCTCTGCTTGGCCTTCATGGCGTGGATCTGGATGGCATGCAGGATCGCGAGCTTGTGGACGTACTCGTTCATGGCCTTCTCGTCATCGTGGTCCACGGCGGGTTTGATCCGCTGGGCCATGAAGTAGGCGGTGACGATGTCCTGGATCTCCTGAGCGTGGGCTTCCTTGTTGTTCACCCAGCGGACGATCTGGTTGTAGTCCTCATCGTCCTCGGCCGAGAGCTCGATGATCTTCTTCATGGACTTCTCGACGGTGCCGATGTGCTCCTCGATGAGCTGGACGCGAAGTTCGTCGTCATAGATCCCGCACGGAATCTGGCAGTGGGCCGCAGCGGGCAGTGTGTAGACAAGAAGGGCGAGCACGACAAGCGAAGCGAGAGCAAAGCGTTTCATGGATACCTCCTGAGTTCGGTCGCTGTCTGCAACCATCTGAGGTCCTCTGGTATTTCGGCCAGACCTCTCCCGTGCCCACACCCGTTTCCGCTCCCGTGCCCGATGTCTGAAGCACGATGATCGTCTCCGGACGTCGTGCATCGTCGATCGTATTGGTGCGCACAATGGACCGCAAAGGCGCGAAGAACGCCAAGCCATCACAATATCAGCCAGGCGCGTGATCGCGTCCTTCCTCGCACGACGCAACCGGCCTTCCGCATTGTCGGCGCAACGGGGATTTTTCCCCGGTTCACCTCGATTCAACGAGATAACTTCAGAACCCCAACCGTAACAATCAGTAGCGTCAGGAGGAGAAGACCACTCGCCGAGAGAATGGGAACGGGATTCTGATACAGCTGCAGAATGAGAGTATCCATCAGATTGGGCGCGGGAACTGGATCGTCGAGGAGAACCTCCCAGAACTCGACGGTATATGTACCTGGTGCCATCGCCGGGATGTCGAAGATGTATGTGTACTCGGAGAGCTGTGTCCAAGGGCCCATCTCGACGCTGATCTGGAGATGGATGGTTGATCCCTGAATCTCCATGATGGGGTCGGACAGAGTCGCCGGACTGTGTCCGACAACTCCCCTGACCTTGATCTGGAACGGTTCTCCGGGGCTGGGGTCAGAAGGGATGACGGTGATCTGTCCCATCGCCTGCGCAGCAGCAAGCATGAAAAAGACGAAGATCGCAATCGCTACGACTCGAACTCTGGGCTGAATCATGTAATCCTCTCTATGGTTACCATGATGCCAAAACCTGACTCCTACTCGAACTCACGGCGCAGGGTAAGCCTCTCTTTGCCATGCGGAATCGAACGGTTGAGACTTCAGCGCCATACTCTTGAAACGCGAAGACCGCAAAGATCGCAAAGAACATCGCAAAGGTTTTAAAAATATATTGATTTAAGCGATACTCGAGGAAGAGAATCGAACACTCAGAACTTGGGCTGCTCACACATCGATTCCGTCTTTGCAGCGAACTTCGCGTGCTTCGCGATCTTTGCGTTTCAACTTGCCGATGCGGCGACCAATACCGACGACCCGAAGGCCAAGCTCATCAGCAACCACCGATGCGATGGCTCCGTGCCTCTGCGGTTCACTCCCCCACCACCTCCAACCGGTGTCCCGCCGAGTAAGCGGTGAACTCGGGTGCGTACATGCTCTGGAGGGTGGCCGGACCGACCTTGAAGGCGCCGGCCATGTTGGCCCTCAGCCGATACTTGAAGGTGTATTCGCCCGCCGGGAGCCATTCGAAGAAGAAGTTGGTCCCCGAGTCGCGAACCTCCTCGTACCAGCCGATCCCGAGGTCCCACTTGTACTGCGAGTGCAGGGTCTCGGGCTCGAAGCCCGCGCCCCTGGGGTCGCGCAGATGGACATACTCGGCGGCGTGTTTGGCGCTGATTGAAAGATGGACTTCGACCTGATCGCCGGGGGCGAGCTCTTCGCCATCGGTCAATGGTCTGAGCACCCAGCGGTCGCCGTCGTTGAATCGTCGGAAGTACTGTCGGGTCACGCCGAAGAGATCGCCTCGCGCCTCCTCGGGGAGCTTCTCGGTGGAGAAATGCCAGGTCGCCGAGGCGAAGGCAAAGCCCTTGGCCTCTTTCTCCACGACGATGGTCGACATGGTCTTCGGGTCGACCTCGGGGCCGGGAACGACGACCCGGTTGCGGGCGCCGGTGTACTCGTCGGGCTCGAAGACCATCTCGGTGGTCCGTGGACCGACGATGACCGTCGCGTCCTCGCGGACACCGAGGCCGTCCTCCTGCTCGAGATAGTGGACCAGAGACGAGATGACCTCGGCGGTGGCGCGGGTCGATTTCCAGTGACCGAGCTTTTTGTTGAGCAGCAGCCACTGGACCAGCCCGTGCCGACGCTCGTCGGTGGGATCGAGTTCTGAGAGAACTCTGAGCGCAAACGCGTG
>RCNG010001754.1_pt1 | contig 10822 bp, 12 predicted proteins | sample 2041371 | NCBI WGS metagenome assembly RCNG01 (sample SAMN09708227, study PRJNA481090) | Marine sediment metagenome, whole genome shotgun sequencing project. | biome: marine sediment; feature: ocean; material: sediment; isolation source: Sewage treatment plant 1 marine sediment (STP1) ... | reverse complement strand
AGACCATAACCTCCTGTTTTTTATTTTATCGTTAAGGCTAATTAGCTCCGCATCTACAGTTACATGCCTTTCATTTTTTAAGGAGAATCAAGGCGTTTGCCCACGGCCAGACGCACCCACCGGGAATTCTTGAACCGCTCGGTTAGGAAGGAATAGAATTGGGCGACCCCCCCGGGATAATAAATCATGATGACAATCAAAAACAATCCGTAAAAAATCAAATTCAGGCCCGGATAATCTGAAAAAACCGATCGTACCATCTCCATGGCGAATACAAAAGGAATCGCTATGGCGGCACCGCCCCACAGACTCGCCCGTCCGCCGATATAGACCACCACCAGGACTTCGATGGTTTTGGAGGTGTGCATGACGGCGGGCATCAGGATGCCGTAGTAATGGGCGTAGAATCCCCCCAGCCAACCGGCGAAGGCACACGAAAGAGTGAAATTGATGATGCGGTAACGCGTCGGGTTGATGCCGGATGTTCTGGCGGCTTCCATGTTTTGCCCGATGGCCGTAAAGGCAAGCCCCATGTTGGAGCGTACAATCCGTTTCAACACCACATAGGTAATCAGGAACATCACGAGAATAATATAGAAATAAGGAAAATTCGATGAGGTCTCCAGCAGTGTCGGGCAGTTCAAGCCCAGCGGGCCTTCCGTGAGAAAAACCAATTTTGTGGCCAGCCCCCAGAACGCCAGGCCGATAAACCAGGTCATCACCGCCGCAAAAATACCCCGCAGCCGCAAGGTGAGAACGCCGGTCAGAAACCCCACCAGGGCGGCCGGAAAAATCCCGATAAACATCCCGATCCAGGGAGACAGGCCGAGCTTGACGGAAAGAATGGCCGAGGTATAGGCGCCCAGCCCTACAAACGCAGCAAATCCGAAATTGACGATATTGATATATCCCCCGGTGAAATCGAAGGCTATAGCCTGGGCCGCCATGAACAGTCCAACCACCATCCAGCGAATCAGATATTCCTGGTTGAAGGGGGGTACCAACGGAAGAACCGCCAGCAGCACCAAGCACAACAGACCCAAGGGGGTCAAGCACAGGACATCCAATGCTTTCTTAAAACCATTCATTTTAGCTCTTTCTATAACTTCCGCCACAATACCACCTATTGATCCAAAATGCCCCGGACTCCACTTCCGAAGATGCCCGAGGGTCTGATAATCAAAACCAAAATAATACACGCAGCCGGAATCGTATAATCCCATCCTTCACCGATATAAATGGTGGTCAGCACCTGCAGAAGCGCCACGACAAAAGCGCCCACAGCTGCACCGACGACATTGCCCATACCTGCCAGGATCACAATGAACCATGAGTTGTAGAGCGGCCCTAGGCCCACCGTAGGATAGGCCGGGTACATGAACAAGAGGCAGGCGCCCGCCAAGGCAGCCAGAGCGGAACTCAGGGCCATGGTCAAGGTCTGAATGCCGTTGATGTTTATACCCACCATGCGTGCCCCGGTTTCATCCTGCGAGACCGCACGGATGGCTCGGCCGAATTTCGAAGACTTCATGAACAGCCAGAACAATCCCAGAACCAACATGGCCAGGATAAACACCAGGAAGCGGTCAAAGGAGATGTAAACGCCAAAAATCGACAGGGTCGGATAATCCCAATAGCTGACAATGCCTCTGAAATCCGTGCCGAATACGAATTGGCTGCTGTTGATAATGAAGGTCGAAAGGCCCAGGGTAATGACAAAGGAATTCATCACCCACTGCTCCCGGGTGCGTTTTCGCAAAGGCCGGAAAACAATCAGCTCACACAGTATACCCACGACAATCCCCGCTATCACGGAGGCCAGCATCGCCAGAATCGGCAACAACGCCTCGGCCACAGGATGAGGATTATCCATGAGATAATCGGAAAAAGGCGTGAAAGTGAAATAGGCCGTCAGGCTGCCGATCATGAAAAACTCACCATGCACGAAGCTTACAATGTTCATCACACCGAAAACCAGCGCCAGGCCCATGGCCACCAGGGCCCACATACCGCCGGTGACGATGGTGTTGACAATTACATAAAATCCGTTGTCGATGGATGCCGCGACAGCCGCGACAATCGACAGGGCTATGGTAATGCCGGCGGGCGATTTCAAGCCTTTAATCACTTGATCTAATTGGAGGCTTTGACTTTTCTCCATGATCATAACCGTCTATTCCTAGTTTTTACGTCCATCATGAAGGTTCATTAAATGCCCAGGTAGGCTTTGCGCACGTGCTTGTCCTGGCTGAGATCCTTGCTGTCTCCCTTGAGTATGATTTTACCCTTTTCCAACACATAGCCTCGATCCGTCACCTGCAGAGTCCGGGTGATATTCTGTTCCACCAGCAGTATGGTGACGCCCTTTTCTTTCAATACGTCCAGGGCGCGAAAAACGGTGGCCGTCAACTGGGGCGCCAGCCCCAGAGAGGGCTCGTCAACCAGCAAAAGCAACGGCGACGACATCAACCCCCGGCCGAGGGCCAACATTTTCCGTTCTCCCCCGCTCATGGTGCCGGCAAACTGTTTGCGACGTTCCTTTAAAACGGGAAACAGCTCAAAAACGAAGTCCTGGTTTTCCAAAATCTTACTTTTGTCATCGACCGTGAAGGCACCCATGGCAAGGTTTTCCTGGACGCTCATACCCGCAAACAGGTTCAGCTCCTCGGAGATGTAGCTGATGCCCAGCCTGCAGATCTTGTTCCCCGGCAATCGGCTGATCACATTTCCCTTAAATTCGATCCTGCCCCCCATGGGCGATACGAAGCCGGCAACCGATTTCAGGAAAGTGCTTTTCCCGGCACCGTTCGGCCCCACCAGGCAGACGTATTCCCCCCTGTCGACCGTGAGCGACACGTCCCACAATACCTGCAAAAATCCATATCCTGAATCGAGATTTTCTACTTCCAGAAGCGGTCGATTTTCCATATGTAATGCTCTCTTTATTATTCGGTGCCCAGATAAGCTTCCCTGACGGCAGGGTTCCGGGCTACTTCCGTTGTCGGCCCTTCGGCAATTTTGTTACCAAACTGCAGCACGGTCAGCCGGTCGCAAAGATTCATGATAACCTGCATGATATGCTCAACCATGATGATGGTGATGCCTTTGTCCCGGATCTTGGAAAGAATGGCCATCAACTCCGTCAACTCGCCCTCTGTCAGTCCCGAGGCCAGCTCGTCCAGGAAAAGTAGTTCCGGTTCGCTTGCCAAGGCCCGGGCAAGGTCCAGGCGCTTCAGCTGGACGGCGTTCAGCATTTCGGATACCGTATCTTCCGCCGCGGAAAATTCGACAAATTCAAGCATATCCATGCAATGCCGAACAGGGTCGACCTCCCGGCTGCGCCTTTTTCCGAACACTGTCGCCACCATGACATTCTCCAAAACCGTCATTTTGGGGAACGGGCGGGGAATCTGAAAAGTCCGTGAAAGCCCCAAATGGCACATGCCCTCCGGCGGCAGTCCGGTCACCTTCTTTCCGCGAAAAAAAACCTCTCCGGATGTCGGGGGATTCAAGCCTGCCATGGCATTCAACAGCGTGGTTTTCCCGGCCCCGTTGGGGCCGATCAGGCCCAAAATCTCGCCGGCTTCCACATGCAGGCTGACCTCGTTGACCGCCACCAGCCCCCCGAATCGTTTACTCAGGTGCTTGGTCTCCAATAGGTTCATAATGAATTATCCAAATCATGAAATGTTGAGAGCGGCGGCGGGCGCCGCCGCTCTGCATGACGATCAGGGTACCATCAGGTCTGCCTGTTTGACATCTTCCGGGAAAACGTTGACGCCCGCACCCTTTTTATACTGGATGACGGGAAAGAAAAAGTCGGCCGGGCTTATTTTGGGATCCGGTCGACTGGCCGCATCGGTACCATAACTCGCGTGGACCAAGGCTCCGTCTGAACGGGTGAAGGTCAGCTTGCCTTCGGCAACCTCTTCGCGCCCGACCTTGGTTATGGTTTCACTGTTGAGCTCGCCATATTTTTCAATAGCACGTTTGGCGATTTTGACAAAATAATGGGCATAATCGTAGGACTGCCCTGCGGCCGACGGGCTGGGATTGTATTTAAAGCGCTTTTTGAACCTTTCCACCCAGGCCTGCTGGGCTGGAGTGGCCAGTTGGGGCTGCATGTCCAGTACGCCGTCAGAGGCGCGACCGGTCATTTTGTACCAATCCCCCACCCAGCCAAGGCCGTCGGCGATAACCAGGCCCTTGAAGCCGATTTCACGCTGTTGTTTAATGATGGCCGAAACCGAGGCCACACCTGAGCTGGAACCGGCCAGAAGCGTGACGCCGGCCTTTTTACATTTGTTGATGTAGGGGTAGAAATCGGTTTTCTTCAGATCGAAATACTCTTCGGTATAAATCTCCCAGCCGTTTTCTTTCAGACCTTTGGCCATGCCGCCTACCAGGCTGCGGCCCCAGTCGGTGTCCTCACCCCAGAGAGCGACCAGTTTCTTTTTGGGTTTCCAGATGCCATTCTGTTCGGCATGGTTCAACAGGTCCACGTAGCCCACTACGAGTTTCTGGGGAATCGGCCAGCCTTTCATGATCAGGTAGCGATCCTCGGGCGGTAGGGATTCCCACTTGTCATTGACAGCCTTGCCAGCGCCCATGCAGAAGAAATGAGGTACTTTGTACTTGGCCAGCATGGGTTGAATGGCCACACTAACGGCCGTGTTCCAGTTCAGGATGCCGGCCTGAACGCCTTTGCGTTCAATGGCCTCGGCATAGGCGTTGGTGCCCTTGGACGGGTCCGACTGATCGTCGATGTAAACAAGTTCGATCTTGTAATCGCCGACTTTTCCACCGATCTCGTCGATGGCCATGGCTGCAGCATCCTTCATCTCATTACCGCTTTTTGCAGCAGGACCGGTGAATGGTCCTAAAATTCCAAGTTTAAACACTTTTTCGGCTGCCATGCCCTCTCCGACAATGAGTGATAAGCCAAAAACGGCAACCAATCCGATCACGAGCCACGTACATTTTCTATTCATTTTGTCCTCCTCCTTTGTCATCGTTGCTTGCTGATTGAAGTGCACCTTCCTGTGTTACACCATCACCGACCTTCCTCCTTTCTTAAAATTAATTGATCAAGAGCCCTGTAACAACAGCATAAAAGCGGATATATCCTCGATGGTTTCAAACCGATAAATGGTTTCGATAATTGGGTCGACCTGATGCGGTTCAAGCGAATACAGGGCCTGGTTTCTGAACTTGTCTTCGATTTCTCCCTGGCTGATGGGGCGCTGAAGAAAAATCGGGGTCAAAGCTTGAACAGTGAATTATATCCTCCCTTTGTTAGGTGTTCATTTTCCGATAGACTAATTTTCGATGCCACTCAATATTTGATTGCACCAGCAAAAATTCTGCCCCGGAGGTTTAAAGATCCGGCGGCCTACCAGCGTCAACATGTGCCCGGGCTTATCTTTGATCGGCTCGCACCCGCTCTGATACCAAACCTCCAACCCTAAATGATCGCAAACAAATTGGAATAGGTTTTTAAACATTTGGTTTATCGAGCAATATGTAAATAGGCAGGTTATTTAGTAACTCTTTTCATGGTGAATTGTAAATGTCTATTCTAAATCCCATTTTTTTACCCTGTGGGACAGCCGCTAATGAACCACAAGGGGTCATCTTAAAAATCAAATATTGCCCCGATAGAATTGACAAAACTTCACCTGCAAAAAACTTTTCCCCTGTGCCACTCAAGATTTTTCTGGTCCGGCCAGAAATCTATCTTTTCAGGTTTTATAATATTTCGATCAGAAAGCGTTAAAATATGACCGGGATAATTTTGATTGATGTTAACAGCTTTTGAAACGAGCACCTCATATTTCGTGCCGACACTCATGAGGCCTTTGTCAAAAGACCAATGACAAAGTTTACATAGGGCCATACCGTTAGTGAGGCTGTCATTATAGCTCACACTCCAGGGTTTGATATGGGCGGCTTCTACAATGGTATGGCCATCTGGGGTAAGCATCCTGATGCCGCAAAGCGCGCACCTGTGTTCATAAAGCGGTACAATTGCTTTTCGAAAGCCCTGGTCTCTAACTTTACTGGTCTCATCATCTGAGTCAATTTTATCCCATGGTTTTTTTTCGTTCTTTATTTCTCTAAGCAGCTCTTTGCTATATTCGTATGCCTTTATATTTATAGCCCCGCAGTCTACAACCCGGAGCCGAATTTCCTCAGCAAAGTAGGTGTTTATGATTGCAGCTCGCAATCGTTCTCTTGTATCGGGCTGGCTCATCAATTTAAAAAGATCCTCATCAAATTTTGCTCCAGTGCAGACCTTTTTTAATTTGACCATGGAAAAAATCGATTCGATATTAATTCTATTTTCATAGCCTGGGACGGGGATCAGCTCCCATATTTTGTCGTTATGAAGCCGGGGGAAAGGGTAGGCCATATTGCCTTTTGAACCCAGTGGCATAATGCTGGCCCAGTATATGTTAAATGTATCAACGAGTTCAAATGATGGTTCGATGAAATTTTCCGTGATTTCACCCTGTGCAAAAAGGTCTATGACAGACAATAGTAAGAACGGTTTATGAGGGGCCTGATTTTTTGTTATATCTGACCACCGCTTACGGTTTTTATCTGTTCTTAGGTTGCAAAATTTTTGAAGATTCTGTTCAAGTGTCATTTTTTTTATTATGCAACAGCCTTAAATCTTTGCCATCGTCTTTCAAGAAGGTTAGGGTCCGGGCGAAGATCTATCTTCCTGGGGAGCATTAGTTTTGAATTATGAAGCCCCTGTAGACCATGACGCAGCATAGGCCCATCTGTCTCGTTTAAAACATCATGCCTGATAACGACAACGTAGTCGGAGCGAATACCCAAAAATAATTTGTCAAAAGCAGCATGGTGAAGCTTACACAATGAAATACCGTTTTTCACGACAGGGTCACCCCCTGGTTCATTATCAGGTATAATATGCGCAGCATCGAGTAATTCGCGGTGATGAAGGCGACATAGAGCACACTGTTCTCTATAAGCAGCTAAAACTCTCTCTCTGAATCCTCTTTGGTGAAGTCTTTGCCGTACGGCTGAGGTTATGTAAACACGCCGGGCTGTATTATCATCCTCACTTATCATGTATTTTGAAACGACCCCGCTTCTCATCTTCTCAAGGTAAGCCATATCATCCACAGCAACTTTGAAGGATAGTTTTTCGGGCATATCGCTAACGATGAACACCGGCCAAACAGCAAGATATTTTCCCGGTACAACACCATGAAAATAAATGAGGGGTGTCTTCTGCCAAAAAGCCTTGCGAAGCCCAATATTCTCGTGGTGTTGAATATTCGTGCCGCGATACCGGTATAACAGAAATCCGTCGGGGCCGAAACTGTCGTCGTATGGACCTTTGGGTGCAGTGGTGATACTGAGAGGTATCTCATCGAGTACTTTTGGTTTAAATATTCCTTGAGGTCCTAAAAGGGGAATTCTTTGATTATGAAATTCAAAACCTTGGGCAAGAATTTGACGGGGAAAAACATCGCCATATTCTGCTGATTTTTCGGTCAGCCAAGTAAACGCTGCTAATCGAATTTCAGTATCTCGGAAACTTGGATCATCCATTAAATAATAGTTTTCCCGGCCATTATTCTATAGTGGCTGTGGGTCAAGTATGCTCTTTGATTTTTCTTTTCTCAATATGACATCTTCTCGGGAATAACGCCTCGTACCCCACCGCGGGGATTGGGAGTATCACTATTTCGCCGGGGTATTAAATGTATATGCGCATGAAAGATAGTCTGACCGGCGGATTCTCCGATATTGGTTCCAATATTTAAACCGGTGACAGAATGATCTTTATCCATGATTCTGTTTTTCAGTTTCATAATCAGGATGTCAATGTCCCTTTTTTCAGTCTCACTCATGGAAAAATAATCTTCCATGTGCCTTTTGGGTACGATCAAAAGGTGTCCTTCGGTAACTGGATAACTATCCCGAATCGCAACGACCGAGTTTTGTTCGGCAACGACGCAGTCTTTGATGTTATCGTAACAAAAAGGGCAATCTTTCATTAGTCTTTGTCCCCTATCCTAGGCGAGTTGCGCATGCGTTTGCGGCAGCTGCGTGTCGAAATTGGTCACCGCCGCACCCTGGCGGTGGTGGGTATTGGATTTGATCATTACGCCAAGGATGCTCGATGCCTCGCTACGATTTTGCAAATTCCAGAAGGGGAATGTAGTTCCCATTGTCTGCCTCTTGAAGCGCATTGATGTATCTGCTTATAGACTTGCTTGAACTTGACAAATCCCGTTTGCCCCAGGTGAATGGTGAGCCGTGCAGGACATTCTCTAAGAAAATGTCTGCCATGAGACGCGCGTGGCGTCCGTTGCCATTAGAAAAGGGATGAATCCACACCAGTCTATGATGTAAACGTACAGCCATTTCTTCAGGGGATTCATCTTCAGTCTTTATCCATATGGGGACATCATCACACATGTTTTTGAGACTTGCCGGAACCTGATGCCATGATACACCGATGTTCTTATCAGACCGACGAAATTGTCCTGCCCATTTCCACACATTACCAAACATTCTTTTGTGCAACTGTTTGATGAACTGCTCATTGAGAATATCCGTTGGTTTTCTCTTTTCTATCCAAGCCAGCGCATCAACTATGTTGTCTTGTTCCCATCGATTCAATTCACCTTGTGTCGTTATGTGGGAGAGTAGCAAGCCTCCCGCCTCATCCGGATCAATGGGGGTAGCTCCCTCAGGATAATTGAAGTCAATCATGATTTGTTCCACAAAGTTGAAGGAAGCGTGCGTATGAGTTCATCAACCAAGTTCGATAAGGCTTTCTCGTTTTCTCTCCTGCTGAGTGCTTGATTCTCCAAGCTCATGGTTTGAGAAGCCTGGGCGAGGCGCTGGGTCGCGACTTTTTTCGCCTGACGAGCCACGGCCTCTTCCAGACTTGTACGTGGCACGAACCCATAGACAAATACGCAATCGAGATACTCTGCGATTCGGCGCATGGTCTTGAGGGTGACTGAGCCCGCTATCTCTTCCTTTTCAATGCGCGCCACAGCTTGCTGAGTGACACCGAGTCGATTGGCCAATTGCCTGGCAGTCATCCCTAATGCGTCACGGATAGCCCGAATCCATCCTTTCGGAGGTGCTGTGATGTTAAGTAGAGGGCTAAGACGTTGGAGTGAAGCATCGAGTTGCTCTCTAATCAAATTTTTCTTTTTCATGATCATATTTCATTAAGTTGGGGTTACTATACATTTTGCTCAATACTGGATAGTACAACATATATGTTGTGCTATTGTCAAGAATAAACAATATTTATATTGTAAGAAAATTAATTTACTACAATATTAATGTTGTATTTATTATCTATGTGTTATTATTTGATCAGGATACAGTGCTGAATTCTGGGGGTCGAACCACGGTAACAGTTAGAAATTCTGTTTTATCGCTTTTGGAGGTCACAAACTGAAAATAAATAGGGGGTCAAAGCTTGAATAGTGAATTATACCAACACTTTGTTAGGTGTTCTTTTTCCGATATACTAATTTTCAATACCACTCAATATTTGTTTGCTTCGGCCAAAAATTCTTTCCCTCAGGTTTATAGACCGGGCGATCAGCCAGCGCCCAGTAAATGCACGAACGTTTTTCGAAAACTTGATTTTCGAGGATGTCACAATTTGTGATATCCTCTCAATTTCGGCACGGGATATTTGACTTACATATTGGGTGGGTTTTGTGAGCCTCGTGTATGATAGCGAATGGTTGGTAACTTGTCAATTTTGTTAAAAAAATGGTAATGGTTACTATTTGGACACCCAGGTTAAATTCGCTTCATCATCAAGACCACGGCATGGTTTTTTTCACCATTTTTCAAACATTTGGGTTAAGACCCTGCGGCATGGCCCGGCCAGACGGGTTGGCGGCACGCAGAACAGGGCGAAATCGTTACACCCCTTTAAAGATCCTTTCAACCTTGCTTCCCTGGCTGCGTCGATACTATAATCTGCATCCTTTTCAGAGCGCAAACCGTTCCATGCATTTTTCTGAAAGGCGATTACGGCGCCCTTTGAGTTAATGAATTTCTCGGCCAATTTGAAAACTCTAACGCTTTCTTCCTGTTCAAGCTTGCGAAGCGCCCTGACGCCAATAAGTTTCTGAACTCCGGCCACCCCGCCCCATGGTCCTCCCGGGGCACTGGGCAAAGTGATAAACACGCATAACCCAATCCGAAATGGCGAATCGTACGCTAGGTCCAACAGTTGCTTTTGGCGTATTTTATTTAGCTTATCAACCGGCTGATTTTTGTTATATGATAACTTGAGAATTCCGGAAGGCTTGAGGATGGCTTTCCAAAAACGGTGTTCGGCTCCATTTCCTTCAAAGGAAAAGAACATGCCGTTTGCAACGGATTGGCTGGCAGGATTGCCGAAGACCAGGAGGAGCGGGGGCCTTTTATCCAGCTTTTCAGGAATTAGCTGCTCGGATTGATAAGACAATCTGTTTCCGGATTTCGCGAAGATTTTTGAGTTGTGCCGATTGGATTCCAAAAACCCGTCCCATTTTTCTTCAAACCGTTTTTTTTCTCTACAGGTATCAAATAGCAGATCGAGATCGATTTCACATTCTAATTTAATCGAGTCCGTCTGGTGGCAGGTCAAAAGTTTTTTAGACTTCGACATTTTATTTTAGAGACGCCCTTCAGTTTTAAATTTTTAAGCACTTAGTCCCTGAACTTGGTATGGTTTGTCCCCCCCCCCCAATACCCTTAAGTTCTGCAATTGGCTGTTCTGAATACATATTTTTTAAAAACTGGATTTGATAAGAAC
>RCNG010001753.1_pt1 | contig 10825 bp, 10 predicted proteins | sample 2041371 | NCBI WGS metagenome assembly RCNG01 (sample SAMN09708227, study PRJNA481090) | Marine sediment metagenome, whole genome shotgun sequencing project. | biome: marine sediment; feature: ocean; material: sediment; isolation source: Sewage treatment plant 1 marine sediment (STP1) ... | reverse complement strand
TCTCACCTTCTATGAAACGCTTCATCAACAATCACCGCAACGAAAAGACGGGAGTATTATAATGCGTTTTTACACAGCCTCGGCCACAAGCAGACGATTCTTAATGCCAAACCGCGTCCTCTTTCTTCGATAAAGGCTGCGCTAGCCACGCTCACCAAAGAGCATCCGACTCTGTCTTGAAGTACTGATCCGGCCAAGCCTTCGAAACACCATCGCGCAGAACGAATGACGTGTAACGAGCAAGTTCGACTTGTGCTGCTAATTCGCATATTTGCAATTCCACTAGAAGTCAACGCGATATACATGCAAAATTGAGCACAATGAGAAGCGAAATCCCACTTGTTAGCTCCGTGCTCCACCCGACGGACTTTTCCGACGCCAGCGACAGGGCCTTCGCCCATGCGCTTGCCATAGCGCTATTGCGGCAGACAGAGTTAACCATTTTGAACGTCGGCGAGGAAAGTAAAGACGACGTCGTCTGGTCGAGCTTTCCTCAGGTTCGAAAGACACTCGAACGATGGAATCTACTCGAGCCAGGCAGTGCGCGTTCGGCGGTTTACGATGAGCTTAACGTCGAGGTCCGCAAACTTGCAGTGCACAGCCGGAACCCGATCCGCGCTACGATCGATTTCCTTGACCATCAGCCACATGAGCTTGTCGTTATCGCCACGGAAGGGTCGAGAGGCCGCGAGGATTGGCTGTATCCATCTGAGGCCGAGGCAATCGCTCGAGGCTCCGACGCGATGACTATGTTTGTTCCGAGCCGGTCGCATCGCGGTCTCGTGTCCCTCGAGAATGGGGACCTGAATCTTAAAAACATCCTCATGCCCATCGACGCGGCAATCACGTTCACGGCCGCGATCGAGTTCTCACGCCGAGCGGCCGAGATCATCGGGGACGGGGACGTAGTAATCACGCTACTCCACGTCGGTGAGCAGATGCCTCCGATACCGGAATTACCGGGAGGAACCGGCTGGACTTGGCAGACGGCACTGCGACATGGCGAGCCCGTCGAGTCAATCCTCGGCGCAATGGACGACCTGAACGCGGACCTGATCGTAATGACCACGAACGGTCGCGATACACTCCGCCAGGCTCTCGCCGGCAGCACGACCGAGCGCGTACTCCGGAAGGCAGATTGTCCCGTACTAGCAGTGCCTGAGGGCAAGTATCGGACTGCAGACTGACGGCAAGTCGGCGTCCGGGCTCGAAGCCTATAACGTATACCCAGAGAAGGCAGTGAAGCGTCCGCTCTTACCGAGAGCGGTCGTTCAGACAACTGGAAATTCGCAACTTCGAGCGGCCGCTTTGCGTCAGCAGCAGCCTGTCATGATAACCCCGAAAGGGACCGTTTGAACGGCTGCTTGTGGCGCACACCGGCCGTTGCACGAGCGACAACTACTCGCCGGATCCGACATCTTTAATTGCCAAAAAGCAACGACCTCCTGCACCGCTATCTGATTGGCGGCAACCGTCATCTCAATAGCGCCAACTGGTGAGGTCCGCACCCTCCGGCGCTGTCTTTTCAATCCGTTTGAGAATCTTGGGCACGTACATCGTGTTATAGCGAAGGCGCGAAATGTGATTGCCGTTTTCCTGATCACCGTTCCAGCAATGTTCGGCACGATCGCCGTAATCGACTTCTCCGCCGTAAGAAGGGTTGGTGGTGCTTTCGAGGAACTGCTCCGTTAGATAGACGGCGTTATTAAGATAGTAATTGTCCATGTCGCCCGCGTAGATGTGCAGTTTGCCTTCGAGCTTCGGTCCCAGGGTGGCCCAGTCGCGTTGCAATATGTAGCGAAGATCGAAGTTCTCTCTCCAGTACTGCGCTACGTCGCGATCGATCTTGCCAGTCTCCTTGTCCCACAGACGTTGCGGGTAGCCCTCTTCACCCATGGGTGAGTAGGTCGCCTCCCAGATGTCGTATTGCTGACCCGAGCGGCCTTTATCGCCGAGCACGGCCTCAAGGCGGTTGTAGTCCTGCTGGCTTGCATGAACGTTGCCAAGATAGTCACGGTGTCCGGGCCGGGGCAGTTTCTGAAACTGGCTGTCGTACCAGTAGGCATTGTCATCTTCGTAAATGTTGACCGTCATGTAGGCACGAAAGTCGATCGGATCCGGACACGCGATGAACGCGCCGTTGTATTCATCCGGATAGAACACCTGCACCGCCATGGCTTCCCAGCCGCCGGTCGACCCCCCATAGGTAAAGCGAGCCCAACCCTTCCCGAGACCACGAAACTGTTCCTCGATATAAGGAATCAACTCGTAGGTGAGCGCGTCCCCGTAGGGGCCCTGGCTGGCTGAGTTCACGGCGTACGAGTCATCGTAGTACGGCGTCGGATGCTGGATTTCGATCACTATGAAGCGCGGGAAGTCTTCGCTGATCCAGGTTTGATAAAAATTATGCGCTTCCTGCTGCTGGATAATGTTGTAACCCTGCACGTCAAAGCGCTCGCTGTATTCGGGCTCCAGTTCAGCATCGGGTGGCTCGGGACGAAAACCACCGATATCCGAAGGAAAGTGCCCATGAAAGATCATCAGCGGATAGCGCGCATCAGGGTGCGCATCAAATCCGTGTGGTAACAGCACGTGTGCGCCGAGGTAAACATCTTCACCCCAGAACTCAGACAGCAACTCGCTGCGCATGCGAATGTGCTTGATGTACTCGCTGTCCTCTGGCGGCAGTATGTCCGGGATCACCTGGTCTAGAACCAGCGTAAAGCTTTCGGATTTTGAATCGCGTATCTCGATCTGCACCGGACTGGAATAGAAATTGCCCGGCTTTCGGTTCCACTGTTGCCCCTCCCCGCGATCCGGCGGCAGACTGACCACCTTGCCATTGGAGAGGGAAAAGTCCTTGTAGCGATTCAGGAGCGCCTGTACGTAGTAGGTGCCGGCTGGCACCTTTGCCAGGCTTGTCAGCGGAAAACCGAGGGTGCCATTGTCGAAAACAATCTCATCGCGGCCCTGCCAGTTTTCCACGTTGACCCCGAACACGAGCTGGGTGTCGGCGGAGTTACTAACCAGGAAACGAGGCTCCTTTCCGTCATGTGTCGCCAGCAACAGCAGCAGGCGGCCATCCTGGGCTTGTTCGGTCAATTCGGCGGCAAATTGGACGGAGAATTCGGGGCCGCTTGCCCGCGTACTCTCGACGTTAACCTCGCAGGCAAAAAGCAACGAGCACAGTGACGCCATCAGGATGGCACCGGACGTTCTGATTCTCATATTCAGCCTCCGCAGAATTCACTCAGACACGACAGTAAGGATAGCAGCATACGTCGTAGACTCGTCGCTCGCATTCCCACGCGCAAACAAGGTCTTGCGAAGATTGCTTAGTGATGGGTTTCTGCAGCCCAGCAATACGATAAAGCCCCTGTCTGCTGGTAGACTTTACGCATGCTACTAACGTTTATTGGCGCAATCATCGGGTTGTTCGCAGGCGGCCTGGCCGGGGTTCTTGTCGGCGGGTTTATCGGCTACGTTGCCGACAACGCCCTGCGACGATTTGTAATCGGCGGCCTGCGCGTTGCTCAGACAGGGCTGATCGAATCAGTCTTTGCTGTAATGGGTGCGCTCTGCAAAGTTGATAGCGTCGTTACGCGCGACGAGATCGACATGGTTGAGAAAATCTTCGGCATGTTGCGTCTTAATGATGAACAACGCCGCCAGGCCAGGGCTGCCTTCAGCGAAGGAAAACAGCCAGCATTTGATCTCGATGCTGCGGTGGATCGATTTGCGGCCATCAGTCGCGGACGGGCACCGCTCGTTCAACTGTTTTTGCAACTCCAGTGCATGGCCGTCGCTGCCGATGGGCGCTTTCATCCGGCAGAACACGCGATGCTCGTCCGTATAGCAGGCCGACTCGGGCTGAGTGAACAAGACGTTGCGCAACTGGAATCGCTGTTGCGCGCGGCAACCGGTGGCGCTGCGGGAGGCCGGCCTGGCCAGCCCACGCAAGATCGACTTGCCGATGCCTACATCGCGTTGGGTGTGGGTCCGGACGCGGCGCCTGCCGAGATCAAGCGCGCTTATCGCAAGCTCATCAGCAAGAACCATCCGGACAAGCTTGCGGCGCGAGGTCTGCCGGAGAGCATGCGTGCGGTCGCCGAAGAACGGTCACGCGAGTTAAACGCGGCGTACGACCTGATTAAGAGCTCGCGAGGGTTTGTTTGAGGGCGCTTGCGGCTTCGGCGACCGATTGCTTTTAGCCGGAAGCCGCTGACTACGTCCAGCAGGTCAGGACGTAGCTTGGTCCTGGAAAATTTCTTCGATCGACAATTCGAATAACCGGGCAGCTTTGAACGCGAGCGGCAGACTGGGATCGAACTTTCCTTTCTCGATGGCGTTGACCGTCTGGCGCGAAACTTCCAGTTCCTTGGCCAACTGTGCCTGGGTCCAGTCCCGTTCCGCCCGCAGTACCTTCAGGCGATTTTTCATTGGTACTTCCTGTGACCAGCGATCATAGCCGCGAGGAACGTAAAGCACATCAAAAAGACCAGGTGAGGAATTTCCGGTTCGAACGGAATGAGTTTTATGTCTTCCAGCAGCTCATAGCTGAGACCGAAAACCAGCCCGACGCCGAGCGTGATTGCTCCGGCCTCAAGAAAGATTTTCTGATGCATTTCATCCAGCCCCTGGAGGTGGCGCTTGTGCGCCACGATCATGCCAATGCCCACGCCCAGATTGATGAGTACGCCGAGAATCGTTGGCAGAGTAGCGAAATCCCAAATGAACCTGGGCCCAAAAGCGGCTACTGCCATGGTCGCTACCCAGGCAAAGGTCCAGTAGCCAAGCCGAACGTTGTTTCTTGCAGTGCTCGCGGCCCAATCGTCGGAACCCGTCTTTAATTCACTCATATGTCTAGCTCCTTTGTCTTAATGTCAATGTTACTTGACATATAAGATAGACCCGCCCGACCAAGCAGTCAAGTATACTTTACAAAATGATTGGTAAACACGACTTTCTGACCACTATCGACAGGGATCCCGTCTGGGGTCCGGCCTTTCGAGCGAACGCAAGCAAGCAGCACCAGGAGCTTCGCGCACAAGACGCGCCCCTGCAGGGTATGTGTTCCGGGCCTCTGTCAGGTATCGATAAAGCTGGCGAACTCGTCCAGCGATTTGCGCCCGATGTCGGGCACGCGCGCTTCCTCAGCCGGATAACCGACGACCAGCAGCAGGAACGGTCGCTCGTTTTTCGGCCGCCCCAGTATTTCGTTGAGGAATTTCATCGGACTCGGGGTGTGCGTCAGCGTGGCGAGACCGGCTGTATGCAGCGCCGTGATCAATAGACCGGAAGCGATGCCGGTCGACTCGGCAGGGTAGTAGTGCTTCACCTTCGTCCCGTCCGGCAGCTCACCGAATTTCTGCATGAAAACTGCGATCAGGTATGGCGCTGTTTCGAGAAACGGTTTTTCCTCGTCCGTGCCTAAGGGCTCCAGCGCTTTCAGCCACTCCTCCGAGGCACGATGTTCGTAAAACTCGCGTTCCTCCGCTTCGGCGGCTTGCCGTATCTTTTTCTTTGTTTCGGCGCCGCTAACGACGGCGAAGTGCCAGGGCTGCAGGTTCGCGCCGCTCGGCGCGGTGTTAGCCGCTTTGAGCGCCGTCTCGATAATGTCTATCGGCACGGGTCGGTCCGAAAAATCGCGCACCGAGCGCCGGCGGTCGATGTCGACGTAGAAATCATTAATTCGCTGCCGCATTTCCTCGAGCGAATACTCCCGATACCGGGACAGTGGACTCGTCGGGTAAGTGCTCATGTTGTTCTCTCCCTGGTTGCCGCCACGGCCGGCGAACTATTGATCGGTCTCGCCGAGTTTCTGCAGCACGCTCCATTCACTGGTGTCGTTCTCCGATACAGCTCGGCCGCGCATTGAGATTCCTGCCTCGTGCACGGACGCCGCGCTGCCGGACACGAGCGGATGCCATTCGGGCAAGTCCTTGCCGTCGGCCAGGCGTCGATACGCACAGCTTCCAGGCAGCCATTGAAACGCCTCCGGATTGTCGACAGACAGCACGAGACATTCGGATACCCGCTTCGCCCGCGCCGTGTAGTCGGTGCAGCGGCAGCTGTCGATATCCAGCAGACGACACGCGACATCCGTGTAGTAGATATCGCCCGAATCTTCATCTTCCAGCTTGTGCATACAGCACAGGGCGCAGCCATCGCAAAGCGACTCCCACTCCGTGGCACTCATCTGTGCGAGGGATTTGCGTTTCCAGAATTGATCGGTCATCGTGCCGTACTTTGCGACATTTGTAGTCCAATATCACCTTGTTGGACGACAAAATATGGAATCTCCATATGAAAGCGGTGTTTCTCGATTGGGCCACCATGGGCCCCGGCCTCGATACCAGCTCGCTTCGTTCCCTGCTGCCGGAACTCGAGATCTTTGACGTAACCGCCGATAGCGAGGTTGCCGAAAGAATCGAAGAGGCCGGGTTTGTAATGGCCAACAAGATCCGGCTGACGGACACGCTGCTGGAGCGCTGTCCCCGGCTCAGGTTCATTGGCCTGACGGCAACCGGCACCGACAATGTCGACCTGGAGGCCGCCAAACGGCACGGCGTTGCCGTCTGCAACATTCGTGCGTATTGCAGTCAGTCGGTTGCCGAACACGTTTTCGGCTGCCTGCTCAACCTGACCCACAGCCTTGGCCGCTACGCCACGGATGTGCGCGCGGGCAAGTGGCAGCAGTCCGACAACTTTTGCCTGTTGACCCACCCGGTACGCGAGCTCTCAGCAATGACGCTCGGCATTGTGGGTTACGGGGAGCTCGGCAAGGCCGTTGCCAAAGTCGGTGCCTCATTCGGTATGGAAGTCATTATTGCCGTTCGTCCGGGTAGCGCAGAGACCGGCGACGGAAGAGTGTCGTTCGAGGAGTTGCTGGCGCGCGCCGACGTCATTTCCCTGCACTGTCCGCTCAATGACAACACCAGGAACCTGTTCGGAGCCGACGAGTTCGACAAGATGAAGAACGACGCCATCCTGATCAACACCGCGCGAGGCGGCCTGATCGATTCCACGGCACTGGCCGAAGCATTGCGTCAAGGTGATATCGGAGCCGCTGCGGTGGACGTTCTGCCCAAGGAGCCACCCGTGCACGGCGACCCGCTGCTCGACTACGACGGCGACAACCTGCTCGTCACCCCTCACATCGCATGGGCAACCAATGAGGCCCGCCAGGCGGCTATCGACGAACTCGCCGCCAACGTCGCGGCGTTTATCGAGGGTGGAAAACGAAACCGGGTGGTTTGATCAGGTACCGATAATCTGTCGCGCCCATTGCACGATCTGGCGCACGCGTGGCGAACCGAGGTCGTACGCCTCATCGAAACTTACCCAGCGCCACTCGTGGTGTTCCGGGACCCCGGTTTCCGGTGAAATGCCCATAATGACATCAGCCTGTTTGGTACTGGCGACGTAGTAGCGCGCGACCTTCCCCCGGCTGTAAGGCCCGGTCTCGAAAAAGCGATCACCCCAGTCGAATTCCAGGTCGTCGATGCCGGTCTCTTCCTGCACCTCGCGCAGCGCGGCCTGCAGCGGCTCCTCGCCGTGTTCCTTCACGCCCTTGGGAAAGTCCCAGTGATGAAAGGCGCGCAACAACAACGTCGCCCAGCCCTCGTCCGTCCGGCGTGCCATGACGACGCCGCAGGAATGCTTGGTCTGAATCACGGCGCCCACCGCAGCACGTCCACGGGCGCTGAGTTAATGGCGCCGCGTGCAGCGAAGAAACCGCTGATGCAGACGAGGAACACGCCGGCGGTTACGCCAACCACCCACAGCAATGGATTGAATTCATACGGCAATTGAAACAGCTGCACCGCAATAATAGCCGCGAGAGCCGAAGCACCCGCCGACGCGAGCACGCCGGCCGCAAGACCCAGCGCCGCGAACTCGGCCATGACGCCAAGAAACACCGTGCGCCGGCGCGCACCGAGCGCCCGCAGCATGGCGCTCTCGAAACGCCGCTCATCGATCGTCGATTGCACCGCCGCAAACAACACCGCAATCCCTGCCGCGAGCGTGAAAACAAACACAGCCTGCACGGCAAGACTGGCCTTCTCAATGATGCCCCTGACCTGCTGCAGAATGGCGTCGAGATTGATGACAGAAACACTCGGGTATGCACGCACCAGCTTAATCAGTATGGGCTGCTGCGACTCATCGATGCGCATGCTCGAGATATAGGTCGTCGGCATACCGTCGAGCGCGCCAGGCGACAGCACGATGAAGAAGTTGGGCTGGAACGAATCCCAGTTCACTTTTCGAATGCTGGCTAACTCGGCCTCGACGTTCTGTCCGGCCACAAAGAAGTTCAGGCGATCGCCGATAGCCAGCCCCGTGTCGGCCGCAGCATCTTCTTCGATAGACACCAGCGGTGGTCCGTCATAGTCGAGCGGCCACCACTCGCCGGCCACCAGCTCGTTGCTATCGCTCATCTCGGCTGTCCAGGACAGATTGGCCTCGCGGTTAGTCAACCATTGCCCGTCCCGGCTGGGGTATTGCCGTTCCTTGACGGATTCGCCATTGATCGTGGTCATGCGAGCACGCACCAGCGGCGTAAATACCGGCCGCTCGAGGCCGCTGTCCGTGAAGAGCTCAGCAAGCGGATCCACCTCATGCGGCTGAATGTTGATCAGGAAGTGGTTCGGTGCATCCTCGTCGAGAGTCTGACGCCAGCCCTCCAGCAGGTCGGTCCGTACCAGGGTCAGCAGCAACAGCACGGTCAGGCCGAGTCCGAAAGCGACGACCTGGATGGCGCTGTCGCGGCCCCTCCGGGCAACGTTGGCGAGACCGTAACGCCAGGCGACCCCTACGCCGGAACGAAACCGGCCAATTACGGCTACCAGTCCCCTGCCGACCAGGTAAAGCGCAGCGGCGATGACCAGGATCCCACCAATCATAATCACCAGCATCCGTGGATCGCCAACCGAGCGGTACAGCAGCGCAGCAACGGCCGCGAGCGACAGGCCGGCAACCAGCAGCCTGGACGGTGCCGGCGGCATCGCGTCATGACGCAATACACGCAGCGGCGGCGTGTTACGAAGCTGAATCAGGGCCGGCAGCGCAAAGCCGAGCAATAAAACCAGGGCGCTGCCGCTCGCGAGAATAATCGGCCGCAGACCAGGGTTTGGCAGGTCACTGGCAATGAGGTCGGCCAAAATCCACGACAGCAGCTCCTCCGCCACAAAGCCGAGCACGCTGCCAATGACGACACCCAGGAGCCCGAGCAGAAACAGCTGGATGAGGGCAACCGCGATGACGAACCCCTGCGTGGCGCCGAGACTCTTCATCAACGCAACAGTATCCATGCGTCGATGTGCGAAGCGCCGCGCCGACATGGCGACCGCAACGGCACTGAGCAGCAAACTGATAACCGCCGTCAGCGACAGAAAACGCTGTGCGCGGTCTGCCGCCGTGTAAGCGCGCTCGCTGCTTTCCTCCTGGCTCCGGATGCGCACGGAGTCGGGCAGGTCATCCTCGATCGCGGTGTTGAATTCGGAGACCGCGGTTTCATCGCCGGCAACCAGCAGCGCATAACTGACGCGGCTGCCTTCGCCAATCAGTCCGCTGCGCTCGATGTCCTGCTCGTTCATCAATAGCGATGGCGCAAGCGAGGCAAAGCCGATCGACTGGTCCGGCCGGTAGGTGAGCACGGCCGACACGCGCAGATCGAGCTCTCCAACAGACAGGAGGTCGCCGACGTCAGCGGCAACACGAGCAAGCAGCGCGCCATCCGCCCAGACCTCGCCCGGCTCGGGTACGCCGTCTACTTCGCGCTGCTCGCCGAACAGCTGATCCGATACGCGCACTGCGCCGCGCAGAGGATACGCGTCGCTGACCACCTTGATCGTGGCAAGTGCGCTCTCCTCGCCGGCGAAAACCACGGACGGGAATGACATTGTGCGCGCGGTCTGCAAACCGTACTCAAAGGCAAGCTCGCTCCATTCGGCCGGTACCGGCTCCTGCGAGCGCAGCCTTAAGTCTGCCGCGAGTACCTCGTTGGCCTGGCGCGCGATCGCTTTGCCAATGCGGTCCGTCAGGAAACCGACAGCCGTCAGGGCCGCTACGGCGAGCCCGACAGCGGCAAGCAACACCAGCACTTCGCCGGAACGCAACTCGCGACCGAAGGTTCGCAGCGCAAAGGCGACTGCCCTCATGCAGCAGCCTTTCGGTCGCTCACCAGGCGGCCGGAATCCAGCGCGAGAATGCGATCGCAGCGTTGCGCGAGCTGATTGTCGTGCGTGACCAGCACGAGCGTCGTCGAGGAACTGTGGTTGAGCTCGAACATGAGCTCCATGATGTTGGCGCCGGTGCGGCTATCGAGGTTGCCCGTCGGCTCATCGGCGAACAGCACGGCGGGTTCCGTGGCGAAAGCGCGCGCGATGGCGACACGCTGCTTCTCACCGCCCGACAGCTGGGACGGATAGTGGCTCCAGCGATCCTTGAGGCCGACCTGGTCGATGATCTGGCGTGCCGGCGCGCGCGCATCACGATGGCCGGCGAGTTCCAGCGGCAACATGACGTTTTCCAGCGCATTCAGCGAGGGCACCAGGTGGAAGGACTGGAACACAAAACCCACGCTTTCCGCCCGCACGCCGGCGCGTCCGTCTTCATCCAGGTTCGACAGGTTGCTGCCATTAAGTAAAACGTGGCCGCTGCTCGGCAGGTCAAGACCGGCCAACAACGCCAGCAGCGTGGATTTTCCGGCCCCGGACGGGCCGACGACGGCTACGGATTCGCCCGCAAAGATTTGGAAACTGACGTCCGATAATATGGTCAGAGTCCCTTCGGGACTGCTAACCTGCTTGCTAAGCTT